>Ga0114922_10003820_pt1 | contig 14015 bp, 9 predicted proteins | sample AartaG_FD_100975 | JGI IMG/M metagenome (GOLD analysis project Ga0114922, IMG submission 100975) | Deep subsurface microbial communities from Aarhus Bay to uncover new lineages of life (NeLLi) - Aarhus_00045 metaG | ecosystem: Environmental > Aquatic > Marine > Oceanic > Sediment | place: Aarhus...
CTCGTCAAAGTAGTTTGCGGCAAGGATAATACGAACGTTGTCATCATGCATCATATTGACCAAATTGGTAACGTGCTTTGCGGAAGGTGGAATTCCCGGCTTTGATTCAATGGTAGCGGCTTCTTCGAGACCGAAGAGTTTTAGAAAGTAGCTCCAGTTCTTGTGATAGACGACAACAGGTGCTCCACGCAAAGGAAGCATCTTTCCCATCCAGCCGCCCAGTTTATCAATCAAAGGTTTTCCTTGTAATTCATTTTGCTGCAGAAACTCAATCAATCTGTCCTTCTCGGCCAGCCTGCAGAGGGTGTCTCCTGCTCCGACTCCGAGCAGTTTGACCAATTCTTCGCCAAACAGACGTTTATCCATTTCATCCTGCAGTCTCTTCAAGTTTTCTTGATAAAAAGCTTTACCCTGCGGGTCGTTCTTAATTAAGCCGGTTGCGATGTTCCACGCCACCTGCTTGGTATTAATCGGGCTGGTGGTAATGTGGGGGTTGCCAAATACATGAACATCACCCTCGATTTGCGAAATAACTTTAGGTTTCTCAACCAGTCCTATCCCTTGTGATACTGCGACATATCCAATTTCCCCGCTGCGAACATGTTTGTTGCCGGCTCTGTTTACCACTGTAGGCAGCCAAAGTTCAAGGTCGAGTCCGGTTGCTATCAGTACGTCAGCGTTCATGACCATATTTACAAAGGATGGCTTAGGTCTTATATGATGAGGGTCTTGAACACTATGAACGATGGAATTGACGGAAACCCGTTCGCCGCCGATAGCTTTGGCTAACACAGCGTAGTCGGATAAGGTTGTTACCACTTGCAGGCGTCCCCTTTGTTGCGTGCGCAGACGTGTTCGCTCTCTGGCAGTACCGGCATCGTGTAAACATAATACTGCCAATAAAACAGTGGATATAGTTGTGATTAGAAAATTTCTTCTTGCCATTTTAATTGCCTCCTTTTTTCTGTTTTAATAACGTTCATGCTTATGTGGCCCGGCGCTAAAGATAGCCTGTAACCAAAGTACATGTTCAGTATCCTCGGTGCCATGTCCGAATGCATAATCATACTCACAGCGAAGCTTGACCCATTCACTCTGCCACCAGGTTATATACGGACATACTTGCCAACGTTCAGCATTCTTAGAAGTATAAGCCAATGGAACCAGCGAAGCCCCTGCCGTGTTAGCGTAATCTTTGCTGTCCGGCTGATAGTAATCAGCTCTCACTCCGATGTCTAAATTGCGTGCTATTTTTGACTGCACGTAACTGTAAGCACCCCAGGCATTTAAATTATCTCTTCCAGAATTATCCGGCGCCAGGATGTCTCGATTGAGGAAATAAACCTCACTGCGCCATTCCACATTGCGGTAGAGCGCTTGGTCTGCCGGTTCCCAGAGAAGAGAAAGGTCCGCTCCGAATACTTGAGTTCCTAAGGTGTCGTGCTCATTTTCAAGTGTGCCACCTTTGAGAACATTCCATTCGTCATTCCAGCCGAATAGCCCGGTCAAACCAAATTCCAGATATGTGTCTCTGGAAAGGTCTCGGTAATTCTTATAGTGGAAAAGCAGCGAAGGATTGCCCAATGTATCTGAGCCGAATAAACGTTCATTTTCGGTATTAGTAACTTGCAAAGTCAATCCTTGATAAGCCTGTCCCCACTTAGGCAATGTCCACTCGATAGATGCGCCTGTCTGACCAAGGCCTTCGTCCCCGAAGATTCTTCGTAAAGCTAAAGGATACTGAACCTGGTCTAAGGCATCTTCATGCCAGCGGTTGACCACGCCGAACTGCTGGCGGAATCGACCCAGGTCCAGAGTGGCGTTTTCGAGCACTGTGAAATGTGTAAGGTAAGCCTCTTCGAGATCGACGCCTTCATCACTTATGTGTGTTGTAGCCTTTATCCTCGAATAGGGGTCGAGATAAGACTGGAAATTCAATTCGAGTCCTCGTATTTCAGCGTCGGTCCGTTTTCGGGTTTCATCCTGGTGCCGGTAGTGACCGATAAAATCCCCGGAGACGCTGATTTCCGGATTAAGCTGTTGCAAACTAAGGCCGCCGAATTTATAGACTGTCTCTTCAGGTGCTTTCTGTTCTTTCTTTTCGCCGGCCATGCTTTCGGCCAGCTCGCGCAGACGTGCCAGTTCATCCTCAGCTTTGGCCTCTTCAGTAACAGGAACAGGTTGCCTGAGTTTGCCGATTTCTTCTTTCAACGCATTGATTTCAGTTTCGTGCTTTAGTTTTATTTCATTCATCTGCCGCTTCATCTCGAGAATCTGCTTTTTGAGTTCCGCAAGTTCAGGATTTTCAATCTCGTTATTCCCGGCAAGAGCCATACCGGAGGAACCTGTGGCAGCGAGAAGGAAAAGCAGGCAGAATATCTTTTTTACCTGCATATTTATATCTCCTATTTATTAATGTTACGAATTAGCCAGAATATCTCGTGGGTTTCTGATTTCGAGTTGGGTTTAGTCCAGAAGCCTACGATGAATCTTGCGTTTATAAAAATTAGGATTGCAGCCGAAGCAGAGTATTGATGCTCCGGCTCCTACCTTAAGAAATGGTAATTGATGGCGGTGCTCGTAACATAATTGAACAGGCCCACTCATCATTATTTACGACCGTCAACTGTGGTAAGAATTGTGAAATAAGAAGACTTTCAGGGTTGACTAATGTCGGACAATGATTGGTTTCTGTCGAATTATAACCAACCAAAAACATGCAAGCCGGGCACGAGTCGTTACGGGATATAGCATTTGTGGTGCCAGGTTGCACAGAACCAAAAACACAATCTTCACTGTGGAATAGCTCGATTGAAGTGGTGATAATCAGATATAAAGCAATCACCAGCATCGATGCTGTTCTATGCAACCTGAACTGTTTTTTTGAGGAACCGGACATATTCTCTGATTAGCTCCAACAGTTCCACAATTATACAACTCATCTGTGGAACGGGAATCCTACACATCTCAACACAGCGTGTCAACATATATTTTTACCTAAAAAAAAATAAATTGTTTCTCAGATGTTCTTAAAAATTTTCGATTATTTTTCTTGATATGGCAGCACAAATACGCTTTTTATGCGAAAGCTTTAACAATGAATATTAGTTCTTTTGAGGAGTTAGTTATGACAGCGGAACTGAGTGCTCTTGTTATCACCGCTGCTTCCATCGGCTTTTTGCACACTGTATTAGGCCCGGACCATTATCTGCCCTTTATTATGATGTCATGGGCACGAAAATGGTCACGAGCCAAAACTATCATCATAACCTTCTTGTGTGGCCTTGGTCATATAGCAAGCTCAGTAGTCCTGGGTCTGATAGGGGTCTCGATGGGCCTGGCGGTTAAAAAGCTGGAGTTCGTCGAATCGGCCCGTGGCAACTTAGCAGCGTGGCTGCTTATCGCCTTCGGACTGGCATATTTGGTCTGGGGATTGCGGCGGGCGTACCGGAACCGGCCCCATAAGCATACTCACGTTCACACAGGCGAGAAGGCGCACGGGCACCCACATAGCCATCATCTGGAGCACAGTCATGTTCACAACAGCAAAAGTGCTACGAGCATCACACCTTGGGCGCTGTTTGCCATTTTTGTTTTCGGGCCGTGCGAGCCTTTGATTCCCATACTAATGTATCCGGCTGCGAAAAACAGTTTCTTTGGAGTGCTGCTTGTCGCCTTTGTGTTCGGCACAGTAACCATTGCTACTATGTTAGGGGCAGTTCTTCTGGCCAATGCGGGAGTGAATTTTCTACCTTTGGCCAAGGTGCAGCGCTTTGCTCACGTTATAGCCGGAGCAACTATACTTTTGTGCGGCTTGGCCATTCAGTTCCTGGGGCTGTGACTACTAATTCATCGAGAAATTTAGCGTTATCAAACCATAGAAACCGTCCCAGGTAAACGGCCATAGGTCTGCTTGCAGAAAGGTTTTAAAATTACTTGCAGTGGTAACAAACAAGTCTTAAAATGCACTTTTCAAATCAATAAAATAGGGGAACAAAATGTTAGCCAGACTGCATAGCGTTACGCTCGAAGGGATTGAGGGAATAATATGCGAGGTTGAGGTAGATGTTGCGCGGGGCGGCTTTGAGAAATCTGTTATCGTGGGTCTGCCTGATACTGCGGTGAAGGAAAGTATCGAGAGGGTCAAAAGCGCAATTGTTAACAGTGGCTATAAGCATCCCAAAACCCAATCGTTAATAAATTTAGCGCCGGCTGATGTGAAAAAGGCAGGACCTGCCTTCGATTTGCCTATTGCCCTTGGTATGCTCATTGGCCAGGGGGCCATGGTCAGTTCTGTTCTTAATGATGCCATTATCGTCGGCGAATTAGCTTTAGACGGCAGGGTCAGGTCGGTCAACGGCATATTAAGTATGGCAATGACGGCGGCGGCAAACGGTTTTAGCCGAATGATAGTCCCTTTGGATAACGCCAGAGAAGCTGCGGTGGTTGCCGATATTGATGTTTTTGCTGTAGGCTCGCTCGCCCAGACGGCAGGTTTTCTTTCAGGGCAGCTTCCGTTAGAGACAACTACTGTTGATGTTGAGGAACTTTTTAACGTAGCATCAGATTACGAGGTTGATTTTGCCGATGTTAAGGGACAGGAAAACGTCAAGCGGGCACTGACGGTTGCGGCCGCTGGCGGACATAACATAATGATGATAGGCCCGCCCGGAGCCGGAAAGACGATGTTAGCACAAAGAATGGCGACGATTCTGCCGCCTTTGAGTCTGGAAGAATCGCTCGAGACCACATGTGTATATTCCTCGGTAGGCCTGTTGGGTAAAAACAAGGCATTGTTAGCTACTCGTCCAGTGCGAATGCCGCACCACTCAGCGAGCGGGCCGGCCCTGATCGGCGGCGGTACGACGCCTCGGCCGGGGGAATTGTCTCTCGCCCATTTCGGGATATTGTTTTTGGATGAATTTGTCGAGTTTCCACGGCACGTTCTTGAGATGATTCGCCAGCCGTTGGAGGACGGTTTTGTTATTGTCTCACGTGCGAAAAAGACCATCAGATTCCCTGCTCAATTTATGCTTGTTGCGGCGATGAATCCCTGTCCGTGCGGCTATTTCGGTAGTGATGCGAGAAGATGTAAATGCACGCCGGGGCAGATAGGGCGGTACCTGTCAAAGGTATCCGGGCCGTTGGTCGACAGGATTGACATTCATATTGATGTGCCTGCGATAAGTTTTAGTAAGCTGCGCTCAAAGTCAAGCCGGCTCGACTCGGCTGCAATGAGGCGGGATGTTGTCAGAGCCGGGGGCGTTCAGGCCGGGCGCTTCGGTGACGGTGAGATTATGACAAACGCAAGGATGAGTCATAAACAGGTGGAGAAGTTCTGTAAGCTCGACTCCGCAAGTGAGCTTATCCTCAAGCAGGCGATGATAGAGTTCGGCCTCAGCGCCCGCGCCCACGATAAGATTTGCAAGGTCGCCCGCACGATAGCCGATTTAGCTTCTGTTGAGCAGATTCAGCCGGAACACATCGCCGAGGCCGTCAGTTATCGAAGATTAGACCGAAAGTTGTGAGATTGGGAAGTTGTTTTTCTTTAGTTCTATTATCCCAAAGGCACCGCACTCTGTTTTGATACTGTTACTTCTTATTATCTTGCATCTGCGGCACATACTCCTGCTCGTTCCAAACGTAAGCTGGTCCTGAAGGTAGCAGCTCATCAGGTTTTATCTCTCCGGCAATCAGGTCGTTTGCCTGCTGGATGAATTTTTGTTCCTCTTCGAGCCGGTTCCGGCGGATACGGTAGTGCCCCATATGCGTCCCGGTCATCAGGCTTGCACGGGCCGGCGCGCATTCAGGGGATCCGCTATACCTGTTCGTAAAACGCATACCGTTCATTGCCAGTTTATCAATTCAGCCTTTCTATTCCTATTTCTTTATTTTTCAGAAGCGTCTTTTATTAACTCTGGGTATCGCCGCTTGATTATCACCTGTTCATCGACGTTCAATTGTCCGATAGGAATCGGTTTATCCTGTGGTCGAACTCCCTTCTGGTTGAGTCGGTTGAGCAAGCTCCAATTGCGGGTGTGTTGACCTGGTTTCGGGTCGGCGGGCTCCTGGGCCTTGAGGTCATAGCGGGTGAAATCGATGAGTTTTTCGGGGGCATTGGCTTTCCAGTCCCTCAAAAGGGCCAGTCGAAAATCTTTGTTCATAAACCATCGAATTTCCATATCAGGGTCCGAACCGCAAATGCCTGATCCGCGTTGGACGAAGCGATAGTTAAGATTGTCATTGTTTTTGAAATGCTCGCGCCAGAGCATCCCAAACTCCCCTTGGGTGATGCACTTTGCCTCTGGCCAGCGTCGTCGCATTTCACTGAGCCAGATCACCAGGCCATCTAATCCGTTGCGTCCTTTGTAGCCATATATTTTACGTCCTTCAACGAGGCACAACTCCCAGATGCAGGTTACCCATGCAAAATCATTTAGTTTGAATCCCTTGTCGAAATGGGCGGCTGTGGTGGTAAGCATCTCTTTGGTTCCTTGCTCGGTCCCTAATCTGATAACTGTCTCAATTGGACCAACACCTTGTCGACTACCGCAACGGACTTGATCGATCACTCTGGCACCAGGGTACGTTGCGTTCAGGAAATCGATGGTCCAGCCATCAAGATTGACGCAATCGATCAAGTCCTCTTTGCCCTGGGCGGGTTTGCAGAAATGCTCTCGTGATGGGTAGTAAGGATAGGATATCGAGCCCTCTCCGTCACCGTTGTCGATGGCATACTGGCTCCAAATATTGCCCTGGCAAACGTGAATTCCTTCCTCTTCGGCCAGGAATCTTAGATTTTCAGCAGAGAGGAAACCTGCAATGACACTTTTGGGTTGGTATCCGGCGCCAACCATATCTGAAACCATCTGCAAACCATCATGTAAGTCGTGATTAACCTGCTCACGTGTGTTATACATATTGGCAAAATAGCCGCCTGGAATAAAGGTAATCTCATCACCATACTTTTTATGATAGGAGACAACCAGCTTCTTCAAATCCCGGTAGTTGGGGCGTTCATCCTTCAGCGCAAGCCAGCTGAAGGCCCATGTAATTCGTGCACCCGGCCAGCCCTTTTCCACGGCTTGGCGAAAAGTACGGGCTTCTTCCGGAGAGTGAATGCCTGATTCGTCAGGACCGTAAGCTACATCTCGTGACGCTTCAATCTGCCGGACCCTCACCACAGTATTGAAAGTAAAGAATCGATTACCCAATAGTTGAAGGTCTGAATCTTCCATCTGTTGAGCTTCATTAGCAGGTTGATCGTTACAAACAGATTTGACGATTTCGTATACCAACTGTTTTCCTTCATTGATAACGTCAGCAGCTGACAGATTATCAAGGGTCTTATTGTCAATTGAGTTTAGGAAATCATTTAGTTTTTCCTTGGCAGCAGCAGCTTCCATTGATGTATTTTCAGCCAGTTCTTCATGAAGTATTCTTATTTTTTCATAGTCTTGAATGCCCTCCCTGAGCCTCTCAAAGCGTATTGAGCTTTGGGAGCCGGGGTACACCAAAAAGCAATCCCCGCTCGGGAATCTCCAATGTCTGGAATCAATTATTGGATCGGTAACCCAGCTGTTATATGCCCACCGTAAAAACCCATCAAAACCCATGGCAGAGGAGTACCAGCTCAAGTATGTTGCTTCAGCAGGAGGGGAAAAGGTGAAAGTATTGGGCTTCGTTATACCGCAGGCCACATAATAGGTTGTTTTCAGGCCTGAACTTCTTCTGGATTCAGTAATCCCCCCTGAAATCTCATCAGTATTTCTCCAGTTAGAGCTGAAATCATATATGGATGAGTTTACCTCGCTGTGATAAAAGCCGGCCATGGAAACCTTGAATTCAGGCGCCGTTTCATTCAAAAAGCTGAACAAATTCTGCATTTCCCCCAGGCCCCGTTCATCGAGCGCGATAGTTGTTATATCCAGCCATCCCTTTGCTTCAAGGTGCGCTTTGAAGTCAGTAAGGAAGGGCCGCCATAAATTTTTGTATTCAGCGGACCCAATTGTCAGCACCCTGGTGATGGTTTCATTGGAAGCTTCATCAAACCATGAAAAATTGTTGTTCACCGGCACCATTGAATAGCAGTTTATCTGCTTTGTAATACCAGACTCCATTGCAAGGCTCACATATTGATCAAAAATGGTGTAGTCATATTCCCAGGTCCCGTCAGAATGTTTAGTCCATGTTATCATTCCACTAAAAGGATCGGGGGGGCCGCCATCCCAGGGTCTATCAATCAGGGTGGCGGTAATTACTTTTTGTCCTGCCTGAGCTAGCCTGGTCAATAGTGGGCGCAAAAGGTCAATATGCTCCTGTGACCATGCTTCCACCTCATGATATCTTGCAACTGCGTACGGGTTTTGCCATAGGTCCAGGTGGAAAGACCAATCTGAAGGAGCAGGCAGCAATTTAATGAGTACTTCTAGGGTAATAATATGATTTACAGTACCGGATGCTGATTGCCTGGAAACAGTTCCTGTGTATATGCCGGCAGGTGCGTCTCTCGGTATGTCCACAGATATCCATACCGGGCGGGTTTCGCGGTCAACGATTGGAAAACTGTTTGCATTACTCAGCAGATCAGTGCTGATATGGACATTCTGATTCTTCCCACAGCCGCTGAACTCATCTACCAGAACATATTTGATAGCAGAGATTGAAGTACTTTCTTTGTCAAGCTCATAATTGCCATTACTAAATCCGCTTGCTGTTATACTGATGGTTTCTTCGCTTCCTGCAGACCAGACAAGCAATTTACAACTAACTCGTTCACCCTTCCATCCCTGAAGCTTAATTGATTCTGAGATATTACCCTCCGGAGGAACGCTTTTCGAATAGGCAACATCAATTGATCCGAAACCTGAATGGATACCGGGTTCGACTTGGTGCCAAACGGACATGTCATGGATATCCGGGTCAGCAGGTTCAGGTGTAAGCTCCGTCTTCTGTTTATTTTGAGCGGCACTGTCAGGATGATCGGCAGCATCGATCCGTTGCATCTGTGTTTTGCCACAGCCTGCCAATCCATAAAACGCAATTCCAACCATAATGGAAGTAGCTAAACGCAAAAAGTTCCTACGAGATGTTTGCTGACATTTTGCTCCACAGATCTTCGATAGCCCATTTAAACGATTACAAATCATAATTTAGCCCTTTCAATGCTAATATTTTTTATTTCGACAATCCATGTCTAGTAGCACTGTTCAACCGGACAGGCCTAAGCAAACCCGGAGAGACACACGGACTTGTTGATGTAATCTCCACATTCAGATTGTTCTTACCTTTTGTTAGCATTTCGGTAATATCAGTCTTAAAAGGCGGGATCCACAAAATATCCAGGGTTATGCCGTTGACGGTAACGCAGGCAATCCCTCCTTGTTGGTCAAAGGCGAATCCGTGCTTATTGCTTTGTATTCGAACAAGGAAAACATAAGAGTGGCAATCAATGTTTGAAATATCAACTCTTTTTTCATTACTATACCTTTTGCACATATAATAAACTGTAGCTTCATTTCAGCGAAACTAGGAACCGCCATTCGCTCCTGACCCCTTTTCCTCCCTTTATGATACGCATCAATCCTTATTTATTCTGTGTCTTGTCTTTTGAAACAAGCCGGCTCCTGATCGATGGTTACTTGTTCCTCATATCCATCGTGGTTCGCGGTCAGTCTTTGCTGTGCGTGCCGTAATTTTGCGACGGGGTCTCACTCATAATAGGTTGTATCTTATGGTCGTTGGCGTCCAGTTGCGGCCAATTCGGAGCCGGGGCGTCGGGGAGAAGAACATGTGGAGTGATAAAGAGCGTCAGCACGCTGTTTCGGGTTGCCTTTTGGGTTTTCCTGAACAAAAGCCCGATGATCGGGATATCGCCCAGGACCGGAACTTTGATAACGGCTTCGGTCATTTCCTGCTGGCGCAGACCGCCGATCACCAGGGTCTGGCCTTCTCGGACGATGACCGTAGTCGTAGATTCCCGGTTGACCTGTTCGGGCAGACCGGCGTCCGGTGTAAAGGTGAAGCTTCCGACCTTGACCGAAACCGCCATGCTGATTCGACCGTCCGCTAAAAGGGTAGGGGTGATACGGCCCTGGGTATCGGCAGAGATATCGCTCTTCTTAACGATGGGCCGGCCGGATACGTCATAGCCTTCATTAAAGAAGTAGTTCAACGTTTTGCGAATCTGAATCATGGCTTCCTGGCCGCTGACTGCGACCGTGCGCGGGTTGGTCAGAATCGTGCCCTTGCCATTCTGTATCAGTGCGTTCAGGCGAACGAAGAACTCCCGTGGTAATTTTCCGACGCCCTGGTAGAAGATCTGGCCTGTCCCGGGATAGGTGGTTAGTCCGTCTAATGAAGCGTCCGGGCTCAGGTCACGAATCGCGTTACCCATCGGCTGGAACATGCCGAATCGTCCCTCAGCGTAGGTCCAGTCCAGCCCAAGCTCACGGTTGGCCTCGTCGGTCAGCTCCACGGCCAACAGATCGACCAGAATCTGGCTGGCCGGGGTGTCGATCAGTTTCAGATTCTCCTGCAGCTCGGCCAGAAGCTCGGCAGGACCCATGAACAGCAGTAGATTGCGGGATGTGTTCGCAGTGACATATTGATTGTACTTGGCCGGTAATGATGCAAGTGCTTCTTCCACGGTCATATGCAGGGGCTCGATCGTCCGGATTATGATGCCGGAATCGTCTGCGAAAGACTCTGGAGAGGCGGCCTCCGTTGTAATGGCGGCAGAGGTTTGCTCCTGCTGTTCTCCGGGCGATGTCATGTCGGCCGTTATTGACGAAGCCCGGCCCATTGGGGGCCCGTCACAGGCCCGGGCCAAGGGGTTGATAAGACGCTGCGGCAGGTCCACGCGATAAACATCCGGCTGAAGAATCCGGTCGGCTATGCTGATGATCTTCGATATCGTGATGAGCAACGACCGGCTGTCCGGCGACCACGAAATGTTGACCACGCCGTCATCACGATCATCGCTGGCTTCAATCTGCTTGCGATCTTGCTCCTCGCTAAACAGCAGAAGGTCCTCAGCCTTCCCCGTGGTCATATCATAGATGGTCAGAGCCGTCCGCCGGTTTTCCGACCGCGAATCAGGGCCCCAATTACGAACCGTAGAGCGTTTGGTCAGGAAAGCGATTTTCGTACTGTCATAGGACCATTTCAATGCCTCGAAGTCATCGAATATCCCATCCTTTCGCGGGTAGGAGGTCAAAAGTACCTTGTATCCATCGCTGTTGGGGTCTATAAGATACAGTGTGTCGATGTCGTTGCCCTGGATGTCAAAGCGATCCCCCTTGGACAATATGTAGCGCCCGTCCCAGGACCAGTGCGGGTCATCAAGCTCAAGCTGGTTTTCCGTGGCAGGCGAGCTCGCCCTGGTCAGATTTCTGGCATCGCTTCCGTCGGCGCGGGCTACCCATGCATCGCAGCGTTGACCGCGTTCGCTTTGAGTCATGTCCTTGTCGAAGGTGAAGGCCACGACGTCATCCACGGGAGACCAGCGAGCATCTCCGGCGCTTAATGATTCACTCCCGATGTCGGTTATCATGACAAGATCGGTTCCGTCGGGATTGACGGTGACCACGTCAAAGTTGCCGCTGGTCTCCACGAGCAGGCTTAACCTCGGCGGCAGAGATGCGCTCCAGCGCTGGTCTTTTCCCTGGCCTCGCTCGGGCAACAAATGCCAGGTTCTTTCAGTAACGGTGTCGTAGAGCCAGACTTGCCGCGTGCGCGTCAGGCCCAGGCGGACCTTGTAGGCAAGGTAGCGATCGTCGGGCGACCAGTAGGGCCCATCGTCGGCATCGAAATTACTTCTTCGATACGGAGGGGAAATGGTGACGGATCGGTTCTGGCTGATGTCATAAATATAGGCCTCTCCCTGGCTTTCTTCCTCAGTTGCGTTGGAGAATTCGTACGCGATGCGGTCGCCGGCCCAGGACCACTCGGCAAAAAACACATCTCCCACTGTACAGGCAGGCTTGACTTCAGTGCCGTCGGCCTTCATGACGTGCAGTTGCCATTGGGGCGAGTCACCCACTTGTCGCACAAAGGCCACCCAGTCGCCGTGATAGGCCCAGGCGACGGCTTTTGATTTGCCGTCATCCGTCAACGGTACCAACGTGACCCCCTCGGCTATGATTGCCGACAGACCTGCCGAACAACACAGGAGTATAATGCAAAATATCGAAAGGAGGGTATATCGAAAACTATTACCAATGATAACCTTCATTTGCCATATTCCTACAACAATGGTTTACTGTATGATCTCACCGGCAGAAGACGATTCTTACATCATAAATACTAGGAACAGTACCTATTAAATCTGTGCCCTACCTTATCGTCAACAAATTAACCTGCCAAAAGTCGAAGATCCGGCGTCGTTTGACGGGTCGAAGATCCGGCGTCGTTTGACGGGTCGCATATCCGCTTACGACAGTTCCAACAACCTCTCAAAACATGAACCGCTAATCAAAGATGTCCTCGCTCACTCGTTAATAAGAAATTTACACTAAAGAAGCGAATATTACAAGAAAAAATTGACGGTTTTTGACCGTCATCCCGACCGAAGCCCCCGTTCCTGCTTTCGTAAGAAAACACGGGGGCGAAGTGGAGGGATCTGCCCTCACAACAACAAGAATCTGAAAATCTGTGATATCTGTGGTTTTTTGCGTTAAAATAGGTAAAATATCCGCGAGTTTTCAATCAAAAGCGAGGGTACCCTCGAGTAAAAATCAGAATTTTTAAAAAATTTTAACTGCCTTGTTGACATCGAGTTACGACCGACGAGCGACGAGAAACGGTTATATTTTCGTATCAAAAGTGCAGGTAGCTCTAATATCAAAAATCTCCCCTCTCAGGGGAGATGCCGAAGGCAGAGGGGTAGCCCATAGCAATCTATAAATCGCTCGCAAACCTCCCCTCGCAGGCCAGGCGACCGTAAGGCCGGAGAGGTTGACCTGAGCAATGCTGCTGCTGTTTTATTCCCACTCATTCCGCGGCGCCAAACCCTTCATGAAACACCACCATTCCCTGCGGCCTGTCTTCTCCGAACGGCAAGCCAAGAAAATTCTCCGGCGGCACCCCTTCAAGAATCAGTTCCGCCAGATTCATGAAACCGAACCGTTCATAGTACCCGGGATCACCTACAAGCAAACAGCCTTTGGCCCCGGACTCTCTGAGCCGCTTCATCCCTTCCTCAATCAGCGCCGTTCCAATCCCACGCCGCTGACAATCCGGCCGCACCGATACCGGCCCCACACCAAACCAACTGCAGTGCTGACCGGCAATCATCACCGGCGAAAACGCAATATGTCCAACCACCCTGCCGTCAATCTCCGCTACCAGCGAAACAGACAGAGCCCCCGCTGCCCGCAGCGCATGAATTATAAACTGCTCGGTATGGTTCCCATGCGGGCAATCCGCAAAAGCGGCCACAGTAATCTTCGTTATCACATCAATATCCGACGGTGTCTCATCTCGTATAATCATTCCCAAAATCAGCCTTTCTTGTTCTTAATGTGCCGAATCCAAAACTTGGGACAGTCACCCTGTTTCAAGATCGCAACACCATTAACAGGGACTGTCCCAAATTTCCTAAACTGACATTTCCCATATACATGGTTAAAAAACACAATTTTCTCCTAACGACATCGATAATTCTACCAAAAAGCCTATTGCGGGGTCAAAAATAATCTGCTCAGAAATAAATTGGCTAGGCTGCAAGCTTACTGCGCTGATGCATTTGAAAACGAAGGTGCTATCCAAAAAAACGAGGCAATATGACCTTATTGTTTAACTATGGGTAGAAAGATGTTAACAATGGCCGCCTGACAATCTGGCCGCCGTTTTTTTTGAAAATCTTTTTACACAATACCCACCCCCTGTTGTTATTATTATATGGAAATGGCATTAGCCATGCCTTACGGTACTGAATGCATTCGGATTTTATAGAATTGGAGCACTATAGATGAATTTATCCAGGCGAGTTGAGACCTTTGAACAGGTAAGAG
>Ga0114922_10003821_pt1 | contig 14014 bp, 3 predicted proteins | sample AartaG_FD_100975 | JGI IMG/M metagenome (GOLD analysis project Ga0114922, IMG submission 100975) | Deep subsurface microbial communities from Aarhus Bay to uncover new lineages of life (NeLLi) - Aarhus_00045 metaG | ecosystem: Environmental > Aquatic > Marine > Oceanic > Sediment | place: Aarhus...
CGTATAGTACTCGGAAACATAATTTCCGCTGGTTGAAGACGCATCGAAGAATATTACTGCATTACCCGAAGGAAGGCGGCGGTCGATGAGGTAGTATCCGTTTTCATCTGTCATGGAGGAAATTATAAAAATCCCTGATGCATCATAAACTCCGACAATCACATTTTCTATTGGACCCTCGCCGCTGCCTGTGACTCTGCCTTCTAGGTATCCAGTTTCCTCAAGTTGCACATCAATACCAGAAGTTATCGATCCCGCTTGGACTGGTACAGGATGCGCTTCTTCAAAAGATCCCCTGTCCTCATACCATTCTGTGGCATAATTCTCGTAAGTGGGGCGGAAACGGAGTTTAAAATTACCTGTCGGTATGCGATCTACGGTATAATTCCCGTTTTCATCTGTGTACACATACGAGACCCTTGTCGTATCACTGTTATAAACAGAAACAAATACGTTCCTTTCTCCATTCCCCTCAGGATTTGTCACGCGGCCTGAGATCGCTCCTCCTTCAACAAGCTGTGCATTTATGCCTTCGATTGTCGTGCCAGGCCCTATTGACAGTACGGTTGCCCCTGCACTGGTAGGCATGTTATTGTAGTATTCACCGATGTAATTGAGATCTGAGAACAAATCAGGATAGTATCCTTCAAGCGACGCTAGATTAAACCTGACTGTGTAATCTCCTGGAACAAAACCGACTCTGTAATACCCATCTGAATCTGTAGTGACAAGGGGTCTGTTGATGTCCCAATCAAAAGGTTCACCGTAGAGCTCGACATATATATTCTCAATTCCCTGTCCTTGCTCATCTGTCACTCTTCCTGAAACATAACCGATTCCAAAATTATCCCCGACCTCAATAGTTACGAAATAGATGGCTCCTTCCTGGCTAAAATAATTGATGCCGATGGTATACCACCCTTCTGTGAGATCTGTTATATACAGAGTCTCATCATCAGTACTGCTCAGAACATAACCCAACACTTTCCCTGAACTGTTGAAAATTCCAAAATCCAGATCTCTTCCTCCATTCGGATTTGGATAGGCTGTCCCCTTCACATGGACCTTCAAGTCTTTTCCAACACTTCCTGCTGGAATGTATACCTTGTACCAATCCTCATCCAAGAAGACTAAATTCGCATGGGTTCCTAATGTTATCTCTTGGGCGTTTGTTCTGTCGTCGTTTTCTTCATAACTATCATCAACTCCACCCTCAAAGGTGGCAGCATAGTTTTGATCCTCCTTGTCAGAAGTCACGTTGGAATACGTGATGGATTCAGGATTGAAAGTAAATCCAATGAGAGAGGGAGTCACAGTCCCTGACCAGCCTTCATGCACTATTCCAGTATATTCGCCTTGCTCGTTAGTTATTGGATTCCCGGGTAGGCCAGCCAGCAACACTCCCCGAAGAGGCGAACCATTCTGGAATACAGTTCCGGATATTGCAAGAGGTGCAGTAGCCGTATAATCCTGCAGCGTCTGGTGCAATGTCACGTTGTTATAGTCTCTGCTGTAAGGATCAAAGGCATAGCCAGACAGGGCTGGAACCGCAGTTCCTGACCAGCCGGACGGAACTGTAACAACATATTCTCCCTGCATATTTGTTACTGGATTTCCGGGCAAGCCTTCCAGCACAACGCCCGGAAGAGGAGAACCATCACTAACTGCGCCAGAGATAATAATATCCGGGCCCGCGTATGGACTGATGGTGATACTGAATTCCTTAGGATTTAATATGTTTGGATTCGGCATGTTGGGATTAGGATACGGAGGACTGTCAAAGACATAGACAAAGAAGGCATACGTTCCTTCTGCTGTGGGGACTCCGCTGATATTCCCTTTGCTGTCCAGAGTCAATCCATTCGGCAGAGAACCGCTGCTCAAATACCAGTGATAGAACTCGTTTCCACCAGTGACTTCAAGAGTGGCATTGTATTCGACTCCTAATTCCCCAACAGGAAGAGACTCAGTCGTGATATTGAGAGGCGGTATCCTATCCAGGACTACATCAATGTCAGCAGTCGTACTTCCTGCTACAGTCGGGACTAATTGTGCCGTTTCGAATGAATCCTCATTGTTGTACCACTCGGAAACATAGTACGTATAATTTGCATTGAAAAAGACCTTAACATTGCCACTGGGCATGCGGGGCACTGTATAATTCCCATCCGCATCAGTAAGAGAGTATGCAATTGTGAAGTTTTGAGTATCGTCACGCACAGCAACCAGAACACCTTCTATTCCTTCTGCATCCGTATTTGTGACTCTACCTGAGATGTATCCTCCCTCAACAAGTTGGGCATTTATATCAGGAGTTGTCTGGCTTGACTGGACAGAGGTCGAATCCGCCTCACTGAAGGAGGATTTGTCGTTATACCATTCGACTGCATAAGTTCCAGTATTCGGCCGGAAACGTACTTTGACATCCCCAGGTCGGACACGACTGATCGTGTAATCACCATTTTCGTTTGTATTCACACTTCTGAGGCCATGTCCCTCAAGGTCAAATGCGTTGAGTTGTATGCGGTAGAGACCCACTTCGTTCGGGTCAATGACTCGTCCTTCAACATATCCACCCTCTTCAAGTACAGCATCTATGTCGAATGTTGTCTCGCCTGCGTGAACCGAAACCGGGATGGCCTCATTAAAGTTAGGTTTATCCTCGTACCATTCAGAGACGTGATTCGTAGAGGTTGAACCTGCGTCAAAAAAGACTTTGACATCCGCAGTGGGCATATGCGGAACTGAATAATATCCGTTTTCGTCTGTCCAACCCTGAGAATAAAAGATTGATCGAGTCTTATCATAAACCTCTACGCATACGTTTTCTATTCCGCTTCCATTGATATCTGTGACTCGGCCTTCAATAAAGCCCCCCTCCTCAAGCACTACATCTATATCAGAAGTTGTTATACCAAACTCGACACGTACTGTTTCTCCTTCCTCAAAGGATGAATTATCGTTGTACCACTCCACTGCATACGTTCCCCAGGGAGGACGGACACGGACTTTAAAATTTCCTCGCGGGAGACGTTCAAGAGCATAATATCCATTGGAATCTGTATAAGCATAGGATAGACTTCTGCCATCTGCTCCCCAGTCTCTGACTAAAATTCCCTCCAGTCCACTGCCCTCAGAATCCGTGATCTGGCCAGTGATCGTCCCTCCTTGAATGAGTTGAGCATCTATTCCAGCGGTTGTTTGATTTTCCTGGACTGATACAACTGCGGCAAGGCTAGATGTAGGCCTGTCATCATACCATTCGTTGACATAGTTGATGCCTTCATATTGATAAGGAAAATAATTCCACGGCCGAGAATCAAAGAAGACCTTATAGTCTCCTGGAAGCAGGCTTATGCTGTAAGACCCATCATCTCTGGTGAAGGCATGCCATCTTTTAGGGCTATTCAGGTCATAGATGTCAACTCTGACCACAATTCCAGGATCCAACGGATTCTCAACGACCACTCCATTTATCTCTCCTAACCCAAAATCCCCTGTTTCAACAGTCAGAGAATAAGCGTTCTGTAAACCCTCATTCCACCAATACGGTACAACAATGGTGTAGTCACCTGTATTCACGTCAGATAGATAGACAGTTTCCGTATTTGCAGCTGAAATCCCTCCAACCAGTTGATTTCCTGCGTCGTCAAAGATTTCGATATCCATATCCCTGGAAAGGACTCCGTTTATGGTGACTTTCAGGTCTGTAACTTCAGTCACGTTAACTTTGAAGCAATCATTATCTAAGAGTCGAAGATTATGGGTTGTACCGAGCGGGAGGATTTGAGCGCTTCCGAAATCATCATTTTCCTCGTATGAATCATCGACTTCCTGATCCATAAATGAAGTGAAATCCTGATTCTCCAGGCTGTAACTCACAGAAGTGTAATCTCTACTAAGGGGATCAAAGGTATAACCGGTAAGGGTTGGCGTTATGGTTCCTGACCAGCCTTGATCGACAGTGGCTGCGTAATTGCCATTTTCATCTGTTGTTGGATTTCCGGGTAATCCACTCAGTACGACTCCAGGCAGAGGTGAGGCGTCAACAGTCACCGTGCCGGAGATGGTGTAGTCCGGTGAACTGGCTGTGTAATCCTGATCCACCTGGTCGGACGTTAGAGAAACATAGGATTGACTGGCAGGATCAAAGGTGTAGCCTGCCAGGGATGGAGTGACGGTCCCAGTCCATTCATAATCGACTGTAGTAGTGTAAAAGCCATCTGCGTTTGTTGTGGTTGAGTTTCCAGATGAAAGATCAATCAAGACTCCCTCGAGAGGAATGACGCCTCCGATAGCGACTGTTCCAGAGATTATAAGACCTGTACCCGTATAGGATGTGATTGTGAGATCAAAGGATTGTGTATCGGATTTCTGAGGTGAACTGGAGTCAATAACCTCGACCGTGAAGGAGTAATTCCCTGCCTCAGTCGGTGTTCCGCTGATGACTCCGTTGCTGTCAAGAGTCAACCCATCTGGCAGGGCAGAACCATTAGCCAGACTCCAGTGATAGAATTCCGTTCCACCGGTTGCCTCCAGAGCTGCACTGTAAGGCTCACCCGCAGGCCCATCAGGAACCGATGCAGTAGTGATGGTAAGGCTCGTTTTGTTTTCAAGTTCTGCGTTAATTCCAGATGTTGTTTGGCCAGCTGCAGTTGAGACTAACCGTGCTGCATCAAACGAATCCTTATTCCTGTACCATTCGGAGATATAATCTGTATAACTTGCATCAAAAAAGACCTTGATTCTGTCTGTGGGCATGCGGGGCACTGAATAATTTCCATCCGCATCCGTAACGGAATAAGAAACCATAAACTGCTGAGAATCGTCATAGACAAGTACCAAGATGCCTTCTATCCCGACTTTATTATTATTTGTGACCTTTCCTGTAATGTATCCACCCTCCGCCAGTTGGGCATCGATATCAGGAGTGGTTTGATTTGGTTGGACAGAAATCGAATCCGCATCACTGTAGGAGGACTTATCGCTGTACCATTCGACTCCATAAGTTCCGACATCGGGACGGAAACGGAGTCTCAAGTTCCCGGGGGGAACACGTTTGACAGTGTAGTCTCCGTTCTCGTCAGTGTAGGCATACCTGACTGGGTGCCCCTCGAGGTCGAAGATGTAAGCCAGGACATGATAGAGACCTTCTCCACCAGGATCTGTGACTCGACCTGAGATGGTTCCGCCTTCAGCCAGCTGGACATCTACACCAAAGGTCGTCTCGCCAGCCTGGGCGGATGCAGGAGTGGCATCATCAAAGTCAGGCTTATCCTCATACCATTCAGGGACATGGTTCGCATCAGGATCTTGCGGGCTAAAATGCACCTTGAAATCACCGGTTGGAATGCGGTCAACAATATAATCTCCATTCTCATCTGTCCAAGAACGGGAAACCAGGATTTGCTGGGAGATATCGTAAACATCGATTCTGACATTCTCCAGCCCTATTCCGTTCGGATCAGTAACTCTGCCCTCGATGTACCCCTCCTCATAAAGCAACGCATCAATACCTGGGATTGTCTCGCCAGCCTGAACAGCGACTGTGAGAGATTCTTCATACGAGTTCCTTCCGCCATACCATTGAAGGGCACAAGGACCAGAACTTGGAGGACGGATACGGAGTTTATAATTACCTGTGGGTATACGCTCTATAGTATAATTCCCGTTTTCATCGGTGTAGGCATAAGAGCCAGAATTTCCATCGGGCCCGAAAACTACGACTGACGCCCCTTCTATTCCGAGGCCACCGGAATCTATGACAATGCCTGAAATCGCCCCTCCCTCAACAAGCTGAGCATCAACACTAGGTCCCCATATGTTATCACCTGCCATTATCGATTCCGCTCTGCTAAAGGTCGGCTTGTTATCGAACCATTCACTGATATAGTTAGCTCCGGGATAGTAATCACCTGCAGGACGAGCATCAAACCAAAGTTTATAAGAATCTCCTGCGGTGACACCTATTTTGTAATAGCCCTCATTGTCAGTAAAAGCATGCCAGAGATGCTGACCATAAAGATTAGAGACTGCAACTCTGACCTTTATTCCTTCACCTGTGGACTCATCTGTTGCTCTTCCGTGGAATACACCAACTCCAGTCTCTACTGTTTCAATCGTCAGTGAGTATTCATTCTGTAGACCTTCAGACCAGTAGGGAATATGAATGTAATAATCGCCTGCTACTACATTAAAGATATAGACAGTCTCTTTTTCTTCTGGCGATATCCCTGCAGCCAGTTGGCAAGGAGGCACAGAATTATCATAAATTTCAATATCAATATCCTCAGGGAAAGTGCCTTTTAGGGTAACTTTTAAGTGCGATCCTTCCAGAATATTAACCATGTACCAGTCATCATCTAAAAGCCTTAAATACGGAGTTGTTCCCAGTGGGATTGTATATGCACTTCCAATATCATCATTTTCTTCGCATGAGTCATCCACGCCTTCCTCTATAGAGGCGGTATAGTCCTGATTGACTCGATTATATGTCACAGAGGTATAGCTTCGGCTGGGAGGATCAAAAGTATAACCGCTAAGGATTGGCGTCGCTGTCCATGATGTGCCGTGTTCGACTAAAGCTTCGTAATGACCGTTATCGTCTGTTTTTGGATCTCCTGGTAATCCGCTTAATACGACACCCGAAAGAGGTGAACCGCTATAAGTCACTGTCCCTGAAATGGAATAGGTGAGTAAGTGAGCTGTGTAGTTTGTGGTGAAATTCTGTTGGATATTGCTGTAATCTTCCCACGGAGGATCGAAGTAATATCCGGCCTTACTCGGCTCCGCAGTCCCTGACCAGCCCTTGGCGACTGTATCCGTGTAAAAACCATTTGCGTCTGTTATGGGAGCATTCGGTAAGCCCAGTATCACAACACCAGGAAGAGGCGAACCATTAAACATCACTGTGCCCGAAATTGTAAAAGTATCTTCTGTGATTTGTATACTGAAGCCCTGAGTCACTGTTTGTGGTGTTATCACATCGGAATCAGTGACCTGGACAGTAAAGCTGTATGTAGCCGGATATGTCAGCAGTTCATCTCTATCAGGGGTGCCGCTGATTAGACCGCTGTCGTGGAGTGTCAATCCATAGGGAAGCGAGCCAGACACTACAGACCAATGGTAAGCGGGAGCTCCACCGCTGGCCTCAAGTCCTGCATTGTACGATGTGTTCAAAGCTCCTGGAGGAAGCGATGGAGTCGTGATTGCAAGTGGTGGTGGAGGGATATAAGGTTCTTTGATGGTGAGGCTGTAGACCTGGCTGTCAGTTTGGTTATCAGGCAGGGTTGAGTCTGAGACTTGAACCGTAAAAGCATAGGTAACAGGGTAGGTCTTAGTGTCATCTCTATCAGGCGTACCGAAGAGCTCCCCTGTATTCTCATTGAAATCCAGACCAGGGGGTAATTTCGTCCGATTGACCCACCATTCATACGGCTTTGTGCCGCCCAGAGCTGTTAGTTTCTTACTGTAATATTCATCGATAGTTCCTTCGGGAAGAGGGGATTCGGTGCCAATCACCAGGATTGTTGCTGCCGCTTCTGGTTCCTCTATGCCCTGTTCCGCATCTTCAGAATCCGCCCCCTGGGAGGTGGCCGAACATCCGAGAGTATCAATAAAACTATCAAATTGTCTGGAGCGAGCGGCCACTATAGCCTGGATTGTTGAAGAGCTGAGTCCTCTCATCATCTGTATAGGAGGTCCAGTGTCAACGACTCTTAAAATAACATGCACTTCTTCTCCGGGGGGGATAGAGAATGTGGCGTTTTCTATAGCCGGATTGAGGATTTCGGGATCAAGAATATTCAGATTGCGGACATGCGGATTGCGGACATGCGGATTAAGTATGTTTGCAAGAACCTCATGATGGACCTCTTGTTTCAAATCACAGCTACTTCCATCAACTCCAGGTGTGAAGTGTTCCTTATAGACGATAAGCTGTAAATAGATTCCTTCAGGAGGCGACCCCTTGGCAATAGTTTTAAACGTGTAAGAAGAGGTTGTGTTGCCTTCGTTCTTCACTAACCATTCAACATCAACTATCGAGACCTCTTCAGGATTGAAATTCCGCACGTGCGGATTGCGGACATGAGGATTGATGATGTCTGCATTCCGAACATGGGGATTGCGGACATGGGGATTGGTGAGGTCGAGAATACCAGGATCGAGGACACTGGGATTGACAATATCAAGATTACGAACATGAGGGGTCACGATGTCGGGATTGATGACATCCCAATTTCGGACGTGAGGATTGTAAACGTCCTGATTACGGACATTAGGACTCCAATAAATTATATCCGGAGCTCCGATACTGACCTTATGCTCCTCTTTATCCTGAATATCACCAGTGGCTTCAGGATTTGACGGGTCTGAATTGATGAGAATAAAGCTCGTTATGCCTTCCGGTATAAGAACTCCTCCGGGCTCATCAATTTCTTCAATATCGATTCTCACGGATGCCTTCAAGTCTGATGATTCAATGAAAACAGGTCGGGCAATTGTCGAATAAGGGGCTATTGTCACATCTATTTCATCACGAAAATCAAACTGGAGAAACGAGGCCTGTCCATCCGGGGGTTGTTCCACGATTGTCAGGCGGAAGCTCCGGATGTATTCTGTGGTGTTTTTCACGTAGATGGAGAATGCCCGAGGAACATCCAGGTTGAGAGGCTTATTATTTGTTGGCGCTCCGACTTCCACTCCTTGGGTTATTCGAGAGGTGTAGATATTCTGATTCCGCATTCCAGGTCTATTCCTCCCCTCGCTACAGTACGGCCAGGTGGAGGAATCTGTGATGTATTCTGATGGCTGATTCGATACAGGGGGAGTGTATTTTGTCCAGTCATGGTCCCAAGGCGGACGCACATCGCGGTTATCAGTCCAAACAACATGAAAAACAGAGGTGTCTGTAGGCTCTATATTAAAGCGCCAATGGCCATTTTTATCCATGACGAACATCGGAGAAGGTGTGATATCAATGTAGTCTCCCATGAAAGGCAGAGTTCCTCCTTTAAACAACGGAAAATTGGGAGGATTGAACTGCCCTTGGTAAGCTATCCAAGACCCTGGCTCCTCCGGGTCTTCGAAGAAATGGTAAATATATCGAGAAACCTGTTTGGATGGCTCAAACACGGGAGTCATACTGGGGTCTGCCTGTGTGATCCGGACATCGATCGTATGACGCCAATCACACCACCCGGCATAATCGGTAATCCATGGTCCCCAATACATCGCGTAATCATTGCGCAGGTCATACCAAACCAACATCAGCTTGCCAGAAGCAAAGGTCATTGAAGGCATTATCTGATGCGCTGGTTCCTCTGGGATCTCTACGTATGTGGGGAGGGACCAGTCTATCCCATCCGTGGAAGTGGCGATCACAATCCGGGGAGGTCCTAATGGATCCCCATCCCTCTGTGACCAGGCCAGGTAAGCGTGTCCCTTATTATCCAGGGCTAGTGTCGGGTAGCTGTTTGTTCTGAAAGCTGTTCCCGGAAGATCCCATTCATCGTCTGCGGAGGAAGGTTGATCAAATGTCTCGCCCGAAGGAATAGAAGCGACCTCAACGACCTGATGGAACGATTTTCCGCTGTTTTCCGATAAGGCAATCACGATGGCATTTTGCTGTTCATCCTTTTCAAAACGCCGCCAGGCGACATACACTTTCTCGGTTCCTTTCGGGTCCACAGCGACTGAGGCCCCTTGATTGAGAGTGTGGCCAATGCTCAACACGATGGGATTTTCCCAGGTGGTTCCACAGTCAGTCGACCTTCTGAAAATGATTTCACTCTCAAGTGTCTCGCCCTCACCTGTGAATACACTGTAGGCCATGTAGACATTGCTACAAGGAATATCCTGTCCGCCTATTGTCACTGTCGGGGGTTTACTTTTGGGGACATCGACTGCAATCCACGGTTTATCCTTGAACTTCACTCCATTCTGCTGGTCAATGATGATTGTATCAACATACTTGATTGGATCTCCATTTTCCTCGTTGTTGTTATCGATAAAACGGGCCACAAAAACAGCGCCCTGCAGCGTATCTCGATTGAAAACGATGCCGCTGTAGTAGAATAGTCCGTTGGTGCCCGCACGGACAACAGGGTCTGCGGCAGCTCTGTATCCTTTAAGCGGAGATGCCAATCCCTCCGGGGAATTGTCCTGCGGAAAACCAGGAATGAGCGTACTTGTCCAGGTCTGTCCCCCGTCGAGGGATTTGAAGGCTCCCAGCCACGCATCCCCTGCGGCAATTTTATCTTCTATTCCAGGCAATTCTTCTCCTTCGATAGGCATATCAACAGTGCGGTAGTCATTTGCACCCGCAAGAAGGTGAAGAGGATTTCGTGTGGATGCCGCAATCGAGGGCTCGTTCTGTCGCTGGAGGTATGGATCACCGCCAGGCAGTGTCGTTCCTGAGACCATGTTCACGTTTCGGCCTACGGTCAAGGTGAGGTCTTCCTCTTGGTTTTGACCCGGATCGAGTGATTTTATTGGATTCGATGTTGCTGTCAAAAGTGCAGCACCAACTAGGAAATAGATAAATAGATTACGCTTAGCCATGATGATTCCCTCCTAATCTCCTCCAGATACCAATCAATTACATAAATCTAAAAAAATCATAGAACACTTCATGAAACACTGAATTTTTTCGGATAATTGGGGAAAAATGTCTTGAATACACTGATGAATTGGAAAACATGACGAAAATCAAGGAATAAAAACTGACTTTTAAATCTAAATGATGTCGTGCCCCGTCTTATCGGCATAAAATCCTTTTCCCCTCGGGATGATGAATTTCTATCAAACGGAATATGCTATGTCAAGGAAAAAAAATACTATAAATTTGGTGTGTTTTGAGGAGAAGAAATAACGCCCAGTGTGTTTTTTTCTTTTTTCTCGCTTCCGGCCTTTAGTATCTGAGAATTCTTCAGCCTCGATTCTCAATTTACTGACAAAGCATACTCTCCTTCATTGACGAAGTATGCATTTTTGTATATTACTTTACTGATGGTAAAATCTCGGGAATCATCCCAGGTCTTGGAAGACTTCTCTTTAGAATCCGTCCCCCTGAATCAAAGAAAATCCTGGATAAACCTGGCGGTTATCTGGATCGGGATTGCTGTGGTCATGTCGGCCATCTTCCGCGGGATGATGATCGGTCTGGGTCTGGGAAATATATCGAGTGTGGTCATATCCTATATTCTCGGAGAAATCATCCTCATAGTGATGATGGGGCTTGCAGGCTATATCGGGGCAAAAACCGGGTTCTCCACACCTCTGATCGCCAATTTTTCATTCGGACGAATCGGCGCCATCCTCATCTCCTTTTGCATCGCCTTTTCCCTCATCGGCTGGTTTGGTGTGCAGGCCGCTTTTTTTGCCCGCACCATCCAATTCTACTTCGGAACACATTTCTCGTTGCCTGTTTTCTCTTTCCTCTGCGGAATCCTGATGATGATCCCGGCTATTTTCGGGATTCGAGGGCTGAGCGCTCTGAGTTGGATGGCTTCTCCGTTCATGATCATCATCTTCATCTGGGGAATCGTAAAAATGGGTTTTCAGTTTCTTCCTTCTGAAACCCTGGTCTCGTTGGCGCTCAATCATCACCCAGATCCCTACCCAATCACATTGGGAGCAGCGGCTTCGATTGTCGCAGGTGGATTCATCGTCGGAGCAACGACCAGTGCCGATATTTTCCGCTACGCTCGTCCTCGATTAAAGGATATCTTCCTGGCAGCGAGTATAGCCATGGTGGCCAGCGCTTTCCTCCACATTGTTGGATCCGTTCTGGCCATGAACACCGGAGTCTACCACGAGAGGCTGCCGGAACTCATTATCGCCAAACCATACCTAGGGCTGGGTTTTATCGGTTTCCTCGTCCTTCTCCTGGCACAATGGACAACCAATGACAGCAACATCTACTCGTCCGTTCTCGCACTGAATAACATCTTTCGGACAAAGCGATGGATAATCACTATCATCGCTGGCGTGTTTGCTTCTCTGTTCGCTGCCTTTGGTATCCTGGAAAGGCTGGAACTCTTTTTGATCATCCTGACCGTAAGCATCGGACCGATCGGGGGGATCTTTATCTGCGATTATTATTTCCTGAGGAGAATGCAAAAGCATGACTTTAAGGGAAAGGCCTTTTCAAAAATCAATTATAAAGCTGTAGGAGTCTATCTTATTTCCTTTCTGATCGGCTGGACGACCTCCGGCCATCCATTCACGATCAAGATCTTTCCTTTTTCCGTCTTTGCCTTCAACGGAATACTGTCTTCAATCATCCTCTATTATGCAGTCATGAAAATATTTCCTGACAAGGAGTAAAGCCATGGCCTTAAAACAAGTTATCGATGTGTATGAATTGCTCGAGACTCCGAGAATTGAGCCGAATGAAATAAAGGATTTCTTTGTCGCACAAGGGCTGGATGAGTCGGAAATCGAGATGCAGAAGATAAAGGAAGATAAAGGAGAAACATTATTTATAAAAATCAGTATTCAGGGAGAAAAGGGAAGATTAAAGGAAAAATCCGCTCCAACATTGGGTATTATCGGCCGTCTGGGCGGGATAGGGGCCAGGCCGCATAAAATCGGCCTCGTCTCTGATGCTGACGGTGCAATCACAGCTCTGGCTGCTGCTGCGAAAATCGCTAACATGAGAAAAAAAGGAGACCAACTCCCGGGCGATGTGATCGTAGCCACTCATCTCTGCCCCCATTCACCCATCATCCCCCACGAGCCCGTGCCTTTCATGGACGCACCCGTCTCCTTGGAGACGATGAATAGATATGAAGTGGATGAACGGATGGAAGCTATTCTCTCGATCGACACCACAAAAGGCAACCGCGTCATTAACTGCCGGGGATTTGCCATCTCCCCTACTGTCAAAGACGGGTATATACTGAGAGTGAGCGAAGATTTGCTGGATATCATGCAGAATGTGACAGGCCGGATGCCAGTTGTTTTTCCTCTAACAACGCAGGATATCACTCCCTACGGAAACGATATTTACCATCTCAACAGCATACTGCAGCCAGCCACAGCCACCAATGCGCCAGTCGTTGGAGTGGCCATTACAACAGAAGTGCCTGTACCCGGGTGCGCCACCGGGGCCAATCACAGCATAGACATTGAGATGGCAGTCCGGTTTGTGGTCGAAGTGGCCAAAGCTTTTGGCGAGAAGAAATGCTCATTTTATGATGACAAGGAATTCCAAAGACTCATTTCTTTGTACGGATCTTTAGAGCACTTGAAAACCCTGGGAAAGGAATAGCTTGTCATCGTGAGCGACTGAAAGAAGCTTGATCCTTTCAACATTACTGATGTCATTTTGTGCAAGGCGCGGCGATCTCAACCTTATTGATGTCATTGCGGGCAAGGCGCGGCAATCTTAACTTTTCAGGTGACATTGCGAGTGAAGCGTAGCAATCTCATAATTTTAAAATAAACATATGCAGTAATCCTGTTATAAAAGCCAATAAACTGTTATATATATAATGATTTTCAGGGAAGTAGAATGAATTCAGTCAAAGTCGGACTTTTCACGATAGGTCAATCACCAAGGTTAGACGTCGTTCCTGAAATAGCGCCTCTTTTGCTCCCCAATATAGAGATTGTGGAAGAAGGGCTTCTAGATGGCATTCCTCAAGAAGAAATCGATCTACTGAAGCCTGAATTTGGGGAGAATCCCTTGGTCACACGTTTAAAAGACGGGAGCCAGGTGCAATTGAGCGAAAAGAAAATCAATTCTATGATCCATGAAGCCATTGATCGCATGAGAACGAAAAAAGATACCCGCGCTGTGGGAGTTCTCTGTACTCACGATTTTCATGAAAGCCGGTTTTCTTTTCCTGTGATATTCCCTCATCATATTCTGAACTTCCAAATCACTCAAACTTTCCAGATACACAACATCGGTGTCGTCATTCCCTTGGAGGATCAGGTCAGAATGGCATCGAGAAAATGGGAAGCGGAAAAGGTGTTCATCGAAGTGAAATCCCCTTACGAAGAA
>Ga0114922_10003822_pt1 | contig 14014 bp, 11 predicted proteins | sample AartaG_FD_100975 | JGI IMG/M metagenome (GOLD analysis project Ga0114922, IMG submission 100975) | Deep subsurface microbial communities from Aarhus Bay to uncover new lineages of life (NeLLi) - Aarhus_00045 metaG | ecosystem: Environmental > Aquatic > Marine > Oceanic > Sediment | place...
CAGTCAATTTAGTTAACCAGTTAACCTGTTTTCCGGTTAAATTAGTCTACCTGTCACCCAGTCCGTCGGTCTTCTAGTCAATGCGGCAAGTATTACACCATTGCTTTCTTTCTTTAAACTTATGGCTTACATCTTTAACTTTCTCTACTTGCGTTACGTATTTGTACCTATATGCTCTACATTATCTAATATTCTGTCTTCTTCTTCCCTAACTATACGCTAAACGCTATACGCTGTACGCTGTATTAACGACTAGTTTAATATTTTCTTCAAAAGGTTTTCTAATAATCCCTTTTTCAGTAATAATAGCCTCTATATAACCATTGGGAGTAAGGTCAAAAGCCGGATTAAATACTTTTACTCCTGCTGGGGCTATCTGCTTACCCAATATATGAGTAACTTCTTTAGGTTCCCTCTCTTCGATGGGAATTTCCTTCCCTGATTTTAGCGACACATCAATAGTTGATATGGGAGCAGCAACATAAAAAGGAACTTTATTTTCTCGGGCTAAAACGGACAAAGAATAAGTTCCGATTTTATTTACCACATCACCATTTCGAGCAATACGATCTGCTCCAACTATGATTAAGCTTACTTTTTTTAGATACATCAAAAACCCGGCCATATTGTCAGTAATCAAAGTAAAAGGAATTTTTTCCTGAGTTAATTCCCAGGCAGTTAACCTCGCCCCTTGTAATACTGGTCTGGTTTCATCGACATAGATATGTATCTTCTTTCCTTCTTTAAAGGCAGTCCGAATTACCCCTAAAGCGGTGCCATGATCTACAGTAGCCAGAGCTCCGGCATTGCAATGAGTAAGAATACTATCACCATCTTTAATTAGCGAAGACCCGTATTCGCCCATTGCCTTATTAATTTCTATATCTTCTCGTGCAATATTTTTAGCTTCCTGTAAGATTATATCTTTTAATGTAAATAAATCAACCTCTTTTTTAATATTAATTAAATTCATCATTCTCTCTAATGCCCAAAATAGATTAACTGCAGTAGGCCGAGTAAGGCCTAGGCAGTTTTTAGCCTTTTCCATATCTTGGATAAATTCTCCGTAAGTACCTGCTTTTGAAGAATAAGCAGCAAGGGCTATGCCAAAGGCAGCCGCTACCCCTATAGCCGGTGCACCTCTTATTTTCATCTTCTTAATAGCTTCTGCTATTTCTTGATAAGTAGAACAATTAATTATTTCATATTTTAAAGGAAGTTTTCTCTGGTCGATTAGAAACACTTTTCCATCTTTCCATTCGATAGTTTTCATCTTTCCCTTTCTTTAAATTAGTCGTTAGTGAATTGTGAATAGTCGTTAGTATTAAATATAAGTTATTAGTTTTTAGTTAAGAAAAATCAGTTTACGGTTTATTATATTTTATGTCATTGCGAGCTCTGATTTGTCAAAGTGTGGCAATCTCGGTTTGAGATTTCTTCCCCTGCTTTCGCTGGGGCAGGCTTGTATTACTCTTCGCAATGACAATGTGAAAATAACTCGTAACTTGCACCTTATTACTAATTACTCATCACTTATCACTGTATTTTATACTGTCTTCTTCTTTCTTAACTATACGCTAAACGCTATACGCTAGTTTAAATAAAATTAATAATTCCCAGGCTGGCTAAAGTAACGATTATTCCCGCTACCATAACTCCTCCCACTATTGTAGGGAAGGCATACCAAAACCTTATGCCAAAGATAAATGCAGCCGCTGAACCGGTCCATGCCCCTGTTACAGGCAGGGGAATAGCTACGAAAAATAATAAAAATATGGCTCCGTATTTTTCGAATTTTTCTTCGGTATTTCGACGTGTTCGTTTAAAAAGCCATTCAAAAAATATATCAAAATAATGCCATTGACGCAAATATTCAGAAAAAGGTTTCAAAAAAAGCAATAAAAAAATTGCGGGTACTATATTCCCTAAAACTGCAAAGATATATGCCGGGAAAACAGACATTTTATAAATTGTCAGAGCTATGGGAATGGCCCCCCTTAATTCGCTAATGGGCAAGGCAGCAATAAAAGCAATTCTCAAACCATCATAAATCAATTTTCTTTATTACCTTCTCTATTAATTTAGTCATAATCGGTTCAGCATCCGAAGCAGCTTTTAAAATTTCCTCTACACTGGTTTTTACTATTACCCCATCTATGGCTAAATCAGTGATACAGGAAATTCCCAATACTTTCATTCCCACATGATTAGCTACTATAACCTCTGGTACTGTGGACATACCTACTGCATCTGCTCCAATATTTATTAAAAATCTGTATTCAGCAGGAGTTTCTAAAGTGGGGCCGGTTAAACCTGCGTATACTCCTTCTTGTAATCTTATTTTTTCCTTTAAAGCTATTTTTTTAGCTAACTCGATAAGTTTTTGGCTATAAGCTTCGGACATATCTGGAAATCTTGGTCCTAATTCTTCATCATTAGGACCGATTAAAGGATTATCTCCAAATAGATTTATATGATCAGTAATAAGCATTAAATCCCTTCTTTTAAAGAAGCGATTCATTCCGCCTGCTGCATTGGAAATAATAATTATATCTGCGCCTAATTTTTTCATCACCCTTACCGGAAAGGTGACCTCTTTTAAGTTATAACCTTCATAATAATGAAATCTACCCTGCATGGCTACTACTTCTTTATTGCCCAATTTTCCCAAAACCAGGTTACCACTATGGCTTTGAACTGTAGATATGGGGAAATTAGGAATTTCACTATAAGGGATAATCTCTTTTTCTTCAATATCTTCTGCCAGTCTTCCTAATCCTGTTCCTAATATAATAGCAATTTTTGGTTTTATTTTACTTTTTTGATTAATAAATTCTACACTTTCTATGACTTTTGCTTTCAAATCTTCCACTTTAATTAGGCCTCCCTCAATTTAGTTAGTTAGTTAATTGGTTACTTGGTTAACTAGTTAAATTAGTCGTTAGTATTAAATACAAGATACAATTTCACGGTTTTTAGTTCTTAGTTTATGATTTTTAGATAGGAAAAATCGGTTTTAAGTTTTTGATTTATTATATTTTATGTCATTGCGAGCTCTGATTTATTAGAGCGTGGCAATCCCGGCTTGAGATTGCTTCGTCGTATCACTTCTCGCAATGACGGAAATTATAATTCCATCTTACTCACTTATAATATTCTGACTCCTATTTTCTTTCTTCTTTCTCCTTATTTTTCTTGTCTTCATTATATACTAAATACTAATCAGGCTTCTGAATTCTATTTTCTTCACTAACGACTATTCACTAACGACTAACGACTATTTTACGCTCTCGGAAATGCCCTATAGTATTCCTCACTGACCCACTTTCTACTGACATGGGTATAAATTTGGGTAGTAGAAATATCTGAGTGACCCAACATCTCTTGAACTGACCTGAGATCTGCCCCATTTTCTAATAAATGAGTGGCTAAAGTATGTCTTAAAGTATGTGGAGTGACCTTCTTTTCTATCCTTGCTTTTTGGGCATATAGTTTTACCAGATAAAATATCCCCTGTCGAGAAAGCCTCTCTCCCCGGCTATTTAAAAATAAAGTATTCTCATTCGGATTTTTAACTAATTTTGGCCTTAATCTATCCAAATATAAATTTAAAGACTGATATGCTTTATCTCCAAAAGGAATAATCCGTTCTTTAGAACCTTTCCCCAGACATTTTAGCATACGATTTTCCATATTTAGATCATTAATTTTTAAATATATCAGTTCTGACACCCTCATACCGGTAGCGTAAAATAATTCTAATACAGCCCGGTCCCTTAATCCTAATTTACCTTTAAAATTAACCTTATCTAATAAAAGATTTATCTCTCTCGAACTCAGAATATGGGGAAGCTTTTTGCTCACCCGGGGAAATTCAATCAGATTGGTGGAGTCTTCCTTGATAAGTCCTTCCATCAATAAAAAACGGTAAAACATCTTTACTGCTACTAAATTTCGAGAAATTGAATTAATCTCTAAATTTTCCCCTCTTAAATAAACAAAAAAATTATTGATCAAAACTTTATTGGTCTGATTAAAAGAACTAATTTTTTTCTTTTTTAAAAAAGTAATATATTTTATCAGATCATACTTATAAGAGATTATAGTATTTTGAGCTAAACCTCTTTCAATAGATAGATACTCTAAAAAACATTCTAAAGTTTCTTCTAATTTTTTCATTTCATGACAACTTTCGTGACTGGCACCAAAGTTTACATTTATGACAAGTTTTGTGCCAGGCACGAAACTTGTCATTCTTTAGTACTGTATTTTTATATCCGAAGGAACAATCTGAATCCAAGCATTTCCGGGAGTTAAAGCTATCCTATTCCCCTCTTTGTCTAAAAATTGAGTTCTTGCTCTCAAATCTGGCTTTTCCCAGGTAATTTCTGCTGAATTACCTTTAAAAAATAGTAATCCTGTTCCCTTGCCAACGAAATCTACCGCCAGTCTCCCCTCTTCATCAATAATTTTTGTTCCGGCAAATTGAATTATAATATTATCCACTGCTAACTGTTCTTTGGTCTTGGCATCTATATGAGGTTCGCCGTTCATAAATCTTAAATATTTCATCGATTCAGGTTGGTATTCATAACTAACCGTATAAATGCTGTTATAAGGAATTACTATAGAACCAGTTTCTCTGCCGGTTAGTCTTTCGTTTATATCAATTTCAAATAAATATTCCTGTTTTTTTATCATCTCAATATAACCCAATTTATTGGCTTCTTTTCTTAACTTTGTAGTAGAAGTGTATAAATTATGAGGTGGTTCTCGGTCTGTAGACCTCCAGAAGGGCTGAAAATCCACAAACTCATTTATATCATCTATTTTCTCTTCTTTTATAAAATTATATGCTTCTTCACTCCCGCCCACGTGGACATAAATCGCCTGATGTTCTAAAGATTTACTAACAAAATAAGGTCTTGCGCTTCTTATCGGTCCAACTTCTTCAGCATCCTGGTCATAATAAATAGCTAAAAACCTGGTAATTCCGCCTTCTGCTAAAACTTCATAGACAATATTAGCTTTATCTAAACCACTTTGCGGTCTGGCCCCTTCTGAATTTTCTACCATAACAGAAAGGGGTCTGCTACCAAAAGGAGATTCTTTTTCCTTTACTTCCGGCAAAGTAGTAATTTCCCCGGGGTTTACCACAGTACCATAAGTTGCTTCGACATTTTCTTCTTCTTTTTCCCCTAAATTAACTTTAAGTTGTGATTCGCCCGGTTCAAATATCTCTCCCTTCACTTCTTTCCTGCTGGTTATAGTCTGCTTAAAATATTCAGTAGAAACACTTATGTCCTCTCCTAAAGATTCTTTAATTTGAGTTGGAGGAACCATTGACACAGGCTCACTTTCAATTTCAGGAGTTTTAACTTCTACTTTTGGTACTCCCTCTGTTAATTCTTCCTTGCTTACTACTTTTGTTTCGGTTACCTCTTCTTTTATCATAGGTGGTTCAGGCGAAATCGGTTTAGCTTTTGGTTTAACTTTCAATTGAGCAATGGCTTTCTCCTCGGTAATCTCTGGTTTCGTAGATTCCGGCTTTTTTGGGGCAGGGATTTCTACCAGACTAACCAAAGTAAGTTCTTTTTCTGGTAAAGGCATCGTAAAATCAAAAGCGATCATATTCCCGAAAGCAAATAATAATATAATATTAAGTATGATAGAAATTAAAAATGATCTCCCTAAAAAACTCTTCTTATTTTGTTTTAAACGTTTTGTTCTATATCTGTTTATGGGCACGAATTATTTACACCTCTTTATTAATTGTCCGATTGACCGATTAAATTAGTCGTTAGTGAATAGTGAATAGTCGTTAGTTTTAAATACAGGATACAAGTTCACGGTTTTTAGTTATTAGTTTATAGTTTTTAGATAAGAAAAATCAGTTTATAGTTATCAGTTGTCAGTTTATTACGCTTTCTTCCTTCTTTGCTGTTCACTATTCACTAACGACTAACGACTATATACTATTTTATCTCTCCTCCATAGGTTGGGTGGCGATGGCAATTTTTTCCGCCCCTCCCTTTTTAAGCAAATCCATTACTCTAATTACCTTACCATGGAGTACATTTTTATCTGCTTCTAAAATTACTGTTCTTTCTGGTTCCTCTTGTATTTTCGCAGCCACGCTTTCGGTAAGTTTTAAAGGGTCAATTAGTTTTCCATTAAGATAAATAGTATTATTTTCGGTAATGGTCACAATAATATTTTCTGATGATTCGGCCGCAGCAAAATCTCCACTTGGTAAATTAACTTTCACTCTATTTTCTAAATTTACAAAAGTAGTAGTTAACATAAAAAATATCAACAATAAGAAGACTACATCAATTAAAGGAGTCAAATCAAACCTGGCGCTCTTTTTATTCAGATGAGGAAACTTCATATGCTGCCTCACCACCCTGACTAAGACTGTCCCGAATAATCCCACCATTATTAGTTTCCTGATAAGATAGAAGATCTATAAGTTCTACACAATTTACTTCCATCTCTCTTATCAATTTATCTACTCGGTGAGATAAATAATTAAAAACCACGATAGTCGGTATAGCTATCGACAATCCAAAGGCAGTAGTTAGCAGTGCCTCCGAAATTCCTCCTGCCAGTGCTTCTGGTTTACCTACTCCCATAACTGCTATTACATTAAAAGCCTTAACCATACCAAATACTGTTCCTAAAAGCCCTAATAATGGAGTAATATTACCGATGGTGGAAAGTGTAGACAAATTTCTCTCTAATATAGGAATTTCCTGGTTGGCACTATCTTCAATCGCCTCTTTCATCTCGTCCCGCCCCTGGCCAAATTTCATTAAACCGGCCAACATGATCTTGGAAATGGGAGTGGGGCTTTTACGACAAGCAGAAATTGCCAGTTCAATGCTCCCCTTTTTAACTAAATTTTTAACTCGTAGAACAAATCTTTTACTTTTAGTTTTAATACTTTTTAGATAGAACATCCTTTCAAAAAAAATAGTGATTGCAATTAACGAACATATAAAGATGGGATACATTAAGAGCCCACCTTTTTCAAAAACTTCTAACATTAAATATCTGCCCCCTCTTCTTTAGTTTTTAAGATATGAAAAAATTTCTTAATTTACCAATTAACCAATTGACCAATTAGGATTAGTCTTCCGGTCTGCCGGTCCACCGGTCAATTTAGTTAGCCAGTTGCCCTGTTTACCGGTCTTCCAGCACCGTGTTGTTTTTTAATTCCCTGACGGGTTCAATAAATCGAACCCCTACCTCAACAGGCGAGACGCCTGTCCTACGGTTTTATATAGATTATTGAGGGCGTATAGCAATACGCCCCTACTTCTAAATTTTAATTCCTGTTCTGTCTTTCTTTCTTCACTATATACTATATACTGATTCTCCTATACGCTCCACGCTCCACGCTAAACGCTATATTCTATTCCTTTTTTAATACTTCTAATCTTTCCTTGGCTTTTCCCACATATAGGCTCTGAGGATAATTAGAGATTAACTTCTGATAATCAAAAATAGCTTTTTCTTGATTTTCTAACTTTTCCCAACAGATTGCTTTGGTATACAAGATATCATCACCGTATTCTAGACTGGAATAATCTTTTAAATATCTTTCTCCCACCTTAATTGCCTTTTCATGTTCATCTTTTTTAAAATATGAAAGACACAGGCCGTACAAAGCCTCTGACAGATATGGGCTATCAGGATATTCTCTTACCAATCTTTCTAAATTGATAATATTATCCATCCAGTCCTCTTCCTGTAAATAGTTCTGGCTTAATAGATACATAGCTTCTGCCCTAAAACTACTATTACTGTAAGAATTTATAAACTTTCCCAGTTCTGCCTTAGCTATATCCTTATTTCCTGAAAGAAAATAGTTCTTGCCAACTCTAAACTGTGCTTCTTCAGTAAATTTACTATCGGGATAAATACTTATAAGTTTTTTGAATTCCTCAATGGACGATTTATATTCTTTATCCTCCAGATAAGTCCAGGCGATAGCATATCGGGCATTAGCTGAGAAATTTCCCTCAGGAAACATTTCGATAAATTTTTCGTATGCTTCTCTGGCCTTCTGATAATCTTTAAGATTATACCATGATTCTGCCGCCATAAATCTTGCTCTTTGCTCTAAATCTAAATTTTCTTCATCTTCTTCCACTTTGTTAAAATATTCGTTTGCCTTTTTATAGTCAGTTAATTTAAAATAACTCCACCCCATCCAATAGTTGCTTTCCGAGAGCAAGGGAGATTGAGGGAAAAATTGAATAATTCTATTAAATTCCTCAATTGCCTCTTTGTATCTCTTCTGATTATAATAATAATTGCCTAATCTAAAATATGCCTCCTGAGAAAAATCACTCTGGGGGTATTTTTCTCTCAATTCTTTAAATGCTGTAATTTCTTCTTCTTGATTTCCTAATTCTTTAGAGGCCTTCCCTCTTAAATAAAGTGCTTCATCGGTGGATGTTTTCTCTAATTCTGTTAAAGCTAATTTATATTTTTTTAAATGATATAAATCCTTACCCAACTCAAAATGGGCTGAATTAATAAGTTCACTTTGCGGATATTTCTCTACAAATTCTTGAAATTCTAAAATTGCCCTTTCCTTATCGCCTTGCCGGGAATAAGCCAAACCTAAATCAAAAACGACTTTTTCTAACATAGAATCTTCCACTTCGAATTGCTTTAAGCTCTCCAGGCTTTCAATAGCTTTACTATATTCTTGTAAATTAAGCCAGCAACGAGCCAGTAAATATTGAGCTTCTTCTTTCATCTTTTCTTCTATTTCTGCTTCCGAGATTAAGTCCTTTAATTGTACTATTGCTTCTTCATATTTATTTTCTTTAAATAAACTCAAACTATTATAATATTTCGCTTCGGAAGCTAATTCAAATCCTGGGAAGAGAAATAATAAATTATTAAGCACTTCTTCTGCTTCTTTATATTTTTCAGACCTTAAGTAAGCCTGACCCAATAAGTAATACACCTCCTCTATCTCTTTCCCCCGATATTCGGAATATTTCTCCAAAAATTCCTGGTATACTTTGATTGTCTCCGCATAATTATTCCCTTGAAAATAGGATTTGCCCAGCTTATGTCTGGCTTGTAAGGATAAATCGCTATCGGGAAAATCATTTAATAATTTCGAAAACCTCTTGGCCGCTTCCCCATATTCTTCTAACAGATAATAACACCACCCGCTGCCCCAGAGGGCATCATCGGTATACTCATTTGTCACTGAATTAGTTACTACCCTCTCATACTCTACCTGAGCCAATTTATATTCTTCCTGCTGGAAATAACACTCGGCTAACAAATAGCGGGCATGCGGATAATCACTCTTTATATCCAAGGCTTTTTTTAGTTCTTCAATAGCCACAGTATAATCTTCTAAAGAATAAAATTCATAGCCCAATTTATAATAATCTTCAGCTTTTTCTTCCTCACCGCTGGTCTTTAATTCTGTCGTCTTTTTTCTTTCTTCGCGATATTCATCCATCTGACCGAGTTGATAATATGAGCGGGAAAGAAATTGACGGGCTTTATCAAATTCAGGATTATAATCTAAAGATCTATTAAATTCTTCGATGGCTTTATCGTATTCTCCCTTCAAATAATAATCATAGCCAGCGTTGAAATGCTTTAAGGTCTCCTTCCCGTATTCTTTCTCTTCCAGGCAATTATTTAAAAAATGTTTGGCTGTGTTGTCGAAAGAATCAATCCTGATAACTTCTTCCCATTGAAAAATAGAATTATCCAGATCTCCCATCTGATAATAACTTATAGCCAAATAGTAATGAGGTTCCTTAAAATTTGGATTTGCTAAAATAGATGATTTAAAATAACTTACTGCTTCTTCAAAATTACCGTTTTTATAAGATAGATACCCTCTTTCGTAATCTTCATAAGCTTTCCGGCCATATTTTTGGGACTGTTCGTTCTTTTTAATAAACCAGGAAATTTCTTTATTCTGGGGATCTATCCTCAAAACTTCTTCGCACTCATCAAGAGAAAGGCCTATCTCACCCATATCATAATAAATCTGAACCAAATAAAGGTGGGTCTCTAATAAGTCAGGATCATATTCTGTTGAAGAAATAAAATATTCGATTGCCTGCTCATGCTCGCCTTTAGAATAAAAAGCATATCCTAATCTAAAATAAGCCTGGGAAGCTTTTTTATAAATATCTTTACTTTCCAAATGATTTTCTTCTACCAGTTGAATAAAACTATTCAAACTGTTTACTTCCCTGATAGTCCAATGGGTTCTGTTGTAAACCTCCGCTAAAAGATAATAAGCTTCGGCAAACTTGGGGTCTGCTGCCACTGCCCTTTCTCCGTATTCTATAGCTTCAGCCCATAACTTTTTACTGGGATAATCAACACCTTCATATTCAACGATAGCTTTATCCACCAAATCAAGACATTTGTAATAGTTACTCAGAGCTTCAAGAGAAGTAGTAGGAGTTTTTTTCAATCTATCTTTATCTTGAATTGATAACTCAACATTTAACTCTTTTAGGGTAAATAAAACAATCTTTTCTTTTAAGTTAAAAATATCTGTATTTCCCACTACGAAGTCTCGAAAAGCGGTAATTTCTCCGGTTGAGTTATCGTACTTTTTAAGGCTTAAAATTAAATTAGAGGGAGAAGACAGGTAGAAATCGCCAAAAAATATAACCTCGGCGCCTATATTCTCACTAAACTGGATTAATAGAGATTTATCTATCTCGGCTGAAATGGATATCAAGCCATATTTATGGTACAAGTCTTCTATGTCTTGATGAGAAGAACAGACAAGGGCATCAATTTGAGAAAAATCATCTATCAGCATGTCAGTCAAACCTTTGCTTAACCAATCCCAGCTTGATTGACCGGTACGATTATTAAAATATAAAACGCTTATCTTTCTATCGGAGGCCTGAACAATCTGTGTATTACAAAAAAAAGCAATCATTATTGCTAAAACAACAATGGTATAAAAAAATTTCAATGAAAACTTTTCTTTTAAAAGATAATTGGGTATTTTAATCATTAATTCACCTTTGCTTTAATTGACCAATTAAACTAGTCGTTAGTGAATAGTGAATAGTCGTTAGTATTAAATACAATATATAAGATACAAGATAACGAGTTCACGGTTTTTAGTTCTTAGTTTATAGTTTTTAGAAAAGAAAAATTAGTTTTCTGTTCATTACAAGAGCTTATAGCAATACAACCCTATATGTTTGAGCTTTTCATAAACTTGTAACTCGCAACCTACAACTTATAACCTGTACTTTAACTGGTAAACTGGAAAACCGGGTAACTGGATAACTAATATCCTATACGCTATCCGCTAAACGTTAATTTATAAAATTATACCTTATTTGTTTGAAAAAGTAAAAACGATTTCCTTGATTTTTACCTGGTCCCCCTCTTTAATTCCTTTTTTAATTAAAGCCTTCTCTAAACCCATTTTTTTTATAATTTTCTGGAAATAACTTATTGCTTCCTCATTATTAAAATTAGTCATCACTACTATCCGTTCAATCTCTGCACCGACAACCTCATAAAGGTCTCCCTTTTTGTTAATTACAAATCGAGGGGTAAATTTATACACTGTTTCTTTTTTTGGTAAGACCTCGGCGAGTGTTTCTTTTTCTTTTAATTTTAATTCATCCAACAAAGAAGAAAGGCTATATATTAATTTATTTAATCCTTCTCCGATTAACGCAGAAATGGGAAATATCTGATAACCTTCCTTACGGAAAGCATCTTTAAGGTAAGTCATCTTTTCTTTAACGGAAGCAATGTCAGATTTGTTTATGGCAATAACTTGCGGTTTCTTAGTCAGTTTTTCACTAAAATTATTTAATTCTTTATTTATAGCCCTAAAACTATATAACGGGTCCTCTTTTTTTATTATAGAACCGTCGATGACATGTAAAATTATTTTAGTTCTTTCAATATGTTTTAAAAATTTATCTCCCAAGCCAGTACCCTGATGGGCACCTTCGATCAGACCGGGAATATCCGCTGCAATAAAACTTTTTATTTCATCTACGATAACTACTCCTAAGTTAGGGCTGAGGGTAGTAAAGGGATAATCGGCAATCTTGGGTTTAGCTGCTGAAATCCGGGAAAGAAGAGTAGATTTTCCGGCATTAGGGTAGCCAACCAATCCTACATCGGCAATTATTTTTAGACTTAAATTTAACTTCTTTTCTTCTCCCGGTTCTCCTTTTTGGGCAAACCTGGGGCTTCTTCTGACAGAACTTTTGAAGCGAAAATTCCCCTGTCCACCCCGTCCTCCCCAGGCTACGATAATCCTCTGCCCATTTTCAGTCAGATCACCTAAAATTGTGGAGCTGTTCATATCCTCTATCACAGTTCCCAAAGAAACTTTTACAATTAAATCATCTCCGTCTTTCCCTTTCTTGTTGCTTCCCTGCCCGCTTTCTCCGTTTTTTGCCCTTTGATGGGGGTGATTATAAAGATCTATTAAGGTGCCAATCTTATCATCTGCTTCAATAATTATATCTCCACCTTTTCCTCCGTCTCCCCCGTTAGGACCACCTTTGGGGATAAATTTCTCCCTTCTGAAGCTTACGGCTCCATTTCCCCCTCTTCCTGCTCTTACTTCTATTTTCACTCTATCCACAAACATGCTCTTCTCCCGCTAAAATGAAAATTTTGTGCCGGGCACTTTTTTTTCATTCTTTATTGTTTTACCTAATGATACTAAAAAACCCTGAGTTTTACAAAAAACTCAGGGCTGATTTAATAAAACTATTTCTTATTCTAAGATCTTTCAGCATAAACGCAAACTTGCTTTCTATCTTTTCCCTTTCTTTTAAAAGTCACAAATCCTTCAGTCAAAGCAAACAGAGTATCATCATTCCCTCTCCCCACATTTTCTCCGGGAAGAATTTTAGTTCCTCTCTGTCTTATTAAGATACTACCTGCTGTTACAAATTGACCGGCAAATCGTTTTACGCCCAACCGTTTGGCGTTACTATCTCTACCGTTTTTAATTGATCCCTGACCTTTTTTGTGTGCCATAACTTCTCACCTCACCCTCTTAAACCTGCTTCTGATTATATTATGTTATAAATATCTAACTATCCTGATACTTTATATTATACCTTTAAATCTTTATCTTTTCAATTAATATTTCGGTATAAGGTTGTCTGTGTCCGGTCTTTTTGCGATATTTTTTTTTGGATTTATATTTAAAAACTATAATCTTTTTAGCTTTATCTTGGCTTAGAACTTTTCCAACAACCTTAGCTTTTTCTACCAGAGGTCGGCCAATAATATGTTCTCCGTCTTTGTCCACCATTAGTATTTGGTCAAATTCTACTTCCTTCCCCTTTTCCTGGTCTAACTTTTCAATCCTGATAATATCTCCTTCTTTTACCAGATACTGTTTCCCTCCAGTTGCGATAACTGCTTGCATTTTTTGCAATCCTCCTTGCCTTATAAACTCGCCATGATTAGGTAGTAATCGGATAAATCGACTACTTTTAGACCCAACCTGTGCGGATATGAAACCGACGCTTATAAAATTTAGCATATATTGATATGGTTGTCAAATTATTCTCGTATATTGTATGTCGTATATCGTATGTCGTGAAGAAAATCAGAAGTTAGGAATCAGAATAAAGTCGCATCTAGTATCATGCCCGCATTAAACTAAAAACTATAATTCAAAATTCAAAACTTTTTCTTCAATTTTAAGTTTTGGTTTTGCATTTTTAGCTTTACGCTCTGATACTATTCACTAATGATTAAATTGACCGGAAGACCGAAAGACTAAATTAACTAGTCAACTAGTAAACCAGGTAACTGGGTAACTAAATTGACCGATAGACTAATCCTAATTGGTCAATTGGTGAATCGGTAAATTATTTAAACATCTGCTTAATTTTCTTTATCTCTTTTAGTCTGCCGACAGCTACTACATCTATCCTCTCTATGTGAATATTTTTTGAAGATTTGATATAGATAGTTTTTCTTCCTTTTTTCTCTA
>Ga0114922_10003823_pt1 | contig 14008 bp, 14 predicted proteins | sample AartaG_FD_100975 | JGI IMG/M metagenome (GOLD analysis project Ga0114922, IMG submission 100975) | Deep subsurface microbial communities from Aarhus Bay to uncover new lineages of life (NeLLi) - Aarhus_00045 metaG | ecosystem: Environmental > Aquatic > Marine > Oceanic > Sediment | place...
CAACATTTTGATTTTCAGCACCTAAATCTATAGACTTGACAGGAACTGCCAAAAACCATATCCTTATTTATGAAAAACTTATGACATTTTAGATTTGCTAAATAGCAAAGTATCAGGTAAATTAGTTTTGTATGAAACTAATTAACGATAAATGACATACTAATAGTTGAGGTTTTGCTTATGTTTGATAATAAGGATTTCAAAGTAAAGGTCGGGCTGGCTGAGATGCTTAAAGGCGGGGTGATCATGGATGTTACCAATCTTGACCAGGCCAAAATAGCCGAAAATGCCGGAGCGGTAGCGGTGATGGCGCTGGAGAGAGTGCCGGCCGACATTCGCAAGGAGGGCGGAGTCGTTCGAATGGCTGACCCGACAATCATTTCAGCTATTAAAAATGCGATAAGCATTCCGGTTATGGCTAAATGTCGGATTGGCCATTTCGCTGAGGCACAGGTACTGGAAGCTCTCGAGGTCGATTTTATCGATGAATCCGAGGTTCTTACTCCCGCCGATGAACAAAACCATGTTGACAAATCAAAGTTTAAAATCCCGTTCGTATGCGGCTGCCGTAACCTGGGCGAGGCGTTACGGCGTATCGGCGAGGGCGCCGCTTTAATTCGCACCAAAGGCGAGGCCGGCTCCGGCAACATTGTCGAGGCGGTTCGTCATATGCGGCTTATTAACGACAGTATCAGGAGATTGACTGTCCTGGATGATGACCAGTTGATGACCGAGGCAAAAAACCTTGGCGCTCCGTTCGAGATTGTGAAATGGGTAAAAACTCATCAGAAATTGCCGGTTCCCAATTTTGCAGCCGGTGGGATTGCCACTCCCGCTGATGCCTCGCTTATGATGCAGCTGGGCGCCGAGGCGGTCTTTGTCGGCTCGGGCATATTTAAATCATCCAACCCGGAAGTGCGGGCAAAAGCCATAGTCCTGGCTGCCACTCATTACAAAGACGCTAAAAAGATTGCGGAACTATCGAAAGACCTCGGTGAGGCTATGAAAGGCCTGGATATTCGGCAAATACCCACGGATCAATTGCTTCAAACAAGATGATTGATGGTATATTAGCTTTACAAGGCGACTATTTCGCTCATGGCCGGGTTTTGGATAAGCTCGGCCGTAAATATGTTTATGTTAAAACGCCCGACCAATTAAACAGAGTCGATACATTAATTATTCCCGGCGGCGAATCGACAACTATAAGAAAACTGGCTTTGGCAAACCGCCTCTGGGAGCCGTTGAAAAATTTTAACAAACCCATTCTTGGTACCTGTGCCGGTATCATACTGCTGGCAAAAAAGGTTATTAATCCGCTTGAAGAAACCCTGCATCGTCTGGATATCACCATCTCGAGGAATGCGTACGGCTCTCAGATTAACTCGTTTGTTTCTGAAGGAAAACTTACACAATACAACAAACAGGTTGAGTTAGTCTTTATCCGGGCTCCCAGGATTACTCATATCGGCGATGGCGTTCAAATCATTGCCGAACACAATGGCGAACCCGTTGCCGTAGAACAGGGCAACATCATCGGCCTGACCTATCATCCCGAACTGGCTGATGATACAACTGTATATGAACATTTTTATGGCCTGAAAAAATTCAAAGAGGTTAGGGTCTCTTAGAATGTTCTGATTTTTTCTAAGGTGATATGAAGCTGTACCTTGCAAAACACCGCGGTTTTTGTTCGGGGGTCAAGCGTTCTATACGTATGGCACAGAAGGTCCTGGATGATGCTTCCAAACCGGTTCATATTTTAAATGACATAGTTCATAATCAAACCGTCATCAATGAGCTAAAAAACGCCGGACTAATAAGTGTCAGAGATATTAACGAGGTTAATGACGGCACAATTATATTTTCTGCTCATGGCGTGCCAAAAGCCATCGAAAACGAGGCCAGGTCCTTAAATTTGAAGGTAATCGATACAACCTGCCCGCTGGTAAAAAGGATACATAAGACAGCCCAGGATTTTATCATAATGGGTTATGAAGTAATACTGTTCGGCGATCCGGAACATGATGAAGTCAAGGGAATAAAGGGCGTTGGAACTGAGCACATTCATGTTATAAAAACCGAAGATGAAATTAGCGAATTACCGGATTTCAAAAAGCTGGTTGCGCTAATAGCTCAAAGTACAAGTTCGGTCAATCAGTTCAATAAAATTGCCGGTATCTTAAAACGGCGTTACACATCGTTCAAAGCAGTAAACACTATCTGCCGGGCAACCCGTTTGCGCCAGGAATCGATCCATCAACTGGCGGAGATAGTAGACATCGTCATAGTCATCGGATCATCTTCATCGGCTAACTCAAACCGCCTCGTTGAAATAGCCAGAAGCTACGATAAGAAAGCATATTTGATTGACAATGCCGGCGAGTTAAAATTCAGATGGCTGATTGGCGCCGAAAAGGTTGGGGTAACCTCAGGGGCATCCACACCAGACTTCCTGGTGCAGGAGCTGCTGCATGGTATCCAACATTATTTCAGGGAAAAGCGAATACCTGTGGAGTTGTTCGAGGTATGAATATAAACCGTCGAAAAAGCCGAACCGTTAAAATTGGCGATATGGCCATCGGAGGTAGTCAGCCCATCGCTGTTCAGAGTATGTGTTCGACTAAAACACATGATATTGCCGCCACCCTCGAGCAAATTAGCAGGCTGGTTAAAGCCGGAGTCGATATTGTCAGGGTGGCTGTACCGGATGAGCTGGCCGCCGAGGCTTTACCGGAAATCAAGGCTAACTGCCGGGTACCGTTAGTAGCGGATATCCATTTCAATTACAGGTTAGCCTTAGCCGCCGCCGATGCAGGCGTTGACAAGCTTCGAATCAACCCGGGCAACATAGGCAAAGAGGACCGTATCAGGCAGGTAATCGATAAGGCTAAAGAGAAAGCAATCCCCATCAGGATCGGAGTCAACCAGGGCTCTGTCGAACGTGACCTGGTTGATAAGTACGTCGGCCCTCGACCGGAGGCGCTGGTAGAATCGGCATTAAGGCATGTTGCTATCCTAGAAAAACATAATTTTCAGGATATAGTAATCTCGCTGAAAGCGTCATCAGCTTGGGAGACAATCGAATCATACAGGTTAATTGCCGATAAATGCGATTATCCGCTGCACCTTGGGGTAACCGAAGCCGGCCCGGTTTTCAGAGGTTCGATCAAATCAGCAGTCGCTCTGGGAATACTGCTTTACCAGGGAATCGGCGATACCATCAGGGTCTCTCTCACCGCCGATGTCGAACAGGAAGTCAAAGCCGCCTGGGAGATACTCAAAGCGCTGGATCTCCGTCGCCGAGGACCAGACCTGGTTTCATGTCCTACCTGCGGCCGCAATGAAATCGACCTGATTTCGCTGGTTGCTCATGTCGAAAAAGCGCTGGAACAGGTCGACAAGCCGATAAGGGTGGCGGTCATGGGATGTGTGGTTAACGGTCCCGGCGAGGCGGCGGAGGCGGACATCGGGGTAATCGGCGGCAAGAATCAAATACTTCTGACCCGTAAGGGCAAAACAATCAAAAAGCTCAAAGAATCCGAAATTGCCGAAGCATTGATTGAGGAGATAAACAGGTTTAAATAGCCGTCGGGACAAACAAACGATGAAGAAGGTGGCAGGTGTTATCCCTGCGAAAGCAGGGATCTATATCAGGCAAAAAAATCATGTTGTGGGCGGCACACGTCCTCGTGTGCCCCTTATGAACGGGCAGACCAGTCCGCCTATGGCGGATGCCGCGCACGGTACTGAAGTATGAAAAATGTCTATGCAAGTATGGTACAAATAATGAACATTGATCTGGTAAGGACGTATAATTTTTATGCGGTTTGGATATATTTTAAAATATTAAGGAGATTGAATAATGCCTGAAGTAAAAAGAACATTATCAAAGCTCTTATTAATAATGTTTGCTTTAAATTGTATGAATTCAATATCTCATAGTAAAGATCCTACTGAATTTAGTAAGGTTTGCGAAGGAGTCTTAGGCGTTAATATAGAATCACGTAATGTGAAAATAAAAATTGCAAAACTGTTAGGCGATAAAAAAGATTATATCATAGTTAAATCTGATTCCACTTTTACTATATTAAAATTTAACGGAGAAGATTGGAAATCTATATATAAAATCGATATAAACGCAAACGAATCGGATATCAAGGTGTGGACAACCGGTGATTTGGATAATGATAAAAAAGATGAAATTATAATATTCAAAGGTAAAAATATCGTTATATATGATCTAACGGAACAAGAATTTAATAAATCAACTTATGATTTTCCATATTATGTTGAAAGTGCTTTAGTTGGTGATATTGATAATGATAAGCTTAATGAATTGTTATTGTTTTGTTGCGAAGAACCATCAAGTTATGATAGACGGGGTTGTAAATATAATCTTTGTGTTGTGAAATATAATGACCAAAAGATAAATATTTTGGCGTCAGATAGCCAGGGATTGGGATTTGAAGCTAGTGATATCGTTCCTCCTGATAAGTTAATTTGTATTGTTGATATTGAAAATAAAGGAAATAATCAGTTGGTAGTAACTGGGGGACAATCAGACGTTAGTCCCACAAACTATAGCTTGTTAAATTGGGTAAATGGCAACCTTGAAAGAACGAAGTCTTTTAGTGTAACAAAAGGGTCAATGAAAACGGGCAATAGCTCTAGAGATAAACCTATGCGAGACAAACGCAAGAGAAATAGAGGAGAAAAATTCGAACATGAGGAAATTCACCCATTTTTGATAGGTGGTCTTAAACCAGCATTAATCGACGGTAAAACAATTCTTTTAGGGTCTATGGTGGATAAGGATTATAAAAGAATACCGGTAATAATTGAAATAAAAGAAGACAATATTAAAATAGATAATTTAACATATATTGAAACCCATGGTTGGTATCCTCTTAATATGTTGTTTTGGGCAAATATAGATGGAAATGGCAAAGGCATTTTAAAAATAACAAAAAGTAATAACAGTAACATCGCCAAATTCGAATTCTATCGGTAAATATCAGAACTGGGCAGGTCGAAGCCTCCAAAGCTAGGGAAGGAGTCGTTGACTCCTGCCTTTAATACTGTGCCGTCGGGTCGCTCGAAGAGTCGTATGACCTGACCCGACGGCTATCAGATATTTGGCAGGTCTCGGGGAGACATGCCCTGCTATCGTAATACTTCCCTATGGTATCAGCCTCAGCCAGTCGCTGTATAGAAAATCGAGCCGGCCAATTAACAGCGACATACGCGACATCACCGTGTAGCCGAACGAGGCGCCGAATGTTATCATCAGAAAGTAGATGCCGATTTTGGCAGCGCCGCCGGTTATTCCCTTGTGTTCTTTTGAGAAATAGAAATAGGTTAGTCCCGTTGTCACTCCTATAATAATCAGCAAATAGTTGAAGTTCGTCCAGCTTATGAAATCCGGCTGACCAATAACGATGAAATCCTTCAGCGAATTGTTTATCTGCGCCACAGCGTTCGAGGCCAAATAACGTGTCAGGTAGACGCCTGCTGTCGTGCCGACTACAAACGCCAGCGGCCAGCGTGAGATCCAGCCGATTTTTGGAACCAACCGTAAAAGCATCATAATGCCAAGTATGCCGGCGATGAAATACCAGATTCGCTCATCGTATTCGCCATGCACAAATATAGCCTGGATGGCGCCGTCTTCTTCGTTAAGGCCAAGCAGTTTGGTGATGCCGAGATTATCGAACAGTTTTGGCACAAGGTTCTGCCAGAACAGCGAGACAAACCAGTAGCCGGCTGAAATGCCCAGAAAAATCGCCTCGCTCATTTTGTAAAAGGGATTATCTTTATACAGAAATGATAAAATCCCCAGTGTAAGTACTGCCCCTACCCAGATTCCAAAAACGCTCATAGTACCCCTCCCTTCTTACTGTCACGCGTGGCGAAATAGGCAATGTTAGCTATTATTATAAACAACACGATCACTGCATGGGCGAATGTCTGTCCGACCATGTATTTGACCGCCCTTCCTTCGAGGCTTGTCAGTATTTCAAGCTCGGCGCCGCCTTTCATACCGCCCGCCAGCCCTTTCAGTTGCTTGCCCAGGTATGGATATATCATTGGCGCCTGAACCGCGGTGTTGCCTGCGCCAAGAGTGGCGCCGAACTTATCAACCGCAAACAGCACCCATTCGATAGTACCGGGATAGCCTGCCGATAAGTTGAACACATAATCGATATTGGAGAAATTTTTCACTCCCTGCATAATCGGGAACTCGTCAACCGGTCGACCGAAATAGTCGCGAGGAAAAGCGGCCGGAATCGATGAGCCCATTCTCTGGATGACCAGCTCGTTGCCCGACTGGAATCCGAGATTGATATAGTTTTCGCCATATACAAATTCTTTGCCTTCATGTTCCTCAGCTACTGCTTTGGCTCTTTCGGCCTGAATAGCGCCCTGGGGCCAGAGCCCGATTACAATGATTTTGAAATTTCTGCGCATGGCGTAGATTAAAAATGTCTCAGCCATCGGCTGAAGCTCCGGCTCAGAACTGGGATCGTAGTCGAGCGATACAAGCACTTTGGCGCCATCCGGCAATTTCTCCATTGTTTCCACCAGCATCTCAACCTCCGGCGAGGTCGGTATATTCATATCGATGCTGATAAACATCGGTACCGAAAGGGCAATAAAGACGAATATGAAAATTATCCGCCGGTCGATTCCTATCATCTTTAACAGAAAGGCTTTTGTTTTTTCAGATGCCATCTTACTCACCTCCCAGGTATGACCGCTCAATACCCAGAATCAACCGCAGTGAGGTCGAGACAATTCCCAGAGCGATACCAATCATGATTGCTCTCTGTCCGGCCAGGTTGGGCACGTTCATGATCCAGTTGGAAATAACCGATAGGTGAAGCCAATCGGGAAGCCAGCCGGTTAGAGCATCGCCAAGCGGTACACGTCCCAGCATCACGACGAATGCCGCTATAAGCAGAACAGTCGCTTCCTTGTTGCGCGCTCTGAATGCTCGGTATGATGCCGAGCCAACGAAAAACGCCAGCAGGGCAAACATCATAGCGACTAACGGAGAGTAAACGTAATCATATAATAGTGAAAATGGCGTTCCCGGATCGAGAAAGCGACGGCCGCCGGAGAAAAAGAAACCGACTATTACCATCAGCAAGAAACACAGGATGACCACCAGTGAAAACTGCCAGTCTCTTTTACGTTTATACACTTTATCACCGGAAACTTTGATAAGGTTTAACGCCCCCAGCCAGATCGCCGTAGCCTGGATGATCGAAAACCAGTCGGAGAAGACATCGTTTAAAACCCCAAATGGGGTATGAGGTATAAAATACTGGATGACCAGTACTGTGCCGACGACACCGGCTATAATCAAAGGTATTCCACGTTTCATCGGCTAACCTCCTGCCACTCTGAATAGTGATGCAAAATTATATATACCCAGCGCCTGGATTAGAAATCCGATAATCAAAGCCGCAATGATTACAATCTTACCCAGATCCTGTCCCTTAAGAGAGCCAAGCAGTTTCGGTTCATGCGAGAGGTAAGCGCTGGCAGCAAAAAGCTCTTCGCCAATAAGCGTGTAATCACAGGCGGCCACGAAAAAAGGCAACTGGGCGGGCATCGCCGTGCCGGCAATCTGGATGGCGCCGATTGAATTGCCGGTTTCGGCTAAAATCAGCGACTCGGCATAAAATGCGCCCTGGTAGAATATGGTGGCTGGTTTCTGGCGGACAATCAGACCATCGATACCGGCGGCATAACCAAACTGGTCATCGGTGAGGTAATAAACCATATCATCGGTATAGGCGTCCGGCCGCCCGGCGCTAAGGTAAGCCTCTTTGACCACTTCCCGGGCGGTAATCATAACCAGCGACCTCGATACCGGCACATCGATGCGCGCCTCGTATTCGGCGGTCAGCCTTGAAACACGACCGAGAATAGTCAAGCCGGCGATGGTCTGAACATTATCCATGTCCTGTGTGCCGGGGATGAAAAATATTTTCTTGCCCATTTCAGTCGCCCGGCCAACCGCCTCATCGACCGCCTCCAGCCCGGCAATCTTTCGAATGTACAGTTTTTTGCCAGCCTTAGCGCTGGAGATATAATATAGAATTGCGCTTATCATAAACACCGTGGCGATAAACATGTTTATCAGACCGAAATTAAACCACGCCTGGCTCGAGGTAACCGCCATGGAAGTCACTGCTCCGGAAACCGCTCCTTTAGCTTTGGCCTCAACCAGATAGAAATAGCCGGTGCCATCGACCGTATTATTATCCAGGTAGGCTTTAAGTTCCGGATCATCGACCGTCCCAGCGGGAACGTCGCCTATCTTCTCGAACGGGCCCTCAGGAGAAGTACCTCTTGAGATATCGTAGCCGATAAACCCCGAGACTCTGGCAAGATCATCAGGCGATCGTTTCCATGTGATAGTAATCGATGAACCGGCGTCATTGGGCGTGTCTTTGGCGGTTGCCTCCGATGGCGGGGCAACTGTTGGCGGCGGCAGTGAATCAACCGCCTGACCCGATATATCCGCCTCCTGGGCTATTGATACCGCCGCAAAAGTAAACACCAATAACACACCGGTCAAAAGTTTTTGTGTCATACGCACCTCACTTTATGCTAAATATTAAGTATTTATTTAATTCTGCTTCAAGTGCATTCATTGAAGTTTTATATTAGCTCAATAAAACAGCTTTAGTCAAGCGAAATGGCGAGCATTATTCATAAACTTCTTAATGAGTAAGATGCTTTTTAAGGATAATAAGAAATCAAATATTCCTGCTAATATTTGATTGTTTATGTTCTATATGGTAAAGTAGGACAGACTTTCAGTCTGTCCGGACAGGTTGAAAACCCGTCCTACTATTATCAATTTTTCTTGTAAAGAATGCAGGACAGCATGAAAACACTATGTATTCTTAATGTATTCCTGATATTATTTCTATCATATTATTATCCAAAAGATTAAAAGCTGATTTCTACTGATATAATAGATTTTATGAATAATTCGAGATAGCAAAGGTGTTAAGACACATCACTACTGTCCGGCCTTTTCTTTTGGATGTTCTAATTATGTCACCCCTGCGAAAGCAGGGATCCATGATTGGTTCATCATTGCCTTACATTCTTTTATTTCCCATGAAGTTAGCGATGGACATTCTGGATTCCCGCTTGCGAGGGAATGACAATAAAAAAATGATTATCAAACAAGAGGTGATTCTTAATATCTAATCATGAAATTTTAAATAAGCCTTAGTGTAAAAATCGATTTTTATTGGAGTCGTCCAATGTATTATTGCTCTTTAAATTATGATCTAAGCAAGTTGCGTTAATAAAATATTGTTAAAGAATTCCTTGAATAAGGCCGGACAGTAGTGAAGACACATCTATCCTAAAGAACCGGCAACTTTAAGCAAACAGCTCAATATTCCTGCAGTCTGTATGTATAGCTATCCCTAAGGGGCGCTTTCCCTTTCAGATGGTTCATTACATACTGCCCGCAGTTTGAGCCGATATTGTTCTCATCAAGCTCACCGATACTTACGATTACCTCAAACCCCGCAGAACGCAGGTTGCTTACAATATCATAATTTTCGCTATCACGGTTAACATCGATATATGAAAAAAGCCGGTTTCGGAACGCCATGTAAGTCGGGTTTATCGGAGTGATTTTTATTATAAATTTGTCAGGATTGAAATAATTCCGGAGCAATTCATGATCGATTGGGGAATCCTTTTCAAGGGCGAAATTCAGGGCAATTTTTCTGCCGCCATTTTCATAAAACCATTCTCCATATCGGGCAATCTTTTCGAGATTCCATTTTTTCACCGGGATTAATTGATCTCTTCGTTTGTCATCCGTTGTGTGTATGGAAAACTGCATCTGGAATTTTCCCTTATACAGCTCCTTTTTTATATCGATAAGCTCTTCGAAAAAATTGTCGCAGCCAGCGGGGGCAACCGTGGATATGCAGGGCATCAACCCGGGTGTGTTATAACGATATGGCAGTTCCTTTAAAACCTCGAGTACGTGTGTGTTTAAAGCCGGGTCTCCCATTCGGGCAAACTGAACCTTAAATTTATGAACTTGTATATTGCCATCAGGGAACCTTTTATTAACAAGGAAATCAACCTGAGCCAAAATCTCATCTTTGGTGAGTTTTCCCTGGTAGAAACTTCCGGCATCGCAAATGGGGCAGCCAACCGGGCAGCCAAATAATGTAGAAACAATTATAACCCACTTTTTATATCTCGGTAAAGGGGGCTGCACAGATTCTACAAACTCAATAATTTTCGCTGTATCTGTCTCGGCAATATAAACTATCGCAATATTATCGTTTCCAGTATAAGAAATGACTTTCATTAAATATTTTCCTTCAGCTTTCTATATATTTTCATCGCCGCCATGACACCATCACCAACTGCAATCGAGGTTTGTCTGTAATAGCCGTTTTTTACATCACCGGCAAAGAACAGAAGCTCCCGGTTCTCCAGTTCCTGGCGATTGGATTTTATCCCCGCTGACAAGAAATCGAGTTGAGGCTTTCGGCCTATGGCAAACACCAGATAATGAGCATCAAAATTCATTGCACTTTCCGGGTTGACACATTTAACGCTCAACAAGCCCTGGGGATTTTCAACTATGTTTGTAATATTTACGTTATTGTGAAGACTTATATTGGGTAATATTTTTGCATTATCTAAAAGTAAAGCCAAACATTTTACATTATTTCCTCTATTTAATATGATAACTTCATTGTTTTTTCCGAGATTTAAAGCATAGTCAAAGGCGGCATCACCGGCGCCTGCGATAACTATATTCTTATTTTTTTCATTTAGAATAGGATAAATTTCATAAAAGATCCTATCTTTTACATTTTCCTGTATCTCAAAATCTGAAAATTCTTTTGGCTTTGTTCCTGAAGCTATCAGGATAGTGTAAAAGCTATACGCTTTTTTAGGAGTTTTTATTATAAACAGGTTTTTATCAAAGTTTATATCTGTTATATTTTCAAAGACAACGTCGAGAGATTCCGTGTTCAGCTGTTTCACAAACAGGTTTACAAGTTCAGGACCGGAGATACCGCCGGGAAACCCGGGATAATTTTCCACTAAATTGGCATTTCTTAGAAGTCCTCCCGGCCTATCTTTTTCAAAAATTACAGGAGTTATACCATAACGTTTAAGCTGAATTCCAGCGGCTATGCCGGTAGGACCGGCGCCAATGATTGCCACATCTTCAACTTTCATCTTTTTCACTCAACAATGTCAACATCTCCTTCACAAGTACAGGCGTGGCAAATCCATGGGCAAGATTCAAAAGAGTCGCCAGGTGAAAGTCCTTGTTATACGTAGCCGTTCCATCAACGGTAAAAAAAACTTCGAATCCCCGAACGAAAGCCGAACGCGCCGTGGTCTCACAGCAAAGATGAGTCATTACTCCGCAAATTACAATTTGATTTACTCCATTCGTTTTTAGAATATCCTCAAGTGGCGTTTTATAAAACGCATCATATTGACTCTTTTCCAGAACGGCAACGTTTGAAACATCGAAATCATCGACGATTTCACTAAGAGGGTTTTCCTTTTTTATAATATCCTTCCACCATTTTGACATGAGTTTAGCGTCCCCCGCTGAATTAAGGTGTCTGGTGAAAATAATGGGTCTTTTCCTTAAGTTAAATCCAATAATTAACTCATTTATGCCTTTAACGATAGACGGCGCACTGGGAATGTAAGCATGGGACGCAGGGTCAAGGAAATATTTTTGCATATCCACAACTATAAGCGCTGATTTTTCCGGTTCGAAAGTTAAGGAATGCTCAGGTTTTAGTTGACTTATACTGGCAAGCATCTCCTGAGATTTCTGATGAATCGAATTTATCGTAAAGTATTTCTCTTTCATCCCATTACCCGCTTCATTAAAAGGTTTACAATATCTGATTGACCGTCATGTTTGTCAAGTGACTTATATGAGGAGTTTTCTCCCTTTTTTCGAATTAGATAATACAGAGCAGGTCAGGAGCTACAGCTCCTGACCTACCATCTTATATGATCGGAGTTTCTCCTTTTTTTGAATTAGCGGCTGATGTGCATCCTCGAGCGCCGGCGCTTGTTGTCTGCCAATATTTAATCGTTAAAACTAAGGTCAGTTGCAATCCGGAATATATTTTGCCCATAATTCAAATACTCGATATTTATTCAGCCCTGAATAACGTTCAAAATCAAATTTAATCCTTGTAAACTTTTCAATCATCCCTTAACATTTTTATAAAAATAGATTATTCAAACCAGTTCCTGACAGGGGGAACCTATGAAAAAGTATTTCGAATTTGATAGACTCGGCACCAACTTCAAAAACGAGATACTCGGCGGCGCGACTACATTTGTTGCTATGGCTTATATTGTTATTGTCAATCCTGCCATCCTGGCAAACGGGGGTATTCCACGTGACGCCTGTGTGACTGCTACTATTATTGCCGCCGTTATCGGGACATTGATTATGGCTTTATATGCAAAGCGGCCCTTCGCTATAGCGCCGTATATGGGAGAAAACGCCTTCATCGCCTTCACGGTATGCCTGGGTATGGGATACAGCTGGGAGAAAGCTTTGGGCGCTGTTTTCATCGGAGGTGTAATCTTTGTCGTAATTACAATGCTTAGAATCAGAAGCTGGATCGCCAGGGCAATCCCTTTGTGTTTAAAGCAAAGTTTCGCGGTTGGAATCGGTTTTTTTATAATGTTTATCGGTTTGAATGAAACCGGTCTGATAAGGCTGGGTATCGAGGCCGCTCCGGTCAAGGTCGGTCAGTTGTCATCGGCAAGTCCCCTGCTGGCGGTTTTTTGCATTATTGTTATCTGCATCCTGATGATTAGAAAAATCCCTGGAGCTATCTTAATCGGTATGCTGGCAACAACTGTAATTGCTTTCATTATCAATGCGGCTGACATGCCATCCGCAATTGTCGCAATGCCGCCGTCGCTGTCGCCGATACTGTTTAAGCTCGACATAGCCGGCGCCCTGAGCCTGGATTTTCTGTCGGTGATTCTTGTCGTTTTCATTCTCGATTTTGTGGATACTATGGGGACGCTGATCGGCGTATCGGCTCGAGCCGGACTCTTAGATGAGAACTACAACCTGCCGGATATCGAAAAGCCGATGATGGCTGATGCTGTCGCTACAGTAACTGGGGCATTGGCTGGAACATCAACTACCGGTACCTTCATCGAATCATCGACCGGTATCGAGGCCGGCGCTAAAAGCGGTTTCGCCTCGCTGGTGACCGCGTTTATGTTTATCCTCTGTTTGTTCTTTGCGCCGCTATTAATCTCCGTGCCGCCTGCCGCCTATGGCGCGGCGCTGGTTGTGGTGGGCTTTTTAATGCTGTCGCCTATTAAAGATATACATTTCGATGACTATTCCGAGCTGTTTCCCTCTGTGGCGACAATCGCCCTGATGAGTTTCACTTTTAATATCGGGTTCGGCATGGCCGCCGGGTTTTTGCTGTATCCGTTATTCAAAATATTTTCCGGCAAAATCAAGGAATTATCTCCGGGTGTCTGGGTGATGTTTGCTATTGCTATTTTGCTGTTTGTGTTTTATCCTTATGGGAAGATTTAGAGGACGGCATTACCCGTATCAGGATGTCGTATAACTTCCATCCTGATACATGAACGACTAAAGAAAAGATTAATTACTGTCATAATAATCCAGTGAAACGAGGATTAGTCGAGTCTCCCGGTGATTGGCAATGGTCGAGTTATAACTGGTATTGTGGAAAAAGAGATGTTCCAATAGCAATTGACAGTTTTGAATTGTAAGACTTGGTGTATTTTATGGAGGTATCCCACTCCCGCTTTAGGCGGGAGTGGGGCACCCGGCAATATCGCAATTTACTGGTGATCCAAGAACTTTTCCGTCAACAACAATCGATGTATGATAACCGTAGCCATAAGGTGGAGGATCGCATTGTCAGCATCTCTCAGCCGCACATCCGCCCGA
>Ga0114922_10003824_pt1 | contig 14006 bp, 6 predicted proteins | sample AartaG_FD_100975 | JGI IMG/M metagenome (GOLD analysis project Ga0114922, IMG submission 100975) | Deep subsurface microbial communities from Aarhus Bay to uncover new lineages of life (NeLLi) - Aarhus_00045 metaG | ecosystem: Environmental > Aquatic > Marine > Oceanic > Sediment | place: Aarhus...
CGCGATATAACGTCCGAAGGGAACCGGTTTAGGAGGTCGGTTCTCATCGGTCCATTCGGCCCGGCAATAAAGCAATTTCAAAGGTGTTAAACTGTCTCCATTGACCAGAGCCAGTTGTACCCGACAGCGATGTCCGGCGTCCAGTGATTCGAGGGACTTCATTTCCGAGATATCGTCAACAGACGCTATGTCCGCCGGCGGGACAATCTCAACGGGTTCGGGCACCGGCGGTAATTCGAGGCCGGGTTTGAGTTCTTCGAGCAGACTTGCCAGAGACCGCCCGGACCATTCTTCAACAACTCCGGCCCATGCAAGCCAGTATTCTCGCGTTTTCCACTGGAAAACGAGAACCAATGTGCTCTCGGCTTTGTTAGCTGGCGGCCGGATGCGTACTGCCGACCACGACCACGCATCCTCGATCAGAATATCGTTAATATCCTGAATGTTCTCCAGCTCGGTGGCATAGAGATTATCGTTTAGCTCCCTTGCCAGTTTGCGGACGTCCTGTTTGGAGAAATCTCTCGATTCTACGATAAGCGTATCGAGAGTTGCCATTTCGCCCTGAGCCAGGGCTTTCAATACGCGCCCGGCTATCCGCCTTGTGCTTGCCGTACAGGAATCGATGGGAGTAATCCGCTTTTTCCACGGATACGGTGGGACAGGTTTCTCATCGCTTATAATCCAGACCATGATACTTGATGTAGAGTGTCCTGTGCCGCTATATCCTATTGTTCCTATACCAGGTGGCATTTGATAATAAAGGGGACGTTGATAGCTCATTAGTTCTGATGTCAACGAGGCTGCAAGCGACCTGATAGATGAGGTGACATTATCCCGTATCCTTTTCTCAATGTCATCGATAGTGCGGAGCCGCGATACTCGTGACATTTCTTGGTTCTCATATTCGATTATCCTGGTGACAGTTTTATCGATTTTTTCAAGGATATCGCCCTCGATACTTTTTTGGTATTTATTACGGGCTTGTGACCATTCGAACGGCCAGAGAGGCTGTTTGAATCGAGGTATGAAGCGGTTGCCTCGTTCAAGCTCCACAAGCTCCAGAAAGGTCTTTGACATCGCTTCCTCATATTCAAGTGGTTCTTCGGCGAATCCCTCATGTATGTACCGATTAACAGTCTCTATCTGCTTATCGATATATTCATTGTCAATTTTATCAGGGCGCGGGCCTGTCAATGCATACCAGATATGATACCGCAGAGTTATATAATACTTCTTCGGTTCGGCAAGCACACTTGAGTGGATTGCTCCCTGCAGGAATACCGGAATATCCTCCAGCACTTCATTGAAGACACCATCCGGCACACCTATCCGGCCAAGCCTGGCGTACTCATCGGCCAGGACATCAAGGAATATCGTCTTTGCTTCGTCACCTATAAGCTTGCCGGAAACCATCACCGGGTCAAGTGCGCGCGAGGCCCTTGAGCGCAATAGTGAGACCTGCTTCGAAAGTCTCTCGTCTATCGGCTCATTTAAGCGTTCCAGCGGTGAGCCGTCCCTTAGGTAAAGCGAGTCTGCCTCAAAGCGTCCCCTTGTATGCAGCTCATGCCACCGGGCATATACGCAGGCTCTCTCGAAATCGGAAGGGGCCAGTCGGAACGCCTCCTCGTATGCCGCCTTCGCTTCACGAGCCAGCCGTCGCATCTCCGCTCCCTGCTCCTCGCTGGGCCAGCCTAACGGATTCGCCCGTCGCGAATACAATTGGAAAATCACCCTTGCACATCTGGCCCGAAGCCGGGCAAAGCGATAGTCTGAGAATATTCGTTTTCCGCTTTGGTTTTGCAATTCAAGTGCGGCCTTGACATCCTCAAAATGCCCTTCCAGCAGCCGGCGTTTAAGCAGGTCGTAACATTCGTCCGGCGAGCCTGTCTTTTCGGTCAGACTATCGAGAAACTCCTTGCGCTGTTCGCTGGTGTTTTCAGAGACGGTTTGGTCCGACTGGCGGCCATTCGCTCCCGCAACGACCAAGAGCAAAATGATCGCCGCCGGCAGCACGAATTCACCTATCCTGCATCTTGATATGATCATGTTCCTCCCTCTTTCTTATTGTCCATTTGTTCATTCTGGAGTTTCATATGTGCGCCTAAAAACTCTTTGGAATATTACTCGAGCACGCGTGCACTATTATCTCATAAAAGTAAGCTCACCGATACAATAGATACAAAAGGCAAGAATTTGTTACAGTAATTTTTTAGAAAATTGAAGGATTCTTGAAATTTATGGAAAAAACTGAGCATATTACTGTAATGAGTGTGTCTTGGCACGCCAGATGAAATTTACTTTGGAAGGGGTGAAGAGATTCTCAAAAGACGCCTCGAATTGAAGTAGAAAACTATCCTTGACAGAAAGTACTATAACTGTAAAATCATAGAAACAGGAACTGAAGTCGCTCTCTAACTGAACGTGTAATTTGTCTCATTCCTGCTGACGACTAACACTACGCCCAGGGTCAAAAGGAAAAACTGAGAAGAGGGGTATCCCCGATTTTTCATTTTTGAGTAAGAAACATGAATAGAAGAGAATTATGAGTCAATCGTAAATTAAGTACGCATAATGAAGATAAATTGTTTGTTATATGAGGCTGCAGGGTGTTTCTATTGAGATAAAACAAACCTTCCTTTTGAAATAGCCTGGATACATTGTCCTTAGAACAGAGAAGTGTGAACGAATATTATTGGAGAACATTGAGATGGTAAGCAAAACTGTATTTGTGATACTGACATGGAGTTTAAGCGTTTTACTACCTGCAGGATTTGCGCAGGAGATACACGAGACTTCCGGGGACAGAGTTATACGTTTGAAGGCTTGGGATGATCATGTCAAGCTGGAACGGGAATCTATCTTTAAGGATCTCAAGTGGCGAGTGGTAGGCCCGGTGTTTCAGGGCGGCCGAATCGAGAGTGTGGCCTGTCTGGCGGATGAGCCGTTCACCATGTATGTGGCGCCGGGAGCGGGGAACCTCTGGAAAACCGTTAACAATGGAGTGACCTGGGAAGCCATCTTTGAAAAGGAATCCACCTTCGCTATTGGGTGCGTGGCAGTTTCCCGTTCCAATTCTGATATTGTTTGGGTGGGCACAGGCGAAGCACATTTGAGCGGATCTTCGTATTCCGGTACGGGAGTATTTAAATCTACCGATGCCGGACAAACCTGGAAGAATATGGGCCTTTATGAGTCATCTCATATAGGTAAAGTGATCATCGATCCGGAAAATTCTGATATAGTTTATGTGGGAGTTATTGGCGACAGAAATCGAAGCCATCAGCAAAGGGGGGTATTTAAAACCACGGATGGAGGAAAAACCTGGGAAAGAGTCCTGTTTATTACGGACCGCGTAGGTATTATTGATATGGTCATGGACCCGTGCGATAGACAGACGCTTTATGCAGCGAGCTGGCAAAGAAATGGCGGCATCCATAGCGGAGTTCACAAGACCACCGATGGCGGGAAGACCTGGAAGCGATTAGGTGGAGGATTACCGCAAACCGAAGAGATAGGACGGGTGGCCGTCGATGTATCTGCATCCGATCCAAATGTAGTATATGCCCTTTTAGTGGATCATGCCAAGCCGGGGGGCGGCAGATATGGAGTAGGTGGTGTGGTGTATCGATCTGATGATCGTGGAGAAGCCTGGGTTAAAACCCATACTGGATATATACCTACTTATGTCGGATGGGATTTTTGTGATATTAAAATTTCACCGGATGATGAATGTAATATTTATATTTGTGGTTTTAAGTTATTAATTTCGAAGGATGCTGGAAAGTCATTTCAGGAAGCCGGAGAAAAGGTGGTTCGTCTGCACCGGCATTTGGGAGAAAATATCTTACATCTGGACCACCATGAGCTGTGGATTGATCCTGTGAATCCAGATCGGCTGGTTTCGGGGAATGACGGTGGTCTTTTTGTTTCCTATGATCGGGGGCAAACCTGGCTACATCTGAATAATCTGCCTATCGCCGAGTTTTATACGGTCTCGGTAGATATGGCGAAGCCATATAATATCTACGGGGGCACACAGGATAACGCTTCTTTGTATGGACCCGGCAATCATACCGTTCAGGATGGAGTGGAAGATCCCTGGCAGCATATTTTTCTGGACCGATGGGCGGGAGGGGATGGATTCGTTACCCTGATTGACCCGACGGATTCAAATGTTATTTATTACGAGCAACAAAACGGTGATATGAAGCGAAAGCGGATGGATGGGCCAATCTGGGCAGGCGGTCGGTCGGAAAAACGTATACGTCCTAAAGCTCCAGAGGGTGAATCCAGATTAAGTTTTGCCTGGAACACGCCTTTTGTTATTTCGAATCATAATCCCCACACGCTCTACTGTGCGGCTAACAGAGTATTTAAATCGTACACTCGCGGTGATGACTGGGAATGTATCAGCCCGGATTTTGGTGGATCAATAAGCACTTTATCTGAATCTTCTGTCAAGCCGGGATTGATTTATATCGGTGCCCGGCGGGGTGTCGTTCAAGTTACACGGGACGATGGAAAAAACTGGACTATGATCAATGAAGGAATGCAAAATCGAAGCGTAAGGAGAATTAACGCCAGCAGCCACGAAGAGGCAACGGTATATGCGGCATTATCCGGGCAAGGTGATGATATTTTTAATGCTTATGTGTATATGTCAACTGATTATGGCAAGACTTGGCGATTCATATCAAGTAATCTTCCCGCCGAGCGGGCGAATGTTGTCATCGAAGACCCACGGGACAAAAATATCCTCTATGTGGGTACGGATTTGGGTGTTTACGCCTCCCTGAACCGAGGAAAAACCTGGATATCACTATGCAATCATCTGCCGAGTGTTTCCGTGTTAGATATGGTAGTACATCCTCGTGACTTTGAGTTGGTCATTGCCACGCATGGAAGAAGTATTTTTGTCTTGGATGTAAATAATATCCAAGATTTTGTTCCCGTCCAGCCCAGGACAACCGGTGCCAATGGCACCAGCGGCGCAGGTGAATGATATCTTATCCGGCCGCATGCCCAAGAAAAAAGACTGTTTGAATAAGGAGTAGACCGATGGATAGGATTTGTAAAATACTTTTGATTGTATATTTTGCATTGTTGATCGAACCACTTCATGCGATGGTGAGGATTGATCCGGAAGAAGGGCTGGTGCTATCCAATGATTATGTCCGGTTTGAATTTGAGCCCGTCGGTATGGGGCTATGTAAAATGGTTGATCTCCAAACAGGCTACAATCACATTGAAGAGATAGATGGCAAACATCTTCTTTGGGAAGTGGCTTTCGGCGTTGGTAGACAGATTTACACAATCACCAATAATTATAAACCCTGCAGCGATGCGTATATTGAAAAACTACCGAACGGTGGACAAAAAGCAGTATTGGAATGGAAGGATTTGCGGTGGTGGAACGAGGATAAAGTGGTAACGATTCGGGTCACCGTTGAGCTGCCCGCAGATGATGGAGTAGCCCAGTGGCGCATCTTTGTGGAAAACCGAAGTGATTACTGGGGTTTGTGGTCGGTTTTGTTTCCGATCATAAATGGTTTTCCCTCATCGGGGGAATATGACATAGCCAAACAGGAATTCGCCAGAGGTGGAGTGCTTTTAAAGAATCACTCCAGCAAGATAACCGGCAAATATCCCGGAGCAACGATGTCGATGCAGGTTATGTCTTTTCATAAAGACTTAAAAGCCGTGTATTTGGCGACTATGGATTCGCGGGCGCGGGTGAAACATTTTGTGGTTGAGCCTATTAAAAATTTGGTCGGTGAGCGCTACCCCATCGTATTTGAAGGCCGAAGGCATAAGCAGTTTATCCCTGAGCCGGGTGAGAGGCTGTATATTATCCACTATCCCGATGACATGGGAATAAAGGGTTCGGATTATCCGGATTATTATCCAGTGGCCTTTGGAGTCTATCAGGGAGGATGGCTAAAAGCAGCCCTTCGCTATCGCCCCTGGGCATTAAAACAAAAATGGGCTCAGAAAGGACCCTTGTCGCAGAGAAACGATGTACCTGAGAAAATAAAAAATATCGGCATCTGGATCCGCGACAACTGGCAGTGGAGAGACGCCCAGGGCTCTCCCCATCAAATGAACAAACCACTACTCGATGCGGTAAAGAGATTGCAAGTGCCCGTAGGATTACAGTGGTATCGCTGGCACCAGAATCCGTTCGACAATGATTACCCCCATTTTATCCCCGCCAAAGACAAATTCAAACAGCGAGTGGGAGATCTGGTCGCTCAGGACATTGTTGTTATGCCCTATATCAACGGTTCCAGCGCCGATCTGAACATTTCCGACTTTGACAAATTTGCCCCTCATGCTGTCCGCGATGAGGCCGGCGGTATCAGGCATCATTACTACTCGAACCGTGCCGGTCGGCTGTTGTCGATGTGCGGCAAACAGGCCTTCTGGCAGGATACGATTTCTTCGCTGGTAGATGATATTTTCACCTTATATGGAGTCAATGGGATTTACGTCGATCAGGTCGCCGGTTTGTATCACGAGTTGTGTTTTGCCACGAATCATGATCATCCTTTAGGCGGAGGCAGTTATTGGACGGACGGTAACAGGGACCTATTGAGTGAAATCAAAAATATTGCCCATAAAAAGGGACGAGATTGTGTGATTACATCCGAGGGAGCATCGGAGGTTTTTTTTGATGTTCTGGATGGGAATTTGCTTTGGTCCCAGCCGTCCGAGAAAGAGATACCCATGATGCAAGTGGTTTATTCGGGTTATACTCTGTTTTTCGGCAGTCCCTGTGATTACAAGAAAAGTGACAGTTTTTTTGCCTTTGCCCAGGGCCAGGCCTTACTGCACGGTCGTCAAAATGGCTGGATGGACCTGGGGCTATTTGAGCCCAGGTATTCCCGGAAAGTTGATTATCTTAAACAATGCGGCCAATATCGGGTGGCCGCACGCAAGTTTTTAACCTACGGCAGGCTTTGGGGTGCCATCAAGCCGATCAATGATGTTCCTAAATTTACCGAAGATAGCTTTGGCTGGGGAATGTATGAAAAGATCCGTGCCGCGAGTGTGCCGAGCGCCGAGGCTTATTTGTGGCAATCGGAAGATGGGCACCTGGGGATTTTTTTGGCCAATTATGTTGACCAGGAGATTCCTTTTGCTTATTCAATATATCCTGTGAAATATGGACTTCGAGCTGAACGCTATCAATTAACAGAGATTACACCCCAGAGAGTATTTCCTCTTGCAAAAATCTCAGGTACCATAGAACGTACGGAAACTCTGGGGCCCCGAAAGTTAAAGGTAATTGAAATAGCTCCCGTGGGAGATTATTAATTTGATGTCTCATTGAAGACTGAATATTGGCGGTTTCAGGAAGAGTGATTCCCGGCAAATCAGAGCTTTGACAAACATCTCGCAATCGGCGCATAACAGTAGGGGGCTTGACAATAATCAGTGATGATCTCCAATCGCTCCGGATTCTTGATAGCCAAATCAAGAAAATACGGCCGTTGTTTTTGATCTTCGGCCTTTTTATGCTGCCTTGCTGAACAGCCAATAGTCTTTTAATCGCAATTTTTAGCATCCGCAATTCGATGGATCCTTACGGCATTCTCAATCCTTGCAGAAAATGGCAAACATCCACTCAACTACGCCCGAGAGGACTCGAACCTCTGACCTTCGGTTTAGGAAACCGATGCTCTATCCTACTGAGCTACGAGCGCTTTAATCCTAACTCATTGCAATATAATGACTTCCTACGCACGCTGTCAACCCCTTTTTCCGCTTCAGAAGGGGGCGTACCAAAACGCACCAATTTTTGACGCAAACCTTGGGCAGTTGCAACCCTTGCACGGTCAACTAAATGTCACTTGGTACTATTGGCCCTTGACAAGCGCAACCGTTACAATCAGATACCGGCGGTATTGTTGGGCCCTAAGGATATAACATCATATCACCCACCCATGGTAGCGTACACGCTGAGGTTTTTGACTGGCTCAGATGTGTCAGAATTTTCCACCCGGACCTTGAGGTATTTTACAATGGGTTTTACCTCGAAGGTCTTCCGAACAGTCTCGCCAGGGGTGCAAGTCAGGACAATCTGTTGAAGATAGTCAATGGTGTCATAATTCAGTCCGTCAAAGCTGGTCAGGACATGAATCCTCACCGAGGAGGAGGCGTTGGAGGTGAAAGTGGCTTCCACGGTTAAGGCCAGGGTGGTTAGGTTGTCCAGACACACCGGCTGAGACTGTTTCAGAGAAGTGATTTCACCCGCACCGAGCGATTCCTCGATCAATATAGGCATACGGAGTTTGAAAGGTCTTTGGGTGGCCAGAACTTGGATTCCCAAATCCTCTGCCCCTTGCCGGGAATTATAGCGCAACGTATGAAAAAGATATATAAAAGACCCTTCAGGCAGGGCGTGCACTTCCGCAAAGGCTGCTCCGTCCGGAACCATCTCCCGAATAGCCACCGGATTACGCGGATGTTTAGTAAAATGCTTCCCGTCAAAACTGTAAGCGTAGCCAATGCTCTCGCGGGACAATATCCGGGTTGGATGCAGCTTCGTCCCACCATAGAACATGTGAAAGACGCCATCGTGGAAGAATACCTCGGCTTCCGAGTAGCCACCGTCATCCCAACTGCCCCAGGGACCCTGCTTGAGAACCGGATTACCCTCATATTCCGTGTAAGGCCCTTCCGGTTTGTCCGCAATTGCCAGCGACATCGGGGAATAATCAGCCCCGGTCGATCCTATGGGATGGGCCGTGTAGAGATAGTATTGCCCCTGGTATTTCACCACCCCCCCGACATAGCCGAAATCATCCATAATAGGGTTTTTTTCGTACTTTTTCCAGGGTCCCAGCGGGCTGGAAGCAGTGGCCAACCCGATAGCCCATTTATTATTGCTGCCATAGCCGGAATACCACATGTAATATTTATTGGTCTTCTCCTTAACAATGTAGGCACAGGCAACGTAGGACTTTTCCCAACTGCCCTTGGGTCCGCGTTCCAGGACCGGATTTTTTTCATATTTTTTCCAGGGCCCCAGCGGATGACCGGCCGTGGCGACGCCCAGTTGATAACCACTGCCCCTGCCCGTGGCATGGTAGTAAAAATAATAGGTGTCGTGGTCCTTGAATACATCCGATGCTTCGATGACACCGGAATCCCAAGCACCCTTGGGACCCGGTACCAGGATCGGATTTGGGCCAGGTATCTGAATGAATTCGCTGGTGGCCCGTTCAATCGACTTGGCCCGGACGTCGAGCCGTTCTTCCCGCCGGGTCTCCTGACTCAACGCTGTCTCACATATACTACATAATAAAACCGCCACTGATAAATGCAGGCATAATCGCTTTGTTAGTTGCATCATAGGATTTACTCCTTGTAAACTGACATTTCCCATATTAAACGCTTAGCTGTGCAGCTAAGCCTAATTTCCATTAGAATATCAAACCTATCTCGGAAATCAAGCTTTTTGTCTTCATTTCGAGGATATTTCAGCCACAATAATCGCAAAAATAAGAATTTGGCAGTTGTAGATACACCCACGATAATATGGATGTACTAATAGGGACAGATTATTCTATCAAGCATCTGGAGATTCTTCAAGTATTAACACATAATAGATAGCTTCGAATTCAGTTGTCACCCTGAAAAACCTCGTCCGCCTTGTCATTACAGCACTTACGTGAACTCGCCGTATGCGACCAATTGTATCATCTTGGCAGGTTGAATGCTATAAGAGCCCTTCTGACAAACCTCTTTTGCCCTGATTTTTCTCTCGACATTTGATGGTTTTTATGTATATTGAACTGTTTACTTTGAGAGGAGATAAGGAGATGAGACAAATGCGTTGTATTTTGTGTTTCATGGTGATTCTGGCGTTGGTAGTTCCTGCCGTAAACGTGGAGGCAGACGAAAGAGTCATCACTCAAGAGGAACTGCTGGATAAGCTGTCAGGATTCTGGATTGGGCAAATCCTTGGAAACTACATGGGTTTTCCATTTGAGAATAACTACGTAGAGGAGCCGGTTCCCGTCTTTGTGGATCGGATATACACCTACGCAGACGATCCGAATCTTGACATTGACCGCCACAACCGAAAGGGCTTCGTGCCCATCATGTGCGATTCTGTGCATGGCGCTTTCGGCGACGATGATACGGATATCGAATTCGTTATGTTGCACGCTGTGGAGAAATACGGGCTGGATATCACTTATCCCGAGATTACCGAGATGTGGAAAAGGCACATCAACGATCATATCTGGGTGGCGAACGCGACCGCCAGAAAATTGATGCGCAAGGGACTCATAGCCCCCGACACGGGGCGAAAAGAGAACAATAAAAACTGGTTCCAAATTGACCCACAACTCGTCAACGAAATCTGGAGTGCTTTTTATCCAGGTATGACCAAGCGGGCCGCCGAACGGGCGGAGTGGGGCGCTCGGATTACCAACGACGATTGGGGAACACACCCGACCATTGCCTACGGCGTGATGATCAGCGCCGCCTTTTTCGAAAAGGATGTCGAGAAACTTGTCCAGATGGCTATCAGGGCCGTTCCAAACAAAGGCCCCTTCGCCGAAGGCATGCGGGACGTTGTGAAGTGGTGTAAGCAGTATGACAATTGGCGTGACACGCGGCAGAAGATCCACGAGAAATACTACAGATATAAAAAGGGATCGTATATAGCTCCCGTGAGTAAAGTGTCTTCCCTGCAGAATGGATTATGCGGGATTATGGCGATTCTTTATGGCGAAGGAGATTATATAAAGACGGTGGGCATCGCGTCATCCGCCGGGTATGACTGCGACAACCAGGCGGCTACCTGCGGCGGCCTGATAGGCGTCCGCAACGGCCTGAGCGGTATGGGGGAGAAGGCCATTGATATCACCAAGAATATTGCTTCGCAGGAAAAATGGGACGAACCGTTCAACAACTTATACTGCAATTATACTCGTGATGACCTGCCCGTGCGTACCCCCATCAGTGATATTGTCGAGCGGATTAATGCCATTGCGAAGATCGCCATTCTCGAAAATGGCGGTCGAATGGAAATGCGTGACGGCGAGCCGACCTATATCATCAATTGTGATTTCTGAGCCAACAGGAAGGCGTTTCCCTGGGAAAACAGATTTGGGCTCTGGCTATGCCTGGAAAGGACCTTGATAGTGAGTAAGAGCATTTTTCTTTTGTTGGCAACGGTTCTTGCTTCTCTCAGTGTCAGCGCGTTCGCCGAACCACTGATTGCCGAACCGGTGATGCAGAAGCCCCTTTTCGTCAAAGGGGTCGGCGGGTACAACATCTATCGTATCCCCGCGCTGCTCACGACTCAGGCAGGGACGCTGCTGGCGTTCTGCGAAGGACGCGAAGCCGGCGACAGCAGCGACATTGATCTTCTACTGCGACGATCGGAAGACGGTGGCGAAACGTGGTCGCGGAAACAGGTTGTCTGGAACCAAGGTAAAAACGTCTGTGGCAATCCATGCCCCGTCCAGGATCGCGATACGGGTATCATCTGGTTGCTGTTGACATGGAACAGCAGTTCCGATAGCGGTGGAGCGCTCCATAAAGGCACCGCAAAAGACACGCGCCGTGTGTACGTGTGTTCTTCTAAGGACGATGGCCTGACATGGTCCGAGCCCATCGAGATTACGGAGACCACGAAGAAGAAAAACTGGTGGTGGTATGCCACAGGGCCTGGCGTGGGAATTCAGCTTGAGCAGGGGCCACACAAAGGGCGGCTCGTTATTCCGTGCGATCACACATCGAAGGATGGCCATGGCTCCCACGTGATTTACAGCGACGACCACGGCGGGACGTGGCAGCTTGGCGGCTCAGTCGAAGGCGGCGGCGCCAACGAGTGTCAAGTAGTCGAGCTGGCGGATGGCACGCTGATGCTGAATATGCGTATTCAAGAAGGCAGTCAGAGAAAACGCGGCATCGCGACGAGCAGGGATGGTGGAAAGACATGGTCCGAGTTGGAACTCGACCCGGCCCTCATTGAGCCAGTGTGCCAAGCCAGTTTCCTGCGTTATTCGCCGGCTTCATCGAAAGGGAAAAACCGGTTACTCTTCTCCAATCCCGCCAGCACGGCGGATCGAGTCAATATGACCGTGCGTATCAGCTATGACCAGGGCAAGACGTGGCCTGTTACCAAGCAACTTTACACAGGGTACTCCGCCTACTCGTGCCTTACCGTCTTGCCCGACGGCGATATTGGCTGCTTCTATGAGGCCGGAGAAACAAAGGATGCGGCAATCTACTTTGCCCGATTTCCACTCGCTTGGCTGGAGGCTTACCCCGATGGCGCTGGCGCACCAGGACGTGACAGATACCTTTTGCTCGACCCCCGGATTATCGACAATACCGAAAACGCCAGACTCACTGTCGGCAAGGTGCAGAAGTATAACGGAAACCCGCTCTTCGAAGAGGAGAAGCCGTGGGAGAAGCGGTTCGACAATCTCTACGCCAATGTGATTTTCGACGAGGATGAGGGAATCTACAAGTGCTGGTACAGCCCGTTCATCGTCGACAAATCTGCATTGGGTATGACGCTTGAAGAGAGGAAACAAGAGCGTTATCGCGCGCCCCGTAACAGGGAAATGGCCATCTGCTACGCCATCTCCAAAGACGGCATCGCGTGGGTCAAACCTGAATTGGGTATTGTGGAATATGATGGAAGCAAAGCCACCAACATCCTTTGGCGCGGAAGCGGGGACAGGGGGAGGCACTGGGAAGGCCCCCATGGTTCGGGGATATTCAAGGACCTTCGCGATCCGGATCCTAAGCGCCGCTACAAGGCATTCTTGAAGGCGGAGATCCTCTCGGTAGCATTTTCCGCCGACGGGATCCACTGGAGTCAGGCCATCACCTGTCCCGAGGCGGATAGTGCGGGAGACACCCACAACAATGCCTTCTGGGCGCCGACGCTGGGTAAATATGTGGGCATAACGCGCGAGTGGGGCGATGCGTTTGGCCGACAGGTTGCACGGACATCCAGCGTGGATTTTGTCAATTGGAGCAAGAGCGAAGTTGTGCTCGAGGGATTGGATAAGGGGCACCAGACATATGCCATGCCTGTTTTCTATCATGGCGGAGTTTATTTGGGGCTGGTTGCCATACATGATCAGGAGGCTGACCGCGTATGGACAGAATTGACATGGAGCCCTGATACGGAAACGTGGCACCGGGTTTTGCCGGGAACTCCGCTCATTCCGAACTCCAAGAAGGAGGGCGACTATGACTGGGGTTGCGTGTACGCGGCTGCCTGCCCTGTATTTCTGGAAGATGAGATTCGCTTGTACTACGGCGGTAGCGATGGTAAGCACACAAGCTGGCGGAACGGCTTCTTCTGCCTGGCCACCTTGAGACCGGATGGTTTCGCAGGCTATGAGCCGGTTGCCGCAAACCAACCAGCGCGTATTAAGACGACCCCAGTGGTTTGTACAGGCAAGGATCTTCGGATATGTGCCGACGTTCAGGAAAACGGATTCGTAAGAACGAGACTCCTCGATGACAGCGGAGGAGAAATCGCTTCAAGCCAACCTGTCAGCCGGACTGTTATGGACGCCAGGGTGGAATGGCGGAGTGAATTCACAACCAAAACCCTCAAGGGCAAAACAATTCGGTTAGAATTCGAACTGAGAAATGCGAAACTCTATTCATTCAGTTTTCTTCCCTGAATATATGAGGTTAAAAAGACATGCAAAAAACAAACCAACACCCCTTATCTCAGGGGGAACTGCTCGAATTAAAGCGATGGAATACTCCGACGATTTATAATGGATGGGAGCAGATTACTAAATTGGATGCCGGCAAAGACGCCTTCAATCCGGAAGAATGCCGAGATTTCATGCCAGAAATGGGCCTATGATGGGCTAAGCCATGACTGCTGTGATAGAGCCGAGCAATCCCGAGCACCCCAAACGAAATCCAAAGGCTTGGAGTGAGTATCGGCGATATATTGCATCATTTTCTGGGCCTAAGATAGTAGTGGTACAGGACGTGGATAAGCC
>Ga0114922_10003825_pt1 | contig 14005 bp, 11 predicted proteins | sample AartaG_FD_100975 | JGI IMG/M metagenome (GOLD analysis project Ga0114922, IMG submission 100975) | Deep subsurface microbial communities from Aarhus Bay to uncover new lineages of life (NeLLi) - Aarhus_00045 metaG | ecosystem: Environmental > Aquatic > Marine > Oceanic > Sediment | place...
GAAAGATGGTCTCGATGTTCTGGCTATTTCTGACCATCTCGAGTATCTGCCACATAAAAAGTATATACCCGCTGATCATAACGCAGCTTACGAAATTGCGGGCAACCTGGCGAAAGAAAGGAACCTTGTATACAAAAAGATTCTGAAAACACCCTGGAATGGGATGTAAAAAACCTGCTGACAGGATACGATGAATATCTGCATGTGGTGTTGGAATATTAAATACCGATTATGAAAAAATATAAGCTAAGAGGTATATCGGTATGGAGGCTTGGCCCCGAAGCATCTGATTTCTGGATAGTGCTCAGGAATAATGTCAACAAAAAATAAATATAAGCGGATATTTATCACGATAATATCCCTGGCGGCTGCAATGCTCATTGCCTGGTTGTTCCTTTTTGGTAAACTTTTTCCTTGCTCCCCCCTGTTTGCGGGTTTTGAAAAGAATGAGCTGGAAAATATTATAATATACTACCAGAAAGGATCCGAATTTCATGGCATTACCGGGGTTGATACATTGATTACCGGTGTGGAAAAATTCCATGAGCTTGTATTTAAAGGTAAGCCAGAGTTGTTTCTATTTCGTGACAGCATCAGCTATATCAAACATTCTCCTTCAAAAGCCAGATTCTGTACCTTCCCAAACAGCAGTAATCAAATGGGTACATCTTCCTATCCTGATAAAACTGAAACGTATTCTTTGATAGCCCGCGGTAACTTCATGCCACCAACTGATTACAAGACAAGAAAAGAAGACAATATCAAGCTTGAAGTCCCTGAAAGAATAAACTTCATCTATTCTGAATTTGCATGTATAGTTGATTATATGATTGAGAATTATGGTAAAGAAAAATTCCTGGATTATATAAAATCCCTTATGAGAGAAAATGACCATGGCATGGTCTTTATAGACATATACTCCCTTGATTATGAAACTTTTCTGACAGAATTCAGGACCCATGTTTCAGATAATTCGTAACTTTGTTTATACAAAGAACATTTCCTTCTATCAGGAAGCAGAACAGGGTAAATAATTCTTAAATCAGATAAATCATGCTACACAAAATTTTCAAACAGGGAAACCATTTATTGGTTTATTGCTTCTACCGGGCGGTATTCGCTTTAGTCTTATTTTTCATATGTGGTAATCATAATGCATATTCACAGGATTTAAGCGACACTGATCAACAAACTGCTATTATGCAATACACTTTAAAGTATCGTTTTGGTAAGGATCTTAAAGTTGGTGACTGGGCTAAATACACGGCCATGAGTGGTGCAAATGAATCAATAATTGAGCTGAAAGTTACCAGCACAGAAGAAGGGAACCTTTGGATTGAAGAAAAGACCAATGGTGCTGACATCCATTACCTTATAAATCCACAGCAGATGAAATTAATTAAGATAACAGGGACTGATGGTAATGGAGAAAAGATCGATATTACTCCTATGAGCGACGAAAAACTATCCGGGATATTAGAAATGTTTAATACGCAGATTAAGCAGCAGGGTAGTTTTGCCCAGTTTGTGGCCTGGACAAAAGGAACAGGATCAGAAGATGTTATCACACCTGCCGGTTCTTTTAGTTGTTTCTTTTTACAGCCTGAATTTTCCGAAATGTATGCAGGGCAAATAAAAACATATGAAGAATCGCTACGCGCACAGGGCAAATCTGAGGAAGAGATCCATAAGGCAATTTATGATCAGGTACCTCGACTTTATTTCAATGAAGATGTACCAAAATTACTGCCATTTAATATTGCAATTGGATGGATGCCATGGATTGAAGCATTTGAAGGGATAGAAGAAGGGCTTGTTGAATGCAGGCATATGGCACCACTAAAGCTTACCGGTTATAATAAGTAGGCACCGGAAAGAATTTACTTTTTCTTCCAGGCCTTCGTTAAATCTGCATCAGACGATGGAGTAGTAAGGTTATTTAAATATAACCTTCAGATCTATTGTATCCCTGACAGCCTGGCCTTCCTTTAAGGCGGGCAGCCATGCAGGACCTTCCTTTACCAGTCGCATGGCCTCATCAGAGAATGCTTTTTCGGGGCTTTCTGTGATCTTTATTTCTTCGATGGTCCCATCGTCTTCAATAATAATTTCTAGCCTGACAACAACCCTGCCTGCTTCTTTATATCCAACAGGGTAAACCTGTTTTTCTTCAAGGTATTTTAGGTATTCCTCCTCACCTACTACCGGCTGTGCATCTCTTAATAGATTGAATGCTGCAACCTGCAAAGCAACAACCTCGTTCATCCTTACTGCTTTCTTCATTGTTTCCGGCCTGGCTGCTACACCGGCAATACGCTCAGCGGCCTCAGTTTCTTTCCCTTTTACAGGTATTTCCTCAATTACTGCATCTGCTACCGCTTCAGCTTTCTCACCTTTCTCTACTTCTGCTTTAGCCATCATAGCTGCATCTTCAAATGCTGAATCAGCAGCCAGGTCATAAAACTCCGTTACTGCTTTTTCTTTAGGTAATTCCTTGAGCTTCTGCTTGCCAATACCCAGTTCTTCTGCAGTTAAAGACTCTGTTTTTGCAGGTTCAGGAACAGGCATCTGTGGTGTTTCTCTGACTTCTATATCCCTGGCTTCTGCTATCTTAAGATCAGGCTGCCTGAGGTTCTTCACAAGTAATACTGATGAAATCGCAATTAAAACAATCACTGCTGCAGCCACCCGGTATAATAAGGTAGTCTTTCTATGTGTAAGGGGCCTGACCCTACCCTTCAACTCTTCAATATCATTATCAACCCTGCCTGCATCAATAAGAGAATAACCCTCCACTGCCTCAGCAAGGAAGGGATCAGACTGGAGCTTCCTTTCGAAAGCATTCCTTTCAGCCGGTGTCATCTTATCCTCCAGGTATCGGATAATCTCTTCAGTCTGACTAATAATATTTCTCTTATTCTTCTTCATAATTCTCTTCCATACATATCTTAAGGTTCCTTTTTGCATTTTGCAGATGAGATTTTACCTTTTTTTCATCCATCTTCAATAGATCAGCAATCTCCCTGTAACATTTATTGTCATAATAAAACAGCCTGATACATCTCCTCTGATCTTTCTTCAGTTGCTCAATACAATTCTCAAGAGCTTCATTATTATTAATATCACTTTTATCTACAGGATGCAATTCGAAGTCATTTTCCATAAAGATGTATTCGTGATCTTCAATATTAATTACTTTATTAATATCTTTTTTTGACGACCTTAATTCCATCAGGCAATAGTTCTTCGTAAGAACATACAACCAGCTCCTGAAGTTCTCCACCTTGTGCCTTACCAGTTCAGTTACCAGTTTTTCAAATATTTCCATTACGGCGTCCTGCGATTGCTCCCTGTTTTTGAAATACTTCAGGCATACACCATATACCAGATCCAGATACCTGCCATACAAAATGCCCAGTGCATCGAGCTTGCCTGATGACAGGTAATCATCGATCAATTGTCCATCACTGCGGCTTTCATTCTTTTTTCCTTGCAGGCCTAATGCCATGAATACAAATATCTTAGGACTCCTAAAACATAATTATATTCAATATTACGAAAAAATCGTCAAATTTTTTATGGAATTTCTTTAATGCCGGCATCATGTTTACAGAAGTTCAAATTAAAAAAAATCAAATCATGAAAACAATAACATCAATTATCACAATACTGATCCTATCTGGATTATCTCTTGGGTTTAGCGGATCAGGTATTATCACCGGTACGGTTACTGACGAGAGTGGTCAGCCCTTAGCGGGTGTATCTGTAAAGCTTAAGAATAGCAAAACAAATATCCTTACTGACATAAATGGTTATTATTCTATCAGGGTAGCTGATAATGCAGGTTACCTTGTTTTCTCACTTAAAGGATATAAAACCGAAGAGGAAAAAATTGGTAACCGTATTATTATAAATATTACCATGCATGCTGTTCAACCAGAAATGGATATCCTGGCTGCCGAAAAGGAATATGTCATAGAAGACAAAACCCGGCCGCTGCTTCCGGATATGTCAGGCAGGCAGAAGAAAACATCCGCCTCTTATATGATGACAGGCGGTGTGGCAGCATACGACCAGTCAGGTTGGTACAATAATAACTTCAACACCGAAGGATACAGTACCATACATGAAAACGGGTATAAGAGTGTGCTGAATAACCCCCTTTCAACATTCTCAATAGATGTCGACCGTGCCTCATATTCCAATATCCGCAGGTTCATTAACCAGGGGCAGAGGCCTCCTGTAGATGCTGTAAGGATAGAGGAAATGATCAACTATTTTAATTATGATTATCCGGAACCACGTAATGATCATCCTTTTGCAGTTTATACAGAGGTAGCTGAATGCCCATGGGATGACAGTCACTACCTGATGCATATAGGGCTAAAGGGTAAAAGTATCGACAAGGAAAGTTTACCTGCTTCGAACCTTGTATTCCTGTTAGATGTATCAGGCTCAATGAACAGCCCGAACAAGCTTCCTTTACTGAAATCATCTTTCCGCCTGCTGGTAAATGAGCTCAGGGCTGAAGACAGGGTTTCAATTGTGGTATATGCCGGTGCAGCAGGTGTTGTGCTGGAACCTACTCCCGGTAATAATAAAGAAGAAATACTGCAGGCTATTGATCGCCTGAATGCTGGAGGATCAACAGCCGGGGGTGAAGGTCTGCAACTGGCATATAAACTTGCTTCCGAAAACTTCATGGAAGAGGGTAATAACAGAATAATACTTGCAACAGATGGTGACTTCAATATTGGTATATCAAGCAATGCCGAGATGGAGAGGCTTATTGAGAAAAAGCGTGACGAAGGAGTATTTATGACTGTTCTGGGATTTGGAATGGGTAATTACAAGGATGATAAGATGGAAATAATAGCCGATAAAGGAAATGGTAATTACGCCTATATAGATAATATCCAGGAAGCAAGGAAAGTACTGGTAAGTGAGTTTGGCGGAACAATGTTTACAATAGCAAAAGATGTAAAGTTCCAGATTGAATTTAATCCTGCAAGGATAAAATCTTACAGGTTAATAGGTTATGAAAACCGTCTGCTCAACGATGAAGATTTCAATGATGACAGGAAGGACGCCGGAGAAATGGGTGCGGGTCATACAGTAACTGCGATTTATGAACTTGTTCCGGTAGGCTCAGACGAAGAAGGTCCATCTATTGACCCACTTAAATACCAGGAGAAACGAATGGTAGTAAAACAGGGTATCAGTAAAGAGCTTCTTACCATTAAGTTAAGGTACAAAAAGCCTGAAGGGGAAAAGAGTATCCTGATGGAAATACCGATTAAAAAGGAAGTTCTTGCATTTGATGAATCATCGGCACACCTTCGCTTCTCTGCTGCTGTTGCAGGCTTTGGAATGTTGTTGAGGGACTCTGAGCACAAAGGTACTGCCAGCCTCGATTCAGTAATTGAGACGGCCCTTAATGCCAAGGGTGCTGATGAAGAAGGTTACCGTGGGGAGTTTATCCGGCTGGTGAAAACAGTACGTGACATAGGCCTTATCGATGAAAAGTCAGGCTCAGATGAAGCCAGACCAATAGGAATCCCGATATTGCCCCCTGGAGACAAAAGGCGATGATAAATTATTAACTGCGCCCCGGGAAACCCCGGGGCTCGTTTATATTAGTTATTCCTGGGGTATTCTGTAATAAATCTTACTGACTATCTTCCATCCATCTTCAAACTTATAAAGACTGAGGTAGTCAGTAAATATTTGTTTTCCTTCCCTGTAAAGCTCTACCTTGGCTACAGCTGCAGTTCCGGTAATATCTATGATCGGAAATTCGGCGGTTGTTTCAACTGGAGCTGCTTGACCTGCAGCAACAGCTTTTTTCACATTGGATGACCATGTATAAATAGGATACTTTGTAAGATTGTCATTATTATCAATACCTAGCAGGTTAAATCCAGGATGGAATCCTTTATCAATATTTTCAACATCCTTACCGTTTTGTATTCCCTGTACGTATGCAGCATCAATAACCTTTATGATGGCTTTCTTTTCAACATCAGACTGAGAATAAACCACAAGGGTAAAACAGATAATAAAAGTGGTCAGTGCAAGTTTTTTCATGGTTCTTTTTTTAGTTGGACATTGTAAGATAAAGAATTTTTACAGACCTCTGTCAGTAACTATATCAATAATTGTTAATACGCACTGTTGCATATAATTGAGTTACTATTTATATGTTTTATATGTTATAACTTTTTACTATAATGTTCCTTTGAATTCGGATTTAAGTTTTATTATTATTTCAGTAATAACTGACAGTACTTTTTTTAAAGTTGACTTTTCTATATCGGTCAGTTTGTTTACATCGATAGTATTACCGGGTGTTTCTCCCTGCATTACCTGTTTTGCCTGTTGAGATAAACGGGAGGTCATCAGCATATTATATGCCTGAATGGTTTCATCCAGAAAACTGTCAGGCATACCGTCTGCTCCCCTCAGGCTTTCAAGTCTTGCAAGGGTATTGGTTTCACCGATCATCATTTTAAGGGCAAATATCCTGGCAAAACCGGTAACTGGTAGCAGGAGTCTTTTTGTATCAACAATATTACTGTCGGATGAATCATGTTCGCCGATAATCTGCCCAAATATCCCTACTGGCGGTTTATGTTTCGTTACTGTCTGCGAGAGGTGATAGAAAAATACTGCCTTGTCCCTGCTGATGTAATTAATGTGTTTTCTCAATTCGTCAGCAAGTCTAACATCACCATATATTGACCTGAAATCAAAAAAGATACTCACATCCAGCAGGCTTTGAGGATCACTGTTATTTATCCACCCGGAGAATAATTCTTTCCATTTGCTTAAGGTCAGGCTCCACTCCGGATTACCTGCCATAAAATTCCCGTGGCAGTAATTATATCCCACCCGGTTCAATCCATCATTTATCTTCTTACCAAGCTTAACGAAGTAATTCACTGCATCAGCTTTCCCGCTGCAACTGTTATCTATTATTATTCCATTATCCTGGTCGGTGACAAGTGTCTGTTCACTCCTGCCCTGGCTTCCCATTGCTATAAAACAAAACTCACAGGGAGGTTTTCCCTCCTTCTCAATCACGAGCTCAATTATTCTCCTGTTAATATTATCAGTAATATTAGAAATAACCCTCGTAATACTCTCTGTTTTAACACCACTCTCGATGAAAGCATCTATTAATACATTCATCCGCTGGTATATTGAAGCTATTTCCTCAACACTCTCTGATTTTCTTATTTCCCCGGTAAGCACCCCGGTAAAGTTCTGCTGGGCTTCAAGCAGCCTTTTATAGCTTATATGTCCTGTATATTCTTCTTCCTTACTCTTAACCAGCAAATGTGAAATATTACCTATTTTACATTTGAGAATTGCCTCATTTATGATCTCGTCTTCAGACACTGACACTACAGGGGCAGACATAATTGTTGTAACCGGTAATGCAGGGTCGAGCCCTTCAGCCAGCTGACGTTTTAAAAAATCAGATATCCCTGCCACGCCTATGATCTGCTCATCCTGTTTTATGAAAATAACTTCTTTCTTTTTACGCAGCATAAGCTTGGCTGCCTCAATAATGCTGGTGTCAGGCTTACAGGTTATAAAATCAGTTTTAAGGTTATCTACCGGCTGGTTCATCAGGAGAATTGTTGTTTGTATATCGTGGCTCAGCCTCTCCTTTCCCTTTTCCAAAATATCACTCTTAGACAGTTCCTTAACTATCAGTATATATCCGTAACCGTTATTATGTTTTACGCGTGAAGCTGAAACAATAATCTGCAATTTTGTCCTGTCCCTGCACATGATTGATGATTCGAAACTGACTGACCTGCCCGGGTCGGCAAATGAATCAGTAATCTCTGACCATTGAAGGTTAAAAATATCCTTAAAGCCTTTGTCCAATATTTCCTCTCTTTCATAGCCTGCCAGGTTAAGGAATTTCTGGTTGACATAAATAATGCTTCCTTCCGATATCATAAGTGTTCCTTCGGAAGATGCCTCAACCAGTGATTTATATTTTTGCCTCGACAGTAAAAGTTTCTGTTCCGCCTCCCTTCTCCTTCTTTCTATCATCATGCTCTGCCTGTTGATATACGCAAGAGCGAGTGCAATAACAAGTATAACAATAAAGCTTATCCAGAGCAGGTTCCGTTTAATAAGTTTTATTTCCTCTTTTACATCCTCCAGGTAGATACCTGTTCCTATTATCCATTGCCACTTATCGAATCCTTTAACATATGATAGCTTAGGAACTATCATGGTGGTATCATCTTTCCATTGCCATTTGTAATCAATAAATCCCTCTCCTGCTTCTTCAACTACCTTTACAGACTCAACAAACAGTTGTTTACCATCCGGATCACTATAATCTGAGAGGTCTGTTCCGTTCAGCTCCTTCCTGTATGGATGCATGACCATATAAGGTCTCATATCAGTAATCCAGAAATAGTCCTTCCTGTCATCTCCATATCTCATTTCGCCGATTCTTTCTGCTGCCAATAACATGGCTTCATTCTCCTTCAATTCGCCAGATTGGTAATCAGAATAGTATTCATTAACCAGGCTTAATGCAGTGTTTGTCAGTTCACTAATCATTTCTTTCTTTCGGTCCATCATATTATTCTCGAATAATGGAATAAGGACCAGATAAAACGAAAGTATAAATAAAACTATTGCCAGTATTGATGGCATTACAATACTGAATATGAATTTATTTAACCCCTCTTTAGCCATAATGAGAACAGGGATCTCACCCTATAATTTAAGGTACATTATATAAAAATAGAACTGATCTATTATCCGTTTCTTTGTTATACGAAGATACGAATTAGAAAAAGTAATACACTGCAATCAGGACTCTTAAATTGCTAACGGTGTTTGTATTATCCGGAACATAATTTACATCATAATCGGATCCGTAGGATGCAGACGTATATTCAAGCTCCATCGCAAGCCGGGTTCTTCCTGAATTTATTATTAGTCTGGGTGAAAGCCTGTAGAGGGATTTAATATTTGTAGCCAGACCATATACAGGATTATCAGGATCAGACATTGCTTCTTTTGTTCCCATATTATTTGAAAAGCCACCAAAAATACCAGCCTGGATTTTTGATCCGTTAGTATGTATTTCACCCCAGAAAGTCATGCTCCTTAATGGTGTGTATGATAACTCACCTGTGATATTATCAACAATATCTTTAACCGCGAAACCACTGACAGCAAGTACATCAGCAATATTTTCCCCGTATCTTACCTGTGCTTTGACAGTAACAGGAATTGTTAACAATTTAAGGAAACCAATTGCAGTAATCCCTCCAACTTTTTCATCAACTTTGTACATCGTTACCGGCCCGAAAGAGCTTTCCAGACGCGGAACAATAATTTTATATGCCACCCCGGTACCCATGATAAATCCCGTGTTACTTTCAGAATTTACAGAACTGTACATCGCATGGAGGTGCATATCAGGTAAGGCTGAGTTACGAAGGTAAGATGAACTTACTCCATCTTCGCCCCTTGATGAATAATCTCTCTGCGATAATATTGCAGCAGTCAATCTAAGGCCGGGTGTTTTATAGGATAATCTTACCTGGGGGTTTCTGGAAAACGATTGCAGGGGTGTGCCTGTGTTAAAAGACACTGTTCCCGGGAAGCAATCTGTTACAAAAAGTGGATTCCAGTATTGTCCTGCCAGTAATTCAAACTTAGTCCAGTCAAGCTTAATAAATGCATGTCTCAGCCTTAGCAGATTGATATTTTCATTTGCCTGGGCGAAGAAATCGGCCTCAATAACACCTGATGTTTTTGCACCAAATGCATCAGGTCCGCTTATTAATGCTTTTAATCTGGATTGAACAGCCAGTATATTGAAATTTGGTTTGGCATTTATATCATCTCCGTTTAAATCAGCATCGAGTGGAGATGGCCATAATAGAAAATGACCTTCACGGGCAGAGACAGTTTGTCTGGTGTCAAAAAATATATCGTTTTTTACGTATCCTGACCATGTAATTCCGAATTTGGGCTGGTCCTGGGCGGTAAGGGATGCAACTGTTAAAACTGTAATAAATAAAGCAACTAACTTTCTCATATCTTTGGCTTTTATACTTTCATTTTGTCTTTTTGGCGCAAAGCCTTGCGCCTCTACTTTTTACTTTTTACTTTCAGAATTATTTATCCGGTGGAAATAAATTCTGAATAAAATTTCTTTTTTTAAGCGGTCTGCCTAACAACGTGTTCAGATTATTTTCTGCGCTAAGATTTCTGTCCCATAAATCCAGTGCCTTTTCATAACACCGTACGGCTTCTTCATATTTCCTCCTGTGTCTTTCTATAACACCCAGGTTAGTATAACACACCGAAAGCCTCCTGTCGGTTTCCTCAACTGCTGTTATAATCTCTCCTGCCCTTGCATCGAGATATTTATTTATCAAATCCTGGTCACCGGCAATCATTTCTTTCCTGAACTCTGTATCTATCAGCTCAACTATGTCTTCCCTGCTTTTATTATCGTACTTGTCCAGCCAGTTATTATAAATTGATATTGCTTTCTTAATATTTGATTCAGCCATATTCATTATTGAATCAGGTGGAGTGTTAAGCAAGGGATTATAATCAGCAAGTATACTATCCCTGAACAATGATATAGTAATAAGTGCTGCTGCCCTGTTATTATAAAGAACACCCTTTTCAAATGTCTCTTTATAGTGGGGATATGATTCATAAACAGCTTCCACAGAATCGAGCAGGTTAAATATTTTATGATAGTTCCCCTCATGAGCATAACTGTCATACCTGGCATATAATTCCCTTGCCTGTACTATTCTGGGGTCAATCTTACTGTTAACAGACCTGTAGTATTGTCTTGCTATCATATATCCTATTACGACAAGGGCAATCATTATAAAAATGAGTGCCCCTGTTGCTCTATTCCTGAAAATTTTCATTAATTGTGTACTTGTTCGATAAGGAATTTCCTTATCTCAACAGGTGTTGGTTTCGTTAATTTTGATACAACAATATTAACTATTATTGCCAGAGGTGCACCTATCCAGGCAAAGTACCATGCCTCCAGCCAGTAACTTATGAAATCATGAGCAGGGAGCTGCACTCCTGATTTTCCTGCTATGAAATATGTTATAGCTATAACTGAAATAATTCCACCTGTTACCAGGCCGGCTATTGCTCCCTGCTTATTTGATCCGCTCCACCATATACCTAACAGGAACAGCGGGAAGATAGTACATCCGGCAAGGGAAAACGCCACTGCAACGAGCTGAGCTATCAGGGCAAAATCCTTAAGAGCAATGAGCGTTACAATTATAGCCATCAGTATTGTAGCGAGTCTTGCATATAGTAATTGACTGCGTGGACTTGCTTCTGGGTTGATAACCCTTACATACAGATCGTGGGCAAAAGCTGATGAACCTGCTACCAGTAATCCCGAGACTGTTGAAAAAGCAGCTGAAACGCCTCCTGCCGCAAGGAATCCAACGATAAGGGGATGTATATCACCCAGCTGTGCTGTATATACAACAATAGCATCCTTGGCCAGTGTTCCTACCTCGGGATGAGCTGATAATATCTTACCAAATGCCGCATAAGCTGGAGCACTCCAGTATAGTATACATATAAAGAATAAGCCCCATACCACTGACCACCTGGCATCCCTGGCCTTTGGCACCACATAAAACCTTTGTATTACATGGGGTAGTCCGGCAGTTCCTATCATTAGTGAGAAAGCTATTGCTATCCACTGGAAAAAAGTCTGGCCTGCAGGTGGATCCCATGGCATTGCAAATTCAGGTGAGGGTACTATTGCATAATCGTGGCCCAGTGAATTGATCAGTTCTTTTGTTTCATTAACAGGCAGGCCAGCAACCACATCAGACACCACTGAACCATAGCCTATCTGAGGAAGGAGCCAGAAATAATCAAATTTAGCAGTAAGGATAAAAAGAGGGATGAGGAATGAAACTATAATAATGATATATTGTATCTGCATATTTTTGGTAACTCCCAGCATACCTGAAATAAGGGTATAGGTAAGTACTACCGCCCCTCCTATTATAACTGCCATCCCATAATTTATTCCCATTACCCATTTGAACATGAGTCCTATGCCTCCAAACTGACCTACACAGTAAGATATAGATATAAGTATAGCAATAATGGCTCCTGCGGCTCTCAATCCTTTTGAGTAATAGCGGTCGCCAATAAAATCGGCTGCAGTATACTTGCCGTATTTTCTTATCTGTCCGGCCATAAGTATAAGCAGCAGTACATAACCACCTGTCCATCCAACCACGTATGCCAGTCCATGATAACCTGATCCATACATCAGGGCGGCCATACCCAGGAATGATGCAGCACTCATCCAGTTAGATGCTATAGCCATCCCGGAACCAACTTTGGAAATTCTCCGTCCGGCAGCATAAAAATCAGTTGTGTCTTTGGCTCTGAAAAAGATCCCTACAAGGATAAAAAGAACCAGTATGGTTATCAGTATAATTGCAGGTCCTATCTTAAAACTGCCTTCCAGCTGTGTTGCTCCCGTAGCTGCCTGCATGGCTGATGGAAGCAGGAAAAATATCAATAATGGTAATAATACTTTTTTCATTTAAGGAGATTTTTGATGTTAAGAATTAGTCTTCTATTCCGTATTTCCTATTGAACATATCTGTCCTTACACAATATAGCCAGCACAGGCCAACAAAAAGTATAAGCAGAAATACTGCTGTATAGAAATAATGGAATGGAAAACCCAGGAACTTAGTATCCGTAAGTATCGACCTGTTGTGTATAAGGTACAGATCCATTGCTTCGCGGAAAACCATCCTGTTTTCATCACTGAACGACTGCATCATTGAAGAATGTATCTCCACAGCTGCAATCTTTCCCCTGACATCAGAGGGTGTCAGCCCGTAAATCTCCTGCAATACAGGTATTAGTTCGTTCTTTGCAGCAACATACTCACCTGCTCTGGGATCATCTGTCGTTGCAGCAATACTTTCAAATGACTCCAGCTTTTGCATTAACAGTGTCCTTTGAACACTGTCAGCAATATTTAATGCCGCCCAGCTGATCATATTATCCAGTGCTCCTCTGTGAAGGGGATCAATAGCTACTTTCCCGAGTACTGACAGAGCAGATTGTGATGCCTGCATAAGCAAACCGGCATCAGTGGAGCCGGCTTCAATTTCTCCCCATGCCGACTGGTAAATATCCCAGGCAGGTTCGGGAGTGGGTTTCTCAATTACTTTCAGCAGGATCTGAAAGCCGAATATAGCTATAGCCCAGATCAATACAAATTGAACAACCATGTTCCTGTTTCGTCTTGCACTGTCTGTGGTAGGTTTAAAAAAGCTAATGTGGTAATCATTTGGGTTTGATTCCATCAGGCAGTAAATTTTAAGGTTAGGTCAGTAAATATAATCGAAATATTGAGAAATCAATATGGGTAAAAAAAGTTTTTAAACATGGAAATGGAATGTTGGAATGCAGGATGAATGGATTAAAGTGGGGGCATTATTACTGCCGTGGATTTTAGATCCAATCCATCTAAGAAGGAGCTTAAAGCCTAAAGCTGAATTAATATCCCTGCCTGCTGGCAGGCAGGCTTCGATTCGCTCAGGATTACATTTGCGGTAAGTAGTGCTAATTCGCATTAATCAGCTTTAACCAGAACGAATATGAATATCCATCATCCAGTAAACTATACTCCGGGTGTGTGCGTGCACCCCAGGAATTATCACCACCAACACCCAGCTGGCCGAAATCAATATTCACAGCCACAAGGTCACGGGGCATTATACTGGTGGTATGGGTATTGGCTGTTTTGGCATCGGCCCTGTACGTGGACAGCTTCCCCGGAGAATCAAAATCAGAATGCAGGTTATGAAGTGCAGAAAAACAAATGGTGGGATTACCTCTTACCATCAATCCCCTTCCTTCATCGTTTGTTAAAGAAAACCACCGGGTATCTGTTTTATAGCCGTTTTCCTGGGGA
>Ga0114922_10003826_pt1 | contig 14002 bp, 13 predicted proteins | sample AartaG_FD_100975 | JGI IMG/M metagenome (GOLD analysis project Ga0114922, IMG submission 100975) | Deep subsurface microbial communities from Aarhus Bay to uncover new lineages of life (NeLLi) - Aarhus_00045 metaG | ecosystem: Environmental > Aquatic > Marine > Oceanic > Sediment | place...
GTAGAAGCGGAATAGCACGAGGTTCCCGCGGCTCGTAGGGTTACAGGCATCGAATATTCGTAGCATTTTTGCATTAATTTAGAAAGCTCTTCCGTGTTTCCAGGTCGAATTACGTGAGTCGCTTGATACTGCTCTTTAAACTTATAGTGATACTTCGATAACAACGAAAGATCACCAGAAGTTGCTTCAATTTCGTATCTATCTGTGCTTACGTGTGGAGAGATTATGAATTCTTCTACTTCTTTTGTAAATTTAGTCTTACTAATTTCTTGTTTTTCTTCAACTTTTGCTTCATTCATTTTCTTTTTCACCTCATCAGTATATTAGAGGAACGGGTAATTCTAATAAGAGTCCTAAAAGAAAGGCGCCCCACCAACCAGCTAACGTAAAATATCCCGTCATTTTAGCGAGATTACGTTGTCCAGAAGCCCCAAATAAGAAACTTGCTGTACCTGTCATCAAACCAAAGCCTCCAAGAATTATATGAAGCACATGGATCATTCCGGAATAGTTAAGTACTTCCGGTGGAGACATGACTACTAATAGAATAACGTTGATTATCGTAAGAATTAACGATCCTCCAGCAGTTAATCCGTGCCACATAACATATTTCGGTTCGTCATATAAGACAAGAATCGTGCCAATCGATAATGCAATTAATGCTGGCAAACCTAGAATTATACCTACATGCCAACTAGCATAAGTAGGATCGTATCCCTCAAATTGATATTCAACTAATCTAAGCGGAAATATTTCAATGCCGTTCAATACGACTATTACAGTCATCAAAATTCCGAATGCGATTGTCATAATCCAAATCAATACTTTTTGCGTACCTTTTTTTCTGAAGTTCAATACAAGGATCAGTGCGATAAATATTGCAACAGCTGCCAAAGAAAGGATTATTTGTATTTCAGGTTCCATATATCTTACCTTTTTTTTTTATTTTGTTTTAATTTGTAGTTAAATTTTTGATATTTTTTATAATCATTTATAATGTTAAATAAACCTTGTTATTCTATAATCATCTAAAAATTACACCTAAAAAGACTAATAAGAATCCTAATAGCATGTAAAGCGATGCGATCTTGAAGATTAGAAAAGTAAGTTTATTTGTTGGTTTAACTAAACTTTTGATCGATAAAACTATAATAAATAACGACATCACACCCCAAATAATTCTGATAATGCCGTTTGCCCCTAATAATCTCGCAGCTTCGTATAACGCTACGCTACTAAGGAAGGCACCAATGGCTATTACGCGCATAGTTTGGGCTTGTGAACTTACAACAGGCCACATAGGTATGTTTGCTTTCTTATAACCCTCAAAATTTTTAGGAATTAACGCAATTGTAAGAATATGCACGGGTATCCACGCGAGAATGAAGATAAGAAGTAAAAAGCCAATCCAATCTAAATTCCCCGATATAGCTACTCTACCGGCCCAAGCAGGAAGACCACCAGCTATTCCTCCAAAGATAATACTAAATTTCGTTCTCCTTTTTAATAAAATGGTATAAATAACCACATCAAAAAAGAAACCAAAAAATATAATTAACGCCGATAACCAATTGAGAGTTAAAAACGCAAGGAAAATTCCTGCAACAGTTAATACGGTTCCGATTATAAGCACTGTGGAGGCCGTAACCTTACCACTTGGTAGTGGTCGATCTTTTGTGCGCTCCATGATTGCATCGATATCTCTATCTATGTACATATTTAATACAGTAGTACCCGATACAGCAAGATACAGCGAAATTGCTAAATGCAGTAGATTGAACCAGTTAATTTCTACTGCTTCACTGGTAACCGTTATTAAATAAGTCAAGACTCCAGTATAAACCAAGAGTACCGTTTGTCTAGCTTTGATAAGGTCTCCGAAAAGTGTTACTACATTTTTAACGTTCAAGATATTATTATAAAGTTTATAAATGAAATCAATACCAAATAAAAGTTTAATAGTGAAATTAAGAATACCATATAAAATTTTTTTTAGAAAAATATAAGATTAGAAAAAAAAAGTTTAACAGATTTTACACTGTTTTTTCAGTAAGAATCTGAGGTTTAGGCGCTGGGCCTCCGTGAGCAGCTGGTGGGAGAGTTTTTACGTTTTTTCCAAGCGCGTATAATCCGAGTACAAAGCCTACCAGGAGAAACCATACTCCTAAAAACGTAATAGTCCTAAAGATACTCCAATTTTCCCATTCTAATGGACGTACCATGTGTATCATTGCGAAAGGAAACGTTAAATTAACCCCGATAAAAAATATCCAACCCAGAATTTGTTTTAATCGACCTTCAACTCTGAAAAAGTCAATAGCATGTATCATTAGAGCCACAGCGATCATTACTGCCAATTGGTGCCAGTGTGCAACGTTAAAATTATACTCCAGCATTACCATATCATGTAATCTATAATAATCATCAGTAGTAAGACCAACATAGATTTGAGGGAAAACTAAGATCTCTGCAATGAAAAGAAGGTAATAATATGAAAACTTTACAGGTTCTTTAAACAACGCTTTAAGTTTTTTCCCGCGCGATGCATCTCGGAAATCGTCTCCTAAATGATCCTTAATAGTATTTTTCATGCCAATTACTGACATAATTACCGTTACTAGAATCAATATCCCAGCGCCTACCCATATTATATAATGGTTCAGAACCCAAGCTCCATAAGATAACGTTATAACGCCAATCGGAGTAATCATTAAGAGATATTTATAAAGATTACCTGACATTTTACTTGTTCGGAAGGCGACCAACATAACCATAGCTGCCGATTGAGCAAGCTGTATGTGAAGGTGACCAACTATCATGTCTTGGACGATATCGTGATGTCCCCCGAAAGTTATCCCTTTTCTAATGATTGCTTCTGCTAAAAAGGCAATAGGATCTCGACCCAATCCCCAAATCGTACCAGTAAAGTTTTCAATAGCGGAGAGGGCACCATATATTGCCGAAACCATAATGCATATCGCTAGAATTACGAGATTAAAATATTCCAAATTCAACCCACGGAATGTAGATCCGTCTGGATTATGTTTTGGAAATCTACCTTTCACAGGCCAAGCTGAAACGATAAACACTATTCCACCAATAAAACAAAGTAGCATTCCAAAAGTGAAAAGTTCGTGGAAAAGTCTATAACGTGTATAGGCAAAAAGCATTCCGTTTATCCCTACAATAAATGCGCTAGGTATTAACAAGATCTTCAAAGTTGGTAGCAGTTTCGAACGGATTTCGTAGTGTTCTAATACCCAGAACACATTTGCGATAAAAAAGGGTAATGCGAGCGAGTGGTATATCATGACAATTCGAGCTGTTCTTGATATAACGTCGTCGTTAAGCATCCAAGGCCAAATTGGCTCCCCTCCTATTAGAACCGTCAAGGGTTCGGAAAAAGTCAGATACCAGAGTACTTGAACAAATACGAATAGGAACAAAACGTAATGTATCTTTTTAAAGCTCGTTTCTTTTTTTGTTTTCATTCCCTGCGTTTCCATTGAGGTTTCTAGACCTTTTTGCATTGGTACTGTTTCTGTTGTTTCTATTTCTATTTTTAACACCTTAATTTGTAGTATAGTTTAAAAAATATTTTTTTACTAATTAAATACAGATTAATTAATATACCTTTTGCTTACTTTTTGCGAAAAATCATAAAGAGTTAAGAATAGCTATTCTGAAATCGAAAATAGAATAAAATTGGATTTTTTGTTCATGTAATGTTTAAGCTACTCAAAAAAATAAAAAGAAAAAAAAATTTAATGCAAAAATGCTTTTTGATTATTTTGTATTACTCTAGTTCAATACCCGGAATAGCGAAGCCCCAACTTTTAGGGACAAATGTTCCCCAAGCAAAGAAGAGAATCGCTATTAGGTAAATGAATGGAAAATACCTAAGAACCATCCCTACGAAGAATTCACTAGCAAAGATTGGGAGCGCAGTTGAGACGACAGTTACGAGAGCTAATAAAACTCCAACGACACTCATTACAATACCTGCTAACATCATTATAATTGTAGCGTTTCCGTTTTCACTTCTCGCTTGTAACGGAAGAATAATGATAAAAATTGCAGCTGGTACGTGTACGGCTACAACTGCTACAGGTACAAGATATTGCCAGAATGGAATGGCTGCTTGTAAATTCTCTAGTTTAAATACGCCTACTAAGATGGACACAATCAGAACCCAGTATAATAGGAATTTTCCAAGAAATTCATTTTCAGGTTTCACAGCTTTAGCTAGACCAACAGCAAACAATCCTGTTGACAACGCACTAAAAGTGGCAGGTACAGGGTCAAAGAGAGTCAAGTACGATCCACTAAATATTGTTAGATGAGTTGTTATCCAGATTAAAGCGAATGAGAGGCCCCAATAGAGATGTTCAGGCTTTCTAGTATTGAGATGGGACGACAACAGAAATAATGCAAAAAAGATTGCAATAATAGCTACAACCCAGAGTACTATTTCTGCTGGCTTTCCACTTCCAAAATAATAGCCAAGATCCCATACTGTTGCTGGACCGGAAGGTTGAAATAACACCATTTTATTTCATCACTTAGTTTTTTTTTAAAATTTAATTTTTTTAACAAATAGAAAAATTTCTATTGATTATATAGTAGGATACAATCTTATTTATAAAGATTCATTTTTTTCTTGAAATTTTCTCCCATACTCCTAAACTAATGAATAACCATTCAGATTCTAACCATAATAAAAAAAATTGACACTATCCCAAGGGTAGAACCATCTTTCTACCAAAATAAAATCTAATAGTCAGTTTTCTTAATGAGTTTTGTCAAAATTTCTAATTCATATTTTGATAGACCATTCTAATAGTGTAAAACTAAGACTTTTTTTTGTGTATGTCTGGAAAAAGAACTCGTAATGTTGGTAACGGAATTTGATTACAGTTTCAAGAAAAGTCTAAGTCAAAAATTCGTTAATATAATTGAAGAGGCAGATTTTTTTCTTTAAGATTTCTCATTCACTATTAAGAAATTGACCAGCCTGCATTTTTACATTTCAAATTTTGATATTTTTTTAAAAAGAGAATGCTCATAGGGTACATTTCTTAGATGGTGGCAACCTTAAATTGTATTTAATATCAATAAATTTCACAGTAAGTCAAGATGCATATTTTATTACTTCTAACAAAATCACCACCAAGGTTTTATATAGAAGTTTGTCGTTAGTTTTTTTTTTTGCTTAAAAACTGAATGGTTATTCATTTAATGGGGAGTTTAAGAAAATTTTTAAAGAAAAAAATGAATCTTTATAAATAAGATTGTATCCTACTATATAATCAATAGAAATTTTTCTATTTGTTAAAAAAAATTTATAAAAAAATATACAAATAAAAGTGGTGTTAAAAACGCGGATAAAACGTTCTGAATTGATTTTTAATATTATTATCATCGCTCTTTTCGCTGTTACTGCGGCTACTCAACTCTTAAGTGCTTACGGTGCTGTATGTGTAACATACAATCTTCCTACTGGCATGCCTTCTCCACCTTTTCCAGCAGATCATTCATGGTGGGACATGATGGCCCATGCAGAAGCTTTTGCATTCGTCTATATACCAATGAATGTAATAACTTGGATTATGGCGTTCGCTTGGGGCTTTTTGATTTATGCTTATATTACAAAATGGCCTTGGTTTAGATTCTTTATAGTAGGAATTGTTGTAAGCGCCCTAGGATTCATAAGTGGAGTTCTTCCTGCAATTATTTCGGATACTTCAGGATTTACTGAATTATTTGAATTTGGTTCTCCTCATTGGGGACGAACAATGGCTAATGCGCTGATGTTTGTCATACTTATTCTGATGCAAGTAATTCCACCTTTCAGAAGAGCAACCAAAAAATTTGTGGAAGCAAGCGATGTCGCTGGACGATACGTAAAACAATTGATTTATATGTCCTTGTTTTTCTTCTGGTTAGGAGCAGTTTCATTCCTTGGGTCAACTTTCATGGCAGACGCACACATGGTAGGCGGAGTTAATGTTTGGCAAACTGTTTGGTTTCAATATGTTGGTGGTGTAGTTGCATCAATCGTTGGGGCTACAATGTTGTCAACAGCCTTAATTTACAACCAAATTAAGCCATCATCAGCATTATTAAGAGCTAAGTAAAAGAAGATATAACAAATAGTATTATTAAAAGCTTAATTTTTTTTTCTTTTTTTTTCTATTTTTTTCATATATTTGAAATATTTAATCAGCTCGATTTTTATTGAATTATAATTAGTTCTTTCGCAAAACATTGAAGACAGTTATGATAATTAAAATTCTTTTAACTCGTATTAAGGAGTGAATTATTTTGCCTTCAATAAAGACCACAAGCGAACTTACGAGTAAAAAGTAAAATATTGTATTTAAGAACAAAAGCCTATTGCTAAACAAAATAAAAATAAAACCGTAGATTTACCTGAATTAAACCTTAAACACGGCATTCCATGGAAAAAGGAGTGTTCCTTTATTTTATTTTTTTACTTTATTTATTTTTCTAGTTAAGAAAAAGATTAAGTTGGAAATATTTCTAATGAAATGATATATTATTATCAATCCGGATTATTATTGAACTATATGTTTTTGTAGCAACACAGTAAAGATGATTTAAAGAATTAAATTAAATTAATTATATATTAATTTAGTAAATGGTTTCGGGATTGTTTAAGATTGCGTGCGAATTTACTGATAGAACTCAAATAAATTACATCTATTTTTGTAATTTTAATTATTTGGAGCTAGGTAATGCAATTCAATTTTGACTTAGATTAAATTAATAGAAACTATATATATAAAAATATAATAAAAAGAAAACAATAAAAAAATGTTTTAAATCGTTTATTTCCTGCTCTTTTCTTCTTCTGATTTTGGTGCGTTTTTTTGACCTAATTTTGGTAGTGTAAAATATAACACAAATACTATGATCGTAGAGACAGTTGCAGGCATTGCTGCTTCAGCGAAGGTTAGATGGGGGTTATAGTATGGTTGTCCAACGTAATAATGCTCTGTTAAACTACTCGGGTTTCCCTCCCAATCATCGTGGGTACAATAAGCTTTGAGGGTAATATTAGTCCGACCTTCGTATATATATCCTACCGGTTTTCCGGTATTTTCGTCTATCGGTGTGTCTTCTGGTGTTCCGGTTTTCTGGAGTCCTGGAAGATCAAGGATATAACGAGCTATTGTGTGTGAGGTTGTAATGGGAGTAATATCAGTTGGTTGTTCAGTGTAGTAAAATGTATAATTAGGCGCTACCGAATCAAGGGGAGGTATAGCAATAGCATAATTATCCAGATCCCAGTAATGTGTGTGATTATGATGATCTACCCACACTTGTGTGACATTAATCCAAACATCTATCCTGTATATATAATGAACAGTAGGATCCGAAACTCCGTGAGTATATTGGACGCTAAGTTGTTCTGTATCTACATCGTATTCTATATCTATATTTATAGGAGGATGAGCTCTCCCGTTGAGAACGCTCATCGTCATTCCGAGAATCAAAAAAACGGACAAAATGTAAAATATTTTTTTTTTTGACATTTTAATTCGGGTTTTTTTTAAATTTTATAAATTTATGAATTGTTAAAATAGTTAAGCTATTTAATATTTTTACTTTTTCATTTATATGAGTTGTTTCTTACTTAATCCCGATTGATAATTTTTGCTCTTTGTTCTATTTCCTTTTGAATTGTTAGGAATTAATTAAAAAAAAAAATTAATTGGAATCGTATTTATCCTTATTCGAGAACGAACGGAATTATATCTTCTGAGAATTTTTTTCTTTTAAATATAGCTTGGTGTATGATTAAGGCTACGAAGAGTAGCACTTCAAAGAGGAGAAGGAAAAAGCCTGTGAAGATTATTTGTCTTAAGATTGATTCTCCTACTGCATCGAAGGGTGATCTTAGGAAGTAAAACGCTGATGCGGGAAAAATTATTAAAAGACTCGCGAATAATATCCATCCAAATATCTTCCGTAATTTGTTTTTTGGTACCATATTATGTATTATCATGCTGAAGACTGTGAGAGCTCCGAGAGTGATAAGTACATGTGGGTGACCAGTAGCGAAATTGCGTTCGACAGTATAATTCGCAGGTAATCGATACGCATCTAGGTCGGCAACAATTAACAATCCTGGAATTACCACAATTATCCCTGCTAAGAAGAATGGAATAAACATGCTTAATCTCAGAGGATTTTTCAATAGCGCCATCACTTTAGAACCAAGAGAGGAAGTTCCATACTTTGAGCCTAAATCTTCCTTTGATACTTTTAGCCAACCGTCAAATGCAATAATTACGCCTGTGAACAAGATAAGCGCTCGTGCTGGCATTAATATGGCATTCGCTGATTTGCCCATAGGAATCATTAGGAAATAACCTGCCGTCATGGCAATTACACCAATTAAAACAAACCAAAGTCCAATCTTAGCGAATTTTCCTTTGACTCCCGTGTATCTGAAAGTAAGAATCAATACTCCAGTTAGCAACAGTGCGTTCATTAATCGCATGTGAAAACTAGCGAGTTCTTGGAATAATTCTTTGGGTACACCCCGGTTAAACACATATTCAAACTCCACCAAGAAAAAAGGTTCCTCAATAATTATCATTATAATAGCGGCTACAGCCCCGAAAATAGCGAAGATGATCATGCTCCCTATGGTTATTACAGCGCTTAAATGTAGTATATTGAAACCAGCAATCTTAGGAATATCTCTGTAGTATTCGCTTTCTTTTACTTCTTTGCCAGGGATAAGGCCGTACACTAATAATATGGCACATAAAAATAAGAGTCCTAATCCAACGATAAAAAGATGATGTAAATTAAATTCCTCCGTATAAGCCCAAAAAATAGCACCGATTCCCCCACAGATTCCACCTACTGTTGCCAGATACTTAATTGGTTTAACAACCTTTGAACGTATCTCTATTATATCTATAAAAAGCAGCGAAACAATCCCAATGAAAGGTGTTGACATGGAATGGTACGTCATAATTATTTCGTGGGCTGAGTGATGAACACTCGGCTTCATATAATGAAAAAGAAAAGCTATAATTAGGTTTACTACGATAACTAGTGCCAATACCAAGATTAATAACTTATTTGAAAATCTATTTTTAAATTCGATTTTAATTTCACCTTTGCTTTAAGTAATAAATTCTATTTGAATTTACGGTATTTTTATTTAGTGAATTATTTTTAAAATTGATCTCCACTGTTTATAAGTCTTAACCTTTTAATTTAATCGGAGGGCTTTAATTTAAATTAAGTAAAAAAAAAACAACTTAGGAAGAATGAAAATGGATTGCTTTATTCTGGTATAGGATCTTCATTTTTAAGAAATCTAAATAGGACTATAAGAATAGCAGCAACTATCAATGGTACTATAATCCCTAACAGTAAAGTTGCTTGCTCAGCATAGAGGTCTAAAACATGAGTAGAAATTGGCGCACCAATGGCTACACCGGCAACAATCAGAGCATAGAACGTTCCTGTTGCTACACCACTCTCAGAACCCTTGGTTTTCTCTTTGACTGCACCTGCCGAAGAAGGAAAAATCAAACCATGCCCAAGCCCTAAGAAAACCATTCCAATCATGGGTATAGGGACTTCGAAAGAAATCATGAAAACGCCAAATGCAGATGCTACTAACAATAATCCAACAAGCATTACTTTGACGTAACCTATCCTATCACTCAAAATTCCGGCGGGGTAGTGAATAAGTATTGAAAATATCACCATAATGCTCAAGATCATACCCGTTTGTCCTACTGTATAGCCCCCATCTTCTAGGATTAGAGTATATACAGCTGTAACGATTCCCATATTAAACATCATTGCTAATATTGAAAAATATGGGCTAATCATAGACTTGCGGAAGACTGCTTCCTTAAATGTTTTAAGCTCTTCCCTTAGTATTATTTTCTTTTTAGAAGGTTGATATATCGATGGCAGAAAGAAAGATGAGAAAGTCATTATGAATAGTACAATTGCCATTATAAAAAACAAGTTACTTTCACCAATTATTTGAGCAACGAGCCCACCTAATAAAAAGCCTATTAAATTTGAAAATCCAATAGACATCCCATATAGCGCCATCCCCCTCCCACTTCTTTTTTGGGAAGTAGCATCGGAGATATAAGCCATCGTAGCAGGCCCCCCAAAACCTCCTCCAATCCCATGAACAATTCTACCAAGCAATAGGAACAAAGGATCTTGAGCGATTGCATATAATAACATTGAAATACCATCTAAGAACACACCAATAGATATTAATCTGTTTCTCCCTATCTTATCAACTAATCTACCGAAGATAATATTTGAAGGTATATGTACCATGGAATAGACTCCTACGATAAAGCCCGTCAATATTATTGACGCCCCCAATTTTCCCGCGTAGGTCGCTATAATTGGGATCGCCGCGTTACTATCAAAATTAACCATAAATGATAACGTAAGTATCAAAACGAAATATTTTTTCTTTATTACCGAGGATTTTTGATCTTGACCAGTAGTTAAATTTACCGAGTTTTCTGGAATGGTTTTTTACACCTAATCTTGTTTTAAGAGTTATTTCAAGCTATTGACAAGAAAAAAAACATATCATCTAAATTAAAATTTTATATTATAATTCCATTATTTCGTATAATTATTAGAACTGATCCGTAAGAAAGCAATTAGAAATGTATTGATTAATCTTTAATTTATCTCCGACAAAAATGTAAATACTTAAAAAGAGATTTGAATTAATTTTAATTGCAATTTATTTAGAATCCAAATAAAAAAGTAATAATCTAAAGAGGAAATAAAAATGCCCTATGTAGTTAGTTTTGTACGTTGGCCAGGTGAGGCGACAGTAGAGATTGTAAAAAAAGCTATTGAAGTTGATAAAAAGTTTCCAGATGATGATAGTCTTGGGGAAGCTCTTGTACCTAACGCTATAAATGCAGATTTGGACGGTATAAAATCATTTAGTGTCACGCTGGTAAAGCCGGGGAAATTAGAAGAAACAATTTTGCGTGCTAGGTCTATTTTAAACATGTATTTATCAATCCCTGGATTTAAATATTCAGTAGAGACTTGGGCCACTGTAGAAGAGGCCTACACATCAATTGGACAAACTCCACCTGGATAATAAAACAATATTGAATTTTTTTTTTTTTAACATTTTGATTATTTAATTTTTATGTGTATAACCTTATAATCTTAAATATCTATTCTGACTATCTTAAGTGATTCTGTCATGAGTCCCGCTAAAAGCCACTTAGAACAAGAACATAAAACAATTAATACAATGGTTAGAATGTATTGTAAAAAATTTCATGACTGCGAAGATAACTTATGTCAAGAATGCTCAGATCTTTTTAAATACGCTGAAGAACGCTTAAAAGGGTGCAGTTTCGGCGAAAAGAAGCCTACATGCGAAAAATGTCCAATTCATTGTTATAAACCTGAGATGAAGGAGAAAATACAAACTGTTATGCGCTATGCAGGACCACGGATGATATACACGCATCCAATTATGGGATTTCGACACTTGTTTAAAAAGATGAAAAAAAATGAAAATTTAGAGCTATAATTAACTCATTCTATAACGGGATTATTAAGCATAATTGCCTATTCATACACTATTCTAGTTAGTTCAACTTTCTCTCCTTTGAGGTGCTTCTTGAGCGTGTTTTTCTTGATCATAGAAAAAATAGCAACTTTAAAACCTTTTTTTATTCGATCTATAGTTGGAACCAGAGAAAGTAGTTTACCTTGCATCCTTCCAGAAGCATCTGCCTTACTCGATCCATCTAAATTCTTCAAAACATTATCAAGATCATTGATGTTTAATTCTTTGAGCAATTGAGCCTTCGTCCCGAGTTGTGGATCTTGATCGTACACACCAAGAACATCAGTAGCAAACATTAATCTTTCAGCGTTTAATACGTGAGAGAGAAGTACTGCTAGTTGATCCCCGCTGCAAACGCTAAATCCCATACTGCTGTCGTACATCATATCACCTCCTATCAAAGGTACCATTCCTAAAGATAAAAAACCCTTTAGAGATTCAAAAGTATGATCGGTTATCACCATCTTATTGCCAACGACCATTGAAGAAGCGTGCATCACATTTATAGGAATACCTTTATCTATGAATTTTGAAGCAATTGCTTTTCGAAGTTTATTAACGATTTGCTGTGTTTTGGACATAGAAATTAGTTGATCTTTATCTTTAAATCCTTTATGAAGGTTGTATTGTAACACAGGAGGATGACCGAATGAACCTACACCATGGACTATAACTAAGTTTTTGATTAAAGTTAAGTCAATACATTCCTTTATTTCAGTTGCGACTCTCTCTATAACATCAGCTTTTAATTTGAATGGCGTTGATTTATCTGTAAGCAATGAGCCGCCAAGTTTTAAAACTAAGATGTCTTCTGATCTCATTTACATTCGTTAAGCTTATTTTAGTAACTATAAGTATAGGGCCAGAAATCCGGAAATGCTAATTCAAGAAGCAAAAGCATAAGGATAACCGCCAGAAAAATTAAGAAGTTATCTGTACCTTTTGGCGATAACGCTTCTACTATTGTAGCAACTATGCTAACAACAATTATAGGTAAAATAAGTGTAGCTAGATTAATATGCGGAGCTTCTAAGGAAAATATCAACACGAGAATAGAGGTCACTAATATTGATCCAACCAACATCCCTATACTGCCTATGATGGTTTTTTCGCTTCCCCTAATTCCGAACTTTTTTTCTCCACCAAATTTACGCCCTATAATATCTGCTAAGCCATCTCCACCTGATACGCACCCAATAATAAGCAATGCTGTAGGATTTGCATTTTCTATCCCAGTAGACGATGCGTAAAACCAGAAAAAAGTCATTAACAGCATAACAATTGCATAGTAAAGCGTACCTTCAAGAAGTTCCCGAGGGTCCCCTGATCTTGACATCGAATTAACAAAATCATCGTTTTTCATCACTCCCGTACCAATAGCTACGAATAGCAAAATGAACAATAAGGGAACTATCGCAGCTAAGTAATGACTAATGACTCCACCGGAATAAAGCATCCATGTTACAACGAATATAGGCCCCGCAAGGATATGCACGAGTTTTCTCGTAATAATTTGAGATACTACCCCTTTCTTCTGCATTAGCCCATTAATCTGAACCAAAGCTAACAATATAACAACCGATATTACCATCGCAATTAAATCCCAAACAAATGCCAAATCACTACCAAACGGATTATATACCATAATTATACACTATTTACGTAACAAAATTATTTTAAAATAGAATTAACTATTATAAAAGATCCTAAATTAAAAATTATTCCTAAAGATCGTAGAAAAGTTAAGTAAAACTACCTCTCCTAAACGAACTTAGATTTAGTTAGTTATTAAAAAAAGAAATTAAAATAAAAAAAAAGAGTTTAGATTCTTTAAATTTCTGGTTTACATATTTATAATGGTGTCGTTCTCAAAAATTAAGTCCACTACCTCGTCAGAAGCAACCAATTTGATACCATCAGAGATAAACTTGTTTAATCCTCGAATGTCTATGTGTTCTTTACATACTGCAACTTTCTTCTTTTGATTAAGTGCTTGTGCAATCGCTCTGTTAGACTTATTAGCAAAATAGACTGCGTTTTGAAGTAAAAGGATCGTGACATCATCATCATCCGTGTGCTCCATTGCAAGTTCTACTCCTGTAATATCTTCACTCGTAATGAAATATAACACTTTTTTTCCCATTTTTTTAAACCTCCTAAAAAGGGATGGTTACGGTTGAATCCGCAATCATCTTTAATATTTCTCCATGTTCTTTCACTTCAACTTGTTCGATAAGATCTTCTTTTGTTAAACCACGCTCGTCAAGAGATTTCTTGTCAACAAAAATATCTAAATCGATATTTTTAATGAATTCTATGTGCATAGCATACATGGTTTTATCGACGTCTTTTGTAAAGGTGTAA
>Ga0114922_10003827_pt1 | contig 14001 bp, 11 predicted proteins | sample AartaG_FD_100975 | JGI IMG/M metagenome (GOLD analysis project Ga0114922, IMG submission 100975) | Deep subsurface microbial communities from Aarhus Bay to uncover new lineages of life (NeLLi) - Aarhus_00045 metaG | ecosystem: Environmental > Aquatic > Marine > Oceanic > Sediment | place...
GAGGGAGTTACACAATGAGTCCCCTCCGCAGCCTGCCAGGTCGGCCGGCGTATCCATTCATCGAGTCGGAGTACGAGCACCAGTTGGAGATGGTGAGGCCCTCGACTGCGCGGGTGGAGGTGCCTCCGATGCCGGAGGGCTATGTGCTGCGCCAGTTCCGGGCGGGCGATGAAGGGCGATACGACGACCTGTTTCACCTGGCCTTTGCGGATGAGGGACGATTCCCCGAGGCGCGGCAACGGGCTTTGGAGGGAGGGTTCTTCGTCATCGAGCATCCGGCCTCGGGGGAGCTGGTGGCCTCCGGTGCGGCCTGGCGGAGCAGCACCATGCCCCGTCACCCCGATGCTGGGCAGATGGGTTGGCTGGTGACCGATCCTTCACACACGAGGAAGGGCCTCGGCACCATCCTGGCTGCATGCGCCACGAATCGGCTGGCGGCCGAGGGCTACCGGCGGCCATGTCTGGGAACGGAAGACTTCAGGACCGCGGCTATCTCCATCTACCTCAAGCTCGGGTGGAGGCCCTACATCTATCGTGAGGACCTCGTGCCGCGTTGGCGTGCCATCTTCGCCCGGCTGGGGAGGGAATTCGAGGGCGCGGGGCTGTGGGGGGAGTGAGGTGGCAGCAGCTGCTATTCCCGCCCTAGCCGCCACGGCACCCCTTCGGCAGAACGGCGTTAGCGGAAGCCGGAGGGCCGCTGGTAGGGTTTGCGGACTCGTTCGATGGGTGCGCCGACGACTGTGATGCGATCCGGCCGGTGCTCGCCAAGGCCCCGCTCGTGGCAGAGGCGCAGGTGCTCGACCTTCGTAGGGTCTATTCCCATCACCATGGCGCCCACGGCGTCGGTGGCGACGGGGTCTTTGCCAGCGACGATCACGTCCGTCTTGACCGGGGTGCCGGCGTTCTCGTGGCGCTCGGAGCCGATGAGGCCGTCTATAACGGTCAGCTTTGAGCGCAGGACAGTGGCGAGGTCACACAGGCGCTGGTGGAGCTGGTGGTGCATGCGGCTCTTGTCGGGGAACACCGCGCCCATCAGGTTCTTGATGCCGAGAGTGACGTAGGCCATGCTGTGACACTTGAGCTTGGGGACGGAGACGAGGCAATCGGCCTCGAGCGCGGTGCGCGCTAGCTGGACGCGGTCGAGCGAGAGCGCGTTCGGAATAGCGACCTCCACGAGTTGGTCGTCGTAGAAGTTGAGAAGCCTGACGCCGCGGCGCGCGGCGACCGCAGGCAGTCCCACCATCTCGAAGGCGCGGTCGGTGGGCTCTTTCTCCCACGTGCTCTCCGCGATGGTAATGTCGCGCGCGCCGGCCTCCTGGAGCCACTCGACGACAGCCTCGACAACCCGCGGGTCGGTCGTGGTGCCGGTTTCGGGCATCATCGGCTCCACGTAGTTGGGCTTCACGACCACGCGGTCGTCGGCGGAAACGACGTCGGCGGCATCGATCTCTTGAAGGGCTTCGCGCACGAGCGCGTAGGCGTCCTGTCCGTGTGCGATCGCGACTGTCGGCCTGGACATGCGGGTGACTCCCGGACGATGGCAGCTCGAATCTCAGCTGACTGGACTATCTCTTAAGCCTTATACCCCCGACGACCAGTTCATCATCGCCGATATCCCGCGCTCCAAGCAGAAAGCTGAAGTCCGACTGCCCGAGGTTGAAGGGGATGTCGGCCAGCAGGTCGGCGCGGACATCGTTCGGGTCGAACACATCGAGGGAGAGCGTGATCTCGTTGGGTAGGTCGAAATCGAACCCGACGCCGAGGTTTGAACGGAGGAGACCGTAGCGCACGCGGCCTCGGGGTGGACCTGTGGCTGCCTCGCCGACCTGGAAGTTCACGTTGCTCTCCTCGCCGATATCGTCCACGCCCACGCGGAGAAAGCGATCGGGGGTCGTGTGGAAGTCGAGGTGGGCCGACGAGAACGTCCGGTCTATCTCGGTGCCGTACACGACGTCGAAGGCGGCGTCCATCTCTGGCGGCTTGAGGCGCTCCCGGAGCGCACCAGCCGTCTCCGCCACGTCCTCTGCCTCGCGGGCGACCCGCGGCACTGCGGGTGCCACCTTGCGAAGTTCCCCGGACAGAACCTCGAGGTCGGCGCCGACTTTCTTTGCCGACTGCGCGGCATCGTGGATGGCGGCGATCGTCTCGCGGAGCTGCCGCTGGGCCTCGGGAGCGGAGATTGTGGCGGCCAGGTCGCCCGTGATGGCGGCGGCGTTCGCGGCCGTGTCGCGGGCGTAGCGGGCGGTCTCCTCTAGATTCTCGACCGTGGTGCTCTCCGTCAGGCGCGCGCGAAGCTCGCCCGTCATAGCGTCCAGGTCGGCCGCGGCGCTGCGGAGACCCCGCAGCGCCGCGAGGATCTCCGGCTGGGATGTCTCGGCAAGGCTCTCGGTCGTGTCGGCCAGCTTTGCGGCGGAGCTCGCGGCACGAGAGAAGCTCTGCAGAGACCGCTTCAGGCTGGTCAGCACCTCTTGGTCCGAGAGCAGGACGTTCAGCAGCCGCGAGGTCCGGTTGAGGTTGTCCAGCACCTCGGCCCCTGCCGCGACCAGCGCGGAGATATCCGGAGTCAACACACCTTCCACGCAGACCTCGTCCTCCAGCTTGGCGGAGTAGGGATCGCGGGGCTGGGGGATTACCTCCACGAAGCGCTCCTGAATGAGGCCCGAGCTCGCGATCTGGAACCTGTAGTTCTCGTACAGCTCGTGCTTCTTGTCGATCGCCAGGTTGACTCTGGCCTTCAGGTCGGAGCCGATCTCCACGGTCGTGACCTCGCCGATCTTCACGCCGGCCATACGAACGGGGTCACCGCTCTGGAGCCCGCGCGCGCTGTCGAAGATCACACAGATCGAGTACCTCGCGGCGCGGAAGCGGTACCCCTTGATGGAGAAGCTGTACACGGCGAGGAGAATCAGTGCCAGCAGAGTGATGAGGCCGACCTTGATCTCAGCACCGGTTCGCATGACGTTACCTCCCGCTCATCTATCAGGCCCCTCGGTCAACGGACCCTCGGGACTTCCCGACAGGAACTGCTCAATGGCCGGGTCCGCGCTGGTTTCGAGCTCCGGGATGGGTCCGACCGCGAGGAAGCGGCCGCGGTGCAGAACAGCGGCCCGGTCGCAGACGCGACGCAAGCTCTCCACGTTGTGAGACACGACCATCGAGGTCACGCCCACCTGCTGCCGGAGACGAACGAGCAGGTCGTCCAGTGAGACCGCCGAGATGGGATCTAGGCCCGCGGTCGCCTCATCGTACAGCATTATCGACGGAGACAGGGCCAGGGCCCGCGCAACCCCCACCCGCTTGCGCATCCCCCCCGAGAGCTGTGCCGGCATCAGATGCTCCGCTCCCGCCATATCCACCATATCGAGCATCTCGCGAACGCGCCCTTCTATCTCCCGAGCGGGCAGCCTTCGATGCTCGACCAGAGCAAAGGCGACGTTCTCGAAGACCGTCATCGAGTCGAACAGAGCGGCGCCCTGGAAGACCATGCCCATGTGCTCGCGAAGACGGTCGAGCTCCGGCTCGTCAAGGCCGGTGATGTCGACGCCGCGGACCAGCACGCGCCCGCCGGTGGGCGCGACGAGACCCATAATTAGGCGGAGCAGCGTCGTCTTCCCGGTACCACTGCGCCCCATGATGCCGACGATCTCCCCGGGATGTACGGTGAGGTCTACATCCTCCAGGATGGCCGTGCCGTCAACCATGTAGCTGAGGCCCTGAAGCTGAATTGGCAGTGGTTCCGTGGCGTTCATAAATGTCATTATCGGAAGATGGCCGCCGTCAGGAACAGGTTTGTGGCGTAGATCAGGACGATGCTGAGCACGACGGCGCTGATGGTGGCGCGCCCGACGCCGGCGGCCCCTCGCGTCGCGCGGAGGCCCTGGCGGCACCCGACTAGGGCGATAATCAGGCCGAAGACGAGGGTCTTGGCGATTCCTCCGTAGACGTCCTGACCGGTCAGCCATTGCTGGATAGAGCTGAGGTACTCCCCCGGGCTCACGCCCACGTAAGTTGCCAGCATAAAGGCGCCGATGAGGCCCGAGGCGTCGGCGACCACCGTCAATATAGGAAGCATGATGATGCACGCGATGAGCCGCGGGACCACTAGGAAATAGACCGGGTTGACCGCCAGGGCCCGGAGGGCGTCCACCTGTTCAGTGACCGTCATAGTGCCGAGTTCCGCGGCGAAGGCCGACCCCACGCGGGCGGCGACCACGACGCCGCACAGGGCGGGGCCCAGCTCGCGGGCGATCGCTATGGCGGTCCCGCCCCCGAAGTAGCTGGTGGCCCCGAAGCGGACCATGTATTCAGCAGTGTGCCAGCCCCAGGCCATTCCGACGAACAAGAGGGTGATGGCGACGATCGGCAGGGAATCCGCGCCGGCTATCGCCATCTGCTGGATGGTCCGCCGCAGGCCGATGCGCCCGCGCACGATGTAGGCGAGACACCGCACGAGGATCAGCATCTGATCCCCGACGAAGTCCAGGCCTGCGAAGACTTGGTGGCCGATTGCTGTGAGCATAGCGTGTCTCTCTACCGCATGCCGAGGAAGTACGCGTGGAGACGGGTGTCGTCGCTCAGCTCGGGGTGGAAGGCCAGGGCCAGCATGTTTCCCTGGCGCGCGGCCACGGTGCGGCCCTCGTGCGCTGCAAGCACGGCCACCTCCCGCCCCACCGAGCTGATAACCGGCGCGCGAATGAACACAGCGTGAAAGGGCCCTCCCTCCACCGCCTCGATGTCCAGATCGGCCTCGAAGCTGGCGATCTGCCGGCCGAAGGCGTTGCGCTGGACGGCGATGTCCATCACCCCCAGCGACGGCTGCTCCTTCCCGGCCGCATGGATCTCCTTCGCCATGAGGATCATGCCGGCGCAGGTGCCCAGCAGAGGCTTTCCCTCGGCCGCCAACTGGCGGACGGGCTCGAGCAGACCGTAGCGCGCCATCAGCTTCCCAATGGTTGTGCTTTCCCCGCCCGGAAGGATCAGCGCGTCGCTGGCCTCGATCTCCCTGGCAGTCCGGACAGGCCGGGCCTCGACGCCCAGGCGACGAAGCATCTCCAGATGTTCTCTTGCCGCGCCCTGCACGGCCAGCACGCCTATGGCCACGGTCGTCTCCTCGATTCCTCTCTACCTACTACCTAACACCTGCGTTGAATTGCTACAGTGTAGGGGCGCGACGAGGGCCCACTGTCGGTGAGCGCCCACCGCCCGCGGCGGCCCGGCGGCGCACGCGCGTCTCGGAGAACTCTGCGTTGGCGCTCACCACCCGCGGGTCTGCAGCAGGTCCTTTTCCTCCAGCTTGGCCACGTCGAGGCCAGCCATCGGCTCTCCAATTCCTTCTGAAACGCGCGCGACGACCTCGGGCTTGTCGTAGTAGGTGGTGGCTTCGACGACGGCCTTGGCCCGGGCGGCGGGGTCGTCGGACTTGAAGATCCCGGAGCCGACGAACACCGCCTCGGCGCCCAGCTGCATCAGCAGCGACGCGTCCGCCGGGGTCGCGATGCCCCCCGCGGCGAAGTTCGGAACCGGTAGCTTGCCGCTATGTGCCACCTCGCAGACCAGCTCATAGGGAGCCCCCAGTTCCTTGGCTGCCGCCATGAGCTCGTCGGGCCGAAGCCTGGCGAGGCGGCGGATCTCGGACTGGACGCAGCGCATGTGGCGAACGGCCTCCACTACGTTGCCGCTGCCGGCCTCGCCCTTGGTGCGGATCATAGCCGCACCCTCGCCGATGCGCCGGAGAGCCTCGCCCAACTCCCGGCAGCCGCAGACGAACGGCACTCTGAACTGGTGCTTGTCGATGTGGAACTGCTCGTCGGCCGGCGTCAGAACCTCGCTCTCGTCTACGAAATCCACACCGAGAGCCTCCAGAACCTGGGCCTCGGCGAAGTGACCGATGCGGCACTTCGCCATCACCGGGATGGTGACGGTGGCCATGATTTCCTTCACCTTGACCGGATCGGCCATGCGCGCGACCCCGCCCTGGGCGCGGATATCGGCGGGCACCCGCTCGAGAGCCATCACGGCGACCGCCCCAGCTTCCTCGGCGATCTTCGCCTGCTCGGCGGTGGTGACGTCCATAATGACCCCGCCCTTGAGCATCTCGGCGAGGCCGACTTTGTTGCGCCAAGTGGATTGCTCAGCCATATTCAACCTCCGGGGAGAGTTCCCCATACCTATTATGTACCGCCGGGCGCAGGCTGGCAAGTCCCCCTCCCCCCCAGGAAGGGGGCCGCGCGCTCTTGACTCCCCCCGGAGCGCTCGATATACTTACTTGCTGCGCCCGTCCTTGGCGGGCGCAGCGCGCTCTCCATTCCCGTTGCTTCAGGAGGACCCTCGTGATAGTCGAGGCGACCACGCCGACGCGGATTGATCTTTCCGGGGGCACCCTTGATCTATACCCGCTGTACCTCTTTCTGGAGGGCGGCGTAACCAACAACGCCGCCATCGATCTCTACAGCCAAGTCCGGATCGAGACGCGGGATGACCCCGAGGTCTATTTGAAGTCCATCGACACCGGCGCAGAGCTCCGCGCGCCCTCGGCCGACGCGCTGCCGCTGGACCAAGAGCTGAGCCTGGTGGCCCGCGTGGTAAGGTTCTACGCCCCGAAGACCGGCGTCGACGTCACCACCAACAACGCGCCCCCGCACGGCTCCGGCCTGGGGGCATCCTCGGCGCTGCTCATCGCGCTCACGGGGGCCCTCGATAAGATCAATGGCACGAACATGGACCCATATCTGTTCGTCGAGTACGGCGCGAACCTGGAGGCCCAGGTCATCGGGATTCCCACCGGCAAACAGGACTACCCGTCGGCCTTATACGGCGGGGTCAATGCGATTCACTTCGGAGTCAAGGGATGGCAGCGGGACCCGTTGCTGCCCGAGGAAGAGAAGCTGCGCGAGTTCGAAGACCGAATCGTGCTCACGTTCACCGGAGAGCCCCACTTCTCGGGTACCAACAACTGGAACATGTTGAAGCGCTTCATAGACGATGCGCCGGGGTCCCGGGAGAGCATGGGCCGGATTGCGGAGACCGCGGTCAAGATGCGAGAAGCGCTGAAGGCGTTCGATCTGGACGAGTTCGCGCGGCTGCTCGACGAGGAGTGGGAGTCTCGGAAGCGCCTCGCGGAGGGGGTGACGACGCCGCAGATCGACAAGATGGTGCAGGCGGCCCGGAGCGCTGGGGCGCTGGCTTCGAAGATCTGTGGGGCTGGAGGCGGTGGATGCATGATCACGTTTGTCGGAGAGGGGAAGCGAGAGGCGGTGGAGGCCGCGCTGGAGGCCTCGGGAGCGCAGATCATGCCCTTCAAGATCGCACGCGAAGGATTGACCGTAAAGCAGATATGAGCGCTGCGGCCGTCCGAGGCAGAGGGAATGGCCGCGGCCCCTTGTGAGGTAAAGGCGGATGCCTGTCTACGAGTATCGCTGTGAGAAGTGTGGTAAGCGATTCGACCAATATCGCACAGTAGCCTCCCGCTCCATGGCGCGGTGCCCGGAGTGCGGCGGGCGCGGCCGCAAGGTCTTCCGACCGGTTGGCATCATCTTCAAGGGCCCCGGTTTCTACGTCACGGACCACCGGAAGCCGGCGGACAAGGCGAAGACCGGAGAGGAAGCGGCAGAGGCCGCCTCCGTCGCGGGGCCTTCCAAGAAGCCGTCTGAGAAGTCAGGCTGAGCGTTCCGACGGTGGCGGCGCGGGCCGGACCTCCGCGCTGGCCGGCGAGTCGAAGCCCAGAGTGCGAAGGAAGGCCTCGGTCAGCCTTGGGTCCGTCTCCTTGCCGGCGCCGCGGCGCAGCGCCTGAGCGGCCTCCGCGCGAGAGAGACCGGGCCGGCCCGGCGGCCCGGTGCAGAGGTTGTCGTATACGTTCACAACCACCAGCACCCTGGCCAACAGGGGGATGCTCTCTCCCGCAAGCCCCTCGGGGTATCCTCTCCCATCCCAGCGCTCGTGGTGATACCGCACGGCGTCCAGCGTCGGCGCCAGGAACTCCACGGGCTGCAGGATCGAGATGCCGATGAGCGGGTGCATCCGGGTGAGGACCTCGTCGCTCATGTCCAGGTGGCCCGCGCGAGCGAGCGAACGGTCTGCAACGCCGATCTTTCCAATGTCGTGCAGGGTGGCCGCGAAGCGGAGAGTCTCCATCTGCTCGGGTGTCAGGTCCAGCGTCCGGCCGAGCTGGAGGGCGTAATCGGTCACCCGCGAGGAGTGTCCAAGGGTGTGGGGGTCCTTTGCCTCGATCGCCCGTGTCAGCGCGTTGACAGTCTCCCAATAGCTCCGGCGGAGATGCTCGTGCAGGTTGGCGTTCTGAATGGCGACGGCGGCATGATCCGCGAAGGCTTGCAGCAGACGCCCCTCTCTGCGGGACCACTGGTGGCGGCTGCCGGAGTAGACCCGGAGCACGCCGAACACCTCCTCACCCCGGCGCAGTGGGAGGCACAGCACAGAGACCAGACCCTCTGCACGGGCCTGCTCTCGATAGCGGAAGCGCGGGTCCTGACTGACATCCACGATAGCGACCGTGCCGCCGGCGACGATGTCTCTGTCGAGCTGGCTCTCGGCCAGCCGCACCGGGCCCTTCGCCAGGTAGTCCAGGCTCAGCCCGTAGCTGGCCGCGGCCGTCAGCTCATCCCGATCGCGATGCAGCAGCCGGATGGAGCAGGCCTTCGCGGCGGTGATCTTGACCGCGGTCTCGGTGATCGTGCGCAGAACCTGGTTGACGCGGAGGGAAGTGTTGACCGAGCGTGACACCTCCAGGAGGCTGGCAGCGTCCTCGCGGCGCTCATCCAGCTTGGCGAACAGGCGTGAGGTCATCAGACCGATGAAGTAGAACAGGGCGCCGCGGATAAGAATGTCCTTGATGGGCTGGGAGATGCCCTCCCGGAGGGGCAAGAGGGCGGCCAGCAGGGCTGCGGCGAAGGCGGTCACGATGCCGCCCAGGTCGCCGAGGAGGTAGCTGGCGAGGACAATGGGCATGTAGTAGAAGTGAATGAAGCTGCCGCTCGTACCCCCGTCGAGGTAGGCAAGCAAGGTGACCAGCAGCAGCAGCAAGGCGATGACCATGCCAGTTGCTATCGCAGCTCTGTGGTGCCACAGTCTCTTCATCCGGAACACGCCTCTGTGCTGGGCGGAGGAGCGCCGCCCTGCCGCAGTATCTGGCAGCCGCCGCTAAGTGCTGTCTAAGTCAGTTCGCTCAAGTGGGGCGGTGTCCCTCTCCCCGAAGGAAGTGCAGGAGTCACTCAGGCCTAACCACAGGGGTGAGAGCGGCTCCGCGAACCGCTGTGCGTGGCAAAGAGGGAGAGGCCTCTGCGCCACTGGAACTACTGGGCCGTGGCTCTTGACGGGGGAGGGGTGTTGTGCTAGACTGCAATCTACCGTTTTGGCGCATTTCTGGGGAGGTAAGCTTATCAGGTCGCAGGCGGGCCCCGAAGTCCTCTGAGTCTCGGAGGGCAAAATGCCGCTGGTTATTAACGCCGCTGACTGCCAAGCACTTCTTTCCCAGGGTGGAGAAAGCCCACAGCGGCACAGCACCACGCCCCCGAAGACGGGGGAACATTGCCCGGGCCGCCTTCCCAGGTGGACGAGTCTGGTCGACGGCTGAACCAACCTTGCGGACGTTGTGGTGTCGAGCCTAGACCTCGTCATACGTTATAGGGCTTTGCTACTAACGGCCGCGAGGGTCAATCGGTCCGTCGGACCAGACCCCGCCCCGGCGCAACCGGCCAGGGGCGCGCCGAAGTTGCTCGCGCAAGAGATCGCGAGTGCTGAGAGGAGGTGGTCAGGCAAAGGGTTTAGAGCTGTGCCGTATGGGCGCGGCCCCTCAGCCTCAGGAGCCGCGGCCGAGTGAATGACGCTTCCAATCTCGCGAGGTTGATTTTCCACCCTGTCAAGGAGGCGAGGCATGTCGAAAACGAAGTACCTATGGGCCGCAGCGCTCTTGGCGCTGTGTCTCGCCGCTGCGTCCGGCGCCGCCTTTGCCCAGGACTGGGCAGTGTCCGATTCGGACCTGCCCGGAGACCTGGTGGTGGGCGACGACTACGATTGCAGCGTCACGGTTGAAAACTCGTCCGGCGTGAAGTGGAACGCAGCCGAGAACGATCCCGCCACCGACTACGCCCTGGCTTCAGTAGAGGGCGCGACCGGGGCGGCCAGCAAGATCGACCGCTGGGGTCTGACGATGGCCCGGATCGAGGGCGTGAGCGTTCCGGACGGTGAGGAGCATGAGTTCGCGTTCACCGTGGACACGCCGCCGGGATGGATCACCTATGCGTACAGCGGCGCGGCCGCAACCACGGACCCGCCGGTCGACGCTACTTTCGACTGCAACTGGATGATGGATGAGCTTGGTGTTGGCCTGATGACCGACGACACCGCTGAGGGCGATGCCGGCATCAGCACGTTCCCGGACATTGCCGTGGGGTTCTGGTCTCGTCCGCAGATCGAGCAGTGCGCGAACCGCGCCCCGGTCATCATCCAGGGCTACAACGACGACAACTACTGGGCCGAGTTCGACATCTCGCGCGCCGCGATGGCCGTCTTCGTCGCGCGCGGCGCGATGCTCGACACCGAGGACCCGCCCGAGACGCCCACGTTCGAAGACGTTCCGGACTGGAGTTGGGCCTATGGTTCGGTCGAGGCGTGCGCGGATGCCGGCATCGTGCTCGGCTATCCGGACGGGCTGTATCGTCCGGCCGTGTACATCTCGCGCGACCAGATGGCCGTCTACATCCAGAGGGCTGCGGGCTTCGCGACCGAGGCCGTGAGCGCGGACCTGTTCCTCGACGTCGCGACCGATCACTGGGCAGCGCCGTCGATCAAGGCCTGCGTCTCCAATGACGTGGTCTACGGCTATCCGGACGGGCTGTTCCGTCCGGGCCTCCTGGTTGACCGCGGCCAGATGGCTGTGTTCGTGTACCGCGGCCTGATGGTCCCGACCGGCAACTACGTGGTCGTTGGCGGGCCTGGCATCACCACGGCTGATGCTGTCACGGCCGAGGGTGTTGTCTATCCGAGCACGGCCAATGCTCTCGACTACTACGGCTTCTCCGAGGCCAGTGCGGTCGACGGCGGCGAGTACGCTTACATCGCCCTCGACGGCAAGCATCTGGGCGCCGGCGACGTGACCTTCACGACTTGGGCGGCCGACGCCGATCGTGTGGGTGATGCGGAGGCCGATCCGCCTGTGCCGGCGGATTCGCCCGAGGACACTCAGGACTTCACGCTCAACGCCGCGACGGCCGCGAGCGCAGTCGCTGAGACCGGGATTCCGTATGTCATCGTTGCATACGAGATTCCGGGCGGCCTCGACGCAGACACCGACTACGCGGTCGCGATCGACCTGCCGAACGGCGAGGCGCTCGAGATCGAGTTCACCACGCCGGAGTAGGCCGCTGAACGCGTAGATCAGTGCGCTGAGGAACCACCCAGTTCCCAGCGTTCGGAATGGGAGCGCCCGTCCTCGTGACGGGCGCTCCTCTTTTCGCAGTCGCGGGCCGCGCTCGCCTTGACGGCAGCCGCGGGCCACAGGTATACTCGGCCCGTGACGCTCCAGGCGGTCGCGGAGGGGTGTCCGAGCTGGCCTAAGGAGCGCGACTGGAAATCGCGTAGGGGGCCAAAAGCTCCCTCGCGGGTTCGAATCCCGCCCCCTCCGCAGAGTGGAGAGGTGACCAATCGGGCCCAATGCGCTTCTCCGCCTGAGAGAACCGTGCTCACATCCTCGGCCTGTCGATGAAAAAGCGGGCTCACCCCGCGCGGAGGCGTACTCATGAGCATCCGTCCGGCAGTCGCTTCCCTCCTCTTTGCACTCATTCTCGCGGTGCCCGGCCTCTCATCGGCCGACTGGCGTCATCCCCTCTACCTCGGAAACGACGGCTGCTGGCGGTCGCGCATCCGCGTCGACGTCCAGAACGACATGGCGCGCGATGCCGGGGGCGCGCCTGTCACGCTGGCCGTCGGCCCCGGCCCCGGCGAAGCGAATCTCGCGGGCGAGGCTGCCGAAGCGATCCGCGTCCTGGACGCCGCCGGCGCCGAGATGCTCTTCGACCTCACCGACCTCGACGGCCGGCCGGTGACGACCGGCCCGATCCCGGCCGGCGCAAGCCTGACCATTCCGGTCGAGTGCGCGGCCGGGGGCGCCGCCTCCTACTGGCTCTACTACGACAACCCGGCCGCCTGGCCCGTCCCCGACTTCCTCGAGGCATCCCCCACTGTCCGCAACGGAGGCCTGGAGGAGGGCGAGGGCGATACCCCCTTGGGCTGGACGCACGATCCGGCGGACGCTCAACACCACGCCTCGTGGACCACCGAGAACCCCCACTCCGGCGCGCGCTGCCTGAAGACCACCGTCGCTCCCGACGCGCAGTCGAGCTGGATCTCGACCCGCCAGCACGGCATCTACATCGTCGGCGGCGCTGAGTACACCATGCGCGGCTGGGTCAAGGCCGAGGGCGTGGTCGGCGAGGCCGGCTGGTACATCCACGTCGGGAACGACTCTGACCCCATGATGATCAACAACGTCTTCGGGGCCGGCGGCGGCACCCACGACTGGACCGAGGTCTCCTTCACCTTCACCGCCCCGGACGAGGCCGACCGCGCCAGCCTCGGCACCGTCCTCTGGGGAACGGGACTGGCCTGGTTCGATGACCTCACCCTAGACTGCTCCTCCGGCCTGCTGCTGAGCGCGGTCGCCTTGCCGCCGGAGACCATAGCTGTGGCGGAAGAGGGCGAGGGCGCGCCCTGGTACGACGACGATGCCGGCGACGACATCACGTGGGACCTCCGCTGTCCTGTCAAGCTCTTCAATCTATCCACCTCCCCAGTGACCGCAGTGGCCTGCGCCCACCTCGCCGGCCGGCTCGCGCGCCTGACCGACGTCAACCCCGAGAGCAGCCGGCTGACCAGGGCCGGAACCCTGGTCAATCACCACCTGGTAGGGCGCGACCTCCTATTCGACGCCATCATCCCAGCGCGAACGGCCAGTACCTACTACCTCTACCTGTCCTACGACGATCGGATCATCCCCCATCCGTCGTCCGGCTGCGCCGAACTCCTCGACAGCCCCGGCAACCTCGTCCAGAACCCCAGCTTCGAGTCCGGCGGCGGAGCGCCCGACGGCTGGAGCGGCAGCGCGCCCCCCGGCGTCACCATGGGCTTCGATTCGCCCGGCCTCTTCGGCGACCGCTGCGTTCGCATAGACTTCCCCGACGGGACCGACAAGCAGTGGGTCGGCTGGCGCCAGGACGTCCCGGTGCAGCCGGGCCGAACCTATCTCTACGCTGCCTGGGTCAAGTGTGAGGACATCCACGACGGCGAGGTTGCCATCTACGCGCACTACCGAAACGCCGCCGGCGAGCTGTGCGAGGCCAGACAGTACGCGAGCGCCGGATCTCCCCTCAGTGGCGCGAGCGACTGGACCCTCATGTCCGACCTATTCGAGATACCCGCGGACTGCGTGACCTTCCAGCTCCACCTCACCATGTTCGCCCGCGGGACCGTCTGGCACGACGGCGTTGTCCTCGCTCAGGTATCCCCGGGCGTCGTCGGCCGGATCGAGTCCCTCGCCGACCTGGCCGCCACTGAGCCGGCGATGTGGCCCGTGAGCGCGGTCGTCAAGGTGTTCCAGGACGATCCGCCGCCACCCAACCCCGCGGCCCCGCGCATCACAGCCGCTCGCAGCGAAGCCGAACCCCTCCAGCTCGCCATCCGCAGCCCGGCCGCGGTCGAGGGCGCGTGCGTAGAGGTGGATGCGCCCGCGAATGGCCGGGGCGGCCGGCTCGACGACTTCGACATCGCCGTCGTCGGCTATGTACCCATAGACCACCCGAGCGGCTACTATCAGAGCCAGTCGCCGACGTGGCATCGCAAGTATCCGACCGGGAGCGCGGGCTCCGACGGCTGGCCGGGAATGTGGCCCGACCCGCTGCTCCCCACCGACACCTTCGATCTCCCCGCCAACACCACCCAGCCCATCTGGATCACCTTCGCGATCCCCCCGGACGCAGCCGCCGGCGAGTACGC
>Ga0114922_10003828_pt1 | contig 14001 bp, 15 predicted proteins | sample AartaG_FD_100975 | JGI IMG/M metagenome (GOLD analysis project Ga0114922, IMG submission 100975) | Deep subsurface microbial communities from Aarhus Bay to uncover new lineages of life (NeLLi) - Aarhus_00045 metaG | ecosystem: Environmental > Aquatic > Marine > Oceanic > Sediment | place...
GATTGGATTTGTGCTAGACAACTAGATGTTAAGACTTTAGTAAAGGTATGGCCTGAGACACAACAGTATTTTGAAGGGGGAAATTTTAAATTTGAAAGATTTGATACACGTCCTTGGGAAGTTGAGTCTGGTTACAAAAAGGAGATTGAAATTAATGGTACTCCGATGAGTGATGTCCATAATTTAGCATTATTCAAAAGAAGTGTGTTTGACAAAATAGGATACATTGATGTGAACTTTTATCCTGCATACTATGAAGATAATGACTATGTTAGACGTGGACTTCTCTCTGATGTGAAATCTTGTACTGTCAATAATGCAATATACTTTCACTTCTGGAGTAGAACTATTCATCAAGGTTCAGGTGGTTCGAACCACATGTTCTTTAATCTGAATAGAAACTTCTATATAAACAAGTGGGGCGGGGATTTTTCACATGAGATATATGAAATACCATTCGACGGTAAGGAATATACCCTAGCACCGGAACTTGTTTTACAACCTGTATTATTTCTAAAAGACAGGTCACAAGAACAAGACATAGCTAGATTTTGGAAAAGAAAAGGTAGTTAATGGCGCTCACAGAAAAAGTAACACGGGAAGATTTGATACTGTATGAATTGATACGCCATCCAGTAATGTGTGGGGAGTTCTACAGACAGATGGATATCCCAGACTGGAAAGAAGAAACTTGGGAATATTCTTCGTATCAAATTGAATATTTAGCTGACTTTGGAAACTATGTTTCACTGTGTTGTGGTCGTGCTGTTGGTAAGACTGTAACACTTACAGACTACATCTTATGGATTTTGCTAAATGAATTATATGGTAATGAATATATAGTTTACACAGTACCAAGTAAGGTACACCTTGAGCCTGTATTCTTCAGTCTTATCAAAGTGTTGAGAAATAATCCTTTATTACAACATTATATTCAACCCAGGGCTGGAATTAATTCATCAAACCATACTATTAAGTTGATGAATGGCGCTCAACTACTATGCCGAATTGCAGGACAAAGCGGTACTGGTGCAAATGTTATCGGTCTACATACACCAGTAATTATTCTGGATGAGGCAGGTTACTATCCTTGGGGAACTTGGATGGAGTTACAACCCGTACTAAACTCTTGGCAGGATGGGCACAAGTTGTTTGTTTCAGGTGTTCCAACAGGATTACGAGAAAACAACGTTTTATATTACGCTGATGAAGTTGATGATAAGTTTAATCATCATAGAACATCAGCACATGAAAATCCTCGCTATACTGAGACTGACGAACATAGAAATTTGAAACAATATGGCGGTACAGACAGCGAAGATTACATTCATTTAGTTCTTGGAAGACATGGTGCACCTACATTTGCGGTATTTGATAGACGTCTAATGGAAGTAGATACCTACCCTGTTTACAAGGTAAAGATGAATGGAACCGAAAACAGTTATGGCGAAATGATTAATAAATTAGCGTTATTACCTAAGATTTTGGACGACAAAGTAGACCTAAAAATCATGGGAATTGACACTGGTTATACAGAACCTACTGCAATTGTGATATTATATGAGAAGAAGGGAGTACTGAAATTCCACGCCCGTATTCAAATGACAAAAGTGGAATATCAGGTACAAGAAAAACTAATAGATTTCTTGGATACACACTTCGGCAATCCAGAGGTAATAGGTGTTGACGCTGGTAATGAACAAGGTTTAGTTCACCACCTGATGAATGATGATGCTTTCATTCACAAGAACTACAAGAAGCGAATGTATTCTGTAAAGTTTGGTTCTTGGTTAGAGCTTGGTGAGACACCTGATGGTGAGGTAATAAAGTCTAAGACAAAACCATTTTCGGTTAGTTTATTACAAGAGTATTCGAATTCACATAAGATTGTATACTCTTCAACGGATATGGAATTAATCACCGAGATGGAGCGAATGACATATACCAAGACCCCTACAGGGGATGTGGTGTATAGAACTCTAACTCCTAGAGGTGGAAAACGAGGAGAAGACCACTTTACTGCGGCACTGCTTTGTGGAGTACTAACTTATTACATGATGATTGATGGTCGTCTGTTTTCTAAGCCACAAGTAAAATTAGCAACTGCACGGTGGGTGAGAGGATAATAATATGGCTAATGATGAAAGTGTAAAGGATGAAAATGTAAAGGATGAAAGTGTAAAAAGACTAGCGAAAGCGTCCTTTGCAATTTATCCATCAATGACTCAAACCATGACATCAAACCCTTGGATTGGGACAGTGGACAAGCTATCTTTTGATAACCACGCTACGTATGAAAAAGTTGTTAGGGATTGTAGATTTTATTTTAGACATGACCCACTAGCATCAACGGTTATTAATAAGTTAGTGGATATTGCAATAAATGACTTGGTTATCGAACCAGAGGGGTCTATCACGGTTACAGAACAATCAATCTTTAACTCTCTTAGTGAAGATTTGATAGATTTTCTACGAAAGGCTGCTTTTGAATATTTGATTACCGGATTGTTAGTTCCAGAAATAAAATTAACTAGAATAAATAAAGTGGCGTTGCGTGATAAATACATCAAGAGAATTACAAGTTTACTATATCCCACAAGCATGTGGATTCGTGACTCTAAAGACATTGAAATAAAACGACCTTTGATTACTGAAAAGGAATCATATTTCTTAAAGATTCCAGAAGAAGTTGTTATCTTTCTACAAAGTGGCGGTACATATGCTGATGGTGATAAAGATATTGAACTATACAGAGAAATAGTAAAGATGTACCCTGAGTTTGTTAGAGATGTTATAGAGAGTAATAAGTACAAGATTTTATTGGAAAACCCATTGGTTATAAAAGCCATAGCATTAGCAGATAGTGCTTATCCAATTCCTTATTTATATCCGGCTCTTGAAGCATTGAAACACAAAAGAAATCTTCGAAGAATGGATTATTCAGTAGCTGCCAGAGTTATAAGTGCTATTCTACATGTAACTGTTGGTAACGATGATTATCCATTGACAGAAGATCAAGAGGATGTTTTGACAGCGTTGGAAGAAAAATTCAAGTGGAGAGAGAACCTTTCAGTTGATGAAATCGAAAGAGTGTTTGCATTTTTCACTAACCACACTGTAGGACTTGAATGGATATTCCCAGAAGTTGATACACTCTTGGATGATAAGAAATATGAGACAGTAAATCAGGATATATTGGTTGCGTTAGGATTTCCCAGAATTCTAATTACAGGAGAGACAGAACGCTCGTTTGCATCTGATCCACAGATTGCTACGTTATCACCAATTCATACAATGGAGAAGATTCAGAAGAAACTACTACCCATTGCTAAGAAAGTATTTTTTGAGATGCGTCGTCATAATCGTGTGATAAGTAATGTCCCAAGAGTTTCATTCAAGCCTATCAACTTGATGAGTTTACAATTGTTCTATGATGGTCTACAGACTCTATATGAATCTGGTAACCTGTCTAGAGCATCATATACAAAATCATATGGTTTCGATTACAGAACCGAAATGTTACAACGTGCTGAGAATGAAGAATTGATTGAAGAATTAGACCTTGACCCTGTTGCACCATCAAATGTACCAGGTGCCGGTGATCCTGGACGACCAACAGAACCACCAGAATAATATCATTGGTGAAGCATTGTACCAATGAGAAAAGCTAAAAAAGGTCAAAAATGGTAAAAAGAGGGCTAAATTACGATGAAAACTATCAACATAATCGCAAATGATGTACAATTAATGTTAGAGGATGAGAAATTAGGCGAAGCTGTTGCCTCAATCTCTCTGAATCCGAATGTTACTTGGCTAAAAATGGTCATTACTGATGACAAACCCAACGCCAATAACATGCGAATTCCTAAAGAGGAGTTTGCAAGTGTCATAAATACAGCAGTATATATGCCATTAAAGATGGCTATGGGTGAGATTAGTGAAGGACATGAAGAAACCTTACCGATTGGTTCTATAGCCCATCTTACCAATGAAGGAGATCACGTAATAGCTTTAGCTGCATTATGGAACAGGGAGCGTCCTGAAGATATAGAGATTCTGAAAGAACGCTATGAAAACGGAAAGAACATTGATGTTTCGTGGGAGCTAAACTTTGACGTAACTGCTTCAGTTGAAAACGATGATGGAATTTTAGAACTAAAAAACGTAGAGATGAATGCGGTGACAATTGTAGGACTACCCTCATATGAAGGTAGGACCGGAGTTACTGCGTTAGCATCCAAAGAAGATGAAGGAGAATCGGAAGCTATGGATACAATTAAGCGAGAAGATCACGACAAAATCGTTAAAACCTTTGAAGAAAAAGAGAAAGATTTTGAGATAAAATTGTCTGAAGCTTCAACCCGTATTGAAGAGCTAGAGGTTGCGAATGAAGCGCTTGCATCTGCTAAGGCAGAACTTGATGAAATGAAACCCAAGTTTGATGAGCTAGAAACGTTCAAGACCGCGGCCGACGCTGTAAAAGAGCGTGAAGAGAAACTTGTTAGTATTCGTACTAAGTTTGCAGAAGCAGGCATTGAAGTAACTGATGAATACATGGAAGAGCGTGAGGAAACTCTGCTTGGCATGGAAGAAGCATCATTAGATTTCTTCATTCAGGAACTAGTTTCCTTCAAGACGAAAGAAGATGATGACGATGATGAAGCTAACGCTTCAATAAATCTCACATCAAAGGTACCTGACTTAAAGAGAAAGTCAGAAAAAGATGTTGAGCCCGATGACATCGTAGCAGCGCTACGAGAACTAGACACAAAGAAATAAGCCAAAGGGTTCTTTGGAGGAAATTGAGAAATGGAAATTAATAAGTATACCGACATAATGGGAGTAGTAGTTACAGAGGATATTGTCGAAGGCCGTATGGTTGTAATGACCTCACATACTTGGGATCACAACTTCGGTTCGAAAGTTGATCTACCTGGTGTAAAACTACCAGCCGATTCAACTGAAGCCGCAATTGCTAAGTACTGTCTAACATGGCCCGTGAACAATTCCAATGCAGAAGGTCCAATCAAGATGTTTGTTCCTACTCCTAGTTTTGATTGGGCAATGAGAGCCGGTGGCTGGGATCAATCAGCTAACGTGCCTTTCAGTGCTGTCGTTCATTTGACATATCCTGGACATAAAGAAGGAGTTACAATTCCTTCTGGTTGGCAGGCGTTGGCATTTGATCGTGGTGTCTTCACTGTCCCATCCGGTGCATTTGTATATTCAGCAGACCTTGTAGCTGGTGCACCTCTGGAAGTTCTGAATACAGCAGATGATGGAGCAAGTGAATCAGGGAAATTAGCGTATAACGCAGCCGGAACGATAGCGGTGGTTGAGAGATTCGATTCAGACGAATACTCCCTAACATTTAGGACTCTATAAAAAATAAGGAGATAGAAACATGGATGAGAAGAAATTGGCTTCAGCCGTTGCATCTATGATGACTGATCCACTAAAGCGTGATGCTTTGGCGGAAATGATTGTGGAATTTGTTCAACCAAACCACTTAACAACGGACTTTATTTCAGGTCTGTTGAGTTCCCGCCGTCTAAAACCAGGTGATTCACTTGTGAAGAAAGTTCGAAAAGGCATCAAGGTACGCACGTTGGTACCTGGCGCTGTGCATCTAGCTAGTGAGATCACAGTTTCAGAACGTATGAACTACATTCTGGACGGAGCAGACGTCAAAGTTACCTACAACCAGTGGGAACTTGAAAGTGGCGAGATTGGTACGATCCAAGAGATTCGTAGCGAGATGGCCGCAAAGCTCAATGACTATTACATCAACAAGGTATACACTGCCCTTGGTTCAATTTGGAACGCTTCAAATACCCCAAGTAACTATACTTCTGTTGGTACAGCAATTGATGCTACGTCACTCGAAACAGCCATTAATCAGATTAACCAGACAACCTCTGGTGCGAAAGCTATTGTTGGTTCACGTGCAGCCGTAACTCCGATTACGAAGTTTGGTGCATTCTGGACTGATGGTACAAACGTTGGATATGATCCAAATGATATCCAGGCTATTCGCCAGACCGGTTGGATTGGCCGTTATTACGGTGTTCCGATTAAGGTCGTTGAACAGTCATATGACAACCCAGAAGACTACAACAAACTAGTACCCGAAGATTATATCCTTGTAATTGGTGAGGGTGTTGGTGAATTTATTACTTACGGCGACGTGAAAACGAAGCAGTGGAGTGATATGAATCCTACGCCACCACAATGGATGCTGGAAATTTATCAGCAATTCGGTATGATTATTGATAATGCAATGGGCATTTATATGCTCGATAATTTGTCATAAGTTTAGGTTATAGGGGGACGTTAACTCGTCCCCCTTATTGCCTTATAATTAAATAAAGGAGAGAGAAATGTCTAACACAGATTATGATGTTTTTTCTGCTATGCAGGATGGCGAACCACTGGCAGTATATAAAAAAGGTATTTTGGGAAAGGTTCATGTTGTTACTCTTAATCCCTTCACGGAGGAAGCGGAAGGGATTATTTTAGAAGGAAATCCAGCTAAAGCTGATGAAATTGAGACACAGATTATTGAACTGTGGACAAAGAAAGCACAATTGTTTTTTGAACGTATGAATAAAAAACATATTGCGGCTGGACGATTAAGCTTGGTTCAACGAGCAACATTACCAGTAGCAACACCATCACCCAATATTATTTCAGACGAGGAAATTGATAAATTATTAAATTCAAAATTCTTGGCACTGAAGGCACGTTTAGATAAATTTACAGACTCAGCTCCTGTATTCAGACTTGTAAATAGAGCTAGAGAATTAGAAAAATCAGAAAAGATCATTAAACATATTGAAGAGAGAATTTCACAACTTCAACTAAAGAAGTATGAAGTACCAAGGATATCAGAAGTCGAGGAATAACAAATGACAACGACAGTAAATCTTTCATATATGATTCCAAGGCTTAGGCTTCATTTGGGTGATATTGATCCCGATAGTTACAGACACTTAGACGAATGGCTTAGATTATCGTTGGTTGTGAGTGTAGAAACATTACAAACGTGGTGGAACTATAAGTATTTGATTGATGATAATAACGATGTGTACCGAAACTCTAAAATTAGGTTTTTACACTCACAGCCTCCAGTAATACAGAGGGCTGATATAAAACCAATCATTTTAATGGCAGCCATTATAATCAAATCGGGAGATTTAGAAAACTTTTCATGGAACGTGGGAGCTTGGCGTGATGCTGAGATTTCATATTCCAATATTGAAGGAAGTCGAAGAAAAGGCGATATGTTAACAAGAGATTGGGAGGAATTGACTAGTATCCTGAAACCTCCTCAAAAGAGGCTTGCAGAGTCAACTAAAGGACATTTGCCAGGATATGTGGGTAATCCATTTGAACACGACTAACGGAGGTCTAGGATGTCAGAAGGTAAGGTAAGAATACTATGGGTAAGTGATGGTGAAGCACCTACAGGTTTTTCAAGAGTGGCGCATAATTTAATTGGAAATTTGAATTCTAAAAAGTATGATATTCATCATCTAGCTATAAATTATCGTGGCGATCCTCATGAAAACTGGTGGAAGTTATACCCAGCAGCAACAGGAGGAGACTTGTGGGGGTTTGGTAGATTTATTAGTATGATACGGTTTATTCAACCACATGTGATTTTTTTGTTGAATGACCCTTGGGTTCTACAACAATATTTAGCAAGCATGATTCAAGCAAAGGGAGAGCTACCTGGAATTGAAAATATTCCTGTAGTTACTTACTTTCCCGTTGATGCTAAAGAACACGATCCTACATGGTTCAGAGATTATGCAGAATTAGTAGATAAGATTTGTGTATATACAAAATGGGGTAAGGATGTAATTTTGGAGACTGGTTCAATAAATCCAACACTGGTTGATATTTTACCACATGGAGCAAGTTCAAACTTATTCTATAAGATTCCAGATGTTACAGAAGGAAAGAAGGTACTAAAAACAGGAAGACAAGTAGCTAGAGAAGCTATCTTTCCTTTGAAGGGTAAACCAGAATTTCTAAATTCTTTCATTGTGCTTAATGCTAATAGAAATCAACCACGAAAGAGAATTGATATTACACTAAAAGCCTTCTCAGAATTTGCGAGAGGGAAACCTAAAAATATAAAGCTGTACCTTCACATGGGAGTGAAGGATATGGGGTGGGATATTGTACGTCTTGCACAGAGATATGGCTTCGATGAGAGACTAGCAATTAGTTCTTCTAATCCGAGTTTACCCCACGTTCCTGATGATAGGCTAAATCTAATCTACAACGCTTGTGATGTTGGTTTACAAACAAGCATGGGAGAAGGTTGGGGCTTGACATCGTGGGAACACGCGGCTACAGGAGCACCTCAGATTGTACCTGACCATTCAGTACTGCCCGAAATTTGGGGTGATGCAGCAATGTACATACCTACAATTGCTGACCATGTTTACGAGGGCACTCATACTGTTGGCAGGGTTCCAAGTACAGATGGCTTAGTTGAAAAACTAGAAGAGGCATATCAAGATTGGAAAACCGGCGGCGAGATGTTAAAGGGTTTGGGTGAAAAAGCTATTGCCGTTACTAAGAAACCCAAATATCAATGGAAAAATATCGCCAAGAAGTTAGATAAAATATTCGATGAAGTAAAAGGTACTAATGTCAATACACTGGCCGGATAACACGACTGATATTATAGACGATATAAGGGATGCCATTGGTAGGAATGTCACCATATACACAACAGTATCTGGTATACCATGTCCTGCTTCAGGTTGTAACTTGGACCCTGTTACTAATTTATCGGTAAATCAATTCTGTACGACATGTAGTGGAGATTATTGGATAGATACTGCATCCGGTGTTACAGTCACTGCACACGTTCGAATGAAAAACGTAGACGTTCCTGTTTGGACTGTAGGCGGATTTATTGTAGACGGTGATGCTCAGATACAAGTGAAGTACACCGTAGCAGCAGTATCAGCCATAGAAGGTGCAGAATATTACGAGGTTGATGGAAAAGAGTTTATTCAAAAAGACTTATCATTCAGAGGAGTTCCCACTGTAAACAGAATTGTGGTTACACTGGTAGAAAAGGAAGGTTAAGATGGATTCGGAAATTACTATTGAAGGTTTGGATATGATTGATGTTGTTCGCTTCATCAGTCGTAAGAAAGATAAATTCATCGCTATTGGACTTGCTGATTTAGAAGAAGTAATGGACAAAGATAGCAATGAATATAAATTTGTGAGGAAACTATTCTTAGATGCTTTCAACGATTACACACGATCAATTATGAGAACACTATTTGGTAACGTTGAAGGCTTAACGATGAAATAATGGTAACAAGAGAGTATACACCAACATATATTCCATCACTCACACATAAGTCAAGAGAGTGGGCAAGTATATTTCAAATGAGGTCAGAAGAAGCCACTAAACGATTATACCCCATAGCTCTCGGTGAGGTTTTAGATGTTATTGTAAGTATCATAGAAGAAGAACTAGAATATGCGATAAATAGTTCAAATGAGTATGATAGATATCAATGGATGTTGGGAGCACTAAAAGATAAATTAGCTGTTCCAGAGGCAATAGTATTAGACAGTAATACTGGTAGAATCTATTTACGGGGTGGTTTTGAAAATTTAGGTGGGGATTCTGGTGATTTTTGGGATGGTGTAGAAGCTGTACGAGCTGATTTGAGAGAGGATTCTGAGAGTACAAAAGTATTATCAGCTGCTCAAAAAGCCGCTTTCTGGGCAAACAAAGTGTGGCCTAGTGATTACTACTATAGTAGAACAATGGCTGCACGACGTAGATATTGGGGAGATTTAACTCCTTGGTGGATATGGTTAGACTCTGGAAACAGTGACTCTACATATGCTTATCCTACAAGTGGTGCAACATATTTTGTTGATAAGGCAGAGGGTCGTGCAAATGAAGTTTTTGAATTAGCGTTAGACGAAATGGCTAATGAAGCAGAAAATATCGTTTATGAGGCAGTTGATTTGTATATATCGGACCCAGATTCATTTCAACCATTTGATGTTTTAGCATCATTCTGGGAACAAGGACGACCTTATGAAGTGTATATAACAGAAACAGGTAGAATAGGTACCCGCTTAGGACGTTAGGAGAAATGAATGTTTATTGAAAGACTACAAGACCTAAGTATATTTCATTGGTTGCAGGATGATATCCTGGTTACTTATACAACGGTTAAGGTGAACGACGGCTTTCCACAAGAAGACTTACAAATTCCTTCAGTCTCGGTTGAATCACATGATATTCGTCCTAGACAAAAGGAGTTGGGTAATAGAAAAAGTAGACGACAGCGAATGTGGACTATAGAAATAATTGCGTCTAATAAAGCCCAAAGAGATGAGCTTACGTCTATTGTTTTAGAAGACTTGGAATATGGAATTCCCGTTTATGATTATAATGAGGGTTTTCCACCATCCATTTCCCCAACGGAATTAGGGCTATTACGTCCTATAGATTGGGAAGTGAGGACGGTAAGGATTTTTCCAGACTTGGTTGAGAAGTTGTACTGGAGAAACACTATAAGATTTTTTACAGAATATAACGCAATTTAGGAGGAAGTTAGATGGCTAGAAGAGTAGCAATACCATCTAAGCACGTCCAATTAAAACTAGTTGGCGAAAGGGATTCGTTAGTAATTCCAAGAATTCAGCGTTTGTCACTTAATGCAGATAGACCATCAACTGATATTGATGAGTTAGGTAACAGACTACACGCTGGAACTGTGGAAGATGTTCCTAACGTAACTGCGACATTCCAGGCGATGGATGTTGGTATCAAACTGTTCTCAATTTTGACAGGTACAGATGCCACTTCTTACCCTGCGTCAGGTGTGAGTATTTCTGAGATTGGTGAGGTAGACCTTATCGCAGCAATCAAAGATTACACAGTGGAAGATTATGTGAAATTTGCTCATGCTCGTAAATGTACTGTTCGTGATTTTTCATTCAACTATTCAGTTGATGGAGAATCAACCGAAGAGTATACACTAATTGGTACGCAGAAACGTTGGTTCAAGAATGATGTTGTTGTTGATAAGTTCATTACTGGAACAGATTCATTCACACTCAATGAGACACCTGTGGCATTGAAGAATGGAAATGATTGTTTGACAGTAATTATGGATGGTGTGTATCTCGAAGAGGTTGCATCATCACCAGCAACGGGTGAATATGAAGTAACAGGTACAACCCTGTCAACTTTTGACACTCGTACAAGTCAAGTACTAGCGATTTACCAAGCAACGCCAACAGGAACTAACTGGAGCGATGTAGACGATGACACAATGCCAGCCGCTATCCGTGGTTTAGATGTACCCGTAGTATTACTGGCAAATGGTATTGACAGAGTACAATCAGTTACGCTGAATGGTACTTTCAATCCTGAAACAGTACGTGAAATGGGTAACCGTGATGTTGTTGGTTATCAGTTACAAGTTCCTAGTGTGACAGGTACTATCACAGTACTTGACACCGATACAGAACTTGTTTCTCTGTTCACAACTGGAGAATTGAACCCAGCAGACACAGAATTTCAGGCTTCAGAGTATACAGCGTCCGGTATCAGTTTGGACATCAAGATGCAAGACCCTACTGATAAAGTGGACCCGTTTACTATTTTGAAAACTGTATATATACCTACGATAATCGTAACAAGTGATGGGTTCACATCAAACGTGAATGCCAACGCACAACAGACATTTGATATTAAATCAGAAGATGGTGACATTCAAGTTTTCGAAGGCGAACGTTCATAATTTTCTGAATACATAGCCAAAAGGGATTACAAAAGGGGCTACATACAATCATTGATTGGTATGTGGTCCCTTTCCTTAATTATAGGAGCGGAGAAATGAAAAATGTAGAAAGAAATGACGTAGATATTACCAAACTTTTTAGGTACAAGACAGAAGTTGAGGTAAAGGATGAAATGACCGGTGATAGTGGTAAGTTTTACTTACGTATTATCGGTGATGCTGATTTAAATAGAGCAAGAGTATTTGGTCTACGTAAAGCAGCACAGTTGCGAAAGGAATTAAAAGACCCAGAATCAGAAATAAGAGAAGCCTATATTACAGAGTTCACAGATGTTGTTTCAAATGAACTATTAATAGAGAGTATTCTTATCATGAGAACTGGAGAAATGCAACGGGAAATTGTAAATATGACGGATGTTCCTGAACCTAAAGTCCCTAAGAGCACTGCACCACAGGAAAAACAAGAGGCTTTTCAATTAGAAGTAGATTCTTATGAAGAAAGATATCGTAAAGAATATGGAAAAAATGCTAAAAAAATAGAAAAGAGAGAAAGAAAAGCTTTTGAAGGTATTGATGCTACAGAGCTTTATGCACTATATGAAGGAACGGTCATTGATAGAATGTGTACAGAAGAAATGACCACAAGATACTATGAAATGTGTGTTTTCACGGGTACATATGGTGATCCTGATTATAAAAAAAGAGCTTTTGCTGATTTTGAAGAGTTTGACAACGCATCATCTCATTTGAAAGATAGATTGATGGAACAATACAGACACTTAGAACTTGGAATGTCAGAACTAAAAAAATTACCAGAAGCAACGGAATAGCAAGTTTATGGATGGTTTACAAAAATAGCCATCTTCCGTTGCATGAGGGTTTACCTCCAGTAGATGAATTACCTTGGACAATTAGTTACGTAATGAAGAAAAGAACACAAATTGATTCTTTCAACGAATTACCAAAAGAAAAGCGCCCACCAGATAGTATATTATGGTATGGGACTCCCGAAGAATTAGATATTTGGTTCGACAAAGTGCTTGATAGAAAGGAAACACCGGGCCAAGAAGTTATATTAGATATTAGAGAAGACGAAATAGGATAATATACAAATGTCACCAGTCAGAGGAACAGCGGTTGCCGGAAACCAGGGCCAACGTGTACAAGCATCTATGAGAGCGCTTGTAAAAGAGTTGCAAGCTATTGCTACTCAGGCCAATCTTACGGACGATCAATTAGAACGATTTGAACAAATATTAAATACCATAAGTGGTGCCAGTGGTCAATTTGCTCCTAAAATGGCAAAAGTAGCTTCAGCTATCAACGAGATGGCTGGGGCATTGGCGTCTGCTGGTTCTCCTAACCGTGTTACTCAAATCAATGCTGTAAGACAAGCACTATTTCAATTAGCTAAAGATTATGAAAGGGTAGGAACTGTCCAGCGTCAAATGCAAATGATTTCTGGACTACCGCCACAAGAAAGATTAAGAGCCGGTATGGAATACCGGAGTGAATATCAAACACAAGCTGGTTATTTGCAAAAAGCTGCCATGACTGCTCAACCACAAGACTTGGCAGGTCAATCAGCAGCAGCAATACGAGATCAAATTGGTGCTAGAGCAACCGCACTACGACTTGCTGATGAAATGCAGAATAAACTTCTCCAACAGTCTGTTGAAGAAAAGAAAATAACCATAGAAGTAGAAAGACGTGCTACCGCAGAACAACAAACTATTGTGGCTCTTCAACAAGCTGTAGAACTTCGTAGAGAGGGATTTAGACAATCACTTACTGGAAGGAGGGGTTTACAAGAACGTATGACAGAGGGAAGACCATTAGGTGTTGCTGCTGGTGAGGGCAGACTTGGGGCACTCTCTGATGAAAAGTCCATTGGACAAATTCTTCAAAAGTATCGTGGTTTTATTGGTACTGATGTTGGTGTAGAAAATCTTCGTAAAAGAATGGAAGCTCTTGGAATTACTAATGCAAGGGTAACATCTGCAACGGAGGAACTATCCACTGGTGTTAGAACGTTTGGGTTTGCTATTGATAGAAATGATGGTTCTGTAGCGAGAGCTACGGTAAGAATAGATCGTTTCGGTAACATAATGAGAGATGTTGGTACTAGATTTAGAAGTTGGTCATCTGCCATTAGTAATAACCTGATAAAAGTTGTACAATGGGGTCTAGCAAC
>Ga0114922_10003829_pt1 | contig 14000 bp, 14 predicted proteins | sample AartaG_FD_100975 | JGI IMG/M metagenome (GOLD analysis project Ga0114922, IMG submission 100975) | Deep subsurface microbial communities from Aarhus Bay to uncover new lineages of life (NeLLi) - Aarhus_00045 metaG | ecosystem: Environmental > Aquatic > Marine > Oceanic > Sediment | place...
CTTCCAGCAAGGCATGACTGAAGCCGTCGATGCTGCGCAGCGGCGCGCGCAGGTCGTGTGACACCGAATAGCTGAACGACTCGAGTTCGCGATTGACGGACTCCAGCGCCGCGGTGCGCTGCTGCACCAGTTCCTCTAGGTGATCGCGGTGCTGGCGCAGCTCCTCTTCGATCTGGCGCTGTCGGGTCAGGTCGCGGATACCCATGAGAATACCCACCGGTTCGCTGCGCGCGTCGCGTATTACCCGCAGCGTCACCTCGATCGGTCGACCGACCGGATTATCAGGGTGGTCCTCCTCGAGAATGATATCGACATCCTTGCGCTCACGGCGCGCTGCGCACACATGGCACGGCACCGCCTCGCCGTCGGGATACATGATGGCGGAAATATCATGCCCGATGACCTGCGAGGGGGGTTTTCCGATCATTGAGAAGAACGCGTGATTGGCGCGTATTATCCGGTCATCGAGCCCCACCAGGAAGATGGGATCGGCGAAAAACTCTATGGCCTTGTTCCACTCGGTCTCGACGCGTGCCAGGTCGCGTTCGGCTTGCCTTTGTTCGGTGATATCGATGCCGGTGGCGATGACGTATTCAACCCTGCCTTCGTCGTCCAGTAACGCCGAGTTGCTCCAGGCAATGCGGCGCGATCCGCCGTCACGTGTCACCCAGTCGTTTTCGTACTTGCTGGGAAAATCACCCGCGGTAAGGCGCGTGAACACATCTTCCACACCTTCGCGCTGGTCGTCCGCAAGCAGAAAATCCCAAACACGTCGGCCGAGAGCCTCCTTTCCGGAATACCCTGATATGTTCTGTGCCGTCTGGTTGAAGCTGACGATTTTGCCGCTTCGATTGAGCACCACGACTACTGAACCAATCGTGTCGAGGACCGCGAAGGACAGGTCCTGCTCTCTCTTGAGAACCGTGGTTGCGAAACGCAGTTCCGATATATCCCTGACCACAGCAAGCAACGATGCACCGCGCGACCCGGCTCCGCTGGAAAAGCGTCTCAGGCTGACTTCAACGGGGAACTCGCTGCCGTCCTTGCGCCTGGCAGTCCAGTTGAAATCGAGATTATCTCCTGCCAGCGCGCGCGCAACCCGTTGCTGTATTTCGGCCTGCCTATAGCTCTTGCCCGACAGTTCGGCAACCGTCCTGGTCAGCATTTCCTCGCGCGTATAGCCATAGTTGCGCAAGGCATTTTCATTAACCTCGACCAGACTGCCATCATTGGCGTGCAGGAAAATCATGTCCGGTGAGGCGTCGTAAAGGGCGCGGAAGGGGAGGTCGGGCATGGGCTTGTCAGGCGAGGAGGGCGACACGATCAGCAGGCTGTCGGATGTAAGCCACGGCGCATTTCACTGTGCGCCGAAGCCCGGAAAAATTGCCGGAAAAACCCGTGCATTTTACCGGTGTACCGGTCACCAGCCACGGCATCGAGTCCCTGGATCCGAAACGGCTGGAATCCCTGATTGTGTCTAGTGATGCCGAAGACCGTCTCCACCGTGAATTTCCATGACTTTCAGCAGACGTGACAGCGACTCCATGTCGGATAACGTTGTCCTGACAAGGTGGGCCTGCTCGCCGATAGCGGAAAATCCCGCGGCTGGAAGTTCCAGCGCAACCGATTTCCCGGTACCGGTGATACCGGCAACCAGTCCATGGCGATTGGCCAGGGCCGGCCCGTAACAATCTCTGCGACGAGCTTTTCCGTACAATCGCATTAACCGATCTCAGCCTGGAAAAGCCAATCAGTGATGCAATCTCTTGAACACACTCCTCAGGCCGCTGGCCTCCTCGCCGAGCAGACCTGCCAGGTCCTGGTTGTCCTTTACGAAGGCCACTAAGCGCGGTATCAGGGCGTTCAGACCAGTTTCGGCGCTGCTGCTGTCAACACCGGTGCGCGACGCAAGCGCAGCGATATCCACCGAGTCCGGCAGGCTGGCCAAGCCGACCGGGCTTGCTGAACCCAACAGGTCTGCGAAGTCTGCGCCTCTCAGCCCCTGCATCAGTGTCGCCAGCGCTTCGGGTAAAAATCCGGTTGCCTGCTCGGTACTGAAGCCCCGGCTGGTCAGTTCACCGATAATGCTGTCACCTTCCTTGTCCATGAAGTTTTGAATAAGATCCATTGCCGTGCCTCCTGTGTGACGTACAAGATTGAGTAAACTCCTGTAAAACACAGTATTCACAAAACCTGCAGAAGGCAATGGCGTGAAACACAAGTTCACAATCTGGTCGCCTGATATCGATCGCGTCTGTGCGCTACCGCGCCTTCCCAGGCCGGTGTTCGGACGTCTATCAGGCGATGGAATCAAAAAGCGGTTTCTTCGTCTTTTTGGGCATGGGGACGAAAGTGACATCTACAGTTATATGATGAGGCGTATAGAGTGTGGTTCGGATCATCCACCCACAACCCCGGACTGGCGCCTGTTCGGTCATGGTCCTGATGTGGGTGGTATCGTCAAAAGCGTCCTCGATTACATCGTATTCCAGCTTCATTGTTCTTCTCCCGGTAGTTTATCGACCTGCAATGAGGCCCTTGTTAGAGATAGAAAGTTCACTCGCATTATTCGAGGTGCACAGTCCCCGGAAATCGGCACGCTGCGTGGGCACCCAGGAGATGCTCACAGCCCCGTGAAGCTTCCGGCAGAAGGCATTTGCCAATGTAATGATTGGCAACATTCGGCGAGATTGCAAGGTCTTTCTGGCCGGGTTCCTGCACCTGCTCGAAGGCTTCTGGTGCTGTGTGCAACTATCTTTGGCAGATGCCGCTGATTCCCGGGTTTTTCCGTAGCCGGAGATGCCCTGGAGCAGGGCCCCGCTTTTAGCATGCCGGGTGATGACAGTGGTCCGCCGGCCTTCGCTAACAAGACTGTCTGCGCGGCATTCTTTGATTCGCCATGGAGAGTTTATGTGAACGCCGGATAGCGACATTTGCATGTTGATTTTGATCCGGGATCACTTAAACTTGCCGCCTATTTGACCAGGCCGGTTATCGGCGCCGGGTTTGATTTCCGGGACGATAAATTTCGCAATCGGGTTTTGGATATGGTCCTGGCCTGACACAGCCCGTATTTGCATTTAACAACTGATTCAATTCGAGGTAACTGTAAAATGGCAGAGAACGATGTAGTAGACGTTACGGAAGTGATACCCACCAGTATCGATCAGGTCAGCCAGCTGTGGACGCAAGTTCAGGATGTGGTTGCTATCTGGGGGCTGAAAGTCATTGCCGCGCTGGCAATATTTATTATCGGCCGCTGGATTGCGATGATGTTGCGCAGGGGCGTGCGGAGCATGATGGAAAAGTCCGGTGCGGACCCGATCATCATTGGCTTTGTGACCAGTATTGCCTACATTGCCCTGCTGGCATTCGTTGTCATCGCGGCGCTTGGCCAGCTGGGTATACAGACAACGTCTTTTATTGCCATTCTCGGTGCTGCCGGCCTGGCGGTTGGTTTGGCGTTGCAGGGTTCGCTGGCAAATTTCGCGGCCGGTTTCCTGATGATTATTTTCCGGCCGTTCAAGGTCGGTGATTTCATCGAAGGCGCCGGTGTGGCAGGTGTCGTGGAGGCCATCCAGATATTTACTACCACACTCAAGACGGGCGACAACAAGACAATTATCATCCCTAATGCCAAGTTGGCGGGCGATAACATCACCAATTACTCGGCTAAGGAAACGCGGCGTGTGGACATGACAGTCGGTGTTGCCTATGACGCGGACCTGTCAAAGGTCAAGGATGTGTTGAGCGACATTATCAGTAAAGAGGCTCGCATACATGCCGACCCCGCGCCGCAGGTGGCGGTGGCGGAATTGGCGGACAGCAGCGTTAATTTTGTCGTGCGTGTGTGGACAAACACGGCTGACTACTGGGGTGTCAAGTTCGATATCACCGAAACCATCAAGAACCGTTTTGATGAAGAAGCTATCGGCATTCCCTTCCCGCAGCGCGACATACACATTGTCAGCGGCGGAGCGGCAGCCTGAAAATGACTTGATAAGAGTGATACCAAAGGCCGCGTTTGATTGTAGATCAACCCAGGTGCTGCCCGGTACAGCGTGCTGGAATAACGCGGCTATCGCAATTCTGCCGTCAGCTGGGATGTCTGGCACGCAGTTTGAACGGATACCAACCGGTGGGGGTCCAGGTCTGCTGCGATAAAGCCCAGCGTTGTCGGTCCCGATGTGACACCGCACATCACGGTCAGGCACGGACGCTGGGTTAGCTGGCTGGTGTACAGGTCGCACAGGAATGCGCCCTGAAATGCCGCATTACTCAGTGACGGCATGGTAACGAGATAGGGTCGGAGGGACAGGTCCTGTCCGTAACTGCCAGGGTCGATTGAACCTTCATGGATATTTGAACTCACCTGGCGTCCGTCGGCGTCGATGGCATAGAGTAGATCGCACTGGAAACACTCGCGGATCACCTCTGATAGAACAGCGTCAAGCCGCTCGTGGTTGAACCATACCCTGACAGCGCGTCTTGCAATCGAGCGAAGTGGCGCATGGAACAGCTCGCGCAGTGCGTTATGTTGCTTGTGAACGGTTTCCCGGATGGATTCAGTCATAGTTACCTCTTTGCCATGTTCAGTAATCCAGTGGCCGGGCATTGAGCGACTACCGGAAAACCTTCCCTAATGACATCAAAGCAGGATGTGTGCCAGCTCGATCTTGCTTGTCAAGTGAATGAATTTGAATGACTTTCTTTTATTGATTCAGGGAGGCAGGTGACCGAAACGGGCGGTTTTCGTGCATGGGCATCGTGTCATGCCCAACGGCGGCACATGACTGGTGTGCATGGCGAATTCGTAAGTTACGCGGCGATTGCCGCACTCAGTGGCGGGGGCTCCTAGAGCACGCCGTCTAAATCGTGCTGCTGCGCAATGCCTTGATAAACGATACTGGACACGTTGCGGATGACATCGCTGCGTGAGCGGATCCAGCTGGTGTAATTACGGGCGCTATGCTGTTTCTCTATGATGCCGATCAGCGTATAGGGATAACGTCTGCCATCCCGGCCCTGGACGTTCAGGATACCCATGTCACCGCACACGCGCGCTGTGCTGCCGGTCTTGTTGTAGACCTCGGTGCCTTTCGGGATTTCCCTCGCACCGGTATAGATCCGGTCGGATCCGGGCAGTGCCATCAGGCGTTTGATCTCACCGGCTCCGGGAATGTCTTCTGTCCAGACTGCATACAGGAAGCGGCTGTAATCGTGTATGGAGGCCTTGTTACGGTAGGTGCGCCCGTCGGCCGGTATGTACTCAACGAGGTGGGTCTCCTGAAATATTCCGGGATATTGCCGCTTCAGTATCCGTTCGACCGCCTGAGGTCCGCCCACCTGCCGGGTGACCCAGTTCGTGGAGTTATTGTCCGAGCGCTGGATCATGCGCTCCATGTGCCGGCGGCTCTTGCTTCCGTAAACCAGCTCACCCTGTTCGACCTTGTGAAAAAAGGCCGCTGCAATAAACGGTTTCACGAGGCTGGCTGCCTGAAACTGCACATCCTCGTTGATCGTGACAAGCTTTTCGCCAGTGGTGAAATCATAAACCGACCAGCCAGTCCGCTCGTCGGAAGCGAGCTTGCCTTCCCGGCGTAGTCGCTTGATGTAGTCCTCGACGGCAGCCCCGACGTCACGGATCTCCCGGTCGCGTTCGCTCCTTGTCATCTTGCTACGCGGAACGCTTGGTGTGTTGACTGATGCGGAAGACGCGCTATGGTTGCCGGGCAGCGCCCAGTCCCGCGAGCGAACCGGGGCCGCCGCCTCGAGACCCCGGGACCTCAACAGTCGGGTGTGGTTGCGGGCAACTTCGGTTGCACCGGCGCTGTCACCACGACGCGTGTAGACAAGACCGAAGAGATCGGCGTTGACTACCACCTTGAGATCTTTCGACACACTCGGTCCCAGAACACGGGCAACCTGCTCACGGTAATCCAGGACACTGGTGACGTCCCGATGCCAGAGATAGGAAACGTCGTAACGATCCGCGGCAATCGTGGCCGTCGGCATGGCAGCCAAACCAAGCAGGGCGACGAGCAGATAAAACACGGGTTTGGTAATGGCTCGACACATGGTTCGTATCCCGACGAAATAGCGTTTTAGCTCATGCTGTTGCCCGGGTATTCTAGAGTAATTTCACATCGATGGAAAGCGGACGGCGGGTAAAAGACGTGCCGTCGGCTGAAAGGTGTCTGAGGCCCGACGCGCCGTTGCACACGCATTCGGCGGTTTCGGCCGGTCTTGATGATGATTGCGGAGACTACAAGCTTCCAGGCGCTGCTGTGGGAGATGTGCTGTATTGTGACAGACAGCTAGGGGTATTGGCGGTACTCCGGTAAGAAGGTTTCTACTGCGGAACCGAGTTGCTCGTCGGCTTCGATCAAGAGCGGCTCGACCATGTCCTCGGATAAGCCGGTGACCTCCCAGGCGATCGGGTCGATCATGCTCAGATCCCTGTCCGGCACCTCGGCGGCGCTATCCATTTCTTTCATTCTCACTGCAAGATGCATGATCGACGCCTCAAAGGAAAAATCCCGGGCGTCGGCGGGTTCATTCTGGTAACGCACGGCCTGCACCCAGTTCTCCGGAAAGTTCCAGCTCTGCATGAGCTGTGAGCCCACTTGCCCATAGTCACATCCTACGATGTCGCGCTCGACCTCATACAGCGGCCTGTTATCCTGGCGGGCAACAATGAGTGCTTCCTGGCTCTCCTCAGGTATCACCTGATACATGATTAAATGTCCCATGTCATGTAACAGGCTTCCCAGGAAGATGCGCTCGCCATCCGTGGAACTGCAGCGTCCAGCCAGCAGCCTCGCCAGCAGGCCGCAGCGCAGACTGTTAACCCAGTAATCCTCCATACTGATCAGATTGCCGGGAATTTCGGGAAAGGTTTTCGTTATCGTCGCAGCCAATACCAGGTCATGGACCTGTTGTGTACCGAGCAGCCGGATGGCTGCCTTGACTGTTTCAACTTTCGAGGGAACGCTGAAGAAGGCACTGTTGGCGACTTTCAGCATCCTGGCACAGATCGCCGGGTCATGAGACAAGACGTCGGCAACGTCCGACATTGTTGAGTTGGGGTCATAAATCACCGTCTTGATACGGACATAGATATCAGGCAGGGAAACCAGCTCGGTGGTCTGGCTGATCAGTTCCTCAGGTGTCGTGTGGGTTGAACCAAAAACGTGCGGCATTTCCATAGCGTGCGTCCCGACTGATACGAAATTCATCATTGTGTTCTTCGGTAAGCGAGGCAAAAAACTTTAAGCCGGATTCGCGAAAGCCTTGCGGGCGGGTTCGGGTGTTAGCGTGGATTCCATGTATGGAAGCGCCTGTCCGGGGCCTAGACTCCTGTGTTTGGCGAATGATTAATTATTGAATGAAAACAGTTTCTTAGGCAGTCTTGTCCGTGAGGGTCGCGTTCCCTGGGCTAGCCGCCGCCACGCTGAAAGTGGATATTGATGTGTGTCATCAGCGTTTCTGCTTCGCTATCGCTGTAGCCTGAAAAGGTAAATTCAACGAGCATCCTGGGCAGCTGCAGTGAACCAATACGCTGTTCCTGTTGTTCGCACAGCGTTATGGCAATGCGGCGCCCGGCGTCTGGGACGATGATTTCGTTGTGCTCAATACGGTAGGGTCGTCCGCTGAGCGCAACGGCAAGGTTACGCAGGAACTCCTTGCGTGTGATCGCCATTTGCTTGCGGAACTGGATGTCGCCGGCTGGTTCAGCCACCCGCAATGGGTGGCCAGAATGCAATGGCATCACCTTCCTTGATCACGGGCAGGTCGCGATCCTGCGGTTCAACAAACAGGCCGTTTTGTAACACCAGGTGCACTTTTTTTCGCGGTAGCCGCAACAAATCAATGATCTGGTTGGCGGTAGCGTCATCCGGCACTTCGACAGCCATGCTGTTGGCACGGCTGTCTGCGGGCAGTAAATCACCGAGGTTTGCAAACAACTTCACAACGATATTCATAGTACCTGTGCGTTGTAGCCAATAGCCTGGGTGTTCGCGAGGTATGCTTCCATGAGCCGTGTGGGGTCCTTCATCAGCCGGGGCTTCCAGTCTTTCAAAGGCAGGCGGGTCTGTATCAGGCCGCGGATAATGCCGATGTGTTCGGTGAGGCCGAGGCTGCTGGCGCCGATCAGCCGGTCGTCCTGGAATTGCAGATTCAGGTAACGAAAGCGTTCGGCGTCATGTAATTCTGTCGAGTCGCCGCCGTCCACCCCCATCCATAAGCCAAACGAACTGGAAATCAGGCCCATGGTGTCGAGCACGTTCATGTTGATATTGCCGCGGTGCGCCTGTGTATGGCCGCTCATGTTGGCGGCCGCAAGACGGCCGTGCTCAACCGACGTCGGCTGGATGGCCTGGACTGAATAGCCTCCTGTCGAAAAATCCAGGCCCCGGGCAACATCCCCCGCGGCATAGATATCCGCGTCGCTGCTCTGCAGTTGATTGTTGACCAGCACGCCCAGGTTCACTTCGACACCCGAGCTGTCAAGAAAATCGATGTTCGGGCGTACGCCCGTCGCCGAGATGACCAGTTCAGCCTCCAGCGTCTTACCGTTATCCAGCAGTACCGACAGGTTTCGATTGCCTGTGCCGGACTCGATGGCTTCGACCCGGGTCGAGGTGAGAATCTGCAGGCCTTTTTTTTCGCACCAGTGACGGATGAGATTACCTGAAACCTGGTTCATCATTCTCGGCACCATGCGGTCCTCCACCTCGATCACGCTGAGGTCGGTGCCGCGCCTGGCCAGTGCTTCCAGGATAATGCTGCCGATGAAGCCGGCACCGATCAGCACCACCCTCGCGCCGGGGCTGGCCAGTCTGATAATGTTTCTTGCGTCCGCCAGGGTCCAGCAGGCGTGAACGCCCTGGGACTCTATACCCGGTATCGGCGGCACAATCGGTTTCGAGCCGGTCGCGATCAATAACTTGTCATAGGCCAGCTCTGCGCCACTGGTCAGTAAAACAGACTTCTTGTCAGCCTCAACCCGGGTAACCCGGTCCTGAAGCTGGTCGATGGTTCGGCTTTCGAAGTGGTCAGGCGTTTTACGTAAATAGGTGCCGTATTCATCAATCCGGTCAACCAGATAATAGGGGATCGCCATGCGGGAATAGGGCGGCTCGGGTTCATCACCAATGAGCGTGATCTGACAGTCAGGATCAAGCTTGCGCAGTGTGTCGGCGGCGGCGACGCCTGCCGGACCTGCACCGATAATGACGTGATGCATGCTCTGTCCTCCTGATTATGCAAACCCTGCCCGCAACGGCTATCGTGTCGCGCTTACAGATTCAGTCGTTGGCGCGTTTCCGCGGTAAGCTCACCCTGTGGCGTCCAGCCCCGTAACTCGTAATAGCGCGGCAGCATGCTGTCCAATTCATTGACCATGCCTTTGGCAGGCCCGCTTTTGGCGGCGTCCTTGCGCAATCGTTTGGGCAGGGTGTCATCCTTGCCGGTCAACCCCGCCTTGAGATTGAAGTCGCGTTCCAGGTTCCAGATACGTTCGCCGACTTCGAGCAGTTTCGCGGTTGACCAGTCGCCCTCGCAGGCCGCATCCAGTTGTGGCGCGATGTCATCCAGGGTCCAGGCAAAGGTGGTGAAAACGCATAAACCGCTGGAATCCACAGCCGCGGTGGCGTCCTGAAAGGCCTTCACCAGCTCCGCCTTGCCGTCGGTGGCCAGGGGGTCGGTTTTTTCCGGTATGCCCAGCACCTCTGAGGCCACCGTGTACCCGCGCAGGTGACAGGCGCCACGATTGGATGTCGCATAGGCCAGGCCCATGCCCTGGATGCCGCGCGGGTCATAGGCAGGAAACTCCTGGGCCTTTACCGTCATGGATAGTTCCGGGTGGCCATATTTTTCGCACAGGCGTTTGGAGCCCAGGCCCAATACCTTGCCGAAACCTTCGCCTCTGGCAGTCAGCTCAGCCGCCTGGCTGAGGGCTTCCGCCGAGCCGAATTTCAACTCAATGCCGCCCGTGTCCTGTTGGGTAATCACCCCCATTTCGTATAACTCCATGGCGGCGGCCAGGGTCGAACCGAACGAGATGGGATCGAAACCGTCCTCGTTGCAGAGGAAATTCGCGTAAGTCAGGGCGTCAAGATCGTCGACGCCGGTATCCGACCCCAGCGCCCAGGCGGCTTCGTATTCCAGTCCACCCGAAGCACCCCAGTATTCGGGTTTGTTCTCCACCGTAAAATGTCCTTTTTGGACGGTGGATATGCGTCCACAGGCGATGGTGCAGCCGAAACAGGCGGCGTTGGTTGTCAGGTTCGGCCGGCCGTCGCTGCTGCGTGGTTCGTGCATGGCCTCTCCCGAGATGCTGTGTGCGCCCTCGAACTGGACTTCCTGCATGTTACGGGTGGGCATGGCGCCCATTTCATTGATGACGTTCATCAGTACCTGGGTGCCGTACTGGGGCAAGCCCTGTCCGGTGACAGCGTTTTCGGCCAGAACCCGTTTGCCTTGTTCGGCAGCTTGCAGGAAGCGCAGCGGATCCTTGAGCTTGCCGACGCCGCGGGTGCCGCGGCATACCAGCGCTTTCAGGTTCTTGGATGCCATCACTGTGCCGACGCCGGAGCGGCCGGCCGCACGGTGCAGGTCGTTAATAATGCCTGCATAAAGATTGCCCTGTTCGGCGGCGCGCCCGATACAGGCGATGCGGATGAGGGGGTCCTGGTGTTTCCGGTGCAGGCGTTCATCGGTCTCCCAGACAGACGTGCCCCACAGTTCGTCGGCCGGCAGCAACTCGGCGTGTTCGTTTTCCAGATAGAGATACACCGGCGTGTCCGCCCTGTCTTCGAAGATGATCATGTCCCATCCGGCCATTTTGATTTCCGCACCGATGAAACCGCCGGAATTGGAGCAGGCGATGGCACCGGTTAACGGGCTTTTGGTAACCACGGAGTAGCGGCCCCCGGTAGACGCCATGGTCCCCGTCAGTGGTCCGGTGACCATGATCAATTTGTTATTCGGCGACAATGCGTCCACAGCCGGATCGATTTCTTCGGCCAGATACTTGCTCGCCAGACCCCGTTGCCCGAGATAGCTGTCCGCCCATGTCATATTCAATGGTTCTTTGGCTGTCTCGCCACTGCTCAGATTCACGCGCAGTACATTCTGTGTCCAGGCCATGTCACGATTCTCCTGTCATCAGTTTTCCCGGGTGAAGTCCGCGGGCGTTGTCTGGGGGGTGCGCGGTGTGTTATAGCTGGCCGGCCCGGCAGGACGCTGTTGCGCCCAGGCGCGCATTCTGTCCAGTCCCGTATTGTCGAGGTCGACGTAGCTGATGGCGCCGGTGGGACAGGCTTTTGCGCACCAGGGATCGCCACCGCAGAGATCGCACTTGATAACCTTTCCCGAAGTCTGGTTGTAGTTCACCGTTCCAAAAGGGCAGGCGATGGTGCAGACTTTGCAGCCGACGCAGATATCCTCGAGAACTTCCTTGGCACCTGTGGCGGTGTTGAGGACGATGGCCTCGACCGGACAGGCGTGCAGACACCAGGCCTGCTCACACTGGGTGCAGGTGTAGGGTGCGAAGCGTCCTTCATCATGAAAGTTGAACACCTTGATTCTCGACCTGGCCGGATTGAAAACGCCTTCGTTTTCATAGGAGCAGGCGAGTTCACACTGTAAACAGCCGGTACATTTCTGGGGTTCGAGGTTGAGTGCTCTTAACATGCGGGTACTCCTGGATTGGCGGCTATCCGGGAATGCAGCGACGGCCCCTGTCGGCATAGCGCTGCGCGTGCCAGGCGGCATCCATTCAGTATAGTCGTACACGGGTGTCACGCAAGAGAACTCGCGGCCGGGGCTTCCGTCAATCGTGTGCGTATTGTTGTCTACTTCGAAATTAGAAACGCCCCGGTATCGCATGCCCAGACCTGGTGGCTCAGCCCCATCTGCTGCAGGGGCTTTTCAGCGTATGCTGGCACCTTTCGCCTGTATCAATGCTTGCCGAGGCGTTTCAGGGTGATTTGACGGTTGCCCGTTTGGCTGTGACAACGCTTTGCTGATTGTCACCTGATCTTTATCACCCTCGTTGCAACTTAACTATAGCTGCTGTTTGTCGGCTTGCAAACTGTTCTTGCCTTTTATTGATTCAGATCAATACCTGTCGCTTGCTGTCTGACTACGATAAGATTATATGTCAGCGAGGAGGGTAGGCTGGCATCGCCTCGTGGAGGTTACGTCTATGAAAGAACTGAGAAAAAAAGAAAGAAGGCACGGCTTCGATTCAGCTCAACTGTTTCCGTTTGTTGGCCGCTCAGGACGGATTGTGCATCAGGGGCGTCGCAGCATGCCGGATCGGCGCTTGAATAATATCGACCTGGAAGTCGTGGCAGGCCGGACCGATAGTGAAAGGGTACACTAGCATGGTGGGGCATTAACATATCATCTCATCTGACGACACGGGGCGAAGTTCGGCCTGGTAATGTACTGATCATGGAGCTGACCACGCACAAGGACTGGGTTGCGGCGGACCGCGATAAGGTCTGGCATCCCTACAGTGCCATCGGCGCCGATCTTCCGGTGTTTCCGGTTCAGTCTGCTCACGGGGTGCGCCTGCGCCTGGCGGACGGACGCGAGCTGATCGATGGTATGTCTTCCTGGTGGTGTGCTATCCACGGTTACAACCATCCGATACTGAACCGTGCCGTGCAAGAACAGCTCGCTGATATGTCGCATGTCATGTTCGGTGGCCTGACGCACCGTCCGGCCGTGGAACTGGCGCAACGTCTGGTCGAGCTGACACCCGATCCGTTACAGACAGTTTTTTTTGCTGACTCGGGTTCTGTTGCGGTAGAAGTGGCCATGAAGATGGCTATCCAGTATTGGGTGGCGAAAGGCGAAACAGGTAAGCAGCGCTTCCTGACGATACGTCACGGTTACCATGGTGACACCCTGGGTGCCATGTCGGTGTGCGATCCGGAAACCGGCATGCACAGCTTGTTTTCCGGTGTGCTGTCACAACAGGTTTTCGTTGCTGCCCCTGAATGCCCCTTTGGTTCGCCAAGCTGTGAAGATGACAGTCGGGCGATGGCGGCAGCGCTGCAAAAACAGGCCGGAAAAATTGCAGCTGTGATTCTGGAGCCCATTGTGCAGGGTGCCGGTGGTATGCGTTTTTACTCCGCCGATTACCTGCGACGTGTACGCAGTTTATGCGATCAGCACGACGTTTTATTGATCGCCGATGAAATCGCGACCGGGTTTGGCCGAACCGGAAAATTGTTTGCCTGCGAACATGCCGGCATCGCCCCCGACATCCTGTGTCTCGGCAAGGCCCTTACCGGTGGCTACCTGACCCTGGCAGCGACCCTCACCACGCGTGAAGTCAGCCACTCTATCGCTTGCCGGCCACCTGGGCTTTTCATGCACGGACCGACCTTCATGGCCAATCCTCTGGCCTGCGCAACGGCTCTGGCCAGCATTCAGCTGCTGCTGGAATCACCCTGGCAGGCACGCGTGAGGCGTATTGAACAGGGCTTGCGTAACGGTCTGGAACCCTGCCGGGAACTGGATCACGTCGATGACGTAAGGGTGCTGGGTGCTATCGGGGTTGTCGAGTTGACGCTGGCTCTGGACATGAAAACCGTACAGCCTGCGTTTGTTGAGCAGGGCGTCTGGGTCAGGCCCTTTGGCCGACTTGTATACCTGATGCCACCCTTTATTATCGATGATGAGGATCTTCGTACTCTGACGGGTGCTGTAGTTTCGGTGGTCAGCAGGCTGAACGAGGCTTCGGGCCGGCTGTCACCTGCCAGAAGAGGTCAATGATAGCTCACTCCCCGGTATCTACCCACCATGAAAGACACGAAGATCACAAAGGGATCAACGCTAAAGCGTACCTGACGGGTGCATAACTTTCGGTCTGCATATCAATCACACCTTGTCCTCCAGAGGACCCTCTCTCGCCTGTCGGCGATTCACCTTGTCTTGCTACGCAATTCACCTTGTGAAAACATCCCTGTACGCTCGAC
>Ga0114922_10003830_pt1 | contig 13999 bp, 9 predicted proteins | sample AartaG_FD_100975 | JGI IMG/M metagenome (GOLD analysis project Ga0114922, IMG submission 100975) | Deep subsurface microbial communities from Aarhus Bay to uncover new lineages of life (NeLLi) - Aarhus_00045 metaG | ecosystem: Environmental > Aquatic > Marine > Oceanic > Sediment | place: Aarhus...
ACCCCACTCTCATGAGCACCGCTGAGTACCAGCCCTGTATGGTCCATGCCGGTCCTTTTGCCAACATAGCCGTGGGCCAGTCATCCATTATCGCAGACCGGATCGGCCTGAAGATGTTTGATTATCATGTGACGGAAAGCGGTTTTGGCGCTGACATAGGCTTTGAGAAATTCTGGAACGTCAAGTGTCGATACAGTGGTCTCAAGCCCCACGTGTCAGTCCTTACAACCACGATTCGTGCCCTGAAGATGCACGGAGGTGGTCCCAAGGTGGTTGCAGGGCTGGCCCTGCCTGAAGAGTACACCAGGGAAAATCTCGAGTTGCTCGAAAAAGGCATTCCCAACATGTTGCATCACATCAATATTATAAAGACGGCCGGCATCAATCCCGTGGTGTGCATAAACTCTTTTGCCACCGATACCAAGGATGAGATCGCCATAGTGAGAATCGCCGCAGAGGCCGCTGGTGTGCGATGCGCAGTCTCTACCCATTGGGCCGACGGGGGTGAGGGGGCACTGGAACTGGCTGATGCGGTGAAGGATGCCTGCGAGGACGAGAATGACTTCAATTTCCTCTATCCCGCGGAGATGAAACTGCGAGAGCGGGTTGAAAAAATTGCCAAAGTGGTCTATGGAGCAGACGGAGTAGCCTGGAGCCCTGAAGCGGAGGCCAAGGCCAAGATACTTGAAGCCGATCCCAAGTTTGACGACTTCACCACCATGATGGTGAAAACCCACCTGAGCCTCACCCACGACCCGTCCCTCAAGGGGGTCCCTAATGGTTGGGCTTTGCCCATTCGCGACGTGCTGATCTACTCCGGGGCCAAGTTTCTGTGCCCGTGCGCGGGTGCGATTAGCCTGATGCCGGGAACCTGCTCAAACCCGGCCTTTCGCCGCGTTGATGTGGATGTGAACACCGGAAAAGTGAAGGGGCTGTTTTAGATGGATCCAATTGGCTCGGTTATGGTCGTGGGGGGTGGGATCGCGGGTGTGCAGGCATCTCTGGATCTGGCGGATCTGGGGTTTAAGGTATACTTGATAGAGCGGGGACCAGCCATTGGTGGAAAGATGGCCCAGCTTGACAAGACCTTCCCTACCAATGACTGTTCCATGTGCATCCTTTCGCCGAAACTCATTGAGTGTCAGCGAAACGCGAACATTGAGATCATCACTCTTGCAGAGCTCCAGGAGATCCAAGGTGAGCCTGGCCGGTTCAAGGCCAGTGTGCTCAAGAAACCGCGCTACGTAAACGAAGACCTCTGCACTAACTGCGGACAGTGCAGCCTGTACTGCCCGTTGGTGGTTCCGGACTTATATAATGAAGGCATGTCAGGGGTGAGAAATCTCCATATCCATTTCCCCCAGGCGATTCCGGCCGTCCCCTATATTGATCCTACCAAATGTCTCTTTATGACCGAAGAGGTCTGCCACATCTGCACCTCGGCCTGCCAGCGAAAGGCAATCGATTTTGGCCAGCAAGAACAACTGCTGGAACTCGACGTTGGAGCGGTAATCCTGGCATTGGGATTTGAGCCCTTTGATCCGAAGATGAAGCCGACTTACGGCTACGGACTATTCCCTGATGTCGTAACTAGCATGGAGTTTGAGCGCATCCTTTCTGCCACCGGCCCGTTCCAGGGCCATGTTCGCAGGCCTTCGGACGGCAAAGAGCCCGAAAAAATCGCCTGGATCCAGTGTGTGGGCTCCCGCGATCCTTCTATAGGCCGGGGATACTGCTCATCGGTCTGCTGCATGTATGCCATCAAGGAGGCGATGCTTGCCAAGGAGCATGCCACTCATGACCTGGATACTGCCATCTTTTATATCGACATCAGGTCACATGGTAAGGATTTCGAGAAATTCTACGAGCGGGCAAAAGGAGAAGCGGGGATACGTTTTGTAAAGTCCAGGATCGATACGATTTTGCAGGATGATGAGACCGGGAATCCCCTTATCCGTTATGTAGATGAGGCTGGCAGGCAGGTTAAAGAGACCTTTGACATGGTGGTCTTGTCAGTGGGTATTGGGATCTCTCAACAGGCCGTGGAGCTGTCAAAAAGATTGGGGGTTGGCCTGGACCAATACGGCTTTGCAGTAACCAGTAGCCTTGAACCGGTGGGCAGCTCCAGGCCGGGCATTTATGTATGTGGGGCCTTTCAGGGATGCAAGGACATTCCTCAATCTGTAATGGAGGCGAGTGCTTCGGCCGGCGCAGCCTCTGTAGCCCTATCACCTGCTCGAAGCACCATGACAGAGGCGCACGCCTATCCGGAAGAAAGGAGTGTGGAGGATGAAGAACCCCGTATCGGGGTGTTCGTCTGCCATTGCGGCATCAACATCGGGGGCGTTGTCAATGTCCCCGAGGTCAAGGAGTACGCGAGGACCCTTCCCCATGTCGTGCATGTGGATGAAAACCTCTTTTCCTGTTCTCAGGATACCCAGGTTGAAATCAAAGATGTCATCAAAGAACACAAGTTGAACCGGTTTGTCATAGCCTCCTGTACGCCGAGGACCCATGAACCGCTTTTCAGAGAAACCCTTCGCGAAGCTGGCCTGAACCAATACCTTGTCGAGATGGCCAACATAAGGGACCAATGCTCGTGGGTCCATATGAATGAACCGGAAAAGGCCACGGAAAAGGCCAAGGACCTGGTGCGGATGGCTGTGGCCAAAGCGGGTTTAATTCAACCCCTCACTGAACCCACGGTGGGCGTGACCAAGGCAGGGCTTGTGGTAGGTGGTGGCGCGGTCGGGATGACCTGTGCGTTGAATCTTGCGGAACAGGGCTATGAGGTCCACCTCGTGGAGCGGGAAAAGGTCCTGGGAGGGCAGGCCCTGAAACTCCGCGAAACCCGTAAGAGGGAAGAGATACAGCCATACCTTGAAGACCTGATCAAAAAGGTTCATGATCACCCAGGGATTCATTTGCATACTCAGAGCACAATCAAGGAAGCAGGGGGTTTTGTCGGGAATTTTGAATCGACTATCTTTGATGTCGAAGGGAATGAGGTGGTCGTCGAACACGGAGCTACGATCCTGGCAACGGGTGCCCAGCCTTACAGGCCCTCTGGATATCTGTACGGAGAGGATCCGCGCGTGTTTTTGTCCCTGGATCTGGACAAGGAGATGGCCGAAAACAGCAAGCGCTTCAAGGAGGCACAAACAGCTATCTTTATACAGTGCATAGGCTCACGGGAGCCCGAAAGGCCGTACTGCAGCCGGGTGTGCTGTACCCACTCTATCCTGAGCGCCCTTAAACTCAAGGCCATTAATCCTGGTATGGATGTATATATCCTTTATCGTGACCACATCCGCTCGTACGGCCAGCGGGAAGACATTTACAGAGAAGCGCGCAACAAGGGTGTAGCTTTCATCATGTATAGCCTGGAAGAGAAACCGCAGGTTGAAAAGAAAAACGGCAAGCTAAAAGTGACAGTGAAAGACCAGGCATTGCAATGTCGCCTAGAGATAGAGGCAGACATCTTGACCCTGGCATCTGCAATCGTGCCGAGTGCGGGTAGTGACGCATTGTCCAGGCTTTATAAGGTTCCCATAAATCAGGAAGGTTTCTTCCTGGAGGCACATGTCAAGCTTAGGCCGGTAGAGTTTGCCACTGACGGCGTTTATCTAGCCGGTCTTGCCCACTATCCGAAGCCGATTGGACAAAGCATTGCAGAGGCCAAGGCTGCAGCAGGCAAGGCCGCAGCCCTCCTTTCTCGAGATTCTATTGTGACCCCGGGCATCATCGCACAGGTGGATGAAGCTCTCTGCCGGGGATGCAGTCTGTGCGTCGAACTCTGTCCTTTTGGAGCCATAAAGATTGTGGACACAGAAAAAGGCCGGAAGGCACAGGTAATCGATGTCGCCTGCAAGGGGTGCGGGGTGTGTGCAGCCACCTGCTACCGGCACGCCATCGGCATCAACGCCTTTACCGATGAGCAGATAGGGTCACAGGTGAAGGCGTTTCTTGGTCATTAGTCATTAGTCACTGGTCATTAGTCAGTGGATATTGGTTACTGGTAGATGGTAAGTAATCAGCGAGGGGGCAACGGGTGTGCTATGACAGGTCGCAAGTGACAAGTGACTAATGACAAATGACAAAAAAGGAGGATCTATCATGGCAGCAAAGCTGATTAAAGGAACAGAGATCTCTAAGCAGATTCGTGAAGAAATCACCAGGGAAATAGAGGAACTAAAAGAAAAGCATGGTGTGACACCGGGATTGGCCACTATCCTCGTAGGTGAGGACCCGGGCTCAAAGGTTTATGTGGGGCAAAAGGAAAAAGCCTGTAACAAGCTTGGCATTTATTCTGAGAGGACAGATCTCCCTGCTGATACCTCAGAAGCCGATTTGCTGGAACTCGTGAAAAAATTGAACGATAATCCAAAGATCCATGGTATTCTGGTGCAACTTCCCCTGCCGAAACATATTGATGCCGAGCGGGTGATCTATGCCATCGATCCTGACAAGGATGTGGATTGCTTCAATCCGGTCAATGTGGGCAAACTGATGATCGGCACTGGCCGCTTTCTACCCTGCACGCCCCACGGGATCATGGAGCTTCTGAAGCGCTCAGATATTACCACGGAGGGCAAACACGTGGTGGTGGTTGGAAGAAGCAATATCGTGGGTAAACCAATAGCCAACATGATGATGCAGCCACCTTCCGGAGGAAACGCCACTGTGACCCTTTGTCACACAGGGACAAAAGATCTGGCAGCCTTCACGAAAATGGCAGACATCCTGATTGTGGCAGTGGGTCGCCCCAAAACAATCACGGCTGACATGGTCAAAGAGGGCGTAGTGGTGATTGACGTGGGTGTCAATCGTATCGGCAAAACCCCTGAGGGCAAGGCGATTCTGGCAGGCGACGTTGACTTCGATTCGGTCCAGGAAAAGGCATCAGCTATTACCCCTGTACCAGGGGGTGTTGGCCCCATGACCATCACGATGTTGATGAAAAACACTGTAGAAGCGGCAAAAGGATCGATTTAGGAGGATTCATAATGGAGAGGAAGAGAATGGCCGTTTGCGGCATGGCGTGCCCTGGAATTGATTGTGAAGGGAGTATGCAGGTGGCCAGGGAGGCCGCCAAGAACGGCGTGGTTACTTACATGCAGCGGATGGCACAGAAGGCGATTCAGCCCTGTCTTTTCGGCAAGGGCGGAACATGTTGCCGGAACTGTTCCTTTGGGCCGTGTATGATCATCGAGGATGTCCCCGAATCAATCGGTATTTGCGGGGCAACCGCTTCAACAGTGGCTGCGCGTAACTTCTGTCGCATGATAGCAGGCGGTGCTTCAGCCCACATGGATCACGGCCTCGAAACGACCCTTGGCTTTCTGGCCGCAGCCAAGGGGGAATCCGATTATACGATCAAGGACGAAAAGAAGCTTTTTTCCATGGCCGAGATCTTTGAGATCAAGACCGAAGGTCGCGCGACAAAAGATATTGCCATAGAGCTGGGGGAAAAGGCCCTGGCCGAATTTGGGAGACAGGAGGGGTGCCTCTACACAGTGCGTCGTGCCCCCTTAAAGCGGCAGGAGGTCTGGAAGAAAAGGGGTGTGTTGCCTAGGGGTATCCAGCGGGAGGTCATGGAGATCATGCATCGCACCCACATGGGTACTGATCAGGACTACAAGAATCTTCTCTTGCAGGGGACACGCCTTGCCATAGCCGATGGTTGGGGCGCGTCTATGATCTCCACCGAGTTGCAGGACATCATGTTTGGGACACCAGTGCCGATCAGGGCCATAGTCAATCTTGGCGCCCTTGACGAAGAGAAGGTAAACATCGTGGTACACGGCCATGAACCGATCCTTTCAGAAGCGATGGCCATGGTGTGCCAGGAACCCGAAATGCTGGCAGCAGCAAAAGAGGTAGGCGCTCCCGGGATAAACCTGGTCGGTGTCTGTTGTACGGGAAACGAAATCCTGATGCGCCACGGTATTCCGATTGCAGGTAGCTTTATCCAGCAGGAGGTTGTGCTGGCTACCGGGGCGGTTGAGGCCATGGTGGTTGATATTCAGTGCATCATGCAATCCGTCGCCACCGTGGGCCAGTGTTTTCACACGGAGATCATAACGACCTCTCCCCGCGCAAAGATTCCTGGGGCTACGCATATGGAGTTTGATCACCACCACGCCCTTGAAACAGCAAGAAAGATCGTGAGGCGTGCTATAGAGAGATATCCCAAGAGAAAAGCGGTAAATATACCCAAGCATAAGATGGACGTGGTCGCAGGATTCAGCCACGAGACCATCAACCATATGTTGGGCGGGACCTTCAGGGCGTCCTATCGGCCCCTGAACGACAACATCATCAACGGCCGCATCCGGGGGGTCGGGGCTGTTGTTGGGTGTGACAGCGTCCATGTCCTTTCCGGTCACGTGCACACGACGGTGGCCAAAGAGCTGATAGCCAACGACGTCCTTGTCCTGGTCACAGGGTGCGCAGCCACCGCCTGCGGTCGGGAAGGCCTTCTGCGCCCCGAGGCTGCTGAGTTGGCAGGCCCGGGCCTTAGAGAGGTGTGCGAGACAGTGGGCATGCCGCCAGTGTTGCACATGGGCTCGTGCGTGGACAACAGCCGTATCCTTATAGCTGCTTCTGAAATTGTACGGGAAGGCGGTCTTGGCGATGATATAAACCAGGTACCTGCGGCTGGTTGTGCACCGGAATGGATGAGTGAAAAAGCCATATCGATCGGTCATTATTTTGTGGCGAGCGGTGTCTATGTCGTATTCGGCAGGACCTTTCCAACCACAGGAAGCAAGGTTTTGACTAATTACCTGTTCAGGGAATTAGAAGAGCTATACGGCGGAATGTGGGCGGTTGAAGAAGATCCCACAGAGATGGCACAGATGATGATCCGGCGGATTGAGAAAGGGCGAGAGGCCCTGGGGATTCAGGAAAAGAAAGAAAGGGTCCTCTTTGACATGGCCATGAGGCGGGAGATGTAACTTTTTTTGGAGGTTTCCTTGTAAGTTTTCAATAAGTTGGGGCGTTCCTATCTGGATTCCCGCTTTCGCGGGAATGACGATTGTTTCTATTCGCTCGGCATTCCCGCGCAGGCGGGAATCCAGACAGTAGGAAAACGTTTCACTGGCCGGAACTTTTTGAGAAGTTTCGTTTCCTTTATTGAAGCGGCGAAGCCGCGTTATATAAAATCGTGGAGCGATTTTATGGATAACATGACTCATATAGAACGCAGAAACTTTCCTCCCTGTCAGTTGGCGTGTCCTATTTTGACCGACGCCCGGGAGTACGTCCAGCTCATTGCTGAAAGAAGATTTGAAGAGGCATTTGCTTCCATAAGAAGGCTCAACCCTTTGCCTCGCGTCTGTGGTCGTATTTGCACCCATCCGTGCGAGACGGCCTGCAAGCGAGGACAGGTAGATGAACCGATTGCTATTCCTGCCCTAAAACGCTTTGCTGCTGATGGCCCCTGGAGGGGTCAGTACAAAGCGATTATGCCCGACAAATCAACGGGGCACAAGGTTGCCGTGGTCGGTTCCGGGCCCGCAGGGCTTGCGGCCGCCCATGACCTGGCTCTGCTTGGCCACCACGTCACTATCTTTGATGCCTTGCCGGTTTTGGGAGGCATGTTAAGGGTGGGCGTGCCAGCATATCGTTTGCCCAAAGATGTGGTGGATGAGGAGATCCGGGCGATTCTTGATCTGGGCATTGAAGTCAAAACAGGGGTTCGAATCGGCGAAGAGATCAAGCTCGCCGATCTGTCTGAGCAGGGATACAAGGCGGTGTTTGTGGCGATCGGCGCCCACAAAGACCGCAAGCTCGGAATTGCCGGGGAGGATGGGTTTGAAGGTGTGGTGTCAGCCGTTTCTTTTTTGAAGGCTGTTAACCAGGGTGAAAATCCCAAAGCAGGGAAGAAGGTGGCTGTGATCGGTGGAGGAAACACGGCTGTTGATTCAGCCCGTTGCTTGCTGCGAATGGGTACTGAGGCCGTTCACATGGTGTATCGAAGATCCAGAGACGAGATGCCCGCAGCCAAGGAGGAAATCGAAGAGGCCGTCAGGGAGGGTGTCCAAATATCCTATTTGACCTCACCTGTTGAAATCTTTGGAGAAGACGGGAACGTTTCGGCCTTAAGATGCATCAAGAACGAGTTGGGCGAGCCCGATATTAGTGGTCGAAGAAGCCCAAAGTCTGTGCCAGGATCTGAATTCAACATTGATGTGGATATGGTGATTGGCGCCATCGGCCAGGCGCCTGACTCGTCTTTCCTGGAAAACGAGCTTACGGAAAGAGACAAACGGATATATGTAGAAGATCCTTACGCCCTGATGACGACCCATCCCGGGGTCTTTGCCGGAGGCGATGCGGTTACAGGGCCGGCCACCGTTGTGGAGGCGATTTCTGCGGGTAAACGGGCTAGCATTTCCATAGACCTCTATTTGAGAGGAAAACTTCTGCCCACCACTGAGCAAACGGAGGCTGTTGAAACGGCAAAGCTTTCTCCGGCTCTCATTGAAAAGACTAGAAAGTTTGCGAGATGCAGTAAAATCAGTCTTCCAGCAGAAGCTCGGCTCAAAGGTTTTGATGAGGTAAATGCAGTCCTGTCCGAAGACCTTGCGACCAAGGAAGCCCTCAGGTGCCTCCATTGTTATCTTGGGGCGAGGATCGACAAAGAGAAATGCATTTCCTGTTTGACCTGTGTGAGGGTTTGCCCTCTAGGCATACCCACCACTACCAAGATGGGAGAGATTGCCATCGATCCCTTTGCCTGTCAGGCTTGCGGGATGTGCGCCCTTGAGTGCCCGGTCCGGGCCATTGACATCAGCCTCGATCCCCGTGATCAGATTACCCGGGAGATAGAAAAGGCGATGGCCGAATCAGAGTATCCAGAGACTGCGATTGTCGGTTTTTTCGACCTCCATGGGAACTTCCGTTCGAGCGATCTGGAAAGTCTGAGACAAGACCATCCCAATATTTTGCCCGTGATGGTCTTTGGGCTTAGAAGGGTTGACACGTCTGATATCTTGAAGGCCTTTGAATTCGGGGCTGACGGCGTGCTTCTTGCCCAGTGCCCGCCTGATACCGACCCCTTTCCGGAGACAGCAGACAGGGTCAAACGACGAATGGCCCATGCCAGGACCCTGCTGGATGCCTTAGGCATTGACGCAGCGCGTCTTGAGATTTGCGATATGCCCGACCGGGGAATAGTTGATAAAGAATTGATTGACGGGCTGATTCAGAGAATCAAGGGGCCTGGTCAAGCCCGCTCAGAATAACAGGCCGTTACGATTTTAGGTTATTTCGTAACACTCACTAACAGCGATTTGGAAACTATATAAATCCCCCCTAACCCCCCTTTGGCAAAGGGGGGAATGACTTGAAGTCTCCTTTGGCAAAGGGGGAAGAACCAAAGTCACCGTTCGTAAAGGGGCAAAGTCTAAAAGTCCCCCTTTGTAAAGGGGGATTTAGGGGGATTTAGGGGGATTTCATAGGGGGTTAATAGCTTAAGATCAAGACCTTCCAGATTTCTGGCTAAAGGAAGAAAGTGTATGATCACATTAGAGCAGAAAAAGTTTCAAGAGATTGAGAAGATGACCACGGGCTACAATCGCCTCTTGGTGCTGGGATGTGAAACGTGCGCTGCCATGTGTTTTGCAGGCGGACAGCGACAGGTCGCAGAGCTTGTCTCTGCCATTCGCGTGGCGAGAAAAACAACAGGCGAGCAAGGTGAGGTTTTGGAAGAGGCCATCGCCAGACAGTGTGAGCCTGAATTTGTTGATCTGATCAAAGATGAGGTTTCTGACTGCGACGCTATACTTTCTTTGGCGTGCGGGGCCGGGGTCCAGATGCTTGCCGAACGGTTTCAGGACAAGGTAGTGTTGCCGGGCTGCAATACAACCTTCTTGGGCGTAACCGAGGAATTGGGGGTGTGGTCAGAACGTTGTGCTGGTTGCGGGAACTGTATTCTGGACAAAACAGCCGGGCTGTGCCCTATTGCCAGGTGCTCCAAGCAGCTTCTCAATGGCCCGTGCGGGGGGTCTATGAATGGGAAATGCGAAATCAGTAAAGATGTAGATTGCGTGTGGCAATTGATCATTGATCGCCTCACCAAGCTTAATCGGCTGGAGATGCTGGAAGAGATCTTTCCCGTTAAAGACTGGTCACCGGCCGGACACGGCGGACCCAGAAAAATGGTCAGAGAGGATCTTAAGTCATGAAATCAGGCAGTAATTTGGAAAGATTGTTGGAAAGCGGGCAGTTTGCTGTCACTGCAGAGGCTGGGCCTCCAAAAGGGAGTTCGCCTAAGGTTGTTCAGAGAAAAGGGGAACTGCTTAAGCTTTGCTGTGATGCCTTGAATGTGACTGACAATCAGACCGCTATTGTGCGGATGTCAAGCTTGAGCGGCTGCGTTCTGTTAAAGGAAATGGACGTGGAGCCGGTCTTGCAGATGGTCGTGAGAGACCGCAATCGTCTTGCCCTCCAGGGGGACATCCTGGGAGCCGCAGCGTTGGGCATCCGCAATGTTCTCTGCCTTTCAGGCGATCATCAAAAGTTTGGCAACCACCCCTCGGCCAAAGGGGTGTACGACATTGATTCCATCCAGTTCATTCAGACGGTCAAGAACATGCGGGATGAACACAAGTTTCTCAATGGTGAAGATATCTCCGGAGATGTGCCTTTTTTTATCGGAGCGGCAGCCAATCCCTTTGCCGATCCGTTTGAGTTCCGCGTCATCCGTTTGGCCAAAAAGGTGGCCGCTGGTGCGGATTTTATTCAGACCCAGGGCATCTTTGACATGTCCAAGTTTGTTAAATGGATGAAAATGGTCAGAGACAGGGGCCTGCACGAAAAAACCCACATACTTGCCGGGCTGATACCGATCAAGTCCGTGGGTATGGCCCGCTACATGCGAAATAATGTTTCCGGCTTGAGTGTGCCAAAAGAGATTGTTGACCGGATGGCCGATGCCAAGGAGCCCAAGGAAGAAGGCGTGAAGATCTGCCTTGAGACCATCGAGCAACTCAAAGAAGTTGACGGGATACACGGCATTCATATCATGGCAGTGGCCTGGGAGGATATCGTATCCCGGATCGTGGAAGAGGCCGGCTTGATGCCCAGACCGGTGGTGTAGATAGTGAACAGTGAACAGTGAACAGTGAACAGTAGGCAGTGGGCAGTTGCGGGTTACGGGTCAAACGAGCAATGAGTATCCAGTATCCAAATGACCACTGACCACTGACCACTGGGTAATGACAAATAACTGATAACGATTCCCGAATAACGAAACAAATGGGGGTGCGACATGGGAGCAAGTGCCAAGATCCTGGTGGTGGATGATGACCCGGACATGCGGGAAGCCTTGCAGATGATATTGGAATCCGGGGGGTATACCGTGGTCATGGCTGAGGATGGCGAGAAATGCCTCTCCAGGCTGAAGGAAGAGCGGCCGGATCTGCTTATTCTTGACCTCCTCATGCCCAGGATGGATGGTTTTGAGGTGTGTAAGACCCTAAAAGATCCGCGGTATTCTAAGTATGCCCGTATGCCGATCATCATCCTCAGCTCGGTACAGGAGGGGGTCAGCCAGCGCCGTTATGAACTGGAGACCGGTGTGCAGCTCGATGTGGATGATTATGTGGAAAAGCCGATCGAAAGCAGCGTGTTGCTCGAAAGGGTTGGTAAAATCATCAAGAGAATCGGTAAGGAGTAATTCCGAAATCCGAAATCCGAAATACCGAGGGTGTGCCCATGAAAAAGGTATTACTAGTAGACGACGACGTTGACTTTGGCGAGGCAACAAAGCTCCTTTTGGAAAGCAAGGGCTACGAGGTAGTTCTGGCCTATGACGGTAAGGATGGTCTCGAGAAGGTGCGGGCTGAGAAACCCGATCTGGTGATCCTGGATGTGATGATGCCTGAAATGAGCGGATACGACGTCTGCGTTGTCCTTAAGGCAGACCCGGAGTTGAAAAAGATTCCGGTCATTTTGCTCACAGCCGTGGACCAGGCCCTTTTCAAGACAACTTACACCCAGACGATGGGCCTCATGACCGAGGCTGAGGACTACATTGCCAAGCCGGTTGAACCCGAAGATCTGGTAAGGCGGGTGGAGGATCTGCTTAGTCAGGACTAGTCAGACGATGTTGATCAAGCCGAGCATAAATATATTGGTGGTGGAAAATGATATCACCATTTTGCAAAAATGCCGGGAACTCCTCCTGGACGAAGGTCACAGGGTCCGTACCGCTGAGTCTGTTGAAGAGGCCCTGGACATCATCCAGAAACATCCGGGAGATGTGGACATCATGCTCCTTTCCCTTGAGCTTCCCGGATGGGGGGGCATGACCCTCATCGAGACTCTACAAAAGGCAAGGCGTGAAATCCTCATCATGACCATGTCGGACAACTGTGGTGAGGAGGCCATAGAGGCCATGCACGCCGGCGCCTATGACTGCATCCGCAAGAGCTTTACCACCGATCGTTTCTGGATAAAGATGAATCGGGCCATAGAGGCCTTCAGACTCAGACACCAGCTTGACATACTGACACGGCAAAGGCAGGCCGCCTTAACCACGGTCCGCCGCGATGAAAATCTCCTTGCCATCCTCCAGAGTTTCACGGACGGGTTCGTGGTCACGGACTGGCAGACGAACATCGTCCTGTTTAATGAAAAAGCCGCCAGCCTGTTTGACTTGACACGGGAAAAGGCATTAGGTCATCCAATTTCGGTCTCCATAAAATCCGATGAGTTGCTATCGTTTTTTATGCGGGCAATAAAATCAGATAGTGCTTTGGCTCCGTTAATGGTTGGTGAGGAACCCATCATCAAAGTGGGGGAAAAAGCTCTTCGTGTCCATGTAGACCCTGTCAAGAATGAGACAGGAACTGTTATTGGTGCAGCAGGCCTGTTTCACGATGTCAGCACGGTCAGCGCAATGGATAAGCTAAAATCAGACTTTCTTTCTATGGTCTCACACGAACTCAAGTCCCCCTTAAGCTCCCTGCTGATGCAGATTTCGGTAGTCCTGGACGGACTGGCCGGAGATCTTACTGCCAAACAGTCGGATTTGCTCGCCAAGGCCAAGGAAAAGACCAAAGGGATGATTACCCTTGTTAACGACATCCTGGACTACCGGCGCATCCAGGAGGGTAAATCGATCCAGAAGATCGAAAGCCTGGATCTGGCGGAAATCCTGAAACGGACCATTGAACTCATGCACTTATCGGCCGAAGAGAAAGGGCTTAGCCTTACATGCGAAATCGCGGAAGAGCTGCCATCCTTCAGTGGGGACAGGGGTGGCGTGGAGGCGATCTTTGTCAACCTTATCAGTAATGCCATTAAGTACACCCCCAGAGGGGGGAACGTGAACGTCACACTGAACAAAGCAGGCAAAGATATAGGGTTCAAGGTGGTGGATAACGGCATAGGGATTCTACCAGAGGATATTGACCGTATTTTTGAGAAGTTCTATCGCATCAAAACCGAACAAACCAGGAGTATATCAGGCTCAGGGCTTGGGCTGTCGATAGTCAAGGGCATTGTGGACGCCCATAATGGTTCAATCCAGGTGGAAAGCGAGGCAGGAAAGGGGACGACCTTCGTCGTATCGCTGCCTGCGGAATCCGGTTGAGCCCGTTTAGCCGGTTAACTGTAATCGTGAATCGTGTAATCGTGAATCGAAAAGGGGAGAGCGGAAAGCAAATAGCGATTCTCGAATAACTAATAACGAATCCAATCCCACCAACCGGCTAAACTGGCCAAACCGGCTAAACGGGCCAAACGGACCAAATTGGAGGTGTAACATGATCATTGCAGAACGGAAACCGTTAGCCGAAATACAGGACATGGTTGCCCCATACCGTAAGATTCTGCTGGTTGGATGCGGTACGTGTATGACATTTTGCTCTGCTGGCGGACCTCAGGAGGTGGATAAACTTGCAGAGGCACTCCTTTCTGAAAACAAGGAGATGATTGCAGGCAAGACTACGATTCCCCGGCAGTGCGCCGTGAAGTTTATCGACCG
>Ga0114922_10003831_pt1 | contig 13999 bp, 12 predicted proteins | sample AartaG_FD_100975 | JGI IMG/M metagenome (GOLD analysis project Ga0114922, IMG submission 100975) | Deep subsurface microbial communities from Aarhus Bay to uncover new lineages of life (NeLLi) - Aarhus_00045 metaG | ecosystem: Environmental > Aquatic > Marine > Oceanic > Sediment | place...
TGAAATTGGTGAATTACTAATCTTTGCTGGAATAGTTCTAGGCTTACAATTGATATTTTCATTACTAACATATGCTTTACTTAGTAGTAAAATTAAATCTGGAGCTAAAACTAAAAGTGGAAAAAAATAACTCTTCCTCTTTTTCTTTTTCTATTACATTTTTATTAACATTTTTCGAATAAATTTTAATGCAAACTGATGATATTCGTCCCTATCCCGAGATTTGTTCTTGGTCACTAAAAAATTCAGTTTGAACAACAATTATTGTTCCATGAACAATTCCCCAATTGAAAAAGATAATTTGCCTACGTCTTTCTCTTTTATTCCTCCTAGAAATGAGTAGTTAAGTTTTTGGAGAATTTATCTTATTTTCAATTTCTTTGACAAGTCCATCAAAATCACTTATGTGTTGTTTTGAAGTTTTATCTTTCATGTAGATATTTATCTTTTCTTCAAATACTTCAATAACTCATATATTTTTTCTTAAGGAATTTAGCAATGTAGTAATTGGAGTTACTATGGTAAATATTAACATTATTGTTAGATAACGAAATACATCTACATAAACTCTGCATGCTCTCTTATCAATAATTAAGTAGATTGAGTAGAATATGATGAAGAGTAAACTATTGATAATTCTAAGAAGATTATGGAACTCGGGATAAAGATCTTTATTTCTACTAATGAAATCATACGTTATAAAAGGAAAGGTAAAAACAATCCAATAAAAATAGAAGAAGATTTTAACCCAAAGCTTTAGAGCAACAACATCACAGGTAGCTGCACCTGGAGGATGAGTAATAAATAATAATACAAAGAAAGTGATTATTGTGAAGAAGAGATTACTCTCAAGCAAAAAGAGCCCATTTTTGAAACTAATTATCTGTTCTTTCTTTGTATGTGTATTGTCCATTACACTAACAAAAATGAATGTGTCTAATAACTTTACTCCGATTCAAGAATAAATATCTGATGTTGTGAAATAATTCTCTTCTTGGAAGGGTATATTGAATTACAACTTCTTGCGATAATATTCTCTAATTTCCTTATACAGTTTCAATACGATAAGAAATAAAATTGGTGTGATCAGGGATATGAATATTACTGTTCTATATCTAACTGGACTTATATATGCACGACATCCTGCAGAGTGGATGGATTCAGCTATTAGAAAGGAAATAATAATTCCTAATCGAATGAAAGGATAAAGATTAATCAATTTAATGTTGTTTCTTCTTATAAAACCATAAATGAAAAATGGAAGGAGACATATTACTGAATAAATAATTGCGAATATTGATACCCAAGTTTGTGTTATTTGAATATCACATGTCCATGCTGAAGGATGTGTTCTAAAATACAAGATATAGAAAATTACAATTGATAAGAAGAGTAACAATTCTAATATCGCTAAGAGATTTTCTATTGTTAAGAAATCGATTTTTTTCTTCAATCCATCATCCATTACAAAACTAAGCTACTACTTCTAAATTAACTTTTGGAATATTCATTAACTCAGAATAATTGCTTAAATTGGTTTTCGCTAAATAGAATCACTTGAGCGTTTCTCTAAATGAACATTTTAAGCACAATCTTAGAAACAACACTCTTCTATTAAGGTCGTCAATCTGATATCAATTTCTGGAGAAAGATTTAACTGTTTATTTGAAGAATAGAAGTATAGGTGTTGAAGACTTGGAACTAGAAACTAGTAAAACTGACAAGACAAGTGAAACTAGTGAAGATCAAATTGAAAATAGAAGGTCTTCCTTTCGAGTATTCTATAAGAAATACAGTACGTTGCTATACATTTTAACCATTTTTTATTCTGTAGCTATTACTTTATGGCTTGTTTTAGATGAAATCTTCTATTTGATTAATTTCGGTATAATAGGTACTTCAATAGGATTGGGTTTTGGATTATGGCCAGTTTTTAAAAGAAGCAAGAAACACATTGCTAGAAGAATCAGTCAGGTTCTTGTAGGAGGTTACATGTTTTTTGGATTGGGTTTTGGATTAATTTACCTAATTTGGGGATATATCCAACCAGAGAATATGCAATTGGAAGGTTTTTGGTTCTGGTTACTAGCAGGACAATTTGCTGCTGGAGTTATTCATTATTCAATCGCAAAGATATTTGGACCAACACTATTTGGTAGAGGGTGGTGTGGTTGGACATGCTGGACAGCTGCTATTTTAGATTTGCTTCCTTGGAAGAAGAGTCCAGGTCGCAAAAAGCTGTGGGGGCATTTGCGTTATGTTCTCTTTATATTAAGTACACTTCTTGTTATCATTCTAGTATTCGTTTTTAATTATACACTATCATCAACTACTGGAATATTAGACTTTACTGGTTCTTATAGTGGACCGGATTTGAAATCCTCTATATTTCAAATTCATGAGTTTTGGTGGTTCTTTATTGGAAACCTATTTTATTTTGCTGTAGGTATAGCTTTAGCAATTGTACTCAAAGATAACAGAGCATTCTGTAAGTATGTATGTCCTATTGTCCCCCTAATGAAAGTTGGCTCAAGAGCTTCAATTATGAAAATTGCAGTTGATACAGAAAAATGTATCCAGTGTGGTGCTTGTGAAAAAGCTTGTCCCATGGATATAAAGATCTTGACTTATGCTGATAAAAGTTCTAGAGTTACTTCTACAGAATGTATTCAATGTATGGAATGCATAAGCGTATGCCCAAAATCTGCAATAAAAGAAACATTCAGATTTGATATAGGTTTCAAAGAATACCTAAAATTAAAGGAAGCTAGCTAAACAACTGCTTGTTAGGGAAGTTAAAAGCATATTCTTGGAAATAATACCCTTCTTGGAAGGAGATATTTTTTACCTGGATCTAAATTGGTAAATTACTTTCCATGTTGCAAAGAGAAGTATGAAGAAGCTTTATTAGATATATTCAGTAAACAAGAGAAGGTGCACCAGCAATGAAAAGTAAGTACATTATCTCTGTCATGATTTCTTTAATTCTAATATTGAACCCTTCTTTCTCTTTTAGTTCAGTAAATGTAGTAACTCAAAAAGCAAATGAATCTCTGAATTCTTTCGATAGATCAACTTGGGAATGGGGTCCATATCAATTAATATCTGAGAGCAGTTCTCTTTATTCTAGAAATCCGTCTATGGCAGTTGATGAAGAAGGAAATGTGATTATTGTTTGGGATGATGATACTGATATTCTAGATTCAGATGCTGATAAGGATATTTTTCTCAGAAAATGGTTTATAGGAAATCAAAGCTGGTCTGCAATTGAACTAGTTTCGGATATAAGTACTTTGAATTCAAAGGATCCAGTACTAGATATAGATGAAGGTGGAGATATATTTGTTGCTTGGGAAGATCTCACACCTTATGCAGTAGCAGGACCAGATACGGATATCTTTGCACGTAAATGGGATGTAAATACAGGTTCATGGGGAAATACTGAGATCATATCCTCACTAAGTGATGGAATTTCTTTGGATCCCTCAATTCAAATTGATTCTTCAGGTATTGTACACGCTGTTTGGCAAGATTGGACTGATTATAATAGTTCTGGAGCAGACTATGATGTATTCTATAGAACACGGAATCCTGCTGGCTATTGGGAATTTGTAGAAATTGTATCCACAGAAAGTTCACTAAATTCTTTCGATCCTAAACTTACTATGGATTATGAAGAAAACATCCATGTTGTATGGTCTGATCAGACAGATATATCTGGTGCTGGTGGTACTGATTGGGATGTGTTCTATAAGAAAAAAGATTATCTTACAAGTAATTGGACCAATACAGTAGTTCTTTCTACAGAAAGTACTAGCACATCGGCTGATGTTTCAATTATTACTGATTTAACAGGAGAGATTCATATAGTGTGGGAAGATTTAACAGATTATGATAGTTCTGGGGTTGACAGAGATATCTTCTATAAGAGATGGGATCCCCTATTAAATATCTGGACAACAACAGACGTTATTTCAATAGTTTCAGGTGATGATAGTTATGACCCGAAACTTGCTATTGATTCCGAAATGAATCTTCATCTTGTTTGGATAGATTCTTATGATTATGCAGGCTCTGGTAATTTATTTGATGTCTTATATAGAATGTTTGATAGAGATACAGAATTATGGTCCGACACTACTCTAGTAACTACTGAGAGTACAGAAGATGTCTACTTAACAAGAATATCTGTAGATAAATATGGTTTTGTACATGTTATTTGGGAAGATAACACAACTCTATTGAGTTCAGGAGGAGATATTGATGTATTCTACAGGAAATTTCTAGGTCCTCCTTCACAGGTAGAATTGTACTCTATTGAACCTAATCCAAGTGTTTCAGGTAATGTTTTTCTAGAATGGTCCGATGTCGCTGGAGTAGAAGATTATTACGTTTATAGGGCTATTAATTACATAACTTCAGTTGCTGAATTAGAACCACTTGCAAAAACCACCAATCATATCTATATGGATCAGATTGATTCAAATGGAACATATTTCTATTCAGTAGTTGCTGGAAATCCGTTTTTTAATAGCAGTATTTCGAATATTAGATATGTAGAATTCATAGATTATTCACAAACTTCTGAACCTAATGGTGATAAGCCTGGCTTATTTGAAAACATTCAGTTTGGTGAAATTATTATTCTTTCAGGTGCATTTATTGTCATGCAAATTGGATCTGCTCTAATTATTAATTCCACTGTTTCAAGAAAACTCCGAAATTCGAGTAAGTCTACAAAAAAGAAGAAATAAAGCATAGATTTGATAAGGTCACAAATTTCCTAAACATTCTGCTTTATCAAGTATTTCTGCTAGACGTACAACAAATCTTGCAGCAGGTCCTCCATCCACAATATCATGATCAACTGTCATTGTAAAACACAATCTATCTTCAGTGATATACTCATTTGTTTTATCTTTTCTTGGAACAGCTTTTTTGTATACTCCTCCTAGGGTGAAAGTTAGTGTAGTTGGAGTGATAGGCAAAGCCCACCCCATTTCCTTAGTAAACATTCCAATAGACGATACTCCTATTGTACCAATTATTTCTTTCTTTTTAGCAGGATGTTTTCTCAAATAGTTCCAAGAGAATTTTCTCATCCATTGTGGAAGTGATAGTAGTCTCATAAAGGCTTTATTTGCCTTTGGTGATGTTAAATCAGATTGTGCAGCTCGAATTTCCTCATGGATTTGTCTGTAAGTTTTCTTGTTTGCAGACCGAATGATATAATTTTGAGGAAATTTCCTCCCTTTGACATCTTTTTCTACGATAGTAGCAACGTCAACATCATCAAAGAGAATTAATTCCTTCTTCTTCCTAATTGCATGCATGATTTTGTTTTCATCGACTGCTTGAGCAATACAATGCAAAACGAATGATGTAAAGGATAGCTTCTCTCCCTTTTCATTTTCATAGTCTTTCATCAGTTTTCTTGCATGGGTGACATCAAACTCCCCAAATCCATGAACGTTATGTTTGGACATACCCTCATTCATGAAGTCTACAACTACATTTCTTAGAAGTGGCCATGGTTTAGTAGAAAAAGTGTTGGTTTCCTCTGACATTTGCATCATCTCATTTTTTCTTTAAAATGGTTAGATTACATCCGATTCTTAAGCATATCTCCATCAAATTGCTTCACTACTCTTCCTGCAATAAAATTGTGGAAGAACTTCATTTTAGTATCATAATAGTATCCTGATTTGTCTTTATAGTATTCATAATCCGCAGAATACTCATCGGGATGAGCTTCTGAAATATACTTGAATAAATTGAACATTATCACTTGAAGTAATTCAGGTTTGTTCTTATTTCCTTTTTCAATTTTTTCAAGAAGTGTATCCATTCCTCCAATTATCTTCTCATGATTGAATTGGATTTCCTTATCTGATCTAGACGAATATTGAAGCTCTAAGGATGAAACAACATTAAAACCAAAAGTTGTCAATATACCTCCAAGATATTCTGCAACTTTGTCTGCTCCAAAACCTCGACAAACACCTATAACCATTGCAAATTTATCGAAGTAGCTTGGTCTATGTGTGTTGTATCCAATTCTGTCCATGAAATTTTTCATCAATCCTGAAACATGATTAACATAAACTGGAGAAGCAAATATCACTCCATCAGCTTTATTCATCTCATCAATTATCATATCTCTATCATCTTTCAAAGGGCATCTTTCTTCACCTTTCTGAACACACTGATAACATCCTATACATTGCTCTATATTCGCATCCTTAATGCTTATGATTTTGTAATCAATATCTGGATAGCTCTTTTCAATGTCTTTCAATGCTTTATAGGTCATTCCCTTTGTTGGACTACCACAAATTGCTAAAATTTTCTTTTTTACAGTTTCACTCATACTTTTCACCATTTTCTATTTCTATGAAATCTGAACCTAGGTGTACTCATCGCATATTTAAATGTTTTCACATATTTCGAATTATAAAAAAACTTATATGCTGGTATTTCCTAATATATTTAAGCAAACAAAGTTAAGAAAAACAAGTTGGATTGAGAATTGATGAGTGGGAATCAACACAACAAAAAGAACTCTGATGAATCCTTTCTTTATACAGGCAGAATCAGAGAAATAGAAGTTGAAATTGTGAGATTTCAATTGGATTTAGCACGATCTAATTCTCAATCTGAAACCTTGCAAAAAATTTTATCTTCTTTACTACTTCATCAAAAACTTACTCAATCTCAAATAAAAGTAATAACAAATCTATCAAAATCAACTATTTCTACTGGATTATCCAATCTAATGAATATTGGTCATATCAGAAAAAAAAGAATACCTGGATCAAGAGAATATCTATATTTTGTTACTTCTTCATATGTCGATTCTATAAATAATGCTTTTGGAAGTCTTGAAAAGGAAATTCAATTCTTAAAGAATGAACTGTCTGTTTTGTCTACTAATTGTTCTAAAGACCAAAAGGGTTACAGCTTGCTTTCATACCGAATTTCGGAGATAATTAGAGTTTTTGAATTGTATCAAATGTTTCTTGAGAAACTAACTAATGATGAGATTGTACTTGAAAAAGAAGACCCTACAAAGAAAATAACATTAGACGATATTCACAGAGTTGATGAAATATTTGACCCTGAAATTAAAAAAATTGAGGACGATATAATTGATTTCTTCTCTTTTAACTCTGCATACTCGACAATGGATGAGTTATTCCTTGAGATTTATGTTTACTTCTTTACTAGAAATGTTTTAACACAAGAGAAAATCAGACAACTCACTGGATTATCTTTAGGTAAAGTATCTCAGATTATTGGTGCTTTGATTGAAATGAATGCTATTGAGGAATTGGATAAAGTAAAAATGCATGATATCATTCCAGAAAATAAATCAAGACAAAAGATTTACTCAATGAACTCGATTCAGATAAGCTTCTTTAAATCAGCTCTTAACTCAGGGAATAATATACTCAAGAGTTATAATCATTTCAAAAGTTTAAGAGATGAATTGAAAATTAAGAAATCTAAACTTAAGAACAGATGTGGTTACAATGAGGTTCTGCAAGTTCTTGAAAACTATTTTAAATTAATGGGATTTTTCGATAAATCTGTAAAAATTTTTAGGGATCTAATCTGAATTTCACAAATTACTAAAAAGATATAATTATTCAAGCAAATATGTTGAATACTATATTCGAAGAATCGGTGTTTGATTTGAATAAAGAAATGATGGAACTAGAAGATATAATACAAGCTATAGAACTCTTCTGTAGGGGTATAATCGACTGTGATTATAAAAAATTTTTCAAGTATTTCATCCAGACGCGAAATCAATTGTTGTAAATCAAAAAACAGATGAGATCATCTCTTTAACTAGAGAGCATTGGAAGGAGACACATGAAAAAGGATTATGTGATCCGAACATTGAATCAGAGTACAAGATCAAAACAACAGAATTTCATGGTACAATAGCCTATGCTCACGTAGAGATTGTAGATAAATATGAAGACTATAGAGTAATTTATACAGATTTCCTTTCTCTAATTAAACATAAAGAGAAATGGATAATTGTAAATAAAATAGGTTATGGGGAACGAAAATGATTACTCAGGAGCAACTTGTCAATATTATCGTTAAATTTATTCGAAAAGAAACTGGGTACACCAAGAAAGCAACCTTTGGTATTGGGTAAGATAAATTTTACATTAAATCACAAGAAGAACTAGGTGAAGGTGAAATCAAGATTATATTCGAGTATTTTTTCGAAGAAGATGGGTTCTCACAATATCCGAAAACTCATGAGATTGAAGGATATTTTACACTTGATTTAGATGGGGATATAATCAATTGGTCTATGGAAGAAGTTTTTACTGGTCCAGCGTCAACATTGGGACCTTACAAACAGAAGGAGAACAAAGAATAATAGTATTGTAATATTTTAGAAAAAAGAACGTGAAACTAGTTAAACGATAAATTTCTATGTGTAGTATCCTTGGGATTCCTTCTATCTTTGAATAATTTCTTATCCATTTGATGTCAGAAAAAAGTTACTCTTTCATTGATTTTCTTTATTACTTTCTTATTTAGTATTTTTGTGAACAATACTTTTAGGTGTTATTACCTTACTTTTTTATTGGTGACATGCTCAAATGAAAAAAAGAGTTCTATTAGTTTTTACGATTCTTTTGTTGTTTTCTTTACAAATGAATATGAGTTATACATACTCATTTCAAAATCAAGAAGAAAAAAATCTGGTAATCAATGCGTATGATTATTCTAACTGGTTTTGGACAGATATTGAAGTTTTAACTGGCGGAGATGATGATTCATTTAATATAAAGATGGTTGTGGATGAAATGAATAATATTCATTTTATTTGGCAAGATGATACAGATGACCTTGCTGGCTCTGGTAATGATCGAGATTTATTCTACATGAATTGGAATTTTGCAACAGATACCTGGTCTAGTATTGAGGTGGTTTCTACTGAAGGGAGTTCAACTTCTGAAGGTGGAAAATTAGCTATTGATACTGTTGGCAACATACATGTAGTATGGGTGGATTATGCAGATCTTTTAGGTGCAGGAGGTACAGATGTGGATGTTTTTTATCGTATGCGTTCAGTTTCGGGGGTTTGGTCCTCTTATGAACTCCTTTCTGATGTAAGTGATTCAAATGCTCAAGAATTAACAATTATTGCAGATAGTTTTGATAACATTTATGTTGCTTGGTCTGATCCTACAGATGTTGGTGATTTGGGAGGAACAGATCGTGATATCTTTTATAATGTATATGATGAAGGTACAGACACATGGAAAGGAATGACTTTAGTCTCTGAAGATTCCTCCTCGGTTTCAGTGGAACCTTGTCTAGCTGTGGATAGTAAAAATTATGTTCACCTTGTTTGGACAGACAGTACTGATATTTTAGGGGCAGGATCTGATTATGATATCTTTTACAAGAAGCTTTTATCATCTTTCTCAATTTGGTCTTCAACTCAAGTTGTGAGTGAAGAAAGCACAGATAATTCCCGCGATGGTAGTATGTGTATTGATAGTGAAGATTCTATACATGTTGTGTGGTATGATGAAACAGATTATCTAAGTTCAGGGACTGATCTTGATATTTTTTACAAATATTATGATTCATTAAAATCTTCATGGACACCAACTGAAGTTTTATCTGTTTATGCAGATGCACCTTCCGCTTTACCTATCATTACTGTTGATGACTCAGATACTCTACATCTGGTTTGGGAAGATCAAACTGATTATGGAGGTATTGGTTCTGATTGGGATATAGTATATCAATATAAAGATAAAAATTCAAATCTGTGGTCTCAATTAGCTTTAGTTTCACTTGATCCTGATTCTGAATCTTATGTTCCTACAATCTTGGTAGATAAGTTCAATCACATTCACATTGCTTGGTATGACAATACAGATTATTTAGGTTCAGATGCAGATTATGATATTTTTTACAGAAAATTTGTTGGTCCTCCAGAGGTTACTATCCTTACCCCCTTTGATTCTGGTATTATTGAAATTGGTAATTTGACCTTAACATGGCAAGAGGTTAACAGTGCTGAGAGCTATCAAGTTTTTAGAGATCGAGCCTATATTTATTCAACTAGTTCCTTATCTCCTATAGCAACAGTTTCAGAACTAAGGTTTACAGATACTCTGGATTTAAGTGGAGATTATTATTACACAGTAATAGCAACAAATCGATTTGGTGAAAGTGATTCTTCTAATATTGAATCAGTTACAGTTTTAGAAAAATCTGGATTATTCCAGTCGTTTAATTTGGGAGAAATCTTCATACTTGCTGGTATTTTGGGCGGAGTTCAGCTGATATTAACTACAATAGTGATTGTATTAGTAAAAGCTGGACCAAAAGTAAAAAATACTCCAAAGACAGGCAAAAAATAATTTTCTTTTTTTTTACATTTCATTAAGTGTTTCTCTAATATATTTTAATACAAACTTACGATATTCATCAATTTTGCAATATTTCGAGATTTGTTCTTGATCTTCAAAAAATTCTGTTTGAACAACACTAACAGTTCCATGAACAATTCCCCAAATGAAGAAAGATACTTAAACGCATTAAATCTTCATGTACTGTGGTTAAACTATGCCTACTCATCAAAATCATGCAAATGAAGTTCAAAAAGAGTTAGTAAAACTTGGTGTAATTACATCTGATTCAAATATGATTAGCTATAAGCAAATTGTTGGTGGAGGGTCTGCTAACTCAATTTATGAGATGATTTTTGAAAATCCTTCTATAAGCTTCATTCAAAAAGTTAATACATACAATGAAGACCAAGATGTACGTCATGAGTACACAAATCAAAAAATTCTATTTGAGAATTACATCAATGTTCCACAACCATTCTTTATGAAACTCACACCTAACTCAAGAGATAATCCATATCTTGTTATGGAAAAAGTAGTTGGTCCTAGATTAGTAGATGTAAAAGAAGAAAATCCAAGTCAATATGAACATCTTATTGAGAAACTACTACTTGAATTATTCAAAATACACAATTTGAATACTAAGCTGTTCCCTAAGTTATTATTTCCTGACATTCAAGAGAATCCTTTTACTCTAATAGATAGAAAACTGCATCTAATCAATTTATACCTTGAGAGATATCTTGAAGATCTGGAAGAACTTATTCCTGTTGTTAAATGGTTGGAGAGAAACAAAGAAAGTTACCCTTGTGAGAGATTGGTTATAGTTCATGGAGACTATCATTCGTTCAATATTATCGTTCAAGAAAATCAAGAACTCAAAATACTTGATTGGACAGGGATAAAGATTAGTGATTTTAGAATGGATGTAGCTTATACTGCAACTACTGAAAGCTATACAAAAGAGGATGGATTGTCTGCAAAAAGAAGAATGAAAAATGTAGAACTGATAAAGAATAAGTATGAGCAAATTTCTGGAGTCAAAGTCGAAGGCATATCTTATTTCATGATTTTGACGTGTATGTTTAACCTGGTTAGACTATATAGTCAGATAAATAATCCAGAAATAACCGGTGAAAATGAAGTAACTAAAGATTTCTTTAGATCTGTTTATGACTATTTTCTGTTTCTTGTTGATATAATCAAGGAAAACTGTAATGTTGAATTTAAACAAATCAAAGAGTATTTTGCAGAAAAAAATTAACTTAATCTCCTTACAAATTCATTTGGCTGAATAGAAAAATATTTAGTATTTCTCTAAATAAACACTCCATGGAAGGAAAGATTATTTTTATTTCTGGTTCTACCGATGGCATTGGTAAGCAAGCTGCTCTTGAATTAGCTAAACAAGGTGCTCATATTATAGTCCATGGAAGAAACAAGGAAAAAACAAAAGCTGCTGTTGAGTTCATCAAAACAGAGTCAAAAAGTGAAAATATCGATTATGTCTTAGCAGATATGTCTTCATTCAAGCAAATAAGAGCTATGTCAGAGATTCTTCACGAAAGGTATGATAGAATAGATGTTCTTGTTAATAATGCTGGAGCACAAATTCATGAATTTCAGCATTCAGAGGATGGTTATGAATTGAACTTTGCTGTCAACCACTTAGGTTATGTTCTCACAACATCACTCCTTCTAGATTTAGTAGCTAAATCTGAATACAAACGAATAGTTATTGTTAGCTCAGGTATGCATTTTAGATTAGAAGAAATAGATTATGAAGTTTTTAAAGGAAAAGCAAGTTACGATTTATACAATTATTATGCCCATTCAAAACTAGCAAACATACTATTTGGATACAAGCTTTCAAGGTTGCTAAAAGAAAGTGGGATAACTGTAAACAGTCTCCATCCAGGACTTATCAACACCAATTTGAACCCGCAAAGACCTCAACATATAGTAGCTCGTGCATTGCCTGTTGAATCAGGTATTATCAGTACTATGCATTTAGTTACTTCATCTGAACTAGATAGAGTTACAGGAAAATATTTCACTTCCGATGGTACTGAAACTGAATCAAGTCCTATATCATATCATATTGCTGATCAAGAAAAACTTTGGACTATTTCTGAGACTTGTGTGGGTATGAATCTTATGAAATATCATGAATCTGAAGGTCTTGAATGAAGCTTCTTCAATTATCATATGTCTTTTCAGCTGGAGTTTCTTCAATCCAATTGTTTTTTTAATTTGATAATATGAATATCACTCAATCTACAAGACACTCTTCAACGCAGAAAGGAATCTTTCAATATTTTCTGGTTGGGCAGTATGTCCCATAACTCCAATTCGCCAAATCTTACCAGCTAATGGTCCTAAACCACCACCAATTTCGATTTTATGCTCAAATCGCAGTTTCTTTCTGACTTCTGCTTCATCAATACCTTCAGGAATGGATACTGCATTAAGCATAGGAAGACGAAATTTGCCTTCAACGTACATCTTCAAACCTAGTTCTCTCAAACCTGCTTTTAATTTGTTATGACAATCAGTATGACGCTGAAATACTTTTTCAGCTCCTTCTTCAAAGAAGAGCAGAAGTGCTTGATAGAGTGCATATAGCATATTAATGGGTGCTGTATGATGATATGCTCTCTTGTGATCCTTTTGCCAATATTCTCCCACCAAACTCATGTCCAAATACCAATTTGGAACTCGGGTTTTTCTGTTTTTAATTTTTGATAGTGCTTTTTCTGAAAAACTAACAGGGGCTAATCCTGGTGGTACCGATAAACACTTTTGAGTTCCACTATATATAGCATCAATTCCCCAATCATCAACTTTGACCTCAATTCCTCCAAGACTTGTAACTGCATCCACCAAGAATAAACTTTCAGTGTCTTTAATTATGTGTGATATTTCCTCAATTGGGTTTTTTACTCCAGTAGAGGTTTCAGCATGAACCATTGCAATAAGACTATAGGAATTGTCCGATAATTTCTCTTTTACTTTTTCAGGATCAATGGGTGTTCCCCATTCAAATTCCATAATGTCTACATCCGCACCTAAACGAGTAGCTACTTCATTCATACGTTTTCCAAAAACTCCATTAATCAATATTAAGACCTTATCTCCTGGTTCAATCAAATTAACAAAACAGGTTTCCATACCAGCTGATCCAGTTCCTGATACTGGAATTGTTAGTTTATTTTCAGTATTCAATAATTTTTGCAACAATACCTGAATCTGATCCATTATTTTAATAAAATGAGGATCTAGGTGACCCAAAGTGAAACGATTAAGGGCTTTATACACTTCAGGGTGAACGCAAGAGGGTCCTGGTCCCATTAGCAAAATTTCATCAATATCGTCTAACAAATTTGTCATGGTTTTTCACGCTTCTGACTAATTTCAATGTCTTATTTGATAATATACTGTGTTATTAAAAATCTATTTCAAGTTTCTTTCTGAATCTTCTAAATATCTTTGTATCTTTATTTTAGTAATTTCAATACTTCTTCTGAGCAGATTATGTTCTGACTTTTACATAATTCAATATATTCTTTTTTTACTGTTTCTAGTTGTGGTACTTTAAA
>Ga0114922_10003832_pt1 | contig 13997 bp, 8 predicted proteins | sample AartaG_FD_100975 | JGI IMG/M metagenome (GOLD analysis project Ga0114922, IMG submission 100975) | Deep subsurface microbial communities from Aarhus Bay to uncover new lineages of life (NeLLi) - Aarhus_00045 metaG | ecosystem: Environmental > Aquatic > Marine > Oceanic > Sediment | place: Aarhus...
TCCGGCCAGCTCCACCGCATCGGTGGTGAGCACCACCTCCGCCGTACCCTCGGTGATCACCAGGCGCATGGCCTTCTGAACCGTCCGGAAGGTTTCCCTGCGGATCGGGCTGACCCGTAAAACCTCAGGTTCGATCTCCTCGATCAGATTCCCGGTCTGTGGATCCCGCACTTCCTTGAGCAAGTGGGGACGGAAGACCTTGCCTTCATTTACGATCATGGCGATTATATCGGCCATCTGGATCGGAGTGACCAGCAGATAGCCCTGGCCGATGGAGATGTTCAACGTATCCCCGCCCAGCCAGATCATGGCCTGGGTCCGCTGCTTCCACTCAGGGGTGGGCAGAAAACCGGGGGCTTCCCCGGGAAGGTCGATGCCGCTCACCTGTCCGCAGCCGAACTCCCGGGAGAAGTACACGATGCGTTCGATCCCCAGCTCATCTCCGACAGTGTAGAAATACACATCGCAGGATTCCGCCAGACCGCCGAACAGATCCAGTGAACCGTGACCGACCTTGCTGTGACAGTGAAACACCCTGTCGCCGTAGAAGATCTCCCCGGTGCAGGTTACCTTCCGCGTGATTGGGAACACCTCCTCCTCCACCAGAGCCGTGGACATGATCACCTTGAAGGTCGAGGCCGGAGGATAGGAGGACTGGATGGCCCGGTTGATGAAGGGAAAGGTCGGATCAAGGGAAAGCCGGGTGAGCTCCGCGGCTGCCTTGTCTGTGAAGAACAGATTCGCGTCGTAGTAGGGATAGCTCACCATGGCCAGGATCTCCCCGGTGGAGGGTTTGAGAACCACCACCGAGCCGAGCCGCTGCCCCAGGGCTTTCTCACAGAGAAGCTGTATCCTCCTGTCGATTGTCAGGACCAGATTCTTCCCCGGTTCCGGCGGAATATCCTCCTCGGGTTTTCCCGTCAAGTACTTCTCCCGCACATCAACTGTGCGAAAGCGCTTTCCGTCCTTTCCCCGCAACAACAGGTCGTACTGCTTCTCCACCCCGCTCTTTCCCAACACCGCCGAGAAGCTGTAGCCCTGGTTGTAGAGGACCTGTATCTCCTCCCGGTTGATATCTCCCACATAGCCGATCACGTGGGAGAGGGAGCCCATTGCCAGGTAATTGCGTATCGGTTTGTTGTGCCAGGTCACTCCGGGAAAGTCCGCCAGGTGCTCGGCCAGATAGGCGATGGTTTCGAACCCCACCCCCCCTTTGAGCTCAATGGGCTGATAGAGGTGGTAGAACCTCGGGGGAACCTTGGCCTGGATAACTTCCGTGTTTATATCTAGGACCGTGGCAATGCCTTCGTACAGCTCGTCCCGGTCTTCCGCCGTCACCTCCCCGGGAATCAGGTCCACGGCGAAGGAATCCTGGTTGACCACCAGCGGAAAATCGTAGTGACGATCGAAGATCTCCCCCCGCTGCGCCGGGATGGGCATCTCCCTGCGGACCACTGCTCGGGCCCTTCGCTTGAACTCCCAGCCTCGGATCACCTGGAGGGAGAACAACTGCCCCACCATCAACACGAAAACCAGGGATACCAGCACGCCCAGGGCGACTGTACGGTTTTTCAGGCGGGAGCTGGATTCAAGGCTCATGTCCATTCCTTTTTCTGAGGTTTCAAAACCTTGAGCAGGCCCAGCAGGGCGAAAAGGAAGGGAGCCAATACGGCGTTGTAGCCCATCTCGATCCACAGCGGGCCGGTGAACACGCTGAATCCTTCAGCGGGAATCGACAGGAAGCTCACCAGAACAGATGAGATCAGGGCTTTAAACAGAGTGGCAATGATCGTGAGAATTACGGGCATGAGAATCGGATCCACGAAGATGCTGCCCACTGTCAGACCGTAGAGAAAACCGACAAGCGTGCGAATGAAGGCGTGAAAACCAAGGGGGGAGAGACTGAGGAAATCTTCGACAACTCCGGTGGCGAATCCACTCAGCTGAGCGGTCATGCTGCCCCTTCGGATGGCCACGAACACCAGGATGATCAGCCCCAGATCCGGTATCACCCCGCGAATGGCCACCCAGTGCAGAAGGGTGCTCTGCAGCACCACGGCCAGAGCGATCATGCCCGTTGATAGTAGAAATGTCTTAAGGTCCCGACTCATTTCTGTTCCGTGTCGATTATATAGACGAACTCCAACCGGGAAAAATCGACTATGGGCTCTATCTCCAGTTCCAAAGAAGCTTCGTAGCCCTTCGCAATCATCTCTCTGACCCGACCTATATGGATGCCTTCGGGAAACAGCTGGCCCATCCCGGAGCTGATCACCAGCTCGCCGTACTGAACCTCGTTCACCGCCAGCTTCTTGACGTAGCTCATGGTCAGCGCAGCCAAACCACCCTGGCTGCCCGCCACCAGTCCGTCGAATCTGGAACTCTGCAGCCGGGCAGCCACGTAGGAATTGGGATCCGTGATGGGCTGAACGAGGGATGAGGCCAGGGAGACCAGAACCACCCGGCCGACAAGGCCCTGCAATCCGCCCTGAAAGGCGATCACCGGCATCCCCTCCCGCAACCCGTGAACCCTGCCCCGGTTGACGGTGATCGTGGAGAACTGATTGCTCGGATCCCGGGCGATCACCTGGGCTGGGATGTAGCGAAAGGACAACGTTTCAGCGAATCCCAGCTGATCCCGCAGCTCCCGGTTCTCCCGCCGCAACTCGGCAAGATCCCGGGATACCCGCTCGTATTCCATCAACCTCTCTCGGGCGTCCTCAAGCTCGCTGCGCAGGCGTTTCAGCTCGCGGATAGAGGTAACCGTACCGGTAAACCAGTTGCTGAGCGCATGAACGGACAACTGAAATACGCTGAAGAAGCTCTGCCCCGCCTTCTTGGGCTGCAAAACCACGTTGCGGTTGGAGAACAGCATCATGAGCAGACAGAGCAGGAGCAGGCATACGAAAGTGACGCCTCTCTTGTTTTTGCGGACAAAGCTGGGAATACCCGGCATAAGGCTCTGGCCCTAGTAGCGCACGTTGTAGAATCGTTTACCCATGTCTTTGAGATTTTCCAGGAACATGCCCGCCCCCGTGGCCACGCAGAGCAGGGGATTTTCCGCCAGGATAACAGGCACCCCGGTTTCCTTGGAAACGAGCTTGGGAAATCCCTTGAGAAGGGATCCGCCCCCGGTCATCACGATTCCCCGCTCCACGATATCCGCGGCCAGCTCCGGTGGCGTTTCCCCGAGGGTCTTCTTGATCTCCTCGATGACCTGGTAGGTGGGCTCCTTCAACGCTTCCCGCACCTCCACCGAGTCCATCTCCAGGCGCCGGGGCAGTCCGGTAATGGCGTCGGTGCCCTTGATCTCCATCTTTTCGATTGTCTTTTCCGGGGAGGCGTTACCAATCGTGATCTTCACGTTCTCCGCGGTCTGATCTCCGATGATGAGGTTGTGGATACTGCGAACGTGCTTGATAATGCCCTCGTCGAACTCATCCCCGCCCAGCCGAATGGCATTGGCCACCACGATTCCGCCCAGGGAGATGACCGAGATCTCGGTGGTTCCGCCTCCCACGTCGCAGATCATGTGACCCGCCGGCTCCAGGATGGGGATGTTTGCGCCCAAGGCCGCGGCCATGGACTCTTCGATCAGATAGACCTCCCGGGCACCGGCCTGCTCGGCGCTCTCCCGAACCGCCCGCTTCTCCACCTCGGTGATGCAGGTTGGAACCCCGATGACCATTCGCGGTTTGACGAGCCAGCGCCGCTGAATGACCTTGGCAATGAAAAAGCGAATCATCTTCTCGGTCGTCTCGAAATCGGCGATCACCCCGTCGCGCATCGGTCTTATGGCGATGATTTCCCCGGGGGTCTTCCAGAGCATCCGCTTGGCCTCCGTGCCCACGGCCACAACACGCTTGGTGCCTCTCTCCACGGCCACCACCGACGGTTCTGACAGCACAATCCCCTTGCCCTTCACATGCACCAGGGTGTTGCAGGTACCGAGATCGATTCCGATATCAGCTGAAAAGGCTTCAAACATCTTGCCAAGCCCCATAAAGTTCCTCCATCAAAAGTTGCTCATTATTAACGATAGTATCGCAACCGAGCCCCGTAGTGGGACGGATCAATCACCAACGCCTTGCGCCAGTGGGCCCGTGCTTTAACCGGATCGTTCATATTAGAATAGATTTCCCCTAAATAATAGTAGCCATCGCTGGAGTTCGGGTCGGCTTTGAGAATTTCCGAATACTGATCCTCCGCCTTGAAATAGTCCTCTCTGTCGAAGTACATCTGACCGAGCAGGAAGCGCGCCCGTATCTCCACGGCTTCATCCTCGGTCTTGTTGACCGCCCGCAGCAGATACTCCTCGGCTTCCTGGTATCGCTCCGCTTGAAAGTAGGTCTGCCCGATAGTGAGCAGCAGCAGATCCGTGGGATTGATCTGCAGTGCCTGCTGGAAATACCCCAAACCTTCATCAAGCAGATCCAGCTGCGTGGCGGCCAGCCCGAGATAGTCGTAGATATCCTCCGGCTGGTACCCGGCGGACAGGGCCGCCTGCAGGTACTGGAGGCTCAGATCGTAGTAGTACTTTCCCCTGTGGTAGTAGGCCTTTCCCAGGATATAGTCCACCTCCGTGCTCCAGCTGCCCGCGGAACCCAGTTTAGCGCGCCGAAGCGAGACAATCGCCTCGTCCAGATAGGGAATACGCTCCTCCAGGGTAACCTCGGAAACCCCCTTGTAAAAATGGGCGAATCCCCTGTAGGCCAGGAGCATCTCATTCAGGGAGGCGCTTTTCAGCTGTTCATCGCAGCGGCTGATCACCTCGTCGTACAGTCGATCCTGCCAAAGCTCGCTTAACGACTGAGAATCCTTTTCAGGCTGGAAGCGGCCTCGGATCCGGTTGATCCAATCCAGCCGCCAGGTCAAGATTCCCAAGGTTGCCAGGAGGAGAACCAGAATAACCACCACCCAGCCCCGGCCGCGTTTCTTTCTGCGCTTAAAGCGATACTGTTCTACGTTTAAAATCAGATTCCCCTCCCTGTGAATAAAAGGGGCAGGTCGGTAAGCCGGGTTCTGTCGTAGGGCCATCATCTATCTGTGGCCGCAGGTTTTCACCCGGGCTCTTGCAGTCTACCCGCGGGTGGGAGCCAGAGCAACTCCAGATCCCGCTGCTTGACTTTGCTCCTGATGAGGCTTGCCGTGCCCCGTGCGTTGCCGCGCGGGCGGTGGGCTCTTACCCCACCTTTTCACCCTCACCGTTGTGCACTCAGGCGAACAACGGCAGTATGTTTTCTGTGGCGCTGTCTGTTGACGGGCCAGAGCTCAGCAAGGAGCTACACCCGTCACCCGGGAATTACCCGGCACCATGCTCTGCGGAGCCCGGACTTTCCTCTGAGTGACGCGCACCGCGGCGCGGCAACCAGCGATGGCCGGACCTACCCCTAACAACATTATCGTGAAAAATCGAGGAACTTCAACCGTCCTTCGAGCGGGCCTTAAGCTAATCCTGAGAATCTTCTCCTTCATCCTCGGAGCTGGAGTCTTCCTCCTGTTCAGCGGATTCCTCTTCCTCTTCCACCTCAACCTCTACGTCCTCGGGTTCATGGAAGAGGATACGGCTGCAGTACGGACAGAACATGATTCCTTCACCCAGGCGTACATCGTTGACGAACTGGACCGAGAGAATCATATGACAGCCGCTGCACACACCGTGCTCGATGGGCACGATTCCAAGACCGGCCTTGCTCTTTATGATTCTCTCGAACTTGAAGAGGATCTCCTCATCCAGACCGGGGGTGATCGTCTTTTCTTTCTTTTCCAGGGCTTTCAGATCTTTGCCCTTGGCCGCCACCGCCTCTTTAATGCGGGACTGCTCCTTCTGGACCTCTTCCTCCTGTTTGCCGATCATGGTTTCATCTTTTTCCAGATTCACCTTCATCTCCGCCTGCAGCTGCTCTTCCCGCTGCAGGTCCCGGCGCAGGTCCTGCTCCTTCTCACCGGAGTCCTTGATCTCCTTATCCAGCGCCTCGTATTCCCGCTGCGTCTGGATCATGTCCATCTGCTGCTCGAAGCCTTCCCGCACCCGCTCCGCCTCCAGAGCCTTGTTGCGAAGCTCCTCTATATACCGTCCCTTTGTTTCGTACTCCTGGGTTTTCTCCAGATACGACTTCTTCATCCTGTTGAGCAGCTCCGTTCGGGTCGCCAGGATTTTTGGGATTTCCTCCATCTCCCGCTCGATCTCGAACTTTTGCGACAGAATCTCCTGAAGAGAACGCAGCTTTTCGAATACCTGGTCCATGGTCATCTGTTCTACTTTACTCATGTACTGTTACCTCTTAGTGCTCCAAATAATCCTTTAACCGTCGACTCCGCTTCGGGTGCCGTAGCCGGCGCAACGCTTTGGCTTCAATCTGGCGAATCCGCTCCCGGGTGACGTTGAAGTACAGGCCCACCTCCTCCAGCGTGAGGGAGTAGCCGTCTTCCAGACCGAAACGCATCTTCAACACCTCCTGCTCCCTTGGCGGCAGGGTATACAGAACATCCTCCAGCTGCTCCTGCAGAAGCTTGAAGGCGGTCTGGCTGGCCGGATTTTCGATTTCCTTGTCCTCTATAAAATCGCCAAGGAGGCTATCATCCTCCTCGCCGATCGGCGTTTCCAGGGAGATCGGCTCCCGGGCCACGCTCTTGACCGACTTGACCCGCTGGGTCGTCCACCCCAGCTTGCCCGCTACCTCGGCATCGGTAGGCTCCCGGCCCAGAACCTGCATCAGCTGACGGGACTCCCGCACCACCTTGTTGATCTGCTCGATCATATGAACCGGAACCCGGATGGTCCGGGCCTGGTCGGAGATGGAGCGGGTAATGGCCTGGCGGATCCACCAAGTGGCATAGGTGGAGAACTTGTATCCCTTTCGGTATTCGAACTTCTCAACCGCCTTGATCAGACCGATGTTGCCCTCCTGAACCAGATCGAAGAAGTGCAGGCCCCTGTTCGTGTACTTCTTGGCGATGCTGACCACCAGGCGCAGGTTGGCCTTTATCAAACGGTCCTTGGCGGATTTCATCATGAACCGTCCGCGGCTGATTTTCTCAGCCATTTCGAGGATCTCCGCAATGCTGTTGTGGAACTCATTCTCCAGCTTGGTTAGTTTTTTCTCATTCGTCTGGATCTGTTGGATCAACTCCTTGATCTGATCCGCCTCCAAGCCCAGTTCGCTCTCGATGCGGGTGCGATCCGAGCGCAGGGCCAACCCCCGTCCCAGACTGCGAAGATCCTTTTGACTGGCAACGTCCAGCCGTTTGCGTATCTTTTGGTTCTCCTTCTGGACTCTGTGGGTGCGATTGGCTGCGGTGATGAACTTCTCCGTAATTTCGGTGATCTCTTCCTGATGAAGGTCGATCCCCTGCATCCGCTTGATCAGTGCATCCCGCTGCCGCTGCAGCTCGCTGCTGTGCATGATGCTCTGTCCTTCGTAGGCTGTCTTGTCCTTTAACTCCATGAACTGGCGCAGCGCCGGCACATGGGGGCGCAGCGGCTCCTTGTAGAACTGGGTCACCCTGCGCAGCTCCGCCAGATACTCTGAGATCTCCTTCTTGGTAAGGCTGAGCTCCCGGGGATCGATCCTGGAACCGATGTTGGTGGCCAGTTTGTGGAGCTCCGGGATGAACAGGCCGGAGTTGCGGATCACCTCCTTGATGATGTTCTCCCCCTCCTCCATCTTCTGAGAGAGGTAGACCTCCTGTTCGGCGGTGAGGAGGTTTTCCTTACCGATTTCCCTCAAGTACAGGCGAATCGGATCGTCGATCGCCGTCTCCTTCTCGTCGTATACGAGCTTCTTCTTGCTGGGAGGAGTTTTCCGTTCTTCCGGAAGATCGACCTCTTCCTCCTCGAGCTTGATTTTGTTCTTGTCGAGAATCGACATGACCTCTTCGATCCGATCGGAGTTGGTAATATCATCAGGAAGAAAATCGTTCACCTCCTCGTAGGTGATCGTTTTTTTCTTCTTTGCGAACTCGAGTAGTTTTAGAATCGCCGGATCATTCTGGAGGTCGCTCATCAACAACTACCTTTCTGAAAGCTTCTGCAGTTCTTCGTCCAAAAACATCTTCTCGCCCAACAGCTCTTTGACCGCATCCTGCTCCTTAGCTCGGGCCAGGGCGGAAATCAGTAAACGCCTGCGCTTCTCCAGGCTGCGGCGGCGAACCTGCCGTACACCGTCCCGGATCAGCCGCTCGGGATTCAGGGTGAACTCCCCGCTGGCTGTCTTTTCCAGCAGCAATTCCCGCAAAGGCCCATCCTCCAACCGCCTGAGCAGAGCCTCTTCGCTCCTCTCCCCCTGCCGATAGCACTCCTCGAGGGCCACGTAGTACGTCCTGGCTCTCGGGTCCTCGAGATCGTCGACAGCGACGGTGTTCCTTACCTCTTGGAAATATTCGCGGTTGACCGCGACTGCGAGAATAAAAAAAAGATCGGTAGAGGCACCCTGCACCTCCGACCTTCGATACGAGTCGTCCCTGATTCTGGATCTTTCTGTCCCCCGTAAAAGATCGCTACGCACGGACTCAAAGTCAACCCCCAGATCTTCGGCAAGAAGACGGATATATCCCTCCCGCTTCACCTGAGAGTCCAGAGATGTCAAATAAGAGGCTACGTGCCTGATGACCGCCCGTTTGCCATCCGGTGTCCTGGAATCGTATTTTGAGTGTGCCGTGCTCAAAAAGAACTGAAAACTAGATATAGTAGATTCCAAAGATTTTTGCAACGCCTGAGATCCTGCTTTTTCGAGAATTTCAGCCGGATCCTTCCCCTCCTCAAGGCGAATGACCTCTGTCGGCAGATCCTGCTGCTCGCAGAGGGAAATGGTGCGTTCGGCGGCACGCACCCCGGCGTCGTCGCTATCGAAGAGCAGTAATCCTTGCGGGGCGTATCGCTTCAACCGCCGTATCTGATCCGCCGTGACCGCGGTTCCCAAAGGGGCAAGGCTGTGGTGCACCCCCGCCTGCCAGAGGGCCAGCACATCCAGATAGCCCTCGACCAGGACGAAGCTGCCCTCCCGGCGCACTTCCCGGTACACCTCCGGAGCTCCGTACAGGATCTCCCGTTTGCGAAACCATTCGGTTTCCGGTGAGTTCAGATACTTGGGTTGAATATCCGATCTCAGGGTACGGGCCCCGAAGGCCACGACCTCACCCCGGTGATTGTGAATCGGGAACACGATTCTTCCGCGAAACAGAGCCGTCCCTTCTCGCCCGCTGAATAACCCGCACGTTTTCAGAAACTCGTCCGAGAACTTCTTTTCTTTAAGAAACTTGTACAACCAGGTACGGTCCCCGGGGGCGTAGCCCAGCTTGAAGGCATCCCAGGTTTCCCGCTCCAATCCTCGATTCTGCAGGTAGGAGCGCGCCCGGGCCCCCTCGGGGTGGTTAACCAGCAGATGCTGGAAGGTGCCGCTGACACGGCGATACAGCTCCAGATAAGCCTCTCTTCGTTTGCTGTCCCCCTCCTCCACCTCGATCTGCACGCCTGCCTTTTCGGCCAGCAGCTTCACCGCCTCGACAAAGGAGAGATTCTCCATCTCCATAACGAAGGTAAAGAGACTTCCCCCCTTGTGACAGCCGAAGCAGTAAAACACCGACTTGTCAGGGTCCACCGTGAAGGAGGGGGTTTTCTCGGAGTGGAAGGGGCACAGGCCCCACAAGCGGCCTCCCTTCTTCTCCAGATGAACGTACTCCGACACCACGGCCTGCATATCGAGGCGGTCTGTAATCTGGCCCAGGATATGATCCGGTATTCTCAAAGCGTTTAGAACTAGCCTCCCGATCCTACCTGCTTCAGATAGTAGTACTTGGCCCAGTTGTGCTCCTGCAGATCCTCAGAGAAGTAGTGCTCGCCGGTTTGCGGATCCTTGAGCAGGAAGTAGTAGAACTGCGTATCCGCCGGGTAAAAGGCGGCCTTCAGCGCGACAGCTCCGGGGCTGGCGATCGGCCCCGGGGGCAAGCCTGCCCACTTGTACGTGTTATAGGGGGAATCGATGCGCTTGTCTTCGGCGCTTAAATATTCCGGGTGCGGTTTGTTCTGAATGTCGGTAATGATGTACCCCAAAGTGGCGCAGGACTCCAAGCCGATGTTGTAGTCCAGTCGATTGTAGAATACCGAGGCGATCAGGGGCGCCTCATCTGCCTTTCGATACTCCCGCTCCACGATCGAAGCCATGATGATCCGCCGGTGCAGCTCCTCCCGCTGCCAAGCGAGCGCCTCCGGGGCGATATCCGCCAAACGCCGGAAGAGGTTCTCCACCATCTCCTCCACCACTCCGTAGGCCGGATAGCCTCGGGGGAAGAAGTAGGTATCGGGAAAAAGATAGCCCTCCAGGTTCTCCGCGGGGATCCCGAATTGATCCAGCAGAGACCGGGAAGAGGCCGCTTGCAGGAAATCCTCACCGGGGACGATCCCCCGGTCCTCCATATAGCGGGCAACCTTCTTCAGGGTCCAGCCCTCCGGGATGGTGAGCTTGACCTGCTCCTGGTAACCGGCCACCAGGAGGTTGTGCACATCGATCATCGAGTCCCCCGGCAGAATCCGGAAGTACCCGTTCTTGAAGGCCGTCTCCGTGCCGTTTAGCCGGCTGAACAGAAGAAGCAGAATGCGGGAGCGAATCAATCCCTCCAGCTCCAGCCGCTCGGCGATTGTCGACAGAGTTTCGCCCCTCAAGACCTTGAACACGGCGCCCGCAGCCGGTATCTGGGGGGATGAGGTGTTGAGGTAGTAGAGGGATGCTCCCCCTGCGGTAAGGGAAAGCACCGCCACAATGAGGAATACACCGATTCCTCTGATGAGTCTTCTTGTCATGAAACTTACTGATGCCTCTATTCAGCCTTCAACGCTAGCGTTTGATCAGGATGAACTCCACCCGCCGGTTCTTCCAACGGTTCTCCTCATCGTCGAAGGGAACGAGCGGATTCGTACCGCCCAATCCGGTAACGGATATACGATTGCCATCCAACCCGAGTCTGATCAGAGCCTGCTTGACCGCTTCGGCCCGGGCCAGGGAAAGAGGAATCAGCTCCTCCTCGTTCTCCTTCTTCGCCTCCGCCTCGCTCCAGTAGCGAGTGATGTTGGCGTGCCCCTCGATGCGGATCTGATAGGCGCTGTACTTCTTGAAAATCTCGAAAAGGCGCCGCAGGGTCTTGTCGTTTCGGGCGGCCTTCTCGATGTCCGTAACCGCCATTAAATCCGCCGAGTTGGGCGGAAAGGTGATGCTGGCGATGCGGATCTTCAGCTTGTCCCCCTCCCGGATCACCAGGATATCCACGGGAATCAGGTTTTCCACGGTCACGGAGTTTCGCTGTTTGTCCCGCATGGTTACCCGCAAGGTGTAATCCTCGGCGGATTGTACTAGCTCCCCGGTATCGGACATCCCGTCCCAGAGAATGCGTTCGGAGGGCATGCCCTTGCCCGTGTAGGACAGGAAGGCGCTTCCCACCGGATCCAGGATCTCCAGGCGCCACTCTTCGACCCCGGACAGATCATCCACCTTCATGGTGATGTAAAGCTCGTCATCCACCCCGTCGTTGTCCGGAGAGAACGGCTGGGGGGAGACCGAGAGATCGATCTGCGGGGCAGACACGTCCAGTTTGAAGGGCGTGCTCTTGGCCTGGGGCCTGTTGCCCTTGAAGTAGTTTACGGTCATCACCGCTGTATACACCCCTTCCCGGGCCAGGCTGCCGTTGCCTCGGCCGTCCCAGGTAATGGTGCCCGGGATCTCTCCGGTGCCGCTGAAGGTCTTCTGTACCGCTGCCTGCTCGTGCACCATCTCCAGGGTCCAGGATTGGATTCCGTCGGTGAGGCCCACGTAGGGTTTGAACTCTATGGAATCGCCGAAACCGTCCCGGTTCGGGCTGAAGCCGTCGCCGGATGCGGTAACGAATACCGAGGTGACCCGGGTGTCGATCTTCAGGCCCCTCAGCTCTTTGGACACACCGTTGCCGGCCTGATCCGTGCTGCTGATCGAGTATCTGTAGGAACCGTCGGGAATTTTGTTCCCGTTTTCATCCTTGCCGTCCCACTGGAAGTCCGCGGCCTTGCCCTTCCAGTAGTAGCTGCGCACCACCTCTGCCCTGGCATTGAGGAACTCCCCTTCCCAGAGCACCTCTTCACTGGAGCTCTGGCGCACAGGCAGCTTGTCTTTCAGCTCATCCCCGTCAGGACTGAAGAGGCTGTACTCGGCTGATAGCTCGATGGTCGGAGCCCTGGTATCGATCGCGAAGGTCGAGGTGCGTACCTCGTGGTGGTCCCCCTTCTGGTAGTCCAGGATCAGCTCCGCCTGGTACTGTCCGTCCGCCAGCCTGCGCCCGCTTGAGTCCAATCCGTCCCAGGCGAAATCCTGGGGCGCCCGGTTCTGCCCTTCGACCTTGCGCAGGATCGACCCTTGAGCATCGAGAACACGCAGTTCGTAGCGGGAGACTCCCTCGGTCACCTTGAGCTTGGGCTGGATGGTGATCCTGTCCTTCACCCCGTCGGCGTTGGGACTGAATACGCCCAGGTCCGCGGCCACGAAAACCTCCGTGGCCTGGGTGTTGATCTCGAAACGGACCTTCTTGGAAGCACCGGAGTTGCCCGCCCGGTCGGTTGCCTCTAAAGAGTAGAAGTAGATCCCGTCGGCCACCAGCTCACCCTCGTCTGCCCGGCCGCCCCACTCGATCTTGGCGTCCGCCCGTCCGCGCCAGGAGTAGCTGCGCACGCTGCGGCCGTCGATGTCCTGAATGGTACCGTTCCAGAGGGTTTCCTCCGAGCTTTCCTGGTACAGGATGACCGCATCCTTGTTCCCGTCTCCATCCGGCGAGAAGATGGCCAGATCGGCGCTGACCGTGGCCGAAGGAGCTGTGAGGTCGATCGTAAACTGGGGAGACTCCGCCGTGGGATTGTTGCCATTGTTGTACAGCACTTCCAGCTGTCCGGAGTAGGTATCCTCGGGCAGCACGGCGCCCTGGTCATCCCGACCGTCGAAGGCAACGGTCTTGGAGATCGTCTGGGTGCCACTGAAGGTCCTTCCTACCTGCCCGCCGCTACCTACCACCTCCAGCTTCCAGTTTTCGATGCCGGTGGTGACCGGCACCTCCAGGGTAAACTGGATCCCGTCCTTGCTGCCGTCGCCATTGGGGGAGAAGTAGGAATCACTGATTGTAATATTGATCGGGGTGGCCTGGGTATTGATCAGGATGTTGTCGATGGTCGCTTCACTGGAGTTTCCGGCCCTGTCGGTGGCACTGATGCGGTAGGAGTAGACCCCGTCGGCAGAGAGAATGCCCTCGTCATTGGTGCCTTTCCACTCGAAGGAATCGGGCTGGCTGTTTTCCCAGGTAAAGGAGGCGACCTGCTGCCCCGCGGTGTCGCTGATCGCCGCGCTCCACAGCACCTCCTCCGAGCCGCTCTGCTCGATGGGCAGGGTATCTTTGTTGCCGTCTTCATTCGGAGAGAAGATCAGGTACGGGGCCTGGGCGGTGACCTGCGGAACGGTGTTGTCCACGATCACCGTGCCGGAGGCGCTCTGCCCGCGATTGTCGTTATCATCCCAGGCCTCCACCTTGAAGGTGTAGGTACCGTCGGCTACGACCGTGCCCGCATCGGAGCGCCCGTCCCAGCGGATCTGCTCCGGCACGGTGATCCCGGTTTTCACGTAGGCCAAACGGGCCAGCACGTTCTTGAAGGTCACGTTCTCCGGCCTCTCGTCCTTGTTGACGATCTCCCGCACCTGGTTGCCCGCGCTGTCCAGGACGATGAAGCGATAGCCCTTGACAAAGCGCTGGTCAGTGATGGCCAAAGATTTTACAAGGTCGTCCTGAACACCGTCAAGATTCGGTGAGATGTACTCCTGATCGGTATTGAGGGTGATCTCCGGCGCCTGCCTGTCGATCAGGCCAACGGCCAGGTTGACACCGGCTCCGGCCGCCCAGATCTCGTTCTGAAGGGGCGTGGCGCCGGCGGTGACCTTCAGCTCGCTCTGGTTCTCCTTGACCGAGGTTCCCAGCTTGACAGAGGCCCCGAAGGA
>Ga0114922_10003833_pt1 | contig 13992 bp, 14 predicted proteins | sample AartaG_FD_100975 | JGI IMG/M metagenome (GOLD analysis project Ga0114922, IMG submission 100975) | Deep subsurface microbial communities from Aarhus Bay to uncover new lineages of life (NeLLi) - Aarhus_00045 metaG | ecosystem: Environmental > Aquatic > Marine > Oceanic > Sediment | place...
ACGTCTGCGGCCGGGTAGAGGTAGGGATACCGGACGTGATTGATGCCGAGCTCCTGGGCCAGGGATTGCAGCTCGCAGTCCCCGTTGCTGACGCAGACGGCGCAGACGTGATTGCGCTCGCTGAACAGGAGTTCCACGATCTTGCGGCGGTATTCGGTCAGGCGTTCGTCGTCCGTGGTGACGACCATGCCCTCCTCGATCAGCGTGGAGCAGGAGGGCACCAGGCCCCGTCGCCCGGCAACCTCCACCAGGCAGACACGGCAGGCCGCGACGGTGCTGAGCCCCTCCAGGGCGCAGAGGGTGGGGATGTGTATGCCGTTCTCGCGCGCGACCTCCAGGATCGTCTGGTCATCGCGACCACTCACGTGGATGCCGTTGATAGTCAGCGTCTTGACGGTGCGCCTGGCGTGGACCGGATCGGACTGCGCGGGGTTCGTTCTCATGTGGTCGCCTCCGCAGCCTTGGCCATCTTGCAGACGCCGGCGGGGCATTCCCTGTCTCTTATGTGCGCCAGGTACTCGTGCCGGAAGTAGCGCAGCGTGCTCCTGACCGGATTGGGCGCCGTCGTCCCCAGGCCGCAGAGGCTGGTGGTCTCCAGCAGGTCGCAGAGGTCCTCCAGCATGTCCAGGTCGGCCATGCTGCCGCGGCCCCGGGTGATCTTGGCCAGCAGGTTGTACATCTGGGTGGTGCCGACGCGACAGGGCACGCACTTGCCGCAGCTCTCCGAGCGGCAGAAGTCCATGAAGTACTTCGCCACGTCCACCATGCACGAGCGGTCGTCCATGACGATCATCCCGCCCGAGCCCATTATGGAGCCGACCTGCTTGAGCGACTCGTAGTCGACCGGGATGTCCAGCAACTCTGCCGGAATGCAGCCGCCGGACGGGCCGCCGGTCTGCACGGCCTTGAACTGGCGCCCTTTCGGCACGCCGCCGCCGATCTCAAAGATGATCTGGCGGAGGGGCGTACCCATCGGCACCTCGATCAGGCCCGTGTTCTGCACCTTGCCGGCCAGGGCGAAGACTTTTGTGCCCTTGCTGTCCTTCGTGCCGATCGAGGAGAACCAGTCGGCGCCCTTTCGGATGACGGGCGCCACGTTGGCGAAGGTCTCGACGTTGTTTATCAGCGTCGGGCGGCCCCACAGTCCGTAGTTCGCCGGATAGGGCGGCCGGGGGCGGGGTCGGCCCTGCTTGCCTTCTATCGAGGCCATCAGCGCCGTCTCCTCGCCGCAGACGAACGCACCCGCGCCGAGGCGGATCTCGACCTCGAAGCTGAAGCTGCTGCCGGCAATGCCGTCACCGATCAGCTCGGCGCGCTTGGCCTGGCGTATGGCCTTCCTGAGCCGTTCGATGGCCAGCGGGTATTCCGCCCGGCAGTAGATGAAACCGTGATCGGCGCCGACCGCATAGCCGGCGATGGCCATGCCTTCCAGGACGCGGTGCGGGTCGCTCTCCAAGACGCTGCGGTCCATGAACGCCCCTGGATCGCCCTCGTCTGCGTTGCAGACGACGAACTTCTGCGGGCCCGGCGCGTTGTAGACGGTGCTCCACTTCAGTCCGGTCGGGTATCCGGCGCCGCCGCGCCCGCGCAGTCCGCTGCGGGATACCTCCTGCACGACATCGTGCGGGGTCATCTCCGATATGGCCTGCATCAACGCCGCGTAACCGTCGGCGGCCAGGTAGTCCTCCAGCTTCTCCGGATCTATCCGCCCGGAGTTCTCCAGTACGATGCGCCTCTGCTTGCCGTAGAAAGCGTCCCCGGCCTCCACACGGAGCCGTTCGACCGGACCGGCGTCGAGGTTGTCGACGATCTCGCAGGCGTCGTCGGGCTTGACCCCACCGTAGAGCACGCCGCCCGGCTCGACCAGCACCAGCGGCCCCCGAGCGCACAGGCCGAGGCATCCGGTGCCACTGACGGCGACCTGGTCCTCCAGCCCGCGTTGCTTGACCGCCTCCCGGAGCGCGTCGTGAACGTCACCGGAGCGAAGCGAAAGGCAGCCGGCCGCGGTGCAGACATATATGCGATGCCGGAAGCGCTCCTGCAGCGCCTTCTGTTCCCGGACGGCTCCGTCCAGTTCATCAACTCTCATCTTCGGTCCACCTGCGGATCCGGTCCACGACCCCTTCGGGGGTCAGATTGCCGGCCACCTCACCGTCGAAAGAGGCGGCGGGAGCCAGGCTGCAAGCGCCCAGGCAGCGTGCTCGCAGCACGCTCACGCGGCCGTCCTCCGTCGTCTCGCCGGGGCTGATGCCGAACTCCTGCCGCACCGCTTCCTCTATCTCGCCGGCGCCCTTGATGTAGCAGGCTGTCCCGAGGCAGAGCACGCAGACGTGGTCCCCCTTGGGCTTAAGAGTGAAGAAGTGGTAGAAGGTGGCCACGCCGTAGACGGCGCTCGGCGGCAGGCGCAGGCAGTCGGCAACGTATCGCAGTGCTTCCGGGGTCAGGTAGCCGAAACTCTCCTGCACGCTGTGGAGCGTCTCGATCAGTGAATGTCGCTGGTAGCCGTGGCGGCGCATCGTGGCCTCCACCAGCTTCCATCGCCTGTCTTCGGAGGGTGGTGCGAGCCTGGTTTGCTGCATCACGGGTGTTTCCTGTCGTCGCGACATTCGGCTCAGCAGCGGCGCGTAGAGACACACGCCGACCGCACCTGATGTGCGTGAAACTCCGGCTGAGATACCGGTCGCGACCTGTAACGCCGCCGTTCTGCCGGACCGGAGCGACATCATAGCGAACCCAACTGTCCATTCTAACCAACGGCGCCGAGGCCCGCAAGAACGTCGCAGGCAGAAAGCAGGGCTTTGACACTGCGCACGGGCCGCACTACCATGTCTTAGAGGGCTTGTTTCGGTCGTTCTCACGCCACCTGTCAGGTCAATTCTCACGCTATGCGTATCCGGCTTCAAACACGCGTATTCAGGGACTTCGTCCTCCTGGTGCTGATGTTCGGGGTGCTCTGCGCGGTGCTGGGCGGCTATCTGATCGGCCACACCGTGCTGCGCGAGGCGCAGCGGCGCGTCAGCCTGGACTTGCGTTCGGCGTGGTCGGTCCTGGACTCCGAACTCAAGGAGCTGCGCGTGCTGGTGGCCGCCACGGCCGCCCGGCGCCAAATGCGGGATGCGGCGAGCAACGGGGAGGCGCCGCTTCATCGCGCAGATTTCGAGGTGATACGGCGCCTGGGAGACCTGGATTTCATCGGACTGACGGATAATGAAGGGACGGTGCTGCTGCGTGGCGCGCCGCCTTACGAGACGGGCGACGACCTCTCCGGCGACCCCATCATCTACCGCGCGCTCCATGACGAGCCGACCAGTCACATCGCAATTCTCGGGCAGGAACGCCTCGTGCGCGAAGGACGCGCCCTGCAGGAGCAGGCATTCATCGCCTTCGAGCCGACTCCCAAGGCCAAGCCTCGCGCCAAGGCCCAGGAGACCAGCGGCATGGTCATGGAGGCGGCCGCTCCCGTGCGTGATCCCAACGGCAACGTCCTCGGCTGCGTGTACGGCGGCGTGCTGCTGAACCGCAACTACGAGATGGTCGACGGCATCCGCTCCATCGTATTCCAGGAGGAGACCTACGAGGGCCAGCCGCTCGGCACGGTGACCATCTTCCAGTGGGACGTGCGGATCGCCACAAACGTCATGAAAGAGAAGGGCCAGCGGGCCATCGCCACCCGCGTCAGCCAGGAAGTCTACGACCAGGTCCTGGAGAACGACAAGAGCTGGTACGATCGCGCCTTCGTCGTGCGCGACTGGTACATAAGCGCCTATGATCCCATCCACGACGTGGACGGCGACGTGATCGGCATTCTCTACGTCGGCGTCCTGGAGGAGAAGTACGAGGACATAAAGGCCGGCCTCTGGCGCATATACGCCGTCTTCGCCGGCTGCGCCGCGGTGCTCACGATCATTGTCGGTTTCTGGTTCAGCCGTCACCTCACCGGCTCTCTGAGCCGCCTCGCCCACGCGGCGGACCGCATCGCGGCCGGTGAACTGGACCACCAGGTGCCGGAGCCTAGAACCGACGACGAGATCCGCGACCTCACCCGCGATTTCAACGCGATGGCCGACAGACTGCGGGAGCGCGAGCAAAGCCTGCGCTCGGCCAATGCCGAACTGGAGCGGCTGAACACCAACTACCTGGACATGCTCGGCTTCGTCAGCCACGAACTGAAGAACACCCTCGGCGTCATTTACACCGCCGCCCGATCGCTGGACAGCGGCCTGGTCGGCAAGCTGACGGACCCGCAGGCCCGCATGGCTGGCAGCATCCGCCGCAGCATCGACAAGGCGGTGAGCATGACCCGCAACTACCTGGACCTGAGCCGGATAGAGAAGGGCGAGTTCGCCGTCGAGAAGGAGGAGGTCCGGCTGATCCGCGACGTCGTGAACCCGCTGCTGGACCAGTTCACGGCAACCCTCGCAGAGCACGACATGACCTTGGAGAATGAACTGCCCGATCGGCTCACCGTCGCCGCCGATCCGAACGCTCTGCAGATCGTCTTCAAGAACCTGATCGGCAATGCATTGAAATACGGGCGCAAGGGCGGCACAATACGGTTGGGATTCAGGGAGGAGCCCGAATGCTGGCGCTTCAACGTCTGGAACGAGGGTGACGCGCCGTCGCCTGAGCGGCTGGAGGAACTCTTCCGGAAGTTCGCCCGCGTCGAGAAGACATCCGAAGCCGGGCGCAAAGGCACCGGACTCGGGCTCTTCATCACGCGACAGATCATAGAGGCCCATGGCGGCAGAGCTTACGCCGAGAGCCAGGAGGGCCAGTGGATCGACTTCGTTTTCACCTTGCCGAAGGAACCGCACCAGGAAGGCGCCGCAGGACAGGTTCAGCCTGACCGTGCGCCGTCCGATTGCTAAGGAGGATCGGGCATTGGCTGACAAGGTCTTCGTTGTTGATGACGATAGGGAGTTCGTCGAGGTCGTGCGCACCGTCCTGGAAGCCAACGGTTACGAAGTGGCCGCCGCTTACAGCGGCGAGGAAGCCCGGGGCCGGGTTATCGAGGAACAGCCGGACGTGATCATCCTGGATGTGATGATGGAGACAAAGACGGCCGGCTTCGACATGGCCCGCTGGCTGCGTGACCACGAGGAGACCGATGCCATCCCGGTCGTCATGCTCACCGCCGTCAATCAGGAATACCCGTTCCAGTTCGGCCCCGACTCGATCTGGCTGCCTGTCGACAAGTTCCTGGAGAAGCCGGTCAGCCCTGAACGACTGCTGGCCGAGGTCGAGCGCGCCTGCACGAGGAAACCGAGCAGGGAGAACGACTGATAGCTGACCGACTTGCCGCCCTCGCGCGCTCAACCAGTGGCGGAGCTCGGCGGCTTCCGGCCTTCGTAGCCGTAGCGGCTACTACGGCGGAGTTGGCTGCCGCCCGTTTGCCTTTGCGCCAACTGCGCTGCCTGGGCGAGTCGCCAGGTGTCGGCGTCAAAGCCCCGCCAGGGGCGACATAGAACTAGCCCCGGGCGTCAGCCCGGCGGCATCTGACGCGCCACCCCGGCCTCAGCCCGTCCTGCCCCTGCGGGACGGGCTTCAGTGGGATGATCGGACCAGCATTCCGGGGGCTGACGCCACCGGCCACCCACGCCCCGTCCCTACCGCGACTTAACGCGATCCGCTGCACAAGCCCGTCAATGGGCCAACTCCAGGTGCTTGCGCTCTGTGAAATGAAAGCCTGCGTCGGGCACGGCGTAGGAGACTCCGTCACATGCGAAGACGCCCCGCGGCGCAACGTCCTTGAGTTCGCGCATAAGGGCTTCCGTTCGCTCTACCGATATGAACTCGGCGATTGTCATGTGAGCGGAGAACGGGTATCGCCGGGTCGGCGCCCCCACGAAGCACGACGCAACTTCCAGCGCAGCCCTGAGCCTGTCCAGTTCATCCTGCGGCTCAATCGCCAGGCAGACGCCGGGATGTGGCAGGTAGTTCCTGAGCGGACCGTAGCGGATGGGGAACGGTGCGATGCCCGAAGCGATTGACTCCAGTTCGGCCCAGTCGGTCCTGGTGACTGGCCGGGGGAACGGGATTGTGAGGCTGATGTGAGCATCGCAACCAGACTGAGAACGAGGATCGTACTTCGCACGGAGGGCATTCACCTGTCCGCGCGGGGGATCAGGCGGGAAGATCAGGAGAACTCCAAACCTGTACCTTCGTTGCCAGTCCTCCCAGTGGCTGACGTCTGCCACGTAGGTTGTTACCGTCTCGCCGTTCTGTGGTCCGGTCATTGACGCAGCCCCTTGCCTGGGCCAGCCATCATCCCCTCTTCACTGCTGACCGCCTCGTCTCTGCATCAAAGCCATCGGGCTGGATCATTCAACGCCTGGCGGCCGGACCGTCGGGCTTGAGCCGTCAATGCCTTCGAACGGTCCGCGCATCAGCGGCTACCGGTCCGCTGCATGCGCTCGTTCGGCCCCTAATAACGCAATCGCCTGCCGTGGAGGGTAATCCCCGACTTCCATTCCCTTCCCTGCCCGGGTGCCAAGTCCTGGAATAAGTCAACGTGACCGAGGATGTCGAAGCCACAGTTCAGGAAGAACGAAATGGCCTCCAAGTTCCGGGCGACCGGTTGGGCGCTGAGAAACCTAACGCCCATTCTCTGGGCCTCTTCCACCGCCCGAGCAACAAGCGCGCGCCCGACACCACGCGACCGGAAAGCTCTCGCAACGACAGCCGGTTCCACGGCAGCCTCGTCCCCGTGAACGATGAGGCCCGCCATGCCGATTGCTTCCCCCCCGTGGTCCGCAACCCATGTGACTCGCCTGTTGGGATTGGCAAGATAGGCGTCGAAGCCGCCTCCGGGATCATCCCCGCCGATGGCAGGATCGCCGTAGATGACGCGGTGCCGCTCAGTCAACTGCGCCCACAGCGCTCTACACGCCTCGTAGTCTGCTTCTTCGTACTCGCGAATCTCCGCATCCATTTCTCTGGGCCGAATAGGCACCTCTTGACCTACAGCAGCCTTCGCGCGGGCCCTGCGGCTGCACGCCGCGCTGCTACTGCCTCGGAGCCGCTGTTTCCTGCCGTTTTCCGGCCGATCGGGCCTGACCGTCCGACACCTGGCGGCCGGACAGTCGGGCTTGAGCCGTCAATGCCAGTTAACAGTGCGCCTCAGCCGTACGCGCTATCCCTCCCTGCCTAAGGACCACTTCGGCTGCTCGTGTCGTTGCGGAAGAGAATCACGTTCCACTCACCCCACGGCGAGTCTTCCTCACACTCGTGGAACTCTCCACTGGTGTAGCGACCGATGACCTTGCGCCAGAATGCTAATGCCGGCGTGTTGCGTGCCAACTGCGCGACCTTCCAGCGGCCACGGAACCTGTCGAACAACTGGCGCGCAATGCGCTCGCCGACCCCCCTCCCACGGAACTTCCGGAGAACGAAGAACTCGCCGATGGAGAAGTCGATGTCCTCTTCCTCGTGATTCCCGCGAACAAGGGCGAACCCGGCTATCTCCTTGCCGGCTCTGAGCATGAAGGCGTGTTTCCCAGGTTCCTCCCAATAGCTCGGCAGCTCGTCACAGCCGTCGAACCTGCCATCGGGTGTGCAAGCCCACCCGAGGTACTCCGACATATCGTAGATGTAGTACGGCACAAGGTTCTTGGCTATCGGCAGGTCCTGATCAGTGGCCTCGTGTAGCGTCACTCCCATCATTTCTTGGAGCCAACGCCACCGGTGAGGCGCGCGGTCTCCCGCGTCGCCTCGACGTGATCGTTGGCCGGCCTTCTTCCACAGTGGCCGGGTATCGACGAAGACCGCCCGATCTTCCTCCTTGACCTGGAAGCCGGCATCACTGTAGGTCTCCAGTTCGGTCTTCCAGGCAACCATCTCAATCCAATCCGCTCCCTGGGAGTGCAGGACTTCAACGAGGGTCTGTGCCAGCCGCTTTCCGACGTCGAACTTGTCGTCTTCGACAAGCGCCCCTGTGCCGTTCCGTGCACCGGGTCCCTGGTGCGAGAGGGCAACGCTGAGTTCCATCACCTGGGCGCTGAGCCCGTCAGAGACGGCCCGCGCGACCCCCACAAGCTTGCCGTGATCTCGGGCCGTGACGACCGCCGCGCTGTTCTGCAGGACAGACGTTGCACGTTCCATCGGGTAACGGGTCTCGCAGCAGTTGTTCTCCACGTAGAACTGCCAGAGATCCTCCGCGGACAGCCCCGGCTCCTTCTCAACGACTGTGTCTTCTTTGCTAGGCATGGCCTCGTCAGTTCATTCCTTCTTCTGTGACCAGATGGTCAGCCAAGGGGACGCGAACGATACATAGTGATCCCATGAACCTACCTCAGCTTCTGGCGAGCCCTCCGGCCCGTCGAAGAAGCCTACAATCATGAGGCCACGTTGGATCAGTCCGTTCAGAATGGTACTGAGAAGATGTCGGAACTCTTGAGGCGAGCTGACGCGCTTCTCATTCCCGTCGGCATCCGTGAAGTGCCAGTACGGATCGCACGTGGTAATCCTGGCCCCCTCGACATACGGGAGGCGAATGGGATAGCCATGCCCTCGCCACAGATCCTCTTTCCTCCACTTGCTTCCCCAACAGCCATCAATCCATGAGCCATGGACGAAGGGGTTATGACAGTCCAGCGCGTACTTGCCGCCGGGACGCAAGACACGAGTGACCTCGTCGAAAGCACCCGCCACCTCCGGGATGTAGTTTATGGAATAGCCTTGAGACACAACGTCGAATTCCTCGTTGCCGAAGACTGAGAGATCCCGGATGTCCCCCTGAACAGCACGGATCTCAAACCCGTAGTGCGCTGCTGCTTCACGGTCGCGTGCCAACTGCTTCTCACTCTGGTCAAACACAGTCACGTCCGCGCCAAGAAGCGCGAAAGCAACGGACTGCTGACCACCCCCTTGAGCAAGGCAAAGCGCCTTGAGTCCTTGAATGTCGCCGAGGAGTCCCTGATCATCGACCATGGCGCAGGCTCGTTCCCGCGTCATGTCAAGGATTGGCCGCGAACAAACCACCCCAGCGTCCGCAAGGGCGTCCCATTGCCGCTTGCTGTATTCGGTCATTTCGCCGTCGGACATGCCCATCTCCCCATCCTGCCAAGGTCAGCCTTCAGGCGCGCCGCCCTCGGCGTCGACTGCAATGCCTTGTTCGCTGTTCTCTTGCCCCTGCAGGTTGATCAAACCGGCCTGCGTCTCCCGAAAGCCGCAGCTGACGTAGAAGCTCTTGTACTCGGGGACATAGTCCACGTGCAGCCACTCTGCACCAGCCCTGCGTGCCAGATTGCAGGCTCGGCAGACCAGTTGACGTCCGATACCCCGCCTGCGCATGTCTGGACGAACGGTCGTGTCCAGTAAGAACGCATGAAGTCCACCATCCCATGCGACGTTGACGAAGCCAACGAGCCGATCGCCCACGTATGCACAAACATACCCGAGACTGCGGCTGAGCACCATCTGGAAATCACGGGGCGAGTCACCCGGCCACGCATCCGTAAACAAGGCGTTCAACGCCTCATCCGTTACGGGAGGATTGTCCTTGTATGCAACTTCCGGCAACGCCATCGCTCTTTCCTACGGCGAACAGGTACCTTTTGACCTACAGCAGCTTTCGCGCGGGTTCTGCGGCTGCGCGCCGCGCTGCCACTGCCGCCGAGCCGCTGTTGCCTGCCGTTTCTCGACGGATCGGGTGAGACCGTCCAACGCCTGACGGCCGAACCGCCAGGCTTGAGCCGTCAATGCAAGCCTGTTCGCTCGGGCAAGTTGACGTTAGTTGCGGGCCCGGGACAATGCTCAATCAACTGGCCCAGAGAGGTCCATCCGTAGGCCACCTCAATCACACGCGCACCACCGATCTCGGCCTCCTTCCTGCTCACGATCTCGCCGCCGAGCGCTTCGTAGAACGCCCTGCATGGGTTCTCCGCCAGCACCCAGACGAGTGCCGCTTCAAAGCCGCAACGCATAAGCTCTCTGGCAACCGCACCAACAAGGCTTCGCCCCGTGCCTCTCCGCTGCTGCGACGGCAACACGTAGATTCCGTAGAGCTCGCCCGTGTAGACAGCATGTCCTTCGCGCTCAGGGCCGCCGCCGGCAAAGCCAACCACCGTGCCACCGATCTCCGCCACGTACACTATAGACAGCTTTCCCTTCGCGGAGAGAGTGGTCGACCACCGCGCCGTGCCCTTCTCATAGGAGAGCTTGGCCAGGCATTCATCGGGAAGAATCCCCTTGTACGCGCTGCGCCAGGTGTCAACGTGCACTCTTGCGATGGCTTCAGCGTCGGCGGGCACTGCCGAACGGACCGTCACTTCCGGCAATGATCGGCTATTCTGTGTCGGCCCGGTGAGCACCACAACTTACCTCAACGTTGACCTCGCCGGCGTCACCGCCGGGCAAGTCATTGTACCGCCAGAGCCTTCGGGTCTCCATTCCGACATGCGTAACCTTGCCGGCCTCGAAGCGTACTATAGCCCTTCCGCAGAACCTGGCAACCATGAAATCAGCCAGGAACCTGAACAGCTTCTCACCCCTCGCTATAGGACACCCCGTCTGCTTCGGCGAGGCGCTCTGCCTACAGCAGAATCCACGCGCGGGCTAGCGTTCGCCCGGGGCCGTCTGCCGCCGTGGAAGAAAGCCCCTGCCTGCCGTGCCAAAGTACTTACACACCAGGAAGAGGGGCATGCCGAACATGTTGAACGCAAAGATCATGGTCACCCAGAGCACTCGCGCGCGCCAGTTCAGCTCTCGGGAAAGCAACGCCCAGCCGATGTAGAACGGCCACTGGACGAACGTCGCGTAGATCCCGCTCCACCCGATCCACCAGATGACAGTCCCTTCCTGGGGGGTCAGGTCCCCGCCGGTCGCCATCGTTACGGCCACGCATGTGACCATGAAGACGTAGCAGAAGGGGAGTTAAAAGGCCGGAATCGCCGCGACCCAATAGACTATCCTCCTACCGGTCGTCCGTCCGCGCTTGCTGGCCACCGGGCCTGTGCACCGCACTTCGTTCCTCGCGCCAGCAGGTGTTCGCTATTTGCCGACATGCTGGCTCCTGTTTCGGGCCATGTCCGTGCCGAGCTTCCTTCCGGGCTGCCCCTCCCGCAGATCGCAGTACTGCCATGTGCGCCGGATCTCGGTTTCGACGCAGGTTACCTTGCCGCCCTCGAAGCGTATTGTAATGGTCCCGTAGAACCGTCGCAGCATCAAAACTGCACGGAACCTGAACGGCTTCTCACCCCTCGCTATAGGACACCCCGTCTGCTTCGGCGAGGTGCGTTGCCCTCTGCCCCTGAAGCGCTGCCAGCGCTGGACGATCACGTCGCAGCGGTGCGACCGGGAGGGGGCCGACCTTCTTGACGTGCCACAGGCCGGTCACGTTGCGCGCCCAAGAGCCTGTGCCCGGCGACTCCCCCCGGGCCGCCGGCGTCCTATCACAAGCCCGCCGCGATGCGCTCCGCCAATTGTCTGACCGCCGCGTCCCGGTCCTCCTCCGACGTGCGCCGCGGCGTGATGATCGCCCCGTCCACTGCCTTGCCCCGGGTCGACCGGAGCACGCCCTGCAGCACGCCCAGGCAGTGCTCCGTCGTGGCGAAACCGGTCACCACGTGGTCGGTCAGCCGCACCCGTGCGCGGAAGATGCGGTAGAGCGTCTCGTCGAAGAACCGCACCATCTGCCACGGCGGCAGGCCGAAGTAGTCGGGGCAACCCAGAACCAGGGCCCTGGCGCGCATGACGACCCTGGGGTCGCGGCACTTCTCGGCGGGGATCAGCAGCACGGAGAGCCCCTTCGCCTCCAGCTCCTTGCCCAGCTTCTCTGCGATCTCCTTGATGTTCCCGGCCTCGGCCGTCGCCTGCGTCACCGCGTCCACGGACCCGGCCTCGGGCGCCGGGAGCGGAGGGGCGTCCGGCACGCCCGCGCACCAGACGATGACCACGTCTCGGACAGGGATCTCCTCCTCGACCGCCGCCTGCGCGGCCACCCCCTCCTGCGCCGCGGCGGAACGTGCCCCGACCCCCGCGTAACCCAGCAGCACAACCGCAAGCACCACACTCGCAACAGCACCTACAAACACCCCTGCAGCTTTCATGAGCGTCCTCCTTCCTGGGATCCATTCACCGGACGCGCTTACGCGAAGCCTTGCGGACCGATGGCGACCGGCCACGTGGCCGCCCGCTCTCACTCGACTCTAGCACGTCGGCGCGCCACGTCAAGCAGAAAAGGGCGGTCTGACCGGAGGGCGGCACCGCGCGGTCCATCGGGCCACGTCCGTTGCGCACAAGGGGTCAAGCCCGTAGAATCGTTGGTTTGGGGTCCGCGTTGCGGGCGCGCCCGCCTGACACCATCTGCGGAGGCGTCGTAAATGCAGAACGCGCTGTTGGCTCTGACGATGACGGCCGCGGGCCTCGGGTTCGTGCACACGCTTCTCGGGCCGGACCATTACCTGCCCTTCATCGCGATGTCCCGCGCGCGCAACTGGTCGCCGGCCAGGACTGCCGTCGTTACCGCGCTGTGCGGGATCGGGCACGTCGGCAGCTCCGTTCTGCTCGGCACCGTCGGCATCGCTCTGGGGCTGGCGGTGGCCGGCCTGGAGGCCGTCGAGTCGCTCCGCGGGGATCTGGCGGCGTGGGGACTGATCGCGTTTGGACTGGTGTACCTGGTCTGGGGCCTGCGACGGGCATGGCGGGGCAGGACGCACGAGCACGGCCACGAGCACCACGACGCGGCCAGCCACGCTCACGAGCACGACCACGGCGGGGAGCACGCCCACGTGCACGACGGCGCGAGCGCCAAGAGCCTGACGCCGTGGGTCCTGTTCACGATCTTTGTGTTCGGCCCCTGCGAGCCGCTGATTCCGGTGCTGATGTATCCGGCCGCCACCAGCAGCGTCTGGGGCGTGATCCTGGTGGCCGCCACGTTCAGCATCGTGACGATCGGAACGATGCTGGGGGTGGTGCTGTTGGCGGTGTCTGGGGTTCGGTGGGTGGCCATCGGCTCGCTTGCCAGATACGGCCACGCGCTGGCTGGGGCGGTGGTGCTTGCGTGCGGGATCGCAGTCAAGCTCGGGCTGTAGGGGGCGGGCCGCCCGGCGGCGGGAATCGTCCTGGCACAGATGGGCAAGCAGCACAAACCGCCGTAACATGACTACGACGAGGAGCTCAGCATCGAGTTCCAGTACGGCCGGAAGTTCTTAAGGAAACCGGGCCTCGGGAAGACGTCGGCGCCGTTCACCGGCACACCGTCCTGGAAGGCCTCGACAAGTTTCGGGTGCGCTTCGTGTTCGCGAAGCCAGTCCAGGAGTTCCCGGTGGAGCCTATCTGCCTCGCCGGGATGCCGGTCGATCACGTTGCGGCCCTGCCCGCGGTCAACGTCCTTGTCGTAGAGCTCCTTTGCGTCCGCCGCGAACGAGTCGATCAGGCACCACCGTGCGTCTTGCACGGCAACACCTTGGCCCGGGTTTGCGCTGCCCGTCACTGCCACCTTCGGTCCCGTGCCCTGGTGACCACCGAGCTCCGGCACGAGCGACCGTCCCTGGCAGGTCTCCGGCGTCTCGAGCTCGCCCAACTCGAGTATCGTGGGCATCAGGTCTGCGGGTTGTGCAAGGGCAGCGCACCGTCCGGGCGTCGCTCCCGGGACTCGGACCATGAGCACCTGGTGAGCCACTTGCTCGTACCAGGGAGGACCCTTGCCGAGCATACCGTGTTCGCCCAGGTTCACGCCGTGGTCGCTGCTCACGATGACGACCGTGTCCTCGTCCCTGCCCGTGCCCGCCAGCATGTCCAGAAAGCGGCCGATGTGACGGTCGACCATCGTGATCTCAGCGGCATAGTGAGCGCGCACGTGGCAGAGCTCCTCCTCGTTGAGAAGCTCCAGGGGCTCCAAACCGGTCATCGGTGCTTCCGCGTCGAAGTCGGCATCGTGGTAGAGCCCCACGTAGTGCGCCGGGGGCATCCACGGCTCGTGCGGCTCGAACGTATCGATCCACAGGAAGAACGCATCGCGGCGGCGGTTGGCGGCCACGAAGTCGCCGGCGA
>Ga0114922_10003834_pt1 | contig 13991 bp, 9 predicted proteins | sample AartaG_FD_100975 | JGI IMG/M metagenome (GOLD analysis project Ga0114922, IMG submission 100975) | Deep subsurface microbial communities from Aarhus Bay to uncover new lineages of life (NeLLi) - Aarhus_00045 metaG | ecosystem: Environmental > Aquatic > Marine > Oceanic > Sediment | place: Aarhus...
TATCTTAAAAGAATCGAGGCGTTAGAAGAGTTAAGGAGAATTATATTCGGCTATGATCCGTCTACCGAAAGACTTCAAAGAACTCTTACAATTACTCAACTCAAAAAAGATTGAGTATTTAGTAGTCGGCGGCTATGCCGTTGCTCTCTATGGATATCCTCGGGCCACTGGAGATATGGATATCTGGATCGCCATCTCTAAAGATAATGCCCATAAAACTGTTGAAGCCTTAAAGGGATTTGGTTTTGATACCCCCCAGTTAAAAGAAGAAGTGTTCTTGGAAAAAGAAAAAAATATAAGGATGGGAAATCCTCCACTACGCATAGAAATTCTAACATCTATAGATGGCGTTGAGTTCACTGAATGTTACGGGAACAAAAAAACTGTAACTATAGATGATATAGACATAAATTTTATATCCCTTGAAGATTTAAAGAAAAACAAAAAAGCCAGTGGCAGATATCAGGATTTAGCTGACCTTGAAAATTTAGAAAAATAAAAATATTTTCTAACAGATGCATCCGCCCGTTTATGGCTGGCCTTTCTCTGCTATTGCAACGGCCGATGCAATTGCAAAATTTGCAGTGTGTGTGATGCTTACACTTATATGTTTAATCCCGAGTTTATTGGCGATTTTTTCAACTTCACCGGTTAGGGTAACTTCAGGTTGTCCGGCCGGGTTATTTACTATCTCAATATCGGTCCAGGCAATCTTGCCTCGCCAGCCGGTTCCCATCAATTTAAGAATAGCTTCCTTTGCTGCAAAACGGCCGGCAAGTTTTTCTATTCTGGCTTTATTTGCCTCGGCGTAGGCCTGCTCGGTGGCGGTGAAAACCCTGTTAACGAACCGCTCACCGTGTTGTTCTACCATATCTTTTATTCGCGGAAAATCCACAAGGTCTATTCCATGTGCTATGATTTTCATTGTTCAGTCCTGATTAAATTGTTAGCCGCTTAAACACCATTGCCTATTTACTAATACTTTACGTTATTGGTTGCATATCTGGAAGATTTGTTCCAAGCAGAAGTCAGTAAATTTATCCCTTTCGCCAAGCTCGGCCTGCTCTGTGAGTTTTTGGTTAAACTCCTCAATAGCTTTTCTCCGGCGTTCAAAGGTTATTTGGGCTTCTATTTGTTTTTGCACCTTTTCGAATGGCTCAAAAGTTTTCGGCTGTTTTTCTTCCAGTTTCATAATGAAAATATGCATGCCAGCTTCAATTGGTAAAGTTACCTCACCAGGCTGAATTTTCTCTGCTTCAGCCCCAAGAACATCGTAGGGCTTTTCAAGACTATCAGGCCTAACGCCTCTGCTGAATCCGACAAACGATACTTCAGAATATTTCTCTGCTAAACTGCTTAATTCTTCGCCTGCTTTTATTTGTTCGAGCAATTCATTGGCCAATGATTTCGCTTTTTCCTGCCGACTTTCATTTGGTTCAGCCACTTTAATTCCTGTAACATCAATATCAATCAGCTGAAACTTTATCATTGCTGGCCTGCTGAAAAACTTGTCCTTGCTTTTATTATAATAGTCTAATAACTCACTGTAGGTTATAGGTTTTTCCTCTGATAGTTGTTCGCGGATATAAGAGTAGCTAAGCATCTCCCTTTTTTTGTATTCCTCAAAGCTGGACCAGTTCATCCCTCTTCGCTTTAATTCTTCTTCGGCTTTGGCGTAATCGCCTCCGAAGCTGTTGACAAATCTTCTCGCTTCTGCCTTTGCCAACGTTTCCAGGCGCTCATCGATATTTTCTCCTGCATCTTTTTTAGCCTGTTGATAAAGTAAGATATTTGATATTTTAACTGTAAGTATTTTTTCAAGTTCAGGCCTGGCTTGTTTTTTGAATTGTTCAAGAGTGCTTCTTTGCGAGATCGGCCTGAGACGTTCTATTAGTGGCACGACCGCTCCTTTGTGTTCTGTTAGAGAGCCGATTATTTCGTTACTGGTTATGGTCTCGTCACCTATAGCCAAGGCAAAGCCCCCTGAGGGTTCGGGCAGACCGGTCTTTTGTGCAAATGGAATCTGCGCCGGGTCTTTTCCGGCAGGCTTCGACTTGCTCTGACAGCCCCCTGCCAACAAGGATATTAACGCCACTAAAAAGATGCGCCTTCGCATAACTCAGTTTCCCACCTGTCAACTCAGAATTTAACACGTTCTCTGCTTCCTGTGGCAATAATAAGCTTATACGCTTAAAATTTCAATATAATCTGCAAAAACGTTTTTAGCCTGCGGCAGAATATGTCGAATAATTATTACTACCGGCAAAAAATTAGGAGTATGAAAATGAACAGGTTATCCTGGCTTATTGGTTTATTGATGATAAGCGTGCTCATTGGCTGTCATTCTGATATTGTATGTACCAAGCACCTGAAATTGCTCGAAAATAAATGTGTGCATATTGAGCCGCTCGAAAGCGAGAATCCGCAGATAGGCAAGGTCCTCAGAGATATTCTCGAGAAAGAGTTCATAAGACGAAAAGTTCAGATTTGTGACCCCAATACCGCGACGATTTTCATAAGCGGCGCTACTTTTCTTACAGTCAGGGCTACCTCAAGTGAAGCCCTTTTCATGGGTTCGACCGATTCGAGGCAGGCAATTGAGAGCGTCTCTCTGGTGGCAAGAGACCCGAATGGACAGGTTTTAATGTCGGCATCTTATGATAACCAGGACCGGCTCTCAGCAAGCAAACTTGCCAAGGAGTTCGGCTCAGCGCTGGCTGGTAAGCTCAGGTGACATAGCGAAAGTAAATGATTTCACTCGGATTCAAGCTGCCGTTCGTTATTTTTCCCGGGACTTTTTCATCTTTTCATACATTTCTAAATCGAATATGAGAATGCCTCTTCCGACGCCGGCCCAGTCACCTTTTCTTGCATATTGAAAAGCCATATATCGTCCATCGTCGCTTACTACGGGATTGGAGCTTTTATAGCCGGGATAATCGCCGAAGAATGTCAGCCTTTCTATTTTGCCTGACCCATCCAGGGCCAGCTTGTAAATGTCAATATCACCTGCCCCCTTGTCACTGTGCGCATCACATTCAACTAATGTATGTTTGCCGTCCGGGAAAATACCCTCCGGCTCATCATAGCGGCCAGGGGCCTTTGAGTAGTTGATGGCCTTACCGGTTTCTATGTCCAGACCGGCGACTTCACAGACTTTGTACTCGTCGCCGTAGGCGCTGAAAATCAGCTCCTTTTCATCCGGCGGGCGAAAGTTCTGGGTTTCGATGTCATACTTCATAATGCTCAAATTGCCCTTTTCCACAATCTTCTTTTTGTTGGCTAATTTGGGTTTGCCGTTTTCATAAACAATATCAGCTAAGTAGAACGTTGCATCCGGCCCAGTTCCGCGTACTGTCCATGCGATTCGCATATTTTTACGCGACACTGCCGGGCCTTCATAGCAGTATTCACCTAAGGGTGTTGGCGGCTCGGAAAGGTCCTTCTTCAGCACCCAAAGCTCTGCATATTTTTTACGGCTGGGCACAGGGTCCTCAGCATCAAATTTCCGCGCGCCTGCGAGTAGTATATCGCCATTGGCCAAATACAGCGCCCGGACGTATCCCTCGTGGTAGTAGCGGCCTGTCAAGAGCCGGATGATGTTCGTCTCAAGGTCTATTTCGTAGGCATCGCCGAAGGTCTTTTCGAGAAACAATATTCGCCTGCCGTTGTGCGACCAGTCCGCTCTTTGGCCGAAGCGTGTTACCTGTTTGATATAGGACGGCAGCTCATCAAAGGGAGATTTGCCTTTTTTGCACTCTGATTGGCCGAGACAGGTTGCTGACAGCAGCCCTGCCAAAATTAAAAGCACACTTTTCTTTCGCAACATAATCCGGCTCCTTTTTGTATGTTATGTTACTACTTTGGTTTTGCAGCTTTGCTATTCCGACATCCACCAGGGCAGAAATGCAGAATAGTACTTTACGATGGCTTGTTTTACCTCAAGCGGGTCAATTGAACCCATCTGGCGATAAATAATCTTCCCGCCCGGCTCTATCAGCAGTGTATATGGAATAAGACCGGCCCATTCCTTATCAACCGCTTCAATCAGCGCGTATTTATCGTCCGAATTGAAAAGGTAGTTTTTGCACGATGCCTGATACTCTTTCAAAAATGAAAGAACGCCGTCTTTAATCCTGGGCGGGTCGGCGCTTATGGTAACTAATTCGAATTCTGTTGTTCTTCTGTTGCGGTATATCCAGTGGATTTTTACCAGTTCCGGAAATTCCACCTTGCAAGGCCCGCACCAGGTCGTCCAGACGTTTATCAGCCGCAGTTTCCCATCTTTGTTTTTGACAAGCTCTTTTACGCCCTCCACATCTATCATTTCAACGCTTACCTTTTCCTTCGCTAACTCCTCGCGTTCCTTCTTCACGGATTCGCGCTTGTCCGACCATTTTATAGAGCAGCCGAACGTCTTCGTTTTCTCAACGGGCGGTGTTTCACCTGCCAGCAAGGCATCGATTGCATTGTGGGCATCCTGGACCGCATCCGGCCTTTCCCTCCATTCCGAGTTGTCGATTCGCCCCACAAAGCGCAGCTTGCGTTCCTTGTCGAAGATAAACGTATGCGGCGTCGTTACCGGCCCATAGGCGTGGGCAACTTCTTGAGTATCTCCGTCATATAAATACGGAAAGTTAAATCCCTTATCTTTCGCACGGATTTTCATATCCTCGAACGAATCGCCCACATCCGACCATGCCATTTCATCTATCCGAAGTGCGCGTGGGTCATTGGACGAGATGCATACCACCGCTGCGCCTTTATCCTTGTAGTCGGAGGCGAGCTTCTTAATCCGCCCCTCGTATGCCCGGGCGGTCGGACAGTGGTTACAGGTGAAGATGATAACGAGAACCTCGGAATCTGCAAAATCGGCTAATGTGTAATTTCGCCCGTCCACACCCGGCAGACTAAAATCAGGAGCTTTTGCCCCTAACTCCAGGGTCTTCGGCTGGTAAGCCCATACAGTACCTGCTGCCATCAGTACTGCTGCAAGTGTTGCCACAATACATCTACTTAATCTACCCATCTTTAGACCTCCTGTTTACTCAATACTATTACTGTTATTTTCTTCGACTTTCCATTTCAATTCGCTAACCTCCTCCGGCATGACAAATTTTACAGAACCGTCATTAAATAATATATTGCACCCCTTTCCTTCGTGATTTTCAAAGGTCATTATCTCCGGCCCACCATACTGATTCCAGCCCCCTTCTGTCTCAAACAGCAGAACCATATCCGGCGGGGAATTCGGCTCGCAATTCGGATTCATCGCATAATGGCTTGGGCCCTTATCGCCTTTCTTTAAAGCCGCTCTGCAAACAAATTGTTTTTCACTTATCTCAGTATGTTGTAATAACAAATCGCACCATTTGTCGGCTGCTGGATATTGATCGTTATAATCAGAGGCATAAATCAGCATAGCAACACCGAAACTATGTAAGTTGATGTGGCATAACACTTGGTTTGGTATCTTACGGACAGGTGTAGGTGAGGGTATCAATGTATGAACGATAAGAATCAATGCCATGATAGTTCCCAAAATAGAAAAAGGTCTTCCAGTTAGCAATCCTTTGCTTTTACAAATCCTACGGTCTGCAATTATCCCGGTGATAAGACCAATCGGAAGCGAAATGATAAAGGTCCAAAAACCTACGTTCTCGAGGAATTCATTGCTCTTAAGCCATCCGGCAAGTGCAAGACCTGTTAAAAACCCCAGGATAACTACAAATGGTGACGCTATCGCCAGTTTACTCACTTTCGCTTTTTGGCCTTGTGTGTGATTGTCTGTTTCTATCATACTTTATTTGCCCTCATAGTATTTTTCGCAAGACGGTTATTAGTGTTTTTGGTTCCGCCGTTAGGCGTCCTGCGGAGAAATAATTTTTCGGCAGGCGTAAATACGCCTTTTTTGGCTCCGGGATTCTCACCGTACCTGAAGTCTTCGCAAACATAGAATCAATTTGAGCACCTGCATCTTTGGTGAATGAGAATATCAAATCGCGGCCTGAAGTTACAATACTTTTTATATCGTATTTGCTTGCTGCTATTCGAAGCTCAGCCAGCTCAAGCAGCAGTTGAACCTCATCCGGCACCGGGCCATATACATCGTTTAACTCATCTGCGATTTGTTTCAAATCCTCAGCAGTTTTTGAAACCGCAATTTTGCGATAAACATCCATTCGGTGCCTGTCGGATGGTATGTAATTTTTCGGTATATACGTGGTAAATCCCAAATCTAAGCTCGCTGTCGCTATTGCTTCCACAGGCTCGTTCTTTAATTTTTTAACGGCGTCAGCCAACAGCTCGCAGTACATCTGATAGCCGACTAATTGAATATGGCCGGATTGTTCAGGCCCTAATATATTGCCTGCTCCGCGAATCTCAAGGTCCCTTAAAGCGATTCTAAAACCAGCGCCTAAATGTGAGTACTCCTCGATTGCTTTAAGGCGTCTCGCTGCAACAGGGGTTATCGAGCGTGACTGTGGCAGCAGCATATATGCATAAGCGCGGTGCTTATATCTGCCGACCCTGCCGCGAAGCTGATGTAATTCAGATAAGCCGAACCTATCGGCATCGTTTATAAAAATCGTATTGGCGTTTGGAATATCCAGCCCCGATTCAATAATCGTCGTGCATACAAGTACATCGGTATCACCGATTACAAAATCTATCATCGCCTTCTCAAGTTCACTCTTTGCCATCTGCCCGTGTGCGATGGTAACCTTGGCGTCGCCGACTAATTTTTGGATTTCCCAGGCCTTTTTCTCAATCGTCCTGACCCGGTTGTGTACGAAGAACACCTGTCCCTGACGGTTCAGTTCACGGATAATCGCCTTTCTTATGAGCTCTCTGTTGTAGCTGGTTACGGTTGTAACTATACTTCGCCTGTCTAACGGCGGCGTCGCCAGCGAACTTATGTCGCGTAGACCCAGCAGTGACATATGCAGTGTCCGCGGAATTGGTGTGGCGGTCATTATCAGAACATCGACATTGACACGCAATTTTTTGAGCTTTTCTTTGTGTTCAACACCGAACCGTTGTTCCTCGTCGATTATCAAAAGCCCCAAATCGCGAAATCCAACGTCGCCACTTAAAAGCCGATGTGTCCCTATCAATACATCGACCTTTCCCTGTTTCGTTCGTGTAACGATGTCTGCTGCCTGCTTTGGTGTTTTGAATCGATTGAGCACCTCAATGCAAATCGGAAAATCGGCAAACCGCTCGGTAAAGGTCCTGCCGTGCTGCACACACAAAACCGTCGTTGGCACCAGGATGGCTACCTGCTTTCCATTTTCGACTGTCTTAAACGCCGCACGCATCGCAAGCTCGGTCTTGCCGTAGCCCACATCGCCGCAAAGTAATCTATCCATTGCAATAGCATCCTGCATATCAGTTTTAATTTGCTCTGCTGCTGAAGTCTGGTCAGATGTTTCCTGATAAGGGAAGGATTCTTCGAATTCCACTTGCCAGCTGGAATCTTGTCCGTATGCGATGCCGCCCATTGCCTGGCGCCTGGCCTGGAGTTCCAAAAGTTCAGCGGCAAGGTCTCGAACTGAGCATGCGACTTTCTCTTTCTGCTTTTGCCATCTTGCAGAACCTACCTTGCTTAGATTAGGCCGCTTTGGACTTGTCCCAATATACTTTTGCACAAGGGCAATATTGCGCACCGAAACCTGAACTTTTACGCCATCGGCATATTTAATCGTCAGATACTCTGAAGTACCTTCCTTTTCTCGTATGGTCTGAATCCCTAAAAACTTGCCGATGCCGTAGGATACGTGGACTACATAGTCGCCCGGATGCAGGTCGCTGAGGGTATCCACCGGAGCGCTTGGGTATATCGGCCGGGCACGCCTTCTGAGCGCATACTGGCCAAATAACTCGTGGTGGCTCATTATGATGGTTTTGAGCGAATCAATACAGAAACCCTGATGGATGAATCCTTGCAGCAGTTTTAAATTCGCCGGCACCTTTTTATTACTGTCTTTTATAATTTCTGTTACCCGCTTGATTTCAGCGGAAGCCTCGCAGTAAAGGAAGACTTTCTTTCCCTTCGTTGCCTCCTGGACTAATTCCTCCAGGGCCTGTTTGTGCCCCGCCCACAGAGAGGTTGCCTTGTGCTGGAACTGCTGCACGCTCTTGACACCGACCTTAAGAAAGTTATCAGTTGCTCCGGTAGCAAATCTGCAGATGTGTAGTTGTGTAAATCTCTTTAGGCTGCTATAAATATCCTCCCAGCTATAGAGCCGCCCTCTGTCTTCGACCCGCTGCAGGAATACCTTTGCAACTTCTTCAATATCAGTCGGTTCTTCAAGTATTATGATGGTATCCTTCGGCAGAATATTTGCAAAAAGCTCCCTTTCTTTTTCCGCAGCTCCACATATTGTCGAGATGATATTGACACTTTTTAATTGCTGGCTCGACCGCTGTGTATCCAGATTTATCTCACGGATACTCTCTATAACATCACCGAAGAATTCAATCCTGATTGCCGCAGCCGCCTGCTGAGGCAGGCCTTCTTGCTTTTCGTCTAATAAAATTTTTCCGACGTTCAGCGGCGCATAAATATCAACGATTCCGCCACGGCGGGCGAATTGACCCGGCAAATCAACTCTTTCGACATGCTCGAATCCGTTGTCAACAAGCCAGCCGATTACCTGCTTCGGCGGCACGGTTTTATCTATTTGCAAATCAAGACAGCTTTTCTCCAGAGCTTGTGGATTTGGTATCGGCTGACAAAGCGCCTGTACCGATGCAGGAATAATGAAATTATCCTTATCAGAACAGGATACCGGATGCGAGATACGGGATACGAGCTTTAATCTCTCAGCCCGGATTTCATCGGTGGCGTCGGCTATTGCCTCCTCGCCTTCCCACGCAGGCAATGGTTCAATCCTTCGGCCGCCGAAGCTGTGCAAATCATCGGCAGCCTTGTCGGCATCGTCGATGTGGGGGCAGATGTGCAGGATTGGTCTTTCGATTTTCTCTGATATATAAGCTGCTAACAGGCGCGCAAAGGAACCCCACGTCCCCCCGACTCTAACCACCCCCCTATCACGGGCGGCCTCAAGCCGGGAGATTATCTGCCCAACCGTCTTATCGCGCCCAAGCTCCATAATATATTGAGTTACGCCCAAGGCGCAACGAATCATCAGCTTGCGATGGATTTTTTTGCCGCTTCGGCAACTTTTTCTGCTGTTATGCCGAACTTCTCGAAACAGACTTTTGCAGGGGCGGATGCACCAAATGTGGACATCCCAATGAAGATGCCGTTATCGCCAAGCCATTTTCCCCACCCGTGCTCGACTCCGGCTTCAATACCGACCCTAACTTTGACGCTGGGAGGCAGAACATAGTCTTTATATTCCTGCGATTGTTTTTCAAATAGTTCCCAGCAGGGCATACTAACGACGCGAGCACTTATCCCTTCAAGTGAGAGTTTCTCATAAGCGGCTAATGCCACGGAAACCTCCGAACCTGTTGCCAAAAGCAAAACGTTGGGGTTATCTGCACCTGCAAGAACATAAGCACCCTTGCTTAGATTTGAAGCGGGAGTGTATTTACTTTGGTCGATAACGGGTAATCCCTGGCGGGTAAGACATAGTGCCACCGGCCCATCTTTGTGCTCTAATACGAACTTCCATACTTGTGCAGTTTCGTTGGCATCAGCCGGTCTAAAAACCATCAAATTCGGTACCGTCCGAAGGCTCGCTATTTGCTCAACCGGTTGATGTGTCGGGCCGTCTTCGCCGACACCTATACTGTCGTGAGTGAATACGAAAATAGTTGGATGCTTCGATAAAGCCGCCATACGAATCGCAGGCCGCATATAATCACTGAATACCAGAAACGTCCCGCCGTAAGCTCGTGTCAAATCGCTTGCGGAAATCCCGTTCATTATTGCCCCCATTGCGTGCTCTCTAATCCCGTATCGTATATACCTGCCGTCGCGTTTATCCTTTTGAAAATCTTCAGCACCATTGAACTTGGTGAGGTTTGAAGGTGTCAAATCTGCCGAGCCGCCCAGAATCAGCGGAAGCTGTGGCATCACCGCATCCAGTACCGCCCCCGACGCCTTGCGGGTTGCAATTGAGCTGCCCGCCTCGAACTTCGGCAACAGCTCATCAAGATTGACACTCAATTTATCATCGGCGGCATCGCAAAACTGCTGCGCAAGCTCCGGATACACCTCGGCATATTTCTCAAACATCTTGCTCCATTTTCTCTCTGCCTTTTTGCCTTTATTAACAGCTTTTCGCATATGGGCCAAAACCTCATCCGGCACTACGAAACTTTTTTCAGGGTCCCAACCGAAGTTTTTCTTAATCAGTTTAATTTCGTCCTCGCCTAAAGGGGCGCCGTGTGCACCGGCTGTGTCCTGCTTGTTTGGGCTGCCGTAAGCAATATGCGTGCGTAGTTTAATAAGTGTCGGCCGGCTCTTTTCTCTCTCGCCTTTTTTCAGGGCCTTCTCAAAGGCCTCCATATCATTGCCGTCACCGGGGACCTCCATAACTCTCCAGCCGTAAGATTGATAACGTCTTGCCACGTCTTCTGTAAAGGCCAGATCCGTCTCGCCGTCAATAGTAATGTGATTGTCGTCATAAATAACAATCAGGTTGTCCAGTGCTAAATGGCCTGCTAATGAGCTGGCTTCCGCCGATACCCCCTCCTCCAAATCACCGTCACCGGCGATTACGTAAATTGCATAGTCAATAATGGGGAAGTCATCTCGATTGAAATAGCTTGCAAGGTACTTGCTGGCTATTGCCATCCCAACCGCATTGGAGATTCCTTGACCTAACGGCCCGGTTGTAACTTCAACCCCAAGCGAAGGGTGGCATTCCGGGTGGCCGGGCGTATTGCTGCCCCACTGTCGGAAGTTCTCTAAGTCCGCCAGGCTCATATCATAACCGTTCAAGTACAGCAGCGAATAAAGTAGCATACTGCCATGCCCAGCTGAGAGGACAAATCTATCCCGGTTGTGCCATTGCGGATTGGCTGGATTAAATCTGAGGTGCCGCGTCCAGAGCACGTATGCAGCCGGCGCCATGCCCATCGGCATGCCAGGATGGCCGGAGTTGGCCTTCTGAATTGCATCAACTGACAAAAAGCGAATTGTTTGAATACAAAGCTCGTCGAGTTCCGACAATCCTAAGTTTTTTACAGATACGTTCATTATCTGCTTCCTGAAAATAAAACGTTGATAGTGCGTTTTTTAATGAAAACAAGACCGATAAAATAATCCCAAACCCTCATTTTCGCAAGTATTTTTCTCGTATCGGTGCTACTGAGTGGCAATTCCGGCAAAAGAAGCATTGACCTAACTATCAATATCTGTTAAAATATGCTAAATTTACGTGTAAGTCTCTTGTTTTTTAGAGCTTGCAAGTTGCGTAGGCGCAATCGCAAATTATGGCCTTGGACATTAAGAACGAGGAAGGCGATTGAAGATTCTCAACTCTATAAAAATCGCGTTGCTATCAATAGCATTGATAGCTCTCCTTGCTGGTTCGGTGGGGGCAGCTTGCCCAGTAGGTGATTTAAGCGGTGACTGCAAAGTTTACTGGGAAGATATTGAGCTTTTTGTCAAGCAGTGGCTGGACACCGGTGGTTGTTCCGAACCTAATTGTGCCGACCTTGATGATGATAACGATGTCGATGGAGCAGATTTTGCCTTATTAGCCGCACATTGGAACGAAGGAAATGACCCTCTAATAGTTATTAATGAGATTCACTCCCGCCCCGACCTCAAGGTCGAACAGGTAGAATTTGTTGAACTCTATAATCCCGGCAATGAAACCATAGATTTATCCGGCTGGTATTTCTCCAGGGGCATCGATTTTACTTTCCCCCCCGGCACTTCACTTGACCCGAATAAGTATTTGGTCGTTGTTGAGGACTCCAACCTCCTCGACCCCTGTACCACCAGCAATGCGGATTTTGTAGCCAAGTGGCCCAGCGTTACTCCCGTGGGTGTGTTCACCGGCAAGCTCGACAATGATGGAGAAAATGTCGAATTGCGCGATGCAGATGGAGTGGAGATTGACCAGGTGGATTATCAGCTTGGTTTTCCTTGGCCAACCGCAGGTGACCCGGTACCGTTTGTCAAACCTCCTGACGGCAACGGTCATTCCATGCAGTTGACCAATCCCGCCTTCGACAACGATTTGGGCGGCAGTTGGCGATCGGCCTCTCCCACACCGGCAGCGAAAAATACGGCGGTTTTCGCCGGCAATATTCCCCCGCATATTCGCCAGGTAAATCACAGCCCGGAAAAACCCAAATCCAGTGAAGTTGTAACAATAACCTGCAAGGTTACCGACCCCAATGATGTTAATGACCCCAACGGTGTTATGCTGCAGTATCAGATTGTCGAGCCGGGCAATTATATCCGCTATCAATATACTAATGGAACATCTCTTCCTTACTACTCTGACCCGGCCTACGAGACAGGCTGGATTGATGTGCCGATGAACGACGATGGCACTGGCGGCGACCAGGTCGGCGGCGATGATACTTATACCGTGCAGCTCTCATCTTCTATACAGACAAACCGCCGGTTAATACGTTACCGAATCAGGGTCGAGGATACTGTTGGCAACTGGGTTAAGGTTCCCTATTCGGATGACCCGCAACCGAATTTTGCCTATTTTGTTTATGACGGCGTTCCTGTCTGGAGTGGCGCTATACAGCCAGGCAGTGGCGACCCCAACAAGGCCCAGGTCTTTGCATACGGCACCGACGTTATGCGCAGCCTGCCCGTTTATCATCTCCTTACCAAAGAGCAGGATGTGCTCGATTCGCAGCACATCGGCAGCTACAGCGTTTCTGCATACTGGGGCTCCGACTATCTGTGGACCGGAACGCTGGTCTACGGTGGCGATGTGTATGACAATGTTCGTTACCGCGCCCGCGGCGGCGGCCACCGATACGATAGCGGCAAGAATATGTGGAAGTTCGACTTCAACCGCGGCCACTACTTCCACGCACGAGACAAGTACGGCAGCAGATATGATATTGCTTGGGACAAGCTCAACCTCTCTTCTACTATACAGAACCCCGATTACGAAATACGAGGCAAGCAGGGAATGTTCGAAGGCCTCTGCTATAAGTTTTTCAACATGGTCGGCGTTCCGGCGCCAAAGACCCATTGGGCACAATTTCGCATCATAGACGGTGCTGTAGAAACGGGCGCAAGCCAGTACATCGGCGATTTCTGGGGTCTTTACCTTGTTGTAGAGCAGATGGATGGCCGCTTTCTCGATGAGCACAAACTGCCCGATGGAAACCTCTACAAAATCAACTCAGGTGACGATGAATATAACAACTACGGGCCCGCAGGACCTGACGATATGTCCGACCTGACCGCGTTCCAGAGTGCGCTGAACAGCGCTAACACCGCCTGGTGGCTGACAAACGTCGATGTCTTCGGTTACTACAGCTTTCAGACGATGTGCGAGGGCTTCCACCACTACGATATGGGAAGCAAAAACTACTTCTACTATCACGACCCAATAAACGACATTTGGTCGTTCCTTCCCTGGGACCTCGATTTGACCTGGGATGACAGTATGTATGACAGCGGCGGAGATGGGAGTGAGCCGTTCAAGTCTAACGGCCTCTGGAGCAATTCTGACCTTCGAGTCATGCGCAACAACAGAATACGTGAAATCCAGGACCTGCTTTACAATACCGACCAGGCCTGGAACCTTATCGATGAATATGCCGCCATTATAAGCGAGCCCAACGCCGGAGGACTTTCAATCGTTGATGCCGACCGCGCATTGTGGGACTATCACACATACATAAACGACCCGGGACAGTTCTTCATAGATCAGGTATATACCGGCAGTTTCGCCGGCCTTGTACAGCTTATGAAGGACTACGTGCCTTACCGCTCCATCGGCAGCGGCCCATCCGAACAAACCCTGCAAGAGCTTGCTGATGACGCCGCTATACCTGACAAGCCTACTATAACAGCAACCGGA
>Ga0114922_10003835_pt1 | contig 13991 bp, 13 predicted proteins | sample AartaG_FD_100975 | JGI IMG/M metagenome (GOLD analysis project Ga0114922, IMG submission 100975) | Deep subsurface microbial communities from Aarhus Bay to uncover new lineages of life (NeLLi) - Aarhus_00045 metaG | ecosystem: Environmental > Aquatic > Marine > Oceanic > Sediment | place...
CATAAGGCCCTTGTGAGCTATGAGCACGAAAAAGGATTTTTGCTTCCTTTTTTAAACCAAACTTATCAGGTTTTACCAACGAAAAGAGCTATTATTCCTTTATATAGACATACCCCTACAATTAAATCATTCGAACTTGAAAAAAAATGGGACAACAAAGTCGTTCCTGTTGAAAAGCAGATCGTTTTCGTCGCAAATATGGATGTAAAAGACCTCTTCATAGCCTTTGATCGGTATGATGAGCGCAGTCTTATGGAAAATAACCTTTTCTGAGAGGTCAAAAACAGAACTGGCACCTTGAGCACCCATCGAAAAAGACGAAAGAAGGTGTCTATATCCAGACATATACGACCATGGCTATGAAAGCTCTCACCACTGCCTTTCTAAAATGGCAGGAGCAACAATTACAACTGGAAGCCTTGGGTGAACAAAGTACCTGGCAGATGTATCGCCGTAAATTGAAGATCCTTAACCGGAACAAGCTCATTGTCTTTGCCGGCCTGCACTTTGGCATTTTTCCCTCCCATGAGGTTTTCATGCTGGCCAATGTCCCTGTTCGGGACACCGAAAAAGAACTCAATATCAACCGAGATTAGGTTTATGCCAAATATACCGAGGGACTCTTAACCGAAAAAGCTTGATCACCATCCCTCAAAGTGTTCGTGGGGGACATGGTTTTATGTTGCATCCTTATATCGGAATTCCAGATGATGTCGGAAACCGCAGGTTCGATTGCAATCATTTTATCATTGGAAAAAGCTGAAAAAGGGAAGGAAATGGGGTTAAGAAAAGGGATCAAGTTTGCCCTTGGCTTTCTGATTGCGGTTAAATCAGCGTCCCATTTTTTTCTTGACAAGATTATTAGGAATTTTTTATAGATAAATTAATTATTTTATATATAAAATAATTAGTCAGACGCGAGATGTAAAACGAGTATCTATTCCAAAGTATCAAAGACCGGCTTTGGGTTCGTTTAACATGGCATTCTCGCTTGTTGTAAAGAACATGTGGAAAATCCGAATCGGGGGATCTCGTAATCGAATTTGCGCAATGTAGTAAGGGCAAGCATTTACGCTGATAGACCTGTCATCAAATATCCAGATTTCTACGATAATCCTGCTGCTGGCGCGCTGGCCTGGGTTTTCCATGACCACCTGATCCTGTTCAAATGTTTAATAACCTAAATCTGGAGGTGAAAATGGAGGCCGCATTAAATCATTTGGCTGAATTTCTAAACGACGAAAGGGGAAAAAGAGCCAACCGGTATTTGAAAGACGGGGCTGCTTTCAAGGTCATTTTGGATAAAAAACCATTTTCCCTTAAGAAACAGGAGGAGAAAATGGAAATGAATTCAGGCAAGCCGGAGGCCTATGATGTCGTTTTAGAGTTAACGTCATCCGCAGTTGAATATTTCTCTAATGCGGAAACGGAAGATGAAACTTATGAACGTATTCGTGAAATCATTCATCAACCGACGGCCGAAAGATATTTTCGGATGAAAACCGAAGTGGAATCAACTCAGCAGGGTAGAATAAAGTTCTATTGGCTCGGATATTATTTCTGGGCAAAGCGCATGGGGCTTTATTATTAGCGCCGAGCAAAAGGGCATTAAAGCCTGATTAGCTATTAATTTTGGGACTGCTTTTTTTTGAAAATGAGTCTTAAGTCCATTTAATTAGAGGGGAGGTTATACCATGGAGGTTGCAACGTACTTGGATCAAATTGTTCCTTCAATTTATGCCTGCATGAAGTGCCGGTGGTGCATCGTCAGCTGCGAAGAGAGCCGGACAGTTTGTCCTATGAATGAGAGGTTCAAATTCATAGCCTATTCAGCCGGAGGTGTTTTTGATATCGCCCGATCGCTGCATGAAGGGAAACTTGCATGGGAGCCGGCCCTAGCCGATGTACTTTACGCGTGTACCATGTGTAACGCCTGCGCCGAAGAATGCGGCGGTTTTTGGTATATCACCAATGAGTATTTCAATGCACCGATCCTCATTAAAAAAATGCGCGAGCATTTAGTCAGCGAAGGCATGATCCCCCCCCTGGTACGTGATTATCTGAAAAGCGTCTATCTGTACGGGAATCCTTACAAACGACCAGAGAGTGAGCGGGCCGATTGGGCCAAGAATTCGGATGTCACCATTTATAAAGATCAGGAATACCTTTTTTATGTTGGCTGTGTGGGATCGTATGATGACCGAGGACAAAAAATGGCCAGAGCCCTAACCGAACTCCTCAATCGTGCCGGAGTTTCCTTTGGCATCCTTGGCAAAGAGGAGATTTCAGATGGCAATGAAGTTGATGCATTAGGTGAGTTCGGTCTATTTCAATACTTGGTAGAACACAATGTTGAACTCTTTAAAAAGAAGGGCGTTAAGAAGGTTATCACCCTTTCTCCTCATGGCTATAACATCATGAAAAATGAGTATCCGAAATGGGGCGCCGATTTCGAGGTCATGCACTACACCCAGTTCCTTCCACAATTGATCGATGCAGGGCAATTGACGTTGTCGGAACGCGATTTGAAGGTAACCTATCATGATCCCTGTTATCTGGGGAGACATAATAGTGATTACGAAAACGCCAGAATGATTTTGAATTCAATGCCGGGAGTAACGTTGGTAGAGATGAATCAAAATCGCAGCAAAGCCTTCTGCTGCGGCGGCGGAGGGGGCAATTTCTTCACGGATCTCCTTGGCGGCAGTGAGAACAGCCCAAACCGCATACGAGCCCGTCAGGCGATCGCTACCGGGGCAGATGTCTTAGCCGTTGCCTGTCCACAGTGTGCTAGAATGCTGGAGGATGGACTCAAGGCGGAGGCAATGGATGAAAAAATTAAAGTAAAAGATATTGCTGAACTTGTGTTGGAAGCATGTGACTAATCAAAGTGATTTAGCACAATCGCGGCTTTAGCCGGTAACTGATTACCATTCGATTAATATCGAAACCAATGAACGTGCAGACAACTTCATCAAATAACGCATTCAGATTCTTCGGTGCGGCCTTGGATGCCTTGGATACTGAGGAATCTGTGAATATGAAGCGATCGTATATTGAATCCATATCCAGTGGACTGCCTGCCGAGGGTGATCTGAAGGATCCGTACGCTTTGTTTCGAGAAGTTATGGGAGCAGCCATCGATAAAGCGGGACACCAGAAATTAGGACGGTTTAACATCGAAAGCTGGTTAAGCCCCAAACCGAGAGTGAATGATTTAGAGCTTGTTCAGCTGGGGAGTTACAACCAGTTTCTCAAAAATGACGGATTCTTCGTTTTTTCCACTCTGCTCAAAGATTTCGTCAAAGCCCATGTATTCCCGAATATGCCGGGGATGATCGGCGTCGATCATTCCCTGACCGGGGGCGTGTTGATGGCGCTTTCTGAGCGATTCGGATCAAAAAATCTGGGTGTTGTCGTGTTCGATGTCCACACGGATGCGATTCCACTGCGTTTGCGAAGCGGTCTGGTTCAATATGCTTCTGAACGCAAATCCCTTGCGCACGGTCCGGTTCCCCTCGACCTGTCTGATATGGACGATCCGTATACGGCCGGCAATTTTTTGCTTCAATTAATAGACCGGGATGTCATTTTGCCGGAAAATTTAGTCATTATCGGTCCGCGGGATAGTGCTCACAAATTTAAAAACTCTGCTGATCAACGCGTCACCGACTATGTAAACCATTACGAATCCCTTTGCCGGCAGGGCGTTACGATTATCACCGGGGAGCAATTGGAGCAATCAGGACCCACCGACGTCGAAAATCAATTAAATGAAATCAGTTGTCCGCAGCTGTATGTATCTTTGGATGTGGATGTATCTGCTCTTTGCGGGATTTTGGCAGCCCGCTTCACCGATGTGGCAGGGACCGAAATATTGCTGATATTAAAGGCAGCATCTGCTATTGCAGATCTTATATCTTCAAATAAATTCTCCCTTGCCGGAATCGATGTTATGGAAGTTGATATTTATAAGATCGGAGCAACACTGAGCAGTGGTGTGGAAGATCACACAACGGAATTTTTACAACAATATGTCTCTTTGTTCCTATAAGAAAATGTACAGGCAGAGAGAAAATATAAAAAGGGAGGCAAGTGATGGATCAAAATAAGAGGAGGATGATTCTTAACGAGCTGAAAAATATTATGGGCATGGAAAACGCCAGCGACAATCCGGCGGTTACATCCAGCTACAGATATATTCAGGGTCCGGGCGGAGCCCCTGAAATTGTCGCAATGCCCAGAACCGTGGAACACGTCCAGGAGATCGTGAGATTAGCGAACAGAGAAAAATTATCCATTCTGCCAATCAGCATGGGGACCAAGGCCTGGTCGCGTGAAGTGGATATTCTGGTGGATATGATGAAGATGAACAAAGTCATAAAGGTCGATCCGGAAAATTGCTATGCCCTCCTTGAAACAGGGGTGTCGTTTAATCAAGTCGACCCATTGCTAGAAAAAGTAGGCTATACAATGGCCCGGGGGACGTTTCCGATATCGTTTTCAGTAGTCGGAAATCACGGAGTCGTTCGGAGTTTCAATCACAATTTTTCCGGCCGGATCGGCGATCAAACGTTAGGCATGGAAGTCGTTTTAATGGACGGCACATTGTTGCGAACCGGGCTTGCCACTTACGGAATTGATTTTTGGTCAACAATGAATATGGATGTCCCGGACTATCGCGGGCTTTTTCAGCGCTACAATCAAAAAACGCCTCTGCTTGGCATTATCACCAAGGCAGCCATACGGATATGGCCCAGATTGGAAGCGCAGGGGTTTCCGATTGGCGGCTTTGATTCCTTTGCCGGGGCCATGCGGTATTGTCAGGCCGTAACAAAGGCCGGTATAGCCGATCAGAGCATGGTTTGGAGCTGGGTTATCATGGCCATGGTTGAAGCCAAGGCCAGAGAAAGTAAAAATGATATTGATTTTCTGAACTACCGTATGGCCCATGATTACTCGGAACCATACAAAGGGATGCACTATTGTTATACCTGGACCCAATTCCGGGGGTATAAAGAAACAGTGGACGCCAATCTGAAGGTGTGCAAACGGATTGCCAAAGAAAACGGCGGAAAGATATTAACGGAGAAACAACTTGAAGCGACTATCCCCAAGGTTTCGGCAGTGCTTAAATCGCATTATAAGGATTTCCACTTTATTGGAGAAAAAGACGGTGCGCCGATGCTGTTGTGGTTTCACGGCGGCGAAGGTTTAGGCGAGACATGCTACTATTATGGATGGGTCGAAGATCTCATCAAACTTGAAATTGCCTACAATAAGCGCTTAACCGAGACGTATAAGCACAGTCCGGTGCCCTATTACGTCCGTATTATGGAAGGTGGCGTCGGGGCGCATTTACGCTACATCCCATTTATCGACCTGATGGACGAAAAAGAGGCTGCGACGACCCTCAATCGAAGTGCAGAATTACATGCCTGGGTTCATGAAAATTTCCCAAATATCCATTGCCCAATGGGAGACAGACATATTGAAACCGACTCCATCGGTATGGGAGACATCATGAATAAAATCCGTGAGGCCTTGGATCCTAATCATGTTGGATATGTAGCCGGCGATAAACGGCTGGAGCCGGAGCCAAAAGATGAAGAGGCGGCTGTTGCTTCATAAAACGGTTTTTGAGAGAAAAACGGATTCTATACATATCGATTTCGGTTTTCTGGAGAAAAACAACGATGGCTATCCGTTATGCAGCCGGCGCCGGTTTGATGTTATTGGATCCGTCATAAATAAATTTGACAGTCTGAGTATGTTTGCTGGTATTGATTGACATACAAAAACTTTAGAAAAGGAGGTAATGACTATGTCAAAGGAATACAAGATGTTTATTGACGGGGAATGGGTTGACGGTGTCGGTGGCGGTTCTTTTGAGGACTATAATCCATTCACCGGAGATGTCTTCGCTGAAGTGACTGCCGCTGATAAAAACGACACCAAAAAGGCTGTTGACGCGGCTTCTGGGGCCTTCCCTGCATGGTCGGCAACGCCGCCGTCCGAGAAGCGAATGGTCTTTCTGAAAGCAGCCGAGATACTGGAGAAGCGGCAGCAAGAGGTCGCCCAGATTCTGATAGAAGAAACCGGGGCTCCTTTTGGTTGGGGTATGTTCCAGACTATTTTGGCAACGGGCATTTTACGGGAAGCAGCCTCACAGGTACACCGTGTCACGGGGGAGATCATTCCGGCCGATCTTCCGGGTGCATTTTTTATGGCCCTCCGTCAGCCGGTGGGAGTAGTGGCGGGCATTGCCCCCTGGAATGCACCTTTAATTCTCTCGCTTCGATCTGTTGCTTTCCCACTCGCATATGGAAATACTGCAGTTTTGAAGCCGTCGGCAGAATCACCGGTGAGCGGAGGAATTGTGATCGCTGAAATTTTCGAAGAAGCCGGCATTCCTAAGGGTGTGCTCAACGTGGTTACCAACGGTCCCGGCCGCAGCGGTGAGATCGGCGACGAGTTTATCACAGATCCAAGAGTGCGGAGAATTAGTTTTACCGGCTCCACGGAAGTAGGAAGACTCTTGGCAGAGAAGGCCGGAAGGCATCTGAAGAAGGTGACGTTGGAGCTCGGCGGGCAGGATCCATTAATTATTCTTAAAGACGCCGATATTGACCGGGCGGTTGATGCGGCGGCATTCGGCAGGTTCCTGCATCAAGGCCAGGTTTGTATGTCGACTAAAAGAATAATTGTAGAGGAGCCGGTTGCGGAACAGTTTACCGAGAAATTTGTGTCCAAGGCTTCCGGGCTGAAAGTTGGTGATCCGCGGGAACATGACACGGTGGTAGGTCCGCTTATCAATCAAAGCCAACTCGATAAAATCAAGACCTGTGTGGAAGAATCCGTTGCGGCAGGAGCCAAGATTTTGTGCGGCGGGAAGCATGAAGGACTTTGCTATTATCCGACGGTCCTTAACAATTTAAAAGACAATATGAAAGTCCTTACGGAGGAGACCTTCGGTCCGGTGGCTCCGATCATTACTGTCAAAGATGTTGACGAGGCCATTGGCGTGGCCAACAATTCGCCCTATGGTCTTTCATCGGGTATCATGACGCAAGATTTTCAAAAAGGCCTGGAGATAGCTGAAAAACTTGAGACAGGTATGGCCCACATTAATGACTCCACTTTGCACGATGAACCTCAAGTTCCCTTTGGCGGCGTGAAAGACAGCGGTTGGGGAAGGCACGGCGGTCTCGCGGCCATGGAAGAGTTTACCGAGATCCGTTGGATAACCATGCAGAGGACGCCGCGGGATTATCCATTTTAAAAGAATGCATCCGCTATAAATTGGAAATACGACAATGAACCTAATAATCAATCTTTTAGTCTTCGTAGGAGCACTGGGTCTCGCAACTCAGGCGTTTATCGGTCTCACATTTTTCATCTCCAGCATCTGGGAACAGGAAAAGCGCGCAACCTATTTTGCTGCATTGCAATTCCTGGGCATGCTTGCCCTGCTGCTGGTATTTCTGTTTTTGGCTTGGACTTGTTTTTTTGAAACGAGTACGGGTCTGGTGATGCTGATTGCCGGCTACATTGTCATCGGTGTGGCTGCATTTTTCACCGTGCGCAGAACGGGCGCCAATCCAAAAAAGCTGCAGGGAACAGATGGGCTGATTTCCGGTGATGTCAAGCGGTTTGACGAACGGGAGATGGTTTTTGCTAGGGTCCGGTCCTTGCGACCCGGTTCGGAGCAATACGAGAAATTCTATGAAAAATACCCGCACCATAAGGCAGGAGATGATGAAAAAAGGAAGCTGGGAGGCCTCTTGGGGACATTGGGGCGAATCGACAAACCCAATGCCGGACCCAATGTTGCAGCCACTCAGGCTTCCGGCCTCCTGCCAATGTATCTGTCGAAACCCGAAATAGTCAAACCCAAACTCCCGCCCCATTTGGCGGGGAAACGGATTGACCTTAGCCCGGAGGAAGCAACCGAGAGAGTCAAAGGTTATGTGCTGAACCTTGGGGCGGATCTGGTTGGCATCGCTGAGATCAAAGATTCCTGGGTCTATTCGCACAGGGGCGAGATCTGGCATGAAAACTACGAGGATTGGGGCAAGGAGATCGAATTGGAGCACAAATATGCCGTCATCTTTGCCCAAGAAATGGCCTTTGAGATGATCGGCGCGGCCCCGCATACTCCCGTTGTAATGGAGAGTATGAAAAATTACGCCAAAGGAGCTTATATATCCGTTCAAACTGCGGCTTTTATATCCAATATGGGATATTCCGCGACCGCCAATCACCTGCGTTATTACGAGGCCATTCTTCCCCCTCTGGCAGTGGATGCCGGTTTGGGCGAGGTGGGCCGACTCGGGTATTTGATCACAAAGGAGTTCGGTCCGAGAATACGACTGGGTGCTGTGACAACTGATCTCCCGCTTATCCCGGATAAACCTGTCGATATCGGTGTGCAGGATTTCTGCCGGTTTTGCAAGAAATGCGCTACCTGCTGCCCATCTCAATCCATTCCTTTGGATGATGGTCCAAAGGAATTTAATGGGAGTCTGAGATGGAAGCTGAACGCTGACACCTGTTACGAATATTGGTACAAGGTCGGAACGGATTGCGACATTTGCATGAAGGTCTGTCCGTGGAGCCATGCAAGGACATTTCCCCACCGGGCCATCATTCCACTTATTACACGAAACTCGTTGTCTAGGCGTATCTTCTTCATCATGGACAATATTTTTTATGGGAAAAAACCCAAACCCAGAGTGCCACCCAAATGGGCTCGATACAATTCTGATTAATAAAGATCAGAAAAGTAACATAAAGCATAGAGCATAACACCACAATACCAATGCCCGAGAATACGTAATTGAATATCGCTCGATTAAGGTTGAAGGGAAAAAATAATCAATTGGAAACCATAAAATGAAAGGAGAAAAAAATGGGAAAAGTTAGAGTCAATAGTCTGGTGTTAAGTATAGTATTTTTTGTATTCTTTGCCTTTTTTGGTTCCATTTTATCGCCTGTACGGGCGGCATCCCAAGACAAACCAATAAAACTGAATTTTGGTGATATTGTCCCGCCCATTGCCAGCGGAGTGGTTTACGGCTTCGAACCCTGGGTCAAGGAGATCGAGCGAGTCACCAACGGCAGGGTCAAGATAACGATGTACCATAACCAGAGTTTGTTTAAGGCTAGAGACGCCATCAGGGCCGTAGAAACAGGCGTTGCTGATATGGCGCATTTCCCGTTTGGGGTGTTTACCGGCCGGTTCAATCTCATAGATGTTCTTACACTCCCCTTACTGATCCCCAACTCGTCGGGTGAGATGATCACCAAAATCCAATTCAAACTCTGGGAAGAATTTCCGGATTTGCGCAAAGATTTTTCGACGATGAAGATGCTTATGTTCACGCCCAATGACCCCTATTTTTTCGTTACACGCGATAAACCTGTTCGAAAAATGAGTGACGTTGAAGGGCTAAAACTCCGGGTCCTCGGAAAATGGCCGTCAATGGCGATGAAGGCACTAAAGGCTTCCCCTGTGATGATACCGATGCCGGGCATTTATGAAGCGGTATCCAAGGGCGTCTTAGACGGTGGTCTCCTGTTTCAATCCCAGATACAGGCAATCCGATTATATGAAGTTCTCAACTATTGGACGGATGCGCCTATCTTTCATGCAAATGCCGGAATCGTAATGAATCTTGACAAGTGGAACTCTCTCCCTCCGGATATCCAGAAGGTTTTTGAAGATTTACAATACGAGTGGTCGCTGCGCTTTGCAAAAGATGCGATGGATGCTTATATAACAAAAACCCCTGTGATAGCAAAAAAGGCCGGGACCAAATATGAGAAGGTGACGCTTGACAAAGGCGAATACGAAAAAATGAGGAATGAGATTGGCCGGCCCATATGGGAGCAATGGGTAAAAGAAATGGAGAAAAAAGGCCTGCCCGGACAAAAAGTTCTGGATAGGACGCTGGAACTGGCAAAACAGTATCAATAGTCCATTTTATTACCTTAATCGAGCCAAACAATTGGATTAAAGTGTCTGTTATTCGTGGTCAGTGGTCCGTTGTTTCTCGTTGAAGAGATATTAAAAAGCGATTGCCATCCTTGTGAGTCCACACCCGACAACCAACAACAGACAATGGACACTGGGCGGCTACGCTCAATTTAGGTTAAGCATAATTTTAAGTTCTCAAATGATGGTGTATCGGAGTACTTGGGTATTAGCCCACTCCGATACACCATAACTTTATTTTTCGTGAGATTATTTCCATGGTCCCATCCCTGACGAAGTCGGCTCAATCTGCTGAGAAAGCGACCTACAAGGCAGCTAAAACCCTTAATTATATCGCATCCGCCGTATTGGCACTGATGATGGTTCTGACGGCGGTAGATGTATGCTTTCGTTACTTCTTTAATTCTCCGATATCAGGGGCGTATGAACTCATCGAGTTTATGATGGCCATCACGATAACCTTTGCTTTCGCCTATGCGATGGTGCAAAAAGACCATATCTCCATTGATTTGCTGATGTCACTACTTTCACCACGGGTCAATGCTATTTTCAATTCGATGACAAGAGTTCTGGGCATAGGCATTCTTGCCATAATGTCGTGGCGAACCCTGGTAGAGGCCGATTATACGAAAGTGAGCGGATATACATCCCAATCTTTGTACATACCCATTTATCCTTTTCTTTATGCGGCAGCCCTTAGTTTTATGGTCTTCTGCCTGGTAATGGTCTTCAATCTGTATGAACATATAAAGGATTCGACCGGGGAGAATCGGCGATGGGCATGGTCCGGTCTAATACTGGGTATTATATTGGTCCTTTTATTGTCCGGCACGCCATTATTAAGAGAAATGCCCTATCAATTAAGCCCTTTTAATGGGGGGTGCCTGGCTATCGGACTACTTGTTGTGTTTATTTTTGCCGGAATGCCCCTTGGTGTTGCCATGGGGACCATAGGGTTTCTGGGTATAACCTATTTGTCCGGGATTAAACCCGGATTGAGCATAATGGGCACCGAACCCTATAGAACCTTGGCTTCCTATAATTTCAGCGTCATTCCTCTTTTTCTTCTTATGGGGACGTTTTGCTTCCACTCCGGACTGAGTGAAGACCTGTATCGTACCGCTTATAAACTTATCGGGAATTTTCCCGGTGGTCTGGCGATGGCGACTGTCGGCGCATGTGCGGGATTTGCAGCCGTGAGCGGCTCCGGCATGGCCACGGCAGCCACAATGGGCAAAGTGGCTTTGCCCGAGATGAGGAAGTTCAAATATGATTTGCGGCTGGCCGCGGGCAGTATCGCAGCCGGGGGGAGTATCGGTATCCTTATCCCCCCCAGTACGATCCTGGTCATATATGGGATCCTTACCGAGCAGTCCATAGGCAAGCTGTTTCTTGCCGGATTCATTCCGGGTGTTTCAGAGGCACTTCTCTACATGGTTGTTATTTACGGTATGTGTAAGCGCCTACCTCAGATGGGACCACGGGGACCCAAGGCGAGTTTTTCAGAGAGGGTAGTTGCCGTCAAGTCTGCCTGGGGCGTATTGGTTTTATTTGTCGTTGTTATCGGCGGTATTTATATAGGTGTATTTACGCCAACAGAAGCTGCCGGGATAGGGGCATTCGGAGCACTTTTATTAATGCTTCTAAGGAAAAAATTTACGAAAAAAAATTTCGTTTCAAGCCTAGGAGAGACCGTCAGAACCAGCGGAGCAATGTTTTTTATTCTTGTGGGTGCCATGATTTTCGGTGCTTTCCTGGCCAGAACCAGACTTCCTTTTGAATTGACCAGTATGGTTGTAAAGCTTGAACTAAACCGCTATTTCATTCTATTCATAATTATCGTAATCTACCTTTTCATCGGCGCTTTTCTGGATATCTTTTCCATCGTCGTAATCACCATACCCATTCTTGCTCCGGTTATGGACGGTCTCGGTTTTGATCTGATATGGTTTGGGATAATTGTTGTTCGATTATTTGAAATGGGCGCTATTACACCACCGATCGGGATCAACGTTTTTGTCCTAAAGGGGGTGGCCAAAGATATTCCTTTTTCAGCCATTTACAGGGGTATCATCCCGTTTTTCATAATGGATCTGGTGCATGTCAGTTTATTGATCGCGTTCCCAAAACTGGTAACCTTTCTTCCCTCTCTCATGCATTAGGCATATGATGAATACTAGTAAATCCTCAATAAGTCGGCATAAATTCTACAGGAAAGTAATTTTGGCAACATATTCTAAACCCCGAACTTATTGAGAAGAGTTACGAATACTATGAAAAAAGAATTCAAACGCGTACCTGCCCTGGATAAGAGCCTAAAAATAATGGAGCTTTTAGCCAATTCCAAAACGCCCTTAGGCCTCAGTGACATAGCAAAAAAATTGGGTTACCACATAGGAACGGTGTATAATATTCTTTATACGTTAGTGGATCAAAACCTACTTGAATATAACGATAATAAGAAGTTTGGTCTGGGATTAAAACTCTATAAGTTGGGTAGGGCAGTTCTAGGCGATACTGATTTGATCAACTTGCTCCATCCCTATCTGGAAGAGATAAATGCAAAAACGCGGTTGTCTGTTTTCTTAGGTTTTCGTTCCGGGCTTAACTCACTCATCGTGGATACGGTTGAGTCAAGTTATAATGTAAGAATTTCTTCCGAAGTGGGCAGACGATTTCCGCTGCTTGGCGGAGCAGCAGGAAAAGCGTTCTTATCTCAATTATCCGATGCTGAGATTGACAGCATCCTTTCTGAAAATAAACTTGAGCGGTTCACTCCGAAGACTATTATAAGTAAAAAAAAATATAAAGAGATGATAGTGAAAGTTCGGCAAAAGGGAATTGCGATTAGTAATGAGGAATACATGGAAGGCGTATGTGCCTTGGCGGTTCCGATAAAAATCAAAAAATGGAAATTTCCGATTGCGATTTGGGTGATCGGCTTAAAAAGCCAGATTAAAGAAAGGGGTTTTGCTTTTTATGCAGATATTCTAAAAGAAACAGCAGGAAAAACTAAAGACCGCTTTCTTATGCTTTAAAAAGGAGGCAAGCGATGTCCAAGGAATTGATTGATGCAATGGTAGCTAGGAAGCAAATTGAAGCTGTTTCACTTGCCGGGGATTTGATCGAAAATGGTGAGGACTCACTCAAAACATTTGCCGCTTGCCGAGAAGTCATGGAAGTTGTGGGGAAGCGTTTTGAAAAAGGAGAATTTTTTCTCCTTGAACTTATTATGGCGGGGGAGATGTTGAAACAGATTTCAGAGCTGATTAAGCCGATGCTAAAGGAAGATGCTGTGATAGAGAGAGCCGGCGGTGGGTTCATTCTTACCAACGGTTGCATTATTGATCATGCAAAGCCTGAAAATGTTCGGGCGATGATTGAAGCAGGCAAAGAATTCGGAGTTTACCGATAAAAAGATTACTTTTCACCTTCGATTTAATTAAAATTTTCTATAACCTTATGGTATCCCTCTTTCCCTTTTTGTCGATTAAAATAGAAGCTTTTGAAAAACAGTAGATCACGTTCAAGAGTCCGACGCAGACGTATTAGTCGTCCAAAGAGATAAAATGCATTTTTGAGATAGTTTTTATTCAATAATGCGCATCTCCTTGGGCAACGTGTTCAGTTCTTCAGGTCCATTCTCGGTCACAATGACCGTACCGCCAATATTGACGCGATGTTTCTTTTTGCATGCATTGGGTTCGAACTCCAAAACCATGCCGGGCTGGATTTCCAATTCGGCTCCCCAGGGTGGCGGTGACATAAAATTTTTTAATGAGTACTATTGATAAAATGTTGTTTAAAGACAATGAACCATAGATATGATGAAACTACTAAGAAAATGACCCCTACGTCTCACCTCAGGATTATACCTTGATGAGTAACACTATGATTAAAGAAGATAGATCCATACAGAGAAGATGGGACGGAACTGCCTTTGAACCAGATCCATATCTTTGGTCTCAATTAAAAAAAGAAAATCCAGAAGAAA
>Ga0114922_10003836_pt1 | contig 13988 bp, 15 predicted proteins | sample AartaG_FD_100975 | JGI IMG/M metagenome (GOLD analysis project Ga0114922, IMG submission 100975) | Deep subsurface microbial communities from Aarhus Bay to uncover new lineages of life (NeLLi) - Aarhus_00045 metaG | ecosystem: Environmental > Aquatic > Marine > Oceanic > Sediment | place...
AAGTAACTTCACCACATAGCAAATGCGGATACATTATTCCCTTGTTATTCTGTATCCTACCGTAGCATATATCCTTACGGCATTTATCCTTAGCATTTTACGCACAGATTTATGAGAGGAGCCCTCTTATTCAATTCCTCCGCATCCGAAACGTTGCACAGTATAAACATATCAGATTAATTAAATCTGTGCAATCGGCGTAATTTGTGGTTAAATAGCAAAAATATCTGTGGGCCTTTGTGGCAAAAGAGAAAAAACGATGCTAAGATTAGCCTGGGCAAACTTACTACACCGCAAAGTCAGGACCGCTCTGAGCATTCTGGCCGTCGCTATCGCCATTACGCTGCTGCTGATCCTGGTCGGACTCTCCCACGGCACCCTCAACGACGTCTCCAACCGCATGCAGAGCGTCGAGGCCGAGATCATTGTCCGCGATACGAATTTCGACCTCGGCACCCTCAGCGGCGGCAAACTCTGGGAAAAGGAAATCAACAGATTCCAGGAGATCAAAATCGACGATGAAATCGCCGTTCGGCGCGTCATGCCCGTATTTCTCGGCCGGATGAAACTCGCCGGCCAATCCCAGAACGTTTTCGGCGTCCGACCCGACGACTTTCCCTTCTTCGCCGGTTCACGCAAGCTCGTAGCGGGTAAAATATTTGAGGACGTGGAATCGCCCCACGTCATTCTGGAGAAACAGGAAAAACAGAATACCCTCGACGATACTACCCTACCAGTTATGTCTATAATTATCGACCGGAAACTCGCCGCCGCCGCCGACATGAACGTGGGCGACGCCACTCACTACGGCGACCTGCCAGCCCAAATCGTCGGCATTGTCGAAACCGGCGTCGCCGGTCGCGTCTTCGCGCCTATCAATATGCTCCGCGCCGCTAATGGCATCGCCGCGGCCACCTGTCACATGTTCTTCGTCAAAGCCAATCCCAATTTCAATACCGATCAACTGCAAACCCTCTGTGAAAATATCAAGCAGACCACCAAACGCGACGCCACCCTGGTAGCCAATTATGGCCAGATCATCAAGGCCAACTTCAAGACCCTCATCATCTTCGTCAACCTCGTCAGCGTGATCGCGCTGGTAATTAGTTTTTTGTTTATTCTCGTTACCGTCTATACCAGCGTCCTGGAACGTTCTAAAGAGATGGCCATCCTCCAGAGCCTCGGCGCCGGTCGCAAACTCATCCTCTCCCAGACTATCCATGAATCCCTGTTAATCTGTTCAACCGGCAGCCTGTTGGGAATCGTCTTTACCTTTGCCGCTCGTTATCTCATTGAAACTGCCCGACCCCTCATGACCGTCGAGATTCGCCTCTCCTGGCTGCTCGGCGCTATCGCCGTCGGCATCGTCGGCGGCATCCTCAGCGCCCTCTACCCCGCCTACGTCGCCTGGAATCACGATCCCGTCGAGGCATTAAGTTTTGAATGATATGAGTGAAACCTTGATACAAACCGAAAATCTATGTAAAACCTTCCGCAGCGGCAAGCTCGAAACCCCGGTATTGTTTGATATCAATCTACACATCCGGCGGGGCGAGTTCGTCGCCGTCATGGGCCCCAGCGGCTGCGGCAAGAGCACGCTCATGCACATCCTCGGACTCATGCTCTCAGCGAGCTCGGGCCGAATCCTCCTCGACGGCGCCGACGCCGCCACGCTCAACGAAACCGACCGTGCTAAATTACGGAGGGAAAAGATCGGCTTTGTCTTCCAGCGTTTCAATCTCCTCCCGACCGTCAGCGCCTATCAGAATATCGCCCTGGCCGAACGTATCCGCCGCCACCGACCGGACAGCCGGATACAGGATGTGTTGGATGCCGTCCAGATGGCCGACCGCGCTCATTACAAACCGGGCCAACTCTCGATCGGACAGCAGCAGCGGATCGCCATCGCCCGCGCGATCGTGCATAAACCGGCGATCGTAATGGCCGATGAGCCGACGGGGAATCTGGACTCCGCCAACGCGCAGAATATTTTAGATTTGTTTCGCAAAATTCACGAAACGGGTGGCATGACAATCATTTTAATTACCCATTCGCAAATGGCGGCCCAGGCGGCGGATCGTATTATCCACTTGAACGACGGCAGGATCGAGCATGGGTAAACGGATGGTAAAACTCCTGTTCCACGCCCCGGCGGCTAACGGCGACGGGGTGAATCTGCGGCGGTGGTTTCTGGGATTCGTGCTCTATCTGGCACTGCTAACCATCACGGCGGTAACGTGTCTTTGGTATTATGATCGCGGGGGATCGGTCTGGGCGATGCGGGGATGGCTATTGGCGCTGTACCTGTTTTATATGTCGCTGTGCTGTACGTTTTTTCCGGCGCCGACGGCTTGGATCATCTTACTGATGGCGTCGCCGATAGTGAATATGTTCGAGGCGGGAGGTTTTCAGAGGTATTTTGGCGTATCCGAAACGACGGGAGTGTGGCTAGCGGGGATGGCGACGACGTTTGTCGTGGCGGCGATCGGGGCGGCGGGGACGGCGGTGGCGAATTTGAATGAGTATCATATTTTTACGTTTCTGCTGCGGTATGGGCGCGTGCACAAGGTACGGCAGACGCGGTTTTTCGCAACGGCGCAGCGGTGGTTTTCGGTGAGTCCGTTTGCGCTGGTGGCGCTGTTCAGTTTTTTGCCGGCGCCGGTGGACGTGGTGCGCTGGCTGGCGATTAGTTGTCGGTACAGTCGGCTGCGGTACGCAGGGGCGAATTTTCTGGGTCGTTTTTTGCGGTACGCCCTGCTGGCGGGGGCGGCGACGTGCCTGGCGATCGGGTGGTGGGGGATTCTGGGGATACAGATTGGACTGGCGGCGCTGGTAATAATTCGGTATCTTCCACGACTAGTAAACAAGCCCCCGCCGCTAGGCGGGGGATAATTTCGACGACAGGCAACACCCGCCCTGCGACACGAATAAGCCTGGATTGCATCGGGAAGGAGTACATTCATGAGTCATAGAATTATATACAGGATTAGTGTTATCGTGTTATTTTCGGTGCTGTCGGTTGCGGCGGCGGAGCCGAATGCGTGCTGCGCGGCGGCGGAAACTACTAAGGCTGTGAAACTGTCGCCGGAGTTGGAGACGCTATTGGCGAACGTGGAACAGCGCGGGGAGAGTCTCAAGAGTTTTCAGGCTGCCATGCTGTACGAGCAGATTCAGCCTTTGACGGATACGCTGACGACCCGGACGGGGGATATGTACTACCAAGCGGACGCGAAAACAGTGCGGTTTCGGATCCATTTTGCGGATTATCTGCAAGTGGATACGGAGGGCGATGTGCGGCCAAAACCGAGGAAGTTCAACGAAGATTTTGCGTTTGACGGGATGTGGGTAACACGGCGAAACGATCGCACGAAAAGCATCCAACGGCGGCAGGTGGCCAGGACGACGCGGAACAAGGAGGATTTTCGATTGGGCAAGGGTCCGTTTCCGCTGCCGTTCGCGCTGAAGCGGGAGGATATCGTCAAGGAGTTCGATATCAAACTGATGGGGCCGGACCCGAAGGATAAGACATTTAAGGATGCGGACCATCTGTTATTGAAGCCTAAGCCGAAGAGTTCGTATGCGGACAAATACGTGAAGTTGGAATTGTGGCTGGCGAAGAAAGATACGGTGCCGGTGCGGATGCGGTACGAGGTGGACAATGCGGAGACCACGACGGTGACGTGGAGTAACATCAAGATCGATAAGAAGATATCGGCCAGGACGTTCGATTTGAAACCGGGGGGCGCGGATTGGGACGTGGAGGAGATCCCGTTGCGGGAGGAACCGGCGGAGGCGCTTGAGACAAAGTAGGAATTTTATTCACCCCGAAGAACCCGGCGCGGCCTTTGGCCGCAACCAAAATGAAAAATGATAAATATACAATGAGCAATGCAAAATTTTTTGACAGGATAACAGGATTTAATTTTTAAGAGATAGGCCGTAGGCCTGCGTTTATCTGCGTTCATCGGCGGTTTCAGTATGCCCATTCTTTGGGAAAAACAGGTGTTGGGTGAAGAGGTCCTGGAAATCGCTTCGGCCGGCGAGTTCTACGTATTCGATCTCGCGGGCGAGTTGTTCAGCGTGGCGGCGGGCCTGACGGCTGAGGAGAACGGCTTGGGCGCCGGCGAAGGCGGCGTTGCCGATGGGCTGGATTTTGGCCGATTCGAGATAGGGCAGAAGGCCAATACCCAAGGCGGCGGCGGGTTGGATATAATTGCCAAAGGCGCCGGCGAGATAGATACGACCGATATCTTCCACTTCAATTTGTAGTTCCGCGAAAAGCATCCGAATCCCGGCGGCAATGGCGGCCTTGGCGAGCTGCACTTCGCGGACGTCGCGCTGGGTTAAGAGAATCGGATCGGCTTGACCGGACTGGTCGGAGGTCGCCAGGACAAAGGCAGTTTGCGTTTCGAGGGTAATGATTCGTTTTTGCAGGTCTGGCGGGATGGTATCGGGTAATTCATCGGGAGAAAGAAGTTTTCCGGACGGATCGAGTATGCGTCGTCGCAGCAGTTCGGCGACGGCGTCGATGAGACCACTGCCGCAGAGTCCCGTTGGTTTGACGTCGCCAATTACGTTGATTTCCACAGTTTGATCGATCTGCACTCGATCAATGGCGCCGACGGCGGCGCGCATGCCCTGTCGAATGCGTGCGCCTTCCAAGGCGGGTCCGGCGGCGGTGCTGCAGGCGAGTAGTCGGTCTCGATTGCCGAGCAGGATTTCGCCGTTGGTACCGATGTCAATGGCTAGGTTGATTTTATCGGATTGTCGCAGGGCGGCGGCCAGGGCGACGGCAACGGTATCGCCGCCGACATGGGCAGCTACGCCGGGCATGACAAATACATTCGCTTCGGGATGGATTTGAACATTCAGTTGGGCAGCCGATACGTTGACGGCTTCGGAAAAGGCGGCGACATAGGGGGCCTGGGCGATCTGGGCGACGGGCACGCCGAGCAGCAAGTGCTGCATCGTGGCGTTACCGGCGGCGGTCATCTCGTATATCTGGTTTTGGTTAACGTTGGCTTTGGCGCACAGTTGGACGATCAGCTCGTTGAGTCCGTTAATAATTATATCCTGTAGCTCTCGTAGGCCCTGGTTTTGGCTGGTGCTATATTGAATGCGGCTAATGACGTCTTCGCCAAAAACGATCTGAGGATTGATCTGGGAGGCAGTGGCCAGTGTTTGGCCATTGATTAAGTTCACCAAACCGGCGACTACAGTGGTTGTACCCACGTCCACAGCAAGGCCCAGGTTGACATCCGTGGTATCGCCCGGTTCCAACGACAGGATTCGATTCCCATGACAGACGGCAGTTACTTCGAAATCAGGTTGACGTAAACCTTGCGGTAATTCCCGGAGGGCGGAAGGTGACAAGAAAAACGATTCCGGTAAGTCTGTTCCGGCTTTGGCAGTCACCGACTCGATCAGTCGCTGTACGTCGCTGCGTAGATCAAGCAAATCGGGTTTCGGGACGTTGACGTGATATTTACGAATGCAGGGATCGATGATCGCTTCGGGTGCAATTCCCTCTTCCAGTATTTTCTGGTCGAAGAAGCGAGAGGTGTCGGGAATGGTGACGGTTAGGTCCTCGGTAATGAGCGTTTGACAAGCCAATACGATTTCGGAGGAATGTTCCAGTTGGACGAGACATTTTTTACAGGTTCCGGCGCCGACGCAGAGGGAGTTCAGGGCGATCCCGGCGCGCTGGGCGGCCTCGAGAACAGTGGTACGATCCGGAACGCGAATCGAGATTCGATCAGGCTGGAACGTTATTGTGTGCATTAACGGAGCAGGAGGGATTCGAACCCTTTTTATCAAATCACTCTAAAAGCCCAAAAACCACTGAAAGACCAATATAGTAAGTCCTTATATAGAAAGCAATTAAAAAATATTGGGGCTGGAACGCTCCTCGCCGTGCGCAATAATCAAATAAGCAATTAAATCTTTTGATTTCATATGCGACCTAGCTAGATAAAAAGTAGCCTGACCCCTTTCCCCCTAAAATGGCCAGCGATACGGTATCGAGTTCAAATTCAGTGAGGCTCCGGAAAGAACCAAATCCATGGTTGTTGCTATCGATTCATTTTCCCGTTAAAACCATTACGGATTCGTCGGTTCTTCCGAGTGCACCTCAACTACGACATGCTGGGTATAATCCACGCAATCGCCCCTCTCGGCGATAGCGTGGAGGACTCTCTGTTTACTGCTTTCCATCATCAGGCTGTTAAGCCTTGCCAGAATCACTCTTTTAGTCATACAACCGAAAGCGGGATTCCTGATTACATGGAGAAAAATCTCCTTCTTGTGGGAGGACATATGGAGCCGTCGGAGGGCGGTTTTGATCAGATACACCTGACCCGGTTCTGAGAGGGTATCGCGTTGGGCGATGCGGCAAAAGCCTTCGAAGCGGTTGGAATCCATCATGAGCCTGCCGACGGCGTCGATCTCGGCGATCTCGTCGGCCGCCAGAGAATAATCCAGGCAGTCTTCCGGGTAGTCCGGGCAGTCGCAGCAATGCTTTTTGGAGGTGCCGACGACGATGCAGCCCGACAGGGCGGCGGCAAACAGACAGATTCCCAGTGCTGATAATACCGTTTTCATATAATTTCCTTTCGAGAATGCAATAATTTTACGCATACCTTGAGCCGGATGTGACATCATCACCCGTACCGACAAAGAAATTAAATTCCTTTAGCAAATTTTACTATCGCTGAAGTGGTGGGCCTACTTCAATGAACGCGTACGCATGTGAGCCATCCAAGTTACACTCCACGATTTGCCAGAGATCACGCGTCAAATGTCTCTTCAAACGCCATCCAGTATTATTTCTTGACACCTGCCAGGAATCCGGTTCGATGGGTTGTGGTCGAATCGGCTTACGGTCAGGCCCCGTGATAGCAATACCCGGTCTCTTTTGCCGCCAGACCAATCGATCATACGCGAAAGTGCTGGCCCGTTGACGTAATACCGGCTCAGTCAGTTCAACACCTGGAATGGTACACATTGTCCCACTGCAAACACCTTTGCTACCGGTATTATTACAGCCATTGGCAAGAGCTAGAAAAAGCAAAGCTAGCAGACTTATTATCGTTGCCGGTTTCTCATTCATTCCAGTTCTCCTGTTGGTTTTTTCTTTGAATCCCGAATTTAACCAGTAAATTCAGATTAAGGGTTTCGAAAGCCTTTTTGTCTTTGTTTCTCGACGACTTTTTCGGCGACTAACTCGGCGAATTTTTCCCGCTCTTTGATACAGGAGCATTTTTCTTCGGCACTGATCGCCAGACATCCTCCCAGAGTCGTAGCACAAATGATGAACATACCCAATAGCATTGACGTGACTACCTTTTTCATATCCTGCCCTTTCATTTACAAATACAGTAGGTACGGAGAATTCCCGTATCATATCATCCTTGACGTAAAAACGATACGTTCATTGGATATAGACGCAGGAGAGGGGGGGAGGTTAAAGAAAATTTTGCTTTCATCGAAAAAAAATGGATTACACACTCTTAGAAGCGGTAAACAATCCAAACTCCGGCGATGATTCCTACGATCAACATGGAGGCTAAAAAACACTCCTGTATGTGCGGTTTGACAAAATCTCGTACGCGTTTGACTTTTTCTTTCATGATAAGGCCCCCTTATCGTTTTTTACGTTTTTCTCCCGCGAGGCGCGCATCTAAACGTGTCGCCCTGAATCGTTTTAACTCTTGCCACTCATCTATAAAGACGCAATTTTAGGGTAAATGTTTCAAAGAAATTTTGTAAAATGTATGTAAACAAAGAGCGGCCGGATGCTATTCGGGTAACATATTCCAGTGACAATAGACTTGACTCTGATGTTTGGCCGTCATAATATTCCTAGGGACATAGTGGGAAATCCGTATGGTTTCTAATCCTTTGATATAAGAGAGGTTAGCCATGGCGAAGTATTTTGAAGATAATTCATTTAGTATCGGGAAATCCCCGCTGGTGAAATTGAATCGGATCGGGATAGGCAGCGGAGCGGTGATTCTGGGTAAAATAGAGGGTCGGAACCCAGCGTATTCGGTCAAATGCCGTATCGGTGCGAGTATGATCTGGGACGCGGAGAAGCGAGGTCTGTTGGGACCGGACAAAGTAATCGTGGAGCCGACGAGCGGCAACACGGGGATCGCGCTGGCGTTTGTGGGGGCGGCGCGGGGGTATAAGGTGATGCTGACGATGCCGGAGACAATGAGTATGGAGCGACGGAAGATGTTGATCGCCCTGGGAGCGGATCTGGTATTGACCGACGGAACGAAGGGGATGCCCGGGGCGGTGGAACGGGCGGAAGAAATCGCGGCGTCCGATCCGGACAAGTATTTCCTACCGCAGCAGTTCAAGAATCCGGCGAATCCGGCAATCCATGAGGAGACGACGGGGCCGGAAATATGGGACGATACGGAGGGCGAAATTGATGTGCTGGTTTCAGGCGTAGGGACGGGAGGTACGATTACGGGGATCAGCCGCTATATTAAAAATACCAAAGGAAAAAAAATTATTTCGGTTGCGGTGGAGCCGGCGGATAGTCCGGTGATGACCCAGAAGTTGGCGGGCAAGGAGTTGCAGCCGGCGCCGCATAAGATCCAGGGGATCGGGGCGGGTTTCATCCCGGACGTGCTGGACCTTTCAATTGTGGACCGAGTGGAAACGGTGACCAACGAAGAAGCAATCGAGTACGGTCGTCGGCTGGCGCGTGAGGAAGGTATCCTGGCAGGGATTTCGTGCGGGGCGGCGACGGCGGTGGCGGATCGGTTGGCAAAGGAAGAGGAATTCAAAGGCAAAACGATTGTGGTGATTCTGCCGGATGCGGCGGAGCGGTATTTGACAGGGCCATTATTCGAGGGGATGTTCAAGGAAGTGGAGTCGGCCAAGGGAAGCTAGAAAAAAGTCTTCAGTCCACAGTCCACAGTAAATCAATACGTGTTTATGGTTTACGACGAAGAACATCTCCATGAAATTCCAGTTTTAGAAAAGGGATATACTCTATGAAACATGAAATCAAATTAACAAACATTGCGTTATTGCTTCCGATACTAGCAATTTTTCTTTCCTGTGATAATGCCAATCACTACTCCCTTAGTTCTCAGGATAGAACTTCCGTTTTACTTATCGACGGCATGAACAACCATGATTGGCCACGTACCACGAAATATATTGTACAGATCCTCGAGGGCAGCGGCTTATTTGAAATTGATGTCTCCACGAGTCCTCCCGGTAACGCGCCCGACGAAGAATGGGACCGTTGGAAACCTGATTTCAAGCGATATGACGTTGTGGTGAGCAATTTCAACGGCGGTCACAAGCCGGATAGTAAACATTGGCCCCCGGAACTGGAAAACGACCTGGAAGACTATGTACGCGGTGGAGGCGGGCTGGTGATATTTCATGCCGCCAACAATTCATTTATTAACTGGGACGCTTACAACGAAATGATTGGTTTGGGATGGCGCAATAAAAATTTCGGAGAGAGTATTAACATCGCCCGGGACGGCTCCGTGCTTCGAATTCCCAAAGGCCAAGGTTTGAATCCCGGCCACGGCAAAAGTCACGATTTCCAGATTACAATACTGGATAAAACTCACCCAATAAATCAGGGCATACCCGAAACCTGGATGCATCCCCTCGAACAGTTATCGCACGGGCAGCATGGTCCGGCTAAAAATATTCATATCCTAAGTTATGCGTATTCCAAAGATTCGAAACAAAATGAGCCTATAGATTGGATTGTGTCGTATGGCAAAGGCAGAGTATATACCACTATGCTGGGACATCTTTGGAAGAATGGAACCGATCTCAATTTCAAATGCGTAGGTTTTCAAACGATGCTGATCCGCGCCGTGCAATGGACGGCTGTCGAAGTCGTCACCTACCCTGTCCCTTCGGATTTTCCGACGGCCGAGACAATCCGCACGAATGACGCAGTAGGCCCATAATCAAGACATGGCCAAGATGGGCATGGCACCCAGTTTAGAGCCCCTAACAAAATGGTTATAATCTCTGTATGTCATTCTGATCGAAGTGAAGAATCTCATTCATTGGAGCGAATGGAGATCCTTCGCTGCGATCAGGATGACAAATTCGGCATTTTGTTAGGGGCTCTTAATCTTTTTGCCAGGAGTCGAATAATCCATAGAACTGTGATTTGACCGCTTACTTACGTGCGCGGCTTGGATGGGAATACGGTCTCGTGGCGCCGCCAAATGCAATCAACGGCGTTTTCAATATTAAAAACGGGGATTTGATATTAGTTTCATTTCAAGAAGTGAATGCTTTACTTAAGCATGGGGTGAAAGTGCGCCGATAACGATTCTAGTAAGAGAGATATTAGTAGATCCTTAGCGGAAAGATAAATCATGGTACTGGCGAAAACAAGTCCGATAACCATCCGGATAGTGCTCGCTATCCTGTTGATTGTATTACTGTGCAGTGGGTGCCAATCGCGGTTGAAATATACGGCCAAGGACGAGGCGAAATATCTCAAACCCACGGTAGCAGTGATGAGTTTTGAGAACCGGGCGCCCATCCATATGCGTTGGAACTTGGGGGACGGTCTGGCGGATCAATTGATAGATCGTCTGCTGAATACCCGCCGGTATATCGTACTGGAACGGCAGCAGTTACATGCGATACTCAAGGAATTGAAACGAACACAGGATGACCGATTTCGCCAAACGGGTCAGCCTCAGTCGGGTCGTCTCAAGCACGTTCGGTACCTGGTAAAGGGCACAATCACCGACTTCGGGCACGTGGAAACAGTGGAAGGCTTCTGGCGGTTGTTCGACTGGGGTTTGTTCGGTACAAGCAGTTATGCAACCGTGGCGGCCACCATTTATGTGATCGACGTACAGAACGGTCAGATTATTGCCAGTAAAAGCGTCGAGGCGAAAATTAAGGATTCCCGTAATAAGGATAAAAAAGTGGAATATAAAGGAATGGCGTTCGGCAGCTATACCTTCTACCACACGCCACTGGGTAAGGCAACCAACAAGATGCTGGATAAAGCCGTTCGCGCCATTGCCGACACCATCGCTGAACAGCCCTTTCAGCCGAAGATTGCTTCTCTGCTCAACAATCAGGTGGTCATCAACGGTGGGCGGGACCGTCGGATCAAACTCGGCGCCGAATACGTCGTTCGCCCACGCTCCCAGGTGATCTTCGATCCGGATACGGGGGATCTGCTGGGACACATCACCGGCGATACCATCGGGCGCTTAAAGGTGTGCCTGGTAACGAACCAGTATGCCATCGCGGATATCCTGGAGGGAACGGAATTTAAGCCGGGCCAGACACTGTTTCCAGCGGCGCCGGAAACGGCACTAACGCCGGTGGCGCATAGTAGCTATTAAAAGGTTGATTACAGTACACGGGGTGATATCAAAATAGCCCCCTCTGTGAGTTCTCCAAACGTAACCACATGGTATTCGATCCCCTGTTGACACAGGGGGCTGATGTTAAATTTTCGCGTACTATTACGATATAAATTCATACCATTTTTGCCTTTACAAGTCGTCTGGATTCGCGTATATAGGTTCCCCGTCATGCCGGGTACGCGCCCGGCAGATCAGTAGGAATTGTTGGGAAAGGGACAAACGATGAAGATCAGTAAGACGGCTCAATCCGTGTCCGCATCGGTAACGATGGCGGTAACGGCTCGAGCCAAGCAGCTTAAGGCCGAGGGTGTTGATGTGGTTAGTTTCGGGGCGGGGGAACCCGATTTCGATACGCCGGACTTTATCAAAGAGGCAGCGAAAAAGGCCCTCGACGCAGGGGCGACGAAATATTCGCCGGCGGCGGGAATCCTTGAATTGCGGGAAGAGATCGCTAAGAAGCTCAGGAACGAGAATAATCTAGAATACTTAGCCAAGCAGATCGTAGTGACCTGCGGGGCCAAGCACGCCGTCTATGAAGCAATTCACGCGATCGTCGATCCGGGCGACGAGGTGCTGATCCCCACGCCGTACTGGGTGAGCTATCCGGAGATGGTAAATCTCGTCGGCGGCATACCGAAAATCATCGGAACCCGGCAGGAGGATGGTTACAAACTGACGCCGGTGGTGTTGAAACCGGCGATTACCAAGAAAAGCTGTCTGCTGATCCTGAATTATCCGGGCAATCCGAGCGGATTCTGCTATACGCCCGCTGAGGTAGTTGCCCTGGGCAAGGTAATCGCCGACAGTGATCTGGCGGTAATTTCCGATGAGATATATGAGAAGCTGGTGTACGGCGATACGGAATTTCGCAGTTTTGCCGCGGTCTGTCCGGACCTGTACGATCGTACGGTGACCATCAACGGTCTGAGCAAGAGCTATTCGATGACCGGTTGGCGCGTCGGGTACGCGTCGGGCCCGCAGGATGTTATCAACGCCATCGCCGACATGCAGTCGCACATGACCTCGGGACCGGCGACGTTCGTTCAATTGGCATCGATCGAGGCGCTGCGCAAAGGTGAGGATGACATCATACGCATGCACGCCGAATTCGCCAAGCGTGCCAAACATATTTCCGATCGGCTCAATGCCATCGACGGCGTCACCTGCGACGAACCGACCGGCGCGTTCTACGCCTTTCCCAATGTTGGCAGCCATTATAAAAATCTGGGCGTCAACGGCAGCGTCGAATTCTGTCAAAAACTCTTGGAGGAAGCCAAGGTCGCCTGCGTACCCGGCATCGGATTCGGCTGCGACGACAATATCCGCATGAGCTTCGCCACCAGTATGGAGCAGATCGACAAAGGCGTGGACCGTTTGCAGGAGTTCGTCCAGAAATAAGGTGTGCAATTCACACCCTACAAAAATATCGCGTGGTAGCCCCAAGCCCCCGCTGCAAAGCGGGGGATAGTTCCGTAGGGTAGGCTGTGCCTACCAATTCTTCTACTGGAATGTAAGAAGGTTAGCGATATCAGAATTAAAAACACGAAGAAAAAACAAGGAGTGGAAGGATTGCATTGCAGATGAATACAGATTTTATCTCCTGGCTTCTAGCTCTTAAATTCTTCTTTTTGCTGTAAACCGTCAACCGTGAACTGTGAACTATGTAATACTACTCCTTCCAATCGATAATCGCCACCGTAATATTATCATGCCCTCCCGCCGCATTCGCCGCCGCCGCCAACTGCTCACACGTTGACTGACTGTCGGAATACTCCTGTAGTATATGTTTAATCTCCGGATCTCTCACCATATCCGTCAATCCGTCGCTGCACAGTAAGTACCGATCCCCCGCCTGCGTCGCGAATGTCCGCACATACGCCCGCGCCGGTTCCTCCATGCCCACGTAGCGCGTAATCTGACCCTGCGCCTCATGATCTTTCGCCTCCTCCGCCGTGATATCGCCATTCCTCACTAACGATCCCACCACCGAATGATCCCGTGTCTTCTGAGTCAATCGGCCCCGCCGCAATACGTACATCCGGCTGTCTCCCAGGTTCGCTGCGTACACCCTGTTTTTACAAAACAAAGCCAATACCAGCGTCGCCCCCATCCCCTTGTGCCCCGATTCGCTTTCGCCCTCCAGGGCCATTTGGCGGCTCAGTTCGGCGATTATACGTTTCAGCAGGCGTCGTACCGACCGTACGCTGTCAGATCGTAGGCGATGTAGGCCGTTTTCGATCATATAGGGCAGATCATCCACGACGATCTTGCTGGCTAATTCTCCGCCATGATGGCCTCCCATGCCGTCGGAGACGATGAATAACCCTAACTCTTGATTTACCAAGAATTTATCTTCGTTTTCCGTACGCACTTTGCCTACGTCCGTAGCCGCGCTCCAGCAGAACGGCAGTGGGCGGTTGGCAAACGAATCACCAGATTCCATAATCATGGCCCATTCCTCTATTATAAAATTGGTAGTGCCAAATCAGGTTAACGGTTGACTAAATTTTATATTTTTTAGTTATCGGTCTTAGATTGTATCGGCAAAGTGGTGGCAAAATCGGGCATTTTTAGCCCAAAGTTGGCGTTTCGGGG
>Ga0114922_10003837_pt1 | contig 13987 bp, 14 predicted proteins | sample AartaG_FD_100975 | JGI IMG/M metagenome (GOLD analysis project Ga0114922, IMG submission 100975) | Deep subsurface microbial communities from Aarhus Bay to uncover new lineages of life (NeLLi) - Aarhus_00045 metaG | ecosystem: Environmental > Aquatic > Marine > Oceanic > Sediment | place...
AGCCGATGAGTCTGCCTGTTCACAGTTCACCTGGTGTAGGAGGAACGGACGATGAGACAGTTACTGTTCAAATCAGTCGTTGCAGGCATGGCAGCCTTGATCCTGGTTGCCGGAAGCTTCATTTCGGAAGCTCAGGAGGAAGGGCCCGCGCCCGGACCGCGCGGTGCGGGCCAGATGCGTCAGGGCCGCGGCGCCGGTGGCATGCGCGGTCCTGGCGGCATGCGCGGTGAATTTGATCGCACGCGTATGCGTGAGATGATGGCGGAACGTCTCCAACAGGCTGTAGGTTGCACCAGCGAGGAATGGAAAGTAATCGGCCCTCGTGTGGAGAAAGTCACGGATTTGAGGATGCAGCCGCGTATGCGCGGCGGCATGATGGGCCGCAGAGGCCGCAGGGGAGATCCTGAAGGGCCGGCCCGGCCGGGCCGCCCGGGCGGGCCGCCGCCTCTGAAAGAGGTTGCCGATCTGACCAAAGCGCTCGATTCAGAGAATACGCCAAAAGCCGAGATTGAGTCAAAACTGAAGGCTTTCCGGGCAGCCGCAAAGAAGCGTGAAGAGGCGCTGAAGAAAGCCCGCACCGAACTCCGTGAGGTGCTGACGCTTCGGCAGGAAGCCAGACTCGTGTTGATGGGTATACTGGACTAGAGGAACAATGGAGAAAATGGCGCAGGATTTGTCTCTCGAATCAAGCAGCATAGGCCACGTGAATGAACTGCTCGACAGCATGGTCGAATCGAAACATTTATCTCCTGCGGATGCGGAGACGTTGCGACAGCAGTGCGGTGGGTCAGGTGCGGCCACGGTACAATCCGAGGAGGATGTGCTGAAGTGGCTGGCGAAGGAGTACGGACTATCCTACACTGATCTGGAAGACGTTGAACCTGATCGACAACTGCTGTCGCTTTTTCCTGCCCGCGTGCTGCTCAAGCACGAGATTCTACCGCTCAGACGCGTCAACGGATCGGTCGAGGTGGCCATAAACCGCCTGTTTGCGACCGACGGGCTCGACACGCTCAAGACGCTCACGGGCATGCGACTCAGGCCGGTCCTTGCGCCGGGCGAGGCTATTCGGCGGGAGATAAAGAAAAGGCTCGGCGTCGGCGCTGACACCCTCGACTCTCTGGAAGAGGAAGGCGGCCTTCAGGTAGTTGATGAAGATGCCGATGATAATGTTGACCTGGACGCGGCCGCGGAAGATGCCTCGATCATACGTTTCGTCAACCAGGTGCTGCGAGACGCTATTGTTCTGCGTGCCACCGACATACACCTCGAACCGTTCGAGGACGAGCTGCGGATTCGGTACCGCATCGACGGCGTGTTACAGGATGTGCCCGTGTCGTCGCAGATTAAACGTTACCAACCGGCCATCGTATCGCGCGTCAAGATCTTGAGCCATCTCGACATTGCCGAGAGACGACTGCCGCAGGACGGCCGGATCAAACTCCGTATCGAGGAACGTGAGGTGGACGTGCGTGTGTCGGTGATCCCCATGCTTAACGGGGAAGCCGTGGTCCTGAGGTTGCTGCACCAGGATGCCGCACTGCGCGGCATGAAGGAACTACGGATGGGCGAGCGCGAGTACCGGCTGTTTAGTGAAATACTGGGACTCCCTCACGGGATCGTGCTGGTCACGGGTCCGACAGGCAGCGGAAAGACCACCACTCTCTACGCGGCACTCAACGAGATCAACGACTCCGTGCGCAAGATTATCACCGTCGAGGATCCCATTGAGTATCAGATGCGAGGCGTCAACCAGATACAGGTGTCCGAGAAAGCCGGGCTGACGTTCGCGCGCGCTCTGCGGTCAATACTGCGCCATGACCCGGACGTCATCCTTGTCGGCGAGATTCGCGACTCGGAGACGGCCCAGATAGCTGTGCACGCTTCGCTGACGGGTCATCTGGTGTTCTCGACGCTGCACACCAATGACGCGCCGGGCGCGCTGGCGCGGCTGGTGGACATGGGGGTGGAACCGTACCTCGTGGCGTCATCGCTCGAGATGGTGCTCGCACAGCGTCTCGTGCGCGTGCTGTGCCCGAAATGTAAGAAGGAGGACACATCGCCGGCGGCGCTCGCTTTCAAACAGGACATTGGACTGTCGGCGGATCAACCGGTCTATCGTGCCGTGGGCTGCGAGGGATGCCGCCAAACAGGATTCCATGGGCGACGCGGCGTGTTCGAACTCATGGACCTGAACGACGAGATCCGTGAGCTGATCCTAAAGAATACTTCGGCCGGCACAATAAGAGAAGTCGCCCGGCGCTACGGTCTCTGCTCTCTTAGCGAAGACGGGTGGCGCTTGCTCGGCGAAGGCGTGACGACCGTAGATGAGGTCCTGCGCGTGACGAAAGACGAGCGTCTGAACGGCTCTGATATAGCCAACGGTAGCTAGATTTGGGAAAGGACTGAAACCGTGCCTCTGTTCAAATACCGCGCGTTACAGGTTGATGGCGCGATAGCCGAAGGGCGACTTCAAGCCAGCGGCCGGCAGGAAGCCTATCGTCAGCTCGAAGGGCGTGGGCTGAAGCCGGTCGGTCTCACGGAGGATTCCAAGGAAGGGCCGGCGGACGATGGTACGCTGCGCCTGGAATTGAAACGGAGCAGGGTGCCCCTCCGGGACGTGGAGAATTTCACCCGACAGTTGTCCAGTCTGCTGGCGGCGGGCGTGCCGCTCAGCCGGGCACTGAAGATCCTCAGCGGAGAAGCCTCGACGCCAGTGGCGAGGGAGAAGTGGAGAGAGGTGCACGACCTCGTGATCGACGGTATGTCGTTGGCGGACGCCATGGCGCGGTTCCCGGAGGTCTTCCCGCGCGTGCAAGTGGCGATGGTCCAGGCGGGCGAGACAGGCGGATTCCTAGATCTTGTGCTGAGCCAGATCGCCGATCTCCAGGTTCGCGAAAAGGAACTGCGGTCGAAGCTTACCTCCGCCCTGGTCTACCCAGCCGTGCTGCTGGCGCTGACTCTGGGCGTGGTAGTATACTTGCTGGTGTTTTTCATCCCGAGGTTCGAGTCGATTTTTGCGGGGTTCGGCGCTGCGCTGCCGGGGCTGACTCTGTTCGTTGTGGGCATAAGCGAAGCGGTCACTAAGTACGGCGTGTTTGTCGCGGCCGCGCTGTTGTTGGCGGTCTTCCTGGTCCGGCAAAGGTTGCAGACCGATCAGGGACGACGAAAATGGCAGCAACTTGTCCTGCGACTTCCGCTCGTCGGACAGTTGAGCGCCCGGTTCGCCATGACGCGTTTTTGCCGCATGCTGGGTACGCTGTTGGGGGCCGGCGTGCCGCTGGTCAACGGACTGCGTGTGGCTCGCGAATCGATCGGTAACCAGACGCTGACGGACGCGGTGAACCTCTCGATCGAACGGGTAAAGCAGGGAAACCGGCTCGCGGCCAGCCTCTCGGACTGCCACGAGCTTTTCCCCGCGTCAGTGCTTGAGATGATATCGGTGTCGGAGGAGACGGGTCGGTTGGATAAAGAGCTGGTGCGACTCGCCACGGTCACTGACAGCGACCTTGACCGTCAGCTGAGAACCGCTGTGTCACTGGCCGAACCGATTATGCTGTTCATAATGGCCGCTTTCATTGGAACGATTTTCGTGGGAATGGTAATCCCTATCTTTACTCTTCAGGGCTATATCAAGTGATATCGTAAAGGAGGTGCACAGATGGGTTGTGGTAGAGGAAATACTCCGGACGGAATCATGGGGCGGTGCCGCTCCCGGGCAGGTTTCACGCTGATCGAGTTGCTCCTGGTATTGGTTATCCTGGCTACACTAGCGGCAATCGTTGTGCCGAAATTTGCCGGCCGCAGCGAGCAGGCGCGCGTAACGGCGGCGCTGACACAGATCGCCAATTTCGAGACGGCCCTCGACGCCTTTGAGGTTGACAACGGCTACTACCCGAAGGGTGCTGACGGGTTACGGCTTCTCGTAGAGGAGCCGAACGACGCCGAGGACTGGCGCGGCCCTTACGTCAAGGAGATCCCTCTGGACCCCTGGGGCAATGAGTACATCTATGAGTATCCGAGCAGACAAAGCCAGAGAGGATACGACCTGACGTCTGTGGGGCCGGACGGTCGCAAGGGCGGTGCCGACGACATCACCAACTGGACACAGGGGTTGTGAGATGAGACCGTTTCGGCACAGAACGGGATTGACGTTGATCGAGCTGATCGTTGTGATGACCATGCTGGCGACTATAGTGGCAGTCGCCGCGCCAACGCTGTCACGGTTTTTCAAAGGACGCGTCTTGGAGAATGAGGCGCGACGGATGCTGGCACTCACCCGATACGCCCGCAGCGAGGCGATCTCGCGGTCCGTGTTGATGGAACTCTGGATCGAGCCGGCGTCCGGCACCTACGGCCTGGATCCCCAGGCCGGATACGAGTTCGACGACAGGAAACCGGTTGAATTCATCTTGGCGGACGGTTTGCTCTTCGAGGTGGACGACGAGTCCCTTGATGCGCAGGGAGAGGCGAAAATCCTGTTTTGGCCTGACGGATCGATTGATGGGGAAAGCGTTGAGTACGTGCGGATCCTGGAGGACGAGGAAAGTGTGATCGAGATTGCGCAGGCCGACTACGGTCTTGGTTACTTGATTCAGAGCGGGGAGTTGGGAAGCTAGATGGCTACCATTGTGTCAAGAGGCAACCGGGGATTTACCTTCGTCGAAACGCTGGCGGCGATGTTGTTTATGGCTATTGTAATCCCGGTGGCTGTTCGTGGCGTGATGCTTGCCAACCGCGCCGGTATCGTGGCGGAACGCACACGTGTGGCGGCGCAGTTAGCTGACAGCCTGTTGAGTGAAACGGTTGTGACCGAAGGATGGAGAGACGGGGACCAGGAAGGTGATTTTGGCGAGGAGTGGTCCGGATATCGATGGGTTCTTAAAGACGGCGCATGGGATGAGGACACGATGCGAGTTATCTCCGTTGAAGTGTTGTTCGAGGTTCAGGATGCGGAGTACGCAGTGCGTCTGAGTACATTGGTGGAAGAGACCGATGAGTGATCATAGGCAGCAAAATTCAGTCGGCGGCGCACGTCGCGGGTTTACGCTCATCGAGGTGTTGGTGGCGACTGTCATCTTCTCTGTGCTGGTCGGAGCGTTGTATTCGGTGTTCTACGGCACGCTCAGACTTAGAGAGAACGCGTATGAGGTGACCGAAGCGCGGTTGCCGATAACTTATATAGCTGGCCTCATCAAACGGGATTTGAAGAACATGGTCGCCCCGGTGGGCCTTCTGGCCGGCCCGATGGTCGGCGAGAACGTTGAGGAAGGTAAGCATCGCCTCGACCGCCTGGAATTTCATACGGCCTCCGGCATTGTCAACGACAAGGACCCCTGGGGAGACATTCAGAAGGTGGAGTATTATCTCGAACAGCCGCCGCAGTCGGGCGAATCGGAAGGAAACGATTTTGTGCGGGCGCTTACCCGCAACCTGCTGGCCTCAACGACGGAAGAGCCGCCCGAGCAACGGCTGCTGAGCGGTGTGCAATCCTTGAAATTCACGTACTACGATGGAGAGTACTGGGAGGACGTGTGGGATTCGACCACGCAGGAGAACGAAATGCCTGTTGCCGTGAAAGTCCGCATCGAATTCATGCCGCGTGAGGAGAACGAACGCGAGATGCGCCCGATCGAGATGGTATGCGAAATCCTGGCGAACGAGGTCGGCGGCGAAACGCAGGAGGGCGAAGAAGGATCTGTGGATGGCGAAGGCCCGGGAGCATCGGGAGGTAGCAGCGCATGACTCGACGAGTCCCCACATCCCGTAACATCCCGGACGGCCGGCTCTGCGAGGGCGGTACCGTGTTGATCGTCGTGATGTGGATCGCGCTGGGACTGGTGAGCATTGCCCTTTACTTCGGTCATTCAATGGTGTTCGAGTGCCGCGGATCCGACAACAGTGCCGCCGGACTGAAGGCAACTCAGGCGATAGAAGGAGCGCGCAGATACGTGAGCTTCGTGTTGGCGAACCTCGAGGAGCCCAACACAATGCCTGACATCGAGTCGTACAGCGCGGAACAAGCGGCCATCGAAGACGCGGCATTCTGGTTGATTGGCAGGAGAAACGAGGATGAGCCGGACAACGTGCCGGTGTTCGGGCTGGTCGATGAAGCAAGCAAACTGAACCTGAATACTGCCACGCGTGAAATGCTCGAGCAACTGCCGGGTATGCCGCCAGAACTGGCTGCCGCCATTATCGACTGGCGCGACACGGACAATGAACTGTCGCCCGATGGTGCGGAATCGGAGACGTATCTGTCAGGCGATCCGGAGTACTACTGCAAGGATTCAAATTTCGAGACGATCGAGGAACTGCGCATGGTGATCGGGGCCGAGTGGGACATCCTGTATGGCGAGGACACGAACCGTAACGGCGTCCGCGACCCGAATGAGGATGACGGCGACGAAATGTGGCCTCCTGATGATCTTGACGGCACACTGGATCCGGGTGTCCTGGAGTACCTGACCGTGTACAGCCGGGAACCTAACGCAGGTGAGGAAGGCGCCGCGCGGATCAATATCACAAGCGGCAGCGGCCAGGAATTGGGACAACTTCTCCAGGAGACGTTCGGGCAGGAAAGAGGGTTGCAGATACAACAGGCGGTGGGTCGCCAGGCGCCGAGTATGCGGAGTCTGCTGGAGTTCTATACAGTCAGCGGGATGACTCCCGACGAGTTTTCGCAAGTAGATGACGCATTGACCGTGTCGGACGATGACTTCGTTGAAGGGTTGGTGAACGTCAACACGGCCAGCGCTGCAGTACTGGCCTGCCTGCCGGGTATAGGTGAGGACTACGCGGGCCGGCTCGTCGCGTACCGGCAGGGAAAGAGCAGTGAGGACCTGGCCAGCGTCGCGTGGGTGACCGAAGTGCTTGACGACACGAGCGCTATCGAGGCGGGTCCTTATCTCACGACTGGAACCTACCAGTTCGCAGCGGACGTGGCCGCCGTGGGTCATCTGGGACGAGGATTCCGGCGGACGCTTTACATTTTCGACATCAGCGGCGGCGCGCCGACGGTCGTCTACTCGCGGGATATGACCCGTCTGGGATGGCCTCTCGGCGGCGAGATTCGGGAACAATACATCTCTATGGCGGAGCAGCGAAAGTGATTTCAACAAGAACGAAAAGATACTCATCATTGCTGGGAATTGCGCTTGAGGGCAAGCGGCTGACGGCGGCCGTAGTACACCGTGCAGGCAACCGGCTCGAGGTCCGGCAAACCTGTCAGGCGTCACTCTCACTCGATCCGTTAACCGACGATCCGGAACTCGTCGGCCGTGAGATCCGCAATCATCTTGATGGCGCCAGAATACGTGAGAGACGATGTGCGGTATGTGTGCCGCTCAACTTGACGCTGATGTTGCGAACCGAGGTGCCGGATCTGTCTGAGACGGATGTAGACGGCTTTCTCAGCGTCCAGGCGGAGCGTGAGTTTCCCTTTGCCCTCGAGGATCTGTCGCTGTCGGTCTCGCGCTATGGCACGTCCGAGGGTGCCGAGCACGCCACCATTGTCGCCATTCCTTCCAACCATCTGGCAGTACTTCAAGAGGTTCTCGTGGCAGCAAAGCTTCGTCCCGTCAGCATCACGCTCGGCATCACCTCTCTAGTGAAAGGTGACGGCGGCCCGGAAGAAGGCGAACTGACACTTCTATTGGGTGAAAACGGGGTTGACCTGGGGATTTTTGCCGCCGGGGGCGTAGTCGCGCTAAGGCCTTTGGACGAGACAATTGAGACGGAGCCGGACGGGAAATCATTTGACGTCGAGACGATTGCCAGGGAGATGCGAATCAGCCTGGGACAAATGCCGCAGGACCTGAGAGACGTCATCCGCACTGTGAAAGTCTACGGTCCTGCTCATATCGTCGAACCGGTGCTTGAGGAGCTGGAGGGCTCCGTTACCCGTATGGGAATGTCGGCGGACCGTGGTGAGCTTCAGTCGGAAGCGTACGGTGCAGCTTCGGATGCGATCCGCCAGATGTCGCCGACCGCGCTTGCTGTTGCTGCCAGAAGTCTGCTGGGCGAGTCTGCCGATTTGGAGTTTCTCCCGCCGAAAACCAGCCGCTTCAAGGCAGTAGCCGGTCGAGTTTCAACGCGCGGCGCACTGTGGTTGGCGGGTGCTGCGGCCGCGTTTGTCGTGGCTCTAACCGGCACATTCCTGCTGCAACACTGGCATCTGTCTCGTCTTGAATCCCGATGGGTGGCGATTGAGCCGATAGTCGTGGAGACCGAGGCGCTGCAGCAGAAGGTGAGACAATTCCGACTCTGGTTCGACGACTCGCCGCAGGGGCTGTTAATCGCCCGGGAACTCACTGAGGCTTTTCCTGATGACGGGGCGGTCTGGGCGAGAAGAGTTGAGATCAGGGACCTTTCCGAGGTATCTTGCTCCGGCAACGCCCGAAGTGACGTGGACTGGCTGGAAATGCTTGATGACTTGAGGGAAACCAAGGGGGTCCAGGAATTGCAGGTGTCGCAAATTCAGGGCGAGTCCCCTCTACGGTTCACACTGAGTTTTCACTGGAACGCGGGAGAGTCCGATGACACTTAATCGACGAGAACGGATTGTGGCGCTGGCCGCGATTCTCTGCCTGGGAGCTCTTACGGGTGACAGACTGATTATGACGCCTCTTCAGAGTTTCTGGAGAGCGCGTACGGCGCGAGTTGCCGAGCTGCGGAAATCGCTGGACAAGGGCCGCATTCTTGTCGCTCGCGAAGCGGTTATGAGGGAACGGTGGCAGGGCATGAAACAGCGGAGCCTCCCGGCCGACGTATCTGTTGCCGAGAATCAGGTTCTCAAATCGCTCAGCCGGTGGGCCCAGGAGAGCAGTCTGGATGTGACGTCTCGCAGACCGCGATGGACGGAAGAAGAGGAAGGTTCCAAGAAACTCGAATTCCGGGTTGCCGCACAAGGGCGTATGGGGTCTATCGCGCGATTCCTCTATGAGCTTGAGACGGATCCGCTTGCACTGAAAGTCGAACAGCTCGAGATCGCGGCACGCGATGAAAGCGGCGGCACGTTGGCCGTCGATGTGCGTTTTACCGGAATAGTACTGATGGACGAGGAGTCATGAATCATAAGGGATGTTTGAACCCAGGCTGCATTTCAAGAGGCACGGTAAGGCGCGTGCTTGTGGCGGTGGTGGTACTCGTGCTCGCGTCAGTGCCGGCAGTTGGGCATGCGCAAGAGGCTCGGTCCTCCACGGAGCCGACTTTCGAGTTATACCGGATCGTGGCGGATCGCAACATTTTCGATCCCAATCGCCGTCCGTCGCAGCCGGAACAATTGTCCACGCCGGAGGAGTCTCCTCCACCTGACCAGCTTGCCCTGATTGGCGCGTTGGTTAACGACGAAGGAGCGGTCGCCTTTTTCGAGGGATCGAGGGCGGAATATAGCGTGGATGTGAAATTGGGAGAGACGATTGCCGGACTTCGAATTGCCGAGATTCGGACCGATCGGCTGACGCTGGAAAACGAAGGTCGGCAGATTGAGCTTCCCGTCGGCTCAGGTCTGAGCAGGCTCGGCGAGGGCGAGTGGGAACTCGCGTCCGTCGACCTGCCCTCAAGGTCTTCTTCAGAGGACTGGACCGCTACCTCTTCAACTCAGACTTCTTCACGGGACCCCGACAATGAGGAATCAGCGAGCGGCTCATCCAATGATCTGCTTGAAAGAATGAAGGCACGACGACAAGAGGAGCTTGACCAATGAGAAACAGAACGTACTATCGACTGCTACTTTGTGCCGCCGCGGGTGTCATGCTCACGGCGAGCGCGCACTCAGCATACGCGCAGGATGCGGCCACAAAGGAGGTCCTTATTGACAAATTAATCGGCGAGAAGATAAGCGAATCCCCGACCGAGACGACAGCCTCGGTCGAGGCGAATACGCCGCCGGGAGAAGGGTTGCGCTTCAATTTCCAGGGTGTACCGCTCGACACAGTTCTGGACTACCTGAGCAAGGAAGCGGGGTTCGTCATCATCCGCGAGACGGAGATCATCGGCAGCGTGGATGTCCGGAGCCATCAGCCTGTCAGCAAGGACGAGGCGGTCGACCTGCTCAACACGATCCTCCACCATAAAGGATACGCGGCGATCCGCAACGGACGAACGTTGACCATAGTCAGTCGAGAAGAGGCCATAACGCGGGACATACCGGTCAGAAAAGGTAATGAGCCGGCACAGATCCCGAAGAGCGACGAGATGGTCACGCACATCATTCCCGTTCGGTACGCGGACGCTGTGCAACTGGTCGCGAATATCACGCCGCTGCTCCCCTCGTATGCGACCATGACGGCCAACCAGAGCAGCAACGCCATCGTCCTGACCGACACGCAAACCAGCATTCGGCGGGTCGCTGAGATCGTCAAGGCGTTGGATACTTCGATCTCGGAGGTTTCAACCGTCAAGGTCTTCACGTTGAAGGATGCTGACGCAACCGAAATCGCGACCCTGATCAACACTGTTTTCCAATCAGATGGCACTGGCGGTTCATCGGCCGCCGACAGCCGACGCAGGATGCGGGAGTTCTTCTCCGGTATGCGAGGTCGAGGAGGTCCAGGCGGCAGATGAGCTACGGGAAGGATTACTCGATGAAGTCCACGGTTCACTATCGATCTTAGGACAGGAGGTAGAGAGACCATGAAGAAATTGTTACTTGCACTGTCAGTCATCGCCGCGGTGACCATCGTTTTCGGAAATCGCGTTGCTTTAGCACAGATGGGCCGTGAGATGGGCCGTCGTGGCAGAGGTGACGCATCCCAGAGCGACGCGCGCCAGGCGGCATCACGCGTTGTGGCCGTCGCCGACCAGCGCACCAATTCGCTTGTGGTCAGCGCGCCCGAAGAGCTCATGCCGCTTATCGAGGATGTGATCGCTCAGATCGACGGCGCGGCCGCGGACAATACTGAGGTGCGCGTGTTCCCGTTGCGGTACGGAGACGCCACCGAAATGGCCCAGATCATCACTGATGCGTTTGATGTATACGGTTCCTCGAGGCAACGTGGCGGTGGTGGTGGAAGACGAGGCGGATTCCGAGGGATGACGCAGAGCCAACGGCAAATGGAGGAGGATATGGTGATAGCTGTGGCGGATATCCGCACCAACTCGGTGGTTGTCACTGCAGTGACCGAGAAGATGAAAGTCATCGAGAAGATGATAGAGGGTCTCGACTCGGATCCCGCAAAGGATCGCAAGGTGTTCATTTACCCGATCGAGAACGCCGATGCCCAGAGCGTGCAGGAGATTCTGCAGAACATGTTCCAGGGACAGAGCGGCACAAGAAGGTCGACTACGAACCGAAGTACTACTACAAGACAGACCGGCGCCACGCAACGGCCGACTTCCTCCCCTCAATCAGGAGCCACTAGTGGGAGAAGGCCTGGTACGACGGGCGGCGGGTAGAGGATGAACCTTACTCTAATGGGTTGCAGCGGGAAAGGTCAGGTGTTGAAGATGAGACAACATACGCGGATTACAGTTCTGGTGATGATGTGTTTTGGCCTGGGGATCCTTGCGACTTCCGACCTGTCGGCCCAGCCGAGCGGCCGACAGACCGGTCCCGGACCGGGGTCGGGTCGGGACCCCTACGGTGCGACCGTGGCTGAGGACGTCGTGTTCGAGTTCGATCCCGAGACCGGTTCCCTCATTGTCATCACCGATGAGGAGACGAACGCACATATCGAGAGGGTAGTCAAAGCCCTGGACCAGCCTGTGCCACAGGTGTTGATCAAGGTGCTATTCCTGGAGGTCACGCATAGCAAAGGTCTGGATCTGGGCGTGGAAGGCTTGTTCGGCTTCGACAGCAAGAACGCTGATGATAGGGACATCGTTGAGACCGTATTTGGCGTGGCGGCCGAAACGAGCGGCGGTTTCTACCGTATCATCGAGGCTGATCTGGAGGTGACAATACGGGCGATCGCCGAAGTGGCTGAGCTCGAAGTGCTATCCCGACCGTCGATCCTCGCGCGCAACAACCAGACCGCGATCATCACCATCGGCAAGGAAGTGCCGTTCATCCGCAACAGCCGCGTCACCGAGACCGGTCAGATCATCAACACGGTGGAATACGAGGATATCGGCATCATTCTGCAGGTCACACCGCATATTACTGCCGACAGGCTGGTCGAAATGGACGTTATGCCCGAAATATCAACGCTCACGGGCGAGACGGTGCCAATTTCCGCCAGCATTGAGGCGCCCGTGTTCGCGAAGCGCTCGGCGCAGACACGTGTCGTGGTGCCGGACGGCAAGACCGTGGTGATTGGCGGTCTGATGGAGGACAACGAGACTCAGACGATCCGCAAGGTCCCGCTACTGGGCGACATCCCGTTTTTGGGCATCCCGTTTCGTCGGACGATCACGTCGAAGAGCAAGACAGAACTGCTCATCTTCTTGACCCCCCACGTGGTGGAGGGAACGGCGCAACTGGAAGATATGTCACTGGCGGAAAAGAACACCGCGGAGCTGGTTCCGGAAGTGTTCTCGAAAAAGGACATGAACAAGTATATAGGCGATATGGATGAGTAGGATCTGCCTTGTTGAAAACCCGACGGCTGTCTGATACACTTTCCTCGAGAAGAGATTTCTATTTATGGTGACGAAAAGAACTCTAACCGTATATGGGCTGTTGGCGGCCGCGTGGGTGCTGATCGGCACCTGGCAGGTCTTCGAGCACAGCCGGATCAAGGACTCGGCGCGCGCGGCGCTGCGCACGCGTGCCCGTGACATCTCGAACTCGGTTGGCGTGGTAATTCGCTCGCAGCGTCGGCGCGGTTTCTTGGTTCCACAGCCGCGACTCGAGGCTGCCCTGGCGGAGTTGACTCAATCGAGCGAACTGGTATCTGTCGCGCTCCTCAATTCTGCCGGCGAGGTGACGGTTTCGGCTGGAGAGCCGATTACGCTCGACATGGAAGATCTCATTGAGAGAGGGGAGCGATGGGGCAGCGACACCGTAACCGTCGCCAACCTCGTCGACCTTGGCCCGGGAGAGGAAGCTGAAGACAGGGCATCTTCGACCACCATCGTAGTGCAACCACCCGAGCCGCCCGGGGCCGGAGAAGGTCCCCCTCCCGGACAGATGCGTCCTCCACCGTTGGATAAAGAGACCATAGATACCATCCGCACTATTGTGCAGGGCGATGGCTCGGATGAGGAGAAGGTCGAGGCCATCCGCTTCTTGGTGCCAGGCGGTCCGTTTGGTGAAGACAGCCTCGGGGATCTCCGCGCTCTCTTAGAGGACGACGAATTGGATGAGGAGAGGATGAGGGCCGTCAACAGGCTCTTCAGGCCCAGACGAGGCCGGCGCAGGGGACGGTTTTTCGGGCGGCGACCACCCTGGCTGGACGAGGCGCGCTACCAGGAACTGGCCGAGAAACAGGGCGTGCATGCTTTTGTGCTGTCCATGTCGACCGGTGCGTTCCGGGCCGAATGCGCCCGGGACCTTTGGCTCCGTTTCACCTTGGCAGGGATTGCGCTGGTGGCCGCTGCCGGGCTGGGTATAGGCTGGCACAATCTGGAACGGTCCGCCGTGCTGCAGATGCGTCTGCTGCGCGCCAGCGAGATGAACCTGCACTTGCGTGAGATGAATGTTGCGGCGGCCGGACTCGCCCACGAGACGCGGAACCCGCTCAACATCATCCGGGGCCTGGCTCAGATGATCTCCAAACATCCCGGGGCATCCGGCGAGATCCACGACAAGTCACACGAAATCACCGAGGAAGTCGACCGGGTAACCGGCCGGCTCAATCAATTCATTGACTACTCGAAGCCACCTGAAGTCAGACCGGCACCCACCAACTTGAGAGCGGTGATCGATGACGTTGCACGTACCCTGGAAAGCGACATAGAGGACAAGACGATTCAGTTCGATGCGAATGGCCCGGAATTGTTAGTTGAGGCGGACGAGTCGCTGTTAAGGCAAGTGGTTTTCAACCTGCTGCTCAATTCTATTCAAGCTGTGGAAAATGATGGCAGGATTGAGGTGGTTATCGAA
>Ga0114922_10003838_pt1 | contig 13985 bp, 6 predicted proteins | sample AartaG_FD_100975 | JGI IMG/M metagenome (GOLD analysis project Ga0114922, IMG submission 100975) | Deep subsurface microbial communities from Aarhus Bay to uncover new lineages of life (NeLLi) - Aarhus_00045 metaG | ecosystem: Environmental > Aquatic > Marine > Oceanic > Sediment | place: Aarhus...
AAGCGCCGCCACTTGGCAGTGAGGCCGGTCACGACGTAGTCCGCAATGCCGGTTTCGGTCTCGCCCGCCTCGTCCGAGGTGGCGTCCTTCACCACTACGGTGAACGAGGGCACTTCCCCCCTGGCGTACATCACGAAGCGATCGTACGCGGACAGGTCCATCGTCCTGCCGGGGGCGAACCACATCGAGAAGGTGCGCGGCTCGCCCTCGATGGTGTACTCGATCCTCGTCGAGCCGCCGGCGCCGGCCTCGGCATCCTCGCCCGGGATGAAGGTGGCCGTGCCCATGCACCTCTCCACCTGGGGCCACAGACCCCAGTCGCCGCCCCAGTCGGGCTTCGCATCCTGCTTGGGGAAGGTGAAGATGGCCAGGGGCGGGGGCGGAGGGTTGGTCAGCGTGTTGCCGGCGACATCGTACGGCCCCTCGGGCAGCGGGTTGCGCGATCCGGGCGGCGCGACAAAGATGCTGGCCCAGCGATCGGTGCGCCTGTTGAAGCTCAGGCGCACCGGCTTGCCGACAGGCTGCCAGTCATTCAACTCCTGTAGGTATATCTCGTAGTCGCTGGTGCTGTGACTGTGCTCGCCCGGAGAGGCGCCGTAGAGAAGCCAACGACTGTCCGCGGAAACGGTGGGGCAGTACGTGTAATTGTACGGCTCCACCGCCGGCGTGCCGAGCAGTTGGTGCTCCTTATCGTTGGCGATGTCCCAGACCCTGAAGTCCTTCGGCCCCTGCACCCAGTACATATACCGCCCATCGGCGCTGAAGCCCGGCTCGCAGCCGCCGGTCGTCTTCACGGTCTTGCCCTCGTCAAACACGAAGTACTCGTTCTTCTTGGTGCGAAACACGCCTGCTTTCAGGTCCGCTCGCACCGCGCCCACCATGCTCGCCTTCAGCCCGCCGGCGGGGACCTTCACCGGATGCACGAGGCTTTCGTCGCCGGTCGCCAGCTCGTGTCGCCAGACGTGTGAGTCGCGCACGAACAGCACTTCCTTGCCGCCGGCGGCCCAGTTGAGCGGATTGCCCCTCGTCAGCTTGCGGGCTCCCCCGCCGCTGGCGGGCACCAGCCACACCTCAGGGGCGGCGCCGTGCTTGCCGTAGGCGAACAGAACCGTCTTGCCATCGGGCGAGAGGCGCGGGCGGAGGTAGCTCCCGTAGGCGGTTGGATCCCCCGGCTTCGCCAGCGAGGTGAGCCGTCGCGCGCCGGTCCCGTCGGCGTTCATCGTGTAAAGCTCCCAGACGCCGGTGCGATTGCTCTCCCAGACGATCTGCCCGACGAGGGTGCCCTTCAGTTGCGCCAGCGCCCGGCGCTCGGCGTCGTTCGGCGAGTTGCCCAGGGCAGCCTCGGCGACCGGGCTGACCATCAGGCTCCCGCAGAGCACCACAAGGAGGTAGACCTGTAACCTGTGCATCCGTGCTCACTCCCACTCAGCGCCCCGACGGGCACGCCGTTGTCTGTTCGCGGCAGTTACCCTCCGGCATAGCTCGTGACCCAGTACGGTGTGAGGCTGTACTCGTTGGTGTCGTCGGCCTGCATCACGCGCGCCAACTCGCTGCGCTCCGAGAAGGGCTCGACGGTCAGTCGATGCCGTTGACCTACCGAGAACCTGGCGGCCGGCTTGAGCTTGCCGTCGCGCATCCCCCAGAACACTGCCAGCAGTTCCTTGGCGTCGTAGCCACCGCTCTCCACGCTCTCCACCTGGTACTTGATGAAGGTCACACAGGTGTCATAGGGCACCGAGCCCGGGTCCGGGACGTTCGAGACGATTTCGATCTTCCCGAGCACGACCGTGCCCTGGGGCTTCTCCGCCCCGCCCTCCGGCGGTGTCTCGGACGGCCCGGGCCTCTCTGTCGGGAGCTGAGGCTGCGCGGGCTCGCCAGCGTCCGAAGCGCCGGGGGCGGTGCCGCCTGCCCCCGTATCCTGCCGTACGGAGGGCGGGGCTTTAGCCCCGCCAGGTACACCGCCCCCCTGTGGGGCCGCGCTGGAAGCCGGCCCTACTGATACGAGTGACGGTGCGCCGGATGGCGGGGGCTGCGGGGTCGAAGGCTTCTCGGCGGAAGGGGCGGGCGGCTTCGTCTGCCTTGCCGCCTTGGCCGCTTCCGCCTTGGGAGCAGACGCCTCGGCCTTCACCGGCTCGGGCTCGGAGGCAGGTCCCGCTTCAGCGGCATCGGCAGGCTCGTCAACGGCCGCCGCCGGCTCTTCGGCTTCCGCAGGTCCAAGCGACGAGTCAGCCGGCTCGTGTTCGGCGACTTGCGGCATCGGGGCCTCGCTCTGAGCTTGCTCCTGAGACCTGCCGCAGCCGACGAGCGCGGCCACCACTGCCACCAAGCCCAAGCAGACGATCACAGAGATGACTCTCCTGTCCATCAGGTTCATCTTCGCCCTCCTACCCTCTCGTGATCTTGATGCGCTGCCAGTCACCGTTAGAGACGACGAGATCGCGCGCCGCGAACTGCCAGATGACCAGCTTCTTCCCGCTCAGGCCGTCGGGCCGGCGGGCCAGGCTCGCCCGCGCGGTCTTCACACCGCCATCGTTCTTGATGATCATATCAATGCTCTGGCCCAGGCGGAGGGCGAGCTGTTCGCCCAACCCGGCGTGAGTGCCCCAGCCCATCTCCGCCCACGAGTAGATGTTGCTGAAGCTGTCGCCCAGCAGCACGATGGGCGCCTCGGGGTCCGGCTCCAGCGGCTTGGCCGTGTCGGCGTCAACTACGCGGCGGATGGTGGTCCTCTGCGGACTAAAGAGCGTCGGAAGCTGCGGCAACTCAAGCATATCGAAGAGATCGCCGTAGCGCGCGATGGGGACGGCCTCGGCCCGGAGATTGCGTGGCTCGCCCTGAACGGGAGGCAGGCGCCGAGCCAGCTCATCGGCGACGACGTCCAGGCCCTCCGGCGTCCAGTGAGTGTCATGCCGAAGGTACAGGTCGGCCTTCCCCTTGGCCCGCCAGAGGGCCCCGGTCGGGTCCACGACGCGCACGTCCTGCCGCTTCATCTCGGCCAGGAACTCCGCCATGTCCTGGTTCGCGGGTGGTCCCGCCCGGGTCGGGTATCGGCGGGACAGCCACTCGGGATAGATGGTCTGCTTGCCGGGGACGGGCAGCAGCGCCAGCTCAACGCCGGCGCTCCTGAGGCTGTCCCGAAAGGCCACGATCGCATCAACGGGGTGCCCCTCCTGGTGCGGGCCGCTCATAAAGCCCGGCTCGATGACCGAATCGAGGCCGGGCCGGTAGAAGATCGTGTCGCCTTTGCCCACGATGGCCTTCTCGTTCCCGCCGCGCAGGGTCACCAGGCTGAGCCCCTGCACGCGCCTCCTGATCGCCTCGGCCACCACCGAGTTATCCTCCAGGGCCCGCTCGTAGCTCTGGATGCCCTCCAGGGTTGGGCCCTGCTGGAAGATGTCCAGCTCCTGCACCGGCTCGCCGCGCCGCAGCTCGCTGATGATCTGCACCACGGGCACCACTGTCATCAGCAGGAGAAAGAACGGGATGACCGCAAGCTGCGCCCATTGTGGCTCCGACCTCCGATCTCCGACCTCCGACTTCCGACCAACGGCACGTAGCTTGCCGTTTGCGGTTTGCCGTTCGCCGTTGGCCGTAGTCGGTAGTCGGCGGTCGGTGGTCGGTAGTCGGTAGTCGGACATTGCCTAACCTCTCAGAACCGGAAGTACAGGAACGGGTTGTAGGCCTGGGTGAACATAATCGCGACAGAGGCTGCCAGGGAGGCGGCCGCAAGCCCCAGCTTCGCGGGCCGCAGGCTCTGAGCCGCGTCCCACGTGTCGAGCCGAAACAGGTGGACGATGAAGCAGAGGGCGAGAACCAGCAGGAACTGCGGCTCGTAGAGCACGGAGCCGACCAGCGTACTGGCCGGACCGGTCTGCTGGAGCCCGAACATCGCTCCCAGGTAGCTGATTGCGCCGCCGAGGCTCTCCGCGCGGAAGAAGACCCAGGTCATCAGCACTACGATGAAGGTGAGCGCGATCTTCAGCGGTTGCGGCAGGCGCCGGTAGAATGGCTCCTTGCCGTTCCAGCGCTCCAGGGCGAGCAGGGCGCCATGCACGCCTCCCCAGATGACGAAGGTCCACTCCGCGCCGTGCCAGAGGCCGCCCAGCAGCATCACGATCGCCAGGTTGGCGTAGGTGCGCGTCAGGCCGCGGCGATTGCCGCCCAGCGGAATGTACAGGTAGTCGCGCAGCCAGGTGGACAGCGAGATGTGCCAGCGCCGCCAGAACTCGGTCATGCTCCCAGAGAGATAGGGCAGGTTGAAGTTGCGCTTGAACTCGAAGCCCAGCATCAGCCCCAGGCCGATCGCCATGTCGGAGTAGCCGCTGAAGTCGAAGTATATCTGAAAGGCATACGCGCACACACCGACCCACGCATCGTACCACATCAGCCCACCGGCGCCGAAGGCGGCGTCCGCGACCTGGCCCATCGGGTTGGCGAGGATGATCTTCTTCGCCATCCCGAACGCGAAGAACAGGATGCCGCGGGAGAACTTCTCGACGGTGTGCGAGCGCCAGCGGAGCTGCTCGGCCAGGTCCTGGTAGCGGACGATGGGGCCGGCCACGAGCTGCGGGAAGAGCGCCACGTAGCAGGCGAAGTCCAGGAAGTCGCGCGCCACCCGCGCGTCTCCGCGGTAGAGATCAATCGAGTAGCTCATTGACTGGAAGGTGTAAAAGGAGATGCCGACCGGCAGCACCACCTGATAGACGCGCACCGCATCGTGGCCCAGCCACTCCAGCAGGTAGTTGAGGTTGGTCTGCGCGAAGCCCAGGTACTTGAAGCAGCCCAGCAGCGCCAGGTTGGTGGTGATGGACACGATGAGCGCGAGCTTGCGCTGACGGGCCGAGGGCAGGGATGTGGCGGTGGGAAGCGACCGCTTGCGGTCGCAGGGCAGGCCCTCGCCAGCGGGCGGATCGGCGGCGAAGAGGCGCAGTCGCCAGCGCCCGACGATGAGCTGGCCGGCGGTGTAGTCCACCGTGGTCGAGAACAGCATCAGGAAGACGAACCACGGGTTCGCCCAGCCGTAGAAGGCATAGCTGACCAGCGCGATCAGAAGCTGACGCCAGCGCATCGGGCAGGCGTAGTAGAACGCCAGCGCAAGGGGCAAAAAGTAGAAGATGAAGACGTGCGAGGAGAAAACCATTGGAGCAATCCCCGATTGCTCAGGGGAGCTTGATGACCTCCCAGGGTGCCCAGTAGTTGTACAGATCCCGCGCGACGACGGTCCAGATGATCAGCGCTTTGCTGGCGATGGCATCGTGCCCACGCCGGGCGAGTTGCCCGCGGATGCGCGGCCCGCTGCCCTGCGCCATTATCAGGTCAATCGGAAGGCCCAGCTCCTTTGCCACGTGCGCCGACAGGCCCGCGTGCTGGCAGTCCTCGAAGTGAAAGACGCCGGTGAAGCTGTCGCCGAGCATCACGATCGGGCTCTCGGGATCGTCAACATAGAGCGTTCCATCCGGGGCCACGACCTGCTGGGCTTCGAGCTGCATCGGCCGACAGGCCAGCTTCTCCTGGTCGGTGAGCATCTCGCAGATGTCGCCCATCCTGGTGACGCTGACCTCCTTGACGGAGTATGTGATCCGCTGCGGCCCCGTTGCCTGATACCAGGGGTACTGCCGCACGCGCTCGGCGATGATCTGCGCCGCCAGGCGAAGGCCCCGGTGGGTCCAGTGGGTGTCCTGCGGCATATACAGCAGTTCACCGCCAGCGTCCCGCTGCTCGATGAAGGCGGGGAGCAGGTCAACGATCACCACGCCCGCCGCCGCCAGCTCGCCCAGCAGCTTGCGGCAGTAGGGGGCAACGTAGGGCATCGCGCTGGCCGGCGCGTGGTCGGAGAGCTTCTCCGGGTAGACCTCGGCCTTGGTCGGTATGAGCACCAGCAGCAGGTCAATGCTCCTGGCCTCTAGCTGCTGGTTGAAGTCAACGATGGCGGGATAGGGATCGCGCCCGTCCGGCTGCTCGCGCAGGTCCCCGGACACGAGGTACTCCAGGTCTCCCCGAAAGAAGAGAAAGTCGTCCTTCCCGATGAGCCCCTTCAGCGCCGCCGGCCTGGCCTCGAGTTGGCCGCGCACATCGGCGTGGAAGTCGGCCAAGTGCGCGAGCCACGCCTCCCAGCTTCCGCCCCAGCGCTCCAGCTCCGCCTCCCACGGACTGCCGCCGGTCATCTCGCCGGGATTGCCCGTCGAGGCGATGCCCTGGGTCTGCTTCTCAGCCGCTTCCCTGGCCACAACCCCTCCCTCGGCCAGCAGGAAGACGTTGTAAATCACCTGGCCGTAGGGCTGGCCCTTCATCACCACGAAGGGGCTGGCGAAGGACTTGGCGCCCATCGCCGCCACGATCTCAGGCTCAGTGTCCGCGTTCGGCCAGGGGCGGGTGGTCTCAGGCTCCAGGGTCTCGGTCATAAGCGCCTGGTACCAGTCGGAGGCCAGCTCGAAGAAGTAAGTCTCGATCTCCTCCGCCGTGAACTGCTTGCTGAGGTAGTCGCCACGAACTTGGGCAACCAGCTCTGTTGTGTGCTGGCCCGCATCAATCCTCCCGTAGATCTCCCCGTAGCCATCTCCGTCCTCGTCCTCGATGGGCAGCCAGGAGACCTCGGGGCGGAACTCGACCTTGACCCAGATCTCGTCGCCGTGCAGGTAGGCGGTGGCGATCTGCTGAAGCGGGCGGACGAGGTCGTTGTTGCCCCACTTCTCCCCGCTCACCTGGCTCCCGATGACCAGCAGCCGCTGGGCCGCGTCGTAGTTCCACTCGAGCAGGTGCTTAACCAGCGGTGTCCAGGCGAGCGGCTGAGCGCGTTCCTGCTCACTGAGCGGAGTGTCGCCTATGTGGTTGCAGATGCTCTCTCCCACCAGCGCACCCTGGAAGTCCAGCTCCTTCAGCGACGGGGAGCTGGCGGGCGCGTTCAGCGGATCGTTCAGGGGAAAATGAAACATCGGGTTGCGGTCGTAGGCGGCGTAGTCCAGCGCTGCCCGGTCCGCGCGCGGGATGACGCGCACCATCACGCGGGAGCTGCACCGGTCGTAGGAGGCCTCCAGGGCCCTTGCGAGGGCCAGGTCACCCTCCTGGGCGAAGGCGAGGCTGGCTGAGATAGCCAGCGTCAGCAATACGAGCAACTTCTGCCGGTCGGATCGTGCCATGTCTGCTCCCTGGGAGCCGGGGTGGGCCTGCGCTGGGGCCAGCCGTGGTCTATCGCCGGCACGTCATAGATTCCTAACATGAGAAGCAAGACACGGTTCCTGCGAACACACAATATTAACCACTCAGCGCGGCTATGCCAAGAGGCTGCGGACGCACGGCACCGTCCAGATTCGGGTCGCTGCAGGTGAAAAGCGGCCAGATTCCCTGCATTTCATCCCGCCGAGGCGGGATTTCGCTCCGCGTGCAAAGATGCTCGGCAGGAGAACGCAAGCACGGCGTCAAACCTACCGCAGTGGTCGCAGCAGGAGCCGGGCCGGGCACCTGAGCCCGGCCGAGCGCGCATGGACAGTCTCGGAGGGAGACCTATGAGCAAGACAAACGTCGTCCTCTTCATCACCGACGGACATCGCGCCGACACGCTGGGATGTTACGGCAATGAGCTGCTGCAAACGCCGCACATTGACGCGTTCGCTCAAGAGGGGGCTCTGTTCCAGCGGGCTTTCGGCACGCACTCCGTGTGTATGCCCAACCGCGCCTCGATCTTCACCGGGCGCTACCCGCACATCCACGGCGTCTGGGCCAACGGCGTGGCCCTGCCCAAGACCGAGGTGACCTTGCCGCAGGTACTTGCAGAGAACGGCTACGCAACCTGCGCGTCCGGCAAGGTGCACTTCGAGCCGCAACAGGCCTATGCCGACCGGCTTTGTCCCATCATCGAAGGGCCGGAGCCGTACTACGGCTTCCAGGAGGTGCACCTGAGCGAGAACTTGCTGGGCAAGAAATACCTCCGCTTCATTGACGAGCAGTTCCCTGAGCTTTCGCAGCAGGCCCGCAAGCGCGAGGGGATGCCGGAGGAGGCCCACGAGCTTCAGTGGATCACCGACCAGGCCATCAACTTCGTCGAGCGCCAGGCAGGCAGCGGCCGGCCGTTCTTCTGCTCTTGCTCGTTCCACGAGCTTACTCCGCCCTGCCGCCCGCCGGACACGTTCATCGGCTTGCACGATCCCGCAGATGTGCCGGTGCCGGAATTGCGCGAGAGCGACCTCGACAAGAGGCCGCCCTTCTACCGGCAGTGTTACGAGGGATACCTCGAGAGGGGCCGTCACCCGGATGAGCCGACGCTTCGGCGGTATATAGCCAGCTACTACGACCAGGCCTGCTTCCTTGACAAGCAGTTCGGGCGGCTGGTGGCGACGCTGAAGCGGCTGGGCATCTGGGAGGACACCATCGTCCTGTTCACCGCCGACCACGGGCTGTCGCTCAACGATCACTATCAGTGGCGACACGGGCCATTCCTCTTCGACCAGGTGATCAACGTGCCGATGATCTGGCGCGCGCCGGGCATGCAGCGTACGGCAGTTGTGACCGACGAACTGGTCGAGAGCGTGGACATAATGCCGACCATCCTGGAGATGTGCGGCGTGACCATCCCGCCCGGCGTGCAGGGGCGATCCACCGCACCGCTCGTCCGCGCTGAGGCAGGCGCGCGCGGGCGGGACTCGGTTCTCGTGCAGGAACGGCAGGCCCCCGACCTGGCCGCTCGCGGCCTGGACCCCGCGACGATAACCCAGGTCGGTGTGCGCACCCGGGACTGGAAGCTCATCCACTACCAGGACTATCCACATGGCGAGCTCTACGATCTGAGCAGCGACCCCGGCGAGTTCGACAACCTGTGGGCGGAGCCGGACTACCGCGAGCAGCGAAGTGAGATGGAGAGCCTTCTGATGCAGAGGCTGGCGGCGGCCCGGGATCCGCTGCCGGTTCGCGACTACGAGTGGTAGCTCCCCCGACATCCGACGTCCGACATCCGACTAACGGCAGGTAGCTTGCCGTTGGCCGTTGGTCCGATGTCCGAAGTCGGTGGTCGGTGGAAGGATGTCTGGGGCAACGGGAGGGAATGAGATGCCGCACGTGAGGATAGCACCTCGCTGGGCAGTGTTGGGCGCAATCGGGCTTTGCCTCGGCGCGACCGTGTCCAGCGCGGCCGACGATGGACTGGTTGGTCACTGGAAGTTCGATGAGGCTCAAGGCTTCTTCGCCGAGGATAGCTCGGGCAGTGACAACGACGCCGACCTGTGGGGCGCGCAGTGGGTGAGGGGCGGGTTCGGAACCGCCCTGTCCTTCAGCGGGGTGAACTCGTACGTGTCTGTCCCCCGTGTGGAGGGCCTCGACGGCTCGGACGAGTTGAGCGTGGAGGCGTGGGTCTACTGGGAGGGCGGCGGTCAGTACCCGAACATCCTCACCGGCGGGCGATGGAGCCCCGGCGGATTCCTGGTGTTCGTGTCGAACGAGCGCTGCAGCTTCCGGATGGGAAGGCCAGGCCACGCGGCGAGCGACGCGGGCGGCGGGTGGGAGGAGATCGGCGCGCCGCTCGTCGCCAAGATCGAGTTCGGCAGGTGGTACCACCTCGCGGCGACCTTCAAGCGACCGGACATCACGACCTACGTGGACGGTGAGAAGGTAGGCTCCGCCAAGTGGGACTACCCGGTCGGCTACGCGGGCGACATCCTGATCGGAAGGTGGAGCAGCACTCAGCAATGCCACCAGGGCCTCATTGACGAGGTAGAGATCTACAACCGGGCGCTGACCGCCGAGGAGGTCCAGGCGAGCTACGCCGCCGAGGCGCCTCGCCGCGGCAGTCCCGAAGCGGGCGCAAAGGCGTACGAAATCATCCCGGAGGCAGAGCAACGGGGGGAGGCGCTGGTGAAGCTGGAGACCGAGTTCTTCACATTCGAGGTTGACGAGCGGGGGAAGTGCCTCGCGCTCGTGGACAAGCGAACCGGCGAGGACCGCATCACGAGAGCGATGCCCCTAGCGTCCGTCAGAATCGGAGACAGAACGATTCGCCGAACGCGCTGCTCGTACCAGGACGGCAAGCTCACCATCGAGTTCGGGAAGTCCGAGGTGAGGGCCGTCATCAGCGTGACGGCCAGGCAGCGATACCTCGTCTTTGAGGTGTTGTCCGTCGAGTGGGCCGACGTTGACGAGCTGACCTTTCTGACGCTCGAGCTGCCGCCTGGCAAGTACCGAAATCGCATGTCCGGCCTCGTTGCCGGTGAGGAGTTCGGCGTCTGCGTGCGTGCGCTGAACCTGGACACACAGGTAACGCTCGGGGGCAGCCCGCCGACGCTGCGGGCCATCGGCTCCAAGAAGTACGGCCTGGCGGGCGCGAAGGCGGCGCTGGTCGCGTGCCCGACGCGGGAGCTGCGCACCGTGCTCCAGGAGATGGTGCAGACGGAGGGCGTGCCGCAGTCGTCTCTGGGCGGCCCGTGGGCGCTGGACGCGGAGGATTGCCGTGGCTCCTATCTGTTCGCGCGTGTGTCGGAGAGCGACGTTGACCGGTGGATAGACCTGGCTCTGCGAGGGGGCTTTACCCACGTTCATTTCTCGGGCTGGGGGAAGTCGCTTGGCCACTACGAGCCGAGTGAGCGGCTGTTCCCGAACGGCCTGGAAGGGATGAAGATGTGCGTGCGCAAGATCCACAACGCCGGGCTGAAGGCGGGGATGCACACGCTCACCGGCTGCATCGCCACGAATGACCCGTGGGTCACGCCCGTCCCTGACGCGCGCCTTGCCGCCGACGCCACCTACGCGCTCGCCGCCGACATGGACGAGCAGTCTGACACCATCCTCACGGTCGAGAAGCCCGGCAAGCACGATGTCATCTGGGCCTATGCGAGCCGCGGCAATGTCATTCGCATCGGCGAGGAGCTGATCCACTACGCGGCCATCTCGTACGAGGAGCCTTACGGCTTCTTGAACTGCACGCGCGGGGCCTTCGGCACGACGGTCAGCGCGCACGAGAAGGGCGCGACCGCCGATCACCTGCGCAGCGTCTACCGCGCGTTCTACCCGGACGAGGACAGCACGCTGGTGGGAGATGTCGCGGACTGCATCGCCCGCGTCTACAACGAGTGCGAGATGGACCAGATATACATGGACGGCGCGGAGGGCATGGGCGGCTGGCACCGTGTCGCCGTGATGCGGGACGCGATCTACGCCAAGCTCGAGCGCCCGGCCCTGGTCGAGGCGAGCTGCTGGGGACACTGGAGTTGGTACTATCATTCCCGCGTGGGCGCCTGGGATCATCCCAAGTGGGGGATGAAGCAGTTCCACGATATGCACTGCGAGCAGATTCCCTACTATCGCAAAGGCGGACTGCTCCAGGCTCAACTCGGCTGGTGGGTCGTGCTCGGCCCCAGCGGCTTCAACAGACCCGAGATGCCCGACGAGATGGAGTACTTCTGCGCCAAGACGCTGGCGAACGAGGTGCCGATGTCGGTTCAGGGCATCGGCGCGTTGGGCAGACCGGCGAACGCGCGTATGCCCGAATACCTCACCATCGCCGGCCGGTACGAGCGGCTGCGGCTGGCGAGCTACTTCACCGAGGCGGTGAAAGAGCGACTGCGAGAGCCGGGAGCCGAGTTCCGGCTGCACCAGGCCGACGACGGGGAGTGGGAGTTCGTCCCTACCGACTACCCGGAGCACAGAGTGACGGGGCTGGCGAACGGCGCGAACGCATGGACGGTCAGCAATCGCTTCGGCCGGCAGCCGCTCAAGCTCAGAATCGAGGCGCTCCACGCGGCATACCCGTACGACAGCGAGGATGCGCTGCTGATTGCGGACTTCGGCGACATCGCCGAGTTCACCGTCCACACGAACGCGAGCGGCGTGACCCATACGCTGGAGCGCTCCACGGAGCAGGTCAAGGTCGGCGAGGTCAGCGCGTGCTTCAGCGCGACCAGCACGCGGGATGCCCGGGAAGGGGGGTGGGCGAAGGCGGGCAGACGCTTCTCGCCGCACCTCAGTATGCAGCAGTGCGACGCCGTCGGCGTGTGGATCCACGGCGATGGTAAGGGCGAGCTTCTCAACATCCAGCTCAGCAACCCCAGGGAGTACCAGCACGCCTACGCAGAGCACTACGTGACGGTTGACTTCGAGGGATGGCGTTACTTCGAGCTGCTGCTGCGGGAGCAAGATGCCGCCCGCTATCGCGACTACCAGTGGCCCTACTACAGCCAGCACGGCGTCTTTCGCACGCGGCTTACCCGCGACCACGTGAGCGAGTTGAACCTGTACTTCAACGACCTCCCGCCGGGCGACACGGCCACCGTCTACCTCAGCCCGCTCAAAGCCCTGCGCACGACTACGGTGGAGCTGCGCAACCCGGCGCCGGAGGTCAACGGACAGAAGCTCACCGTCCCGGTGACGCTGCAAAGCGGCTCCTACCTTGAGCTGGAGCCCACGGGCGAGTGCGCGGTCTACGACCGCCGGTGCGCGTTGCTGGAGCGCGTGCAGGTGGAGGGCGAGTTGCCGGTCCTGAACGCAGGCGAGAACGAGGTGACCTTCACATGCGAGGGCTCCGAGGGCTTTGCGGCCCGGGCCAACGTGATGTTTGTCACCGAAGGCCCGGTGTTTCGTGGCCGCAGGCCTGACGGCGAGATCGCCTGGGAGGCGCTTCGGTATGAGTACGAACTGCCTCGGGTGGTGACCGCACTCGACGGCCGGCAGAACCAGTGGGACGTGATCTGCCGCGCCGATGCCCCGAGCGCACAGTTGGGCATCGAACTCGAGGTGCAGCAGATCGGCGCCACCGGCGAGGCTTACAACGACCCCGCCGCGCTGACCATCGAGAGCTTCGATGATCTCAGCTTCTTCGCCGACTCGCCGGACAACGAGTTCGCCAAGTACGTCTACGACGGCGAGCACAAGGGCATAGCAAACAAGCCGGGCGTGACGCACGAGTTTGAGCCCAGCACCGAGGTCGTGAAGGTCGGCGAGTCCGGCGCCCGCTACACCGCCAGCAGCACGCGTGACGACAACATCGGCTGGTCGGCCCGGGGGCGGCACTTCCGCGACCCGCTGGACCTGTCAGCCTTCCGCGGCCTCGGCTTCTGGCTGCACGGCGACGCGCGGGGCGAATCGTTCAAGATGCAGTTGCGCGACGACGCCGGGGGCTGGCAGGACATGGTGACGCGCGTTGACTTCAGCGGCTGGCGGTACATCGAGTTCGACCTCGGCAGCCCCAAGCTCAACCTCGCCAAGGTCGAGTATATGATTATGTATTACAACGGCCTCCCGGGCGGGCAGACGGTGACCTGCTACGTGGACGACGTGCGCGCGCTGCCCGAGACCCAGGGCATCGAGCGTCCGGAGTTGACGGTCGGCGGGAGGCGGATCGTGTTCCTCGTCGAGCTGTCCGTGGGCGACCGGCTGGTGTTCAAGGGCGTGGAGGACTGCCGGCTCTACCGCAAGCTGGGAGGCGAGCCGGAGCGGATGCGTCCGGAGGGAACGCCCCCCGTGCTCAGGCCCGGCCTCAATCCCGTCACCTTTGCACTCGGACCCAACTCGCCTGAGCAGTTCCGCATAGCGGTCTCGCTTGTGAAGGAGTATCAGTGAGACTGCTGCGCAGTCTTGAGACCCTTCGGGTCTCTTAGGAGTTGTGGAGGAACCGTTGGTTTCTGAGCGCAACTCCACCTGGCGTAAGCCCGAGAGGAGACAGTGATGGTACGCTCAAGAGCGATCTGGATGAGGTTTGCAGTGATGCTGGCGGCACTGCTCGCGGCCGGCTGCTCGGCCTACTGCCAGCCTGAGGCCGTGGACCCGGCGGCCGTGCAGGCCCTGGCCACGACGCTGGAGGAGACCGGGCAGAAGTGGTTCGAGGTCGTCAGCGACCAGCCGGACAACCCGGACCTGAACGGCTTCGCGGGATGGCTGCGCGCGCGCCCGGACATCGTTGACGCCACCGTGGGCTCCCGCCTCGTGGAGGCCACCAGCGCCGACGGCATCGCCATCCGCTTCACCGACTACGAGCCGGGGGTCGCCGGCACGCGCTCTTCGCCGCGCCG
>Ga0114922_10003839_pt1 | contig 13980 bp, 18 predicted proteins | sample AartaG_FD_100975 | JGI IMG/M metagenome (GOLD analysis project Ga0114922, IMG submission 100975) | Deep subsurface microbial communities from Aarhus Bay to uncover new lineages of life (NeLLi) - Aarhus_00045 metaG | ecosystem: Environmental > Aquatic > Marine > Oceanic > Sediment | place...
AAATATGGACTCGAAATGGTTTGCTCATCATGTTGCTTATACTATGTCAAAATACGGAATGAGCATGTGTGTTCTTGGTATGGCTGAAGAATTCAAGAAAGATGGAATTGCAGTCAACGCTCTGTGGCCCAGAACTGCAATTGCCACAGCAGCAGTAAAGAATCTATTAGGGGGAGGTATGGCCGTCAAACATTCGAGAAAACCTGAAATTGTAGCTGATGCCGCTTATGTAATTTTAACAAGATCCAGCACAGATTATACAGGTAATTTTTTCATCGATGATGAAGTGTTGATTGAAGCTGGAATCACCGATCTTAGTAAATACTCTGTTGTACCAAACGCTCGACTAACACCAGATTTTTTTCTATATGGTGGAGGTCAAACTTAGTTCTTTATATAATTTATATCATACAACTCCTTTTTTCTTAGTTTAAATAAGAAAGAAATTACACCATTCTGGTTTCCTAATTTTAGTAAATAATATTTAAGAAAGTTATTTAATACACTCATACACTTAAATATTTAAAAAAAAATCGCTTAATCAAAGGGATGAATAAATTGAAAACTAAAGTACGAGTAGTTCTATTCGGTCCTCCCGGAAGTGGAAAAGGCACTTTTTCTTCTCAAATAAAGAAAATTCTACCAGAAATCCCCCATATTAGCACGGGGGATATTTTTCGGGAAAATTTAAAAAACGAAACTCCCCTCGGTTTAAAGGCTAAAGAATTTATGGATAAAGGTGAATTAGTCCCGGACGAAGTCACTATTGATATGGTGGCTGATAGACTCGGTAAAGAAGATGTAAAAGAGCATGGATTCTTATTAGATGGCTTTCCGCGAACAATAAATCAGACTGAAGCTTTAACTCAGATAACAGATATAGATTTATTACTACTACTAGATGTAAGTCGCGATATCATAACAAAAAGAATTTTAGGAAGATATTCATGTAAAAGCTGTGGTGAAATCTTTAATAAGTACACTCTTCCACCAAAAGTAGAAGGTATATGTGATAAGTGTGGCGCTGAAATAAAATTCGAGCAACGAAGCGATGATAATGAAGAAACTTTAAAAAATAGGTTAGACACCTACGAGAAAAACGCTAAACCGATAATAAAATACTACAAAAAGAAAAAACTACTGAAAAAAGTGAATGCCGAAAATACTTTAGAATTAACCGAAAATGATATTATAAAGATTCTTGAATTGTAAATTTATCATTACTTTAATTTTTTTTATATGGTTATAATGAAATATAAAATCTGTGTTGCAATACCAATAAAAACTTCCAATCTTAATTTGAACAAGCAAATTATAGAAAGTGTGCTAGATAAAAGTCCTGATCTTATTGAATTTAGATTTGATTATATAAATGATGCTAACATTATCACACATTCCTTTCTAAAAGAATTAGTTAGTATTATCCCTCCAAAAATACCAAAGATTTTTACTTTTAGGAAAAAACAAGAGGGAGGCCAATATATTATTGGTAAAAATGAAAGGTTAGATGTTTTAAGGCGTTTAATTGAAGTAAAACCAGACTATTTAGATATTGAAATTAATTCAGAACCAGAAATTTTACAAACACTTATTGATTTGGCTTACAATCACAATGTACAATTAATCTTCTCATATCACGATTTTGAAAAATCTATTACATACGAAGAAATTGCTGAAATGCTGATTAAGTTTCATGAGCAGTTAAAAAAGGAACTAAATATTGATTTAAATAAAATTAAGGAAAGTATTTTTAAAATGATACTAACGGCTCGTGTTTTTGATGACAACCTAAATGTATTAAATATATGCAAAAAACTTTCTCAGCAAGATAAGAAGTTTGTATGTTTTGCTATGGGGGAGATGGGGATACTGGCTCGTATATTATGTGTTAAATTTGGATCGTCATGGACATATGGCTCTTTGGAAGAAAAAACGGCCCCAGGGCAAATTAAAATTGAAAAAATTAGAGAAATTCACCAATTATTATTTAGTAATTGATGTACTCTATGGTTTTTTAATTTTTGTCGAAAACAAGCCCACATGATCCACATTTTATATGTTTACGATATACTGGTGCGCCCTGCATTGAATAGTAGAGGACATGAGTTTTATCGGCTTCTTCATGTAATTTTCTGGGGTTTTCCTCTCCACACGTACATTTAAAACGTTTTGTAGTTTCTGTCATTTTTAGAATTTTTTCGATTTATTTTTGAACAAATAATAGTTTAAGTAAATTTAAATTTGAGGTTTACCATAAATTTGCGTGATATCCTCTTTACAAATAGAAAAAAATATTCCTTTTTTAATTGTTATAATGTCGCAATATCACTTATTTGTACTTTCTAAAATTTGTGTTAATTTCAACCGATACTCCTCAAAAGCTTTCCTACCACCATTACTAAGCTTAAGTAAGGTGTTAGTTTTTTTATTTTTAATACTTTTTTCGACGGTGACATAGCCAGCACTTTCAAGTTTGCTAAGATGAGAAGATAAATTTCCGTCTGTTAATCCCGTTTGTCCTTTAATCCAAATAAAATCAGCGCTCTCAACAACGTATAATAGAGAAATGATCATCAAACGAGCTGGTTCATGTATAAGCTTGTTAATATCTGTAAGAACTTGTATCTTTCCTTCAGATTCGTCTGATTTCACATTCTTTTTCGCGATTGAATCTCACCTATTTTTTTGATGATGGGTATTTACGGAGGAATTGAATGAGATAAATTAAGCCAATAGAAGAGACAGCTATTCCTACCAACCCCTGACTCAAAAATATATCAAGTGGAGAACCTACAAAAGGATATAGTAATTCTGAATTGAAAAAACCTAATCCGAAAAAAATTGCATATACGTACAATCTATTGAATTCTAAAAAATACGCTAAGACGCTTAAAGGAACTGTTATTAATAATAATCCAATAACTAGCGGTTCGATAATACCTCCAATATTTAACAACTCAAAAGTTCCACTTATGTTTACAAATAGAAATAAAAAAGCTAATACAATGTTAAAAACTAAAAATGCTAATAACCTCTTCTTAGTTTTTTTTCTTTTAGCCCCAAACTTTACGTAACCTATACGAGGTATTGTTATATATTTTTTACCTAAAATTAAGAATAGTACTGTTATAGTATTCCAAAACAGTACAATTATCATACTACCTAATTCTTCGGGTAAACCAAATATATCTCCAAAAAAAGCAACCGCCAATCCTAAAAATAATAAACCAAAATAAATGTCCCAAATTCCATCTTGAAAGGAAGATCTCCAAGCTTTCTTTTCCAATCCACTTAAGTCAATTTGTTCGTTCACCTAATTAACTCCCTCTTCTTTTTTTAGTGGATATTTTTGAAGAAATTTTAAAAAAATGGTTAGTCCTGTAATTGTAATAACTAATCCAATCCCCCCAAATGTTATGATGTCGTGATATGGTGCCCCTATTATTGGCACTAAAAGTTCACTAGTAAACAAACCAAAACCTCCTAATAAAGCGTATATATACAGACGCTTTAGTTGTAGGAAATATGCTACTATACTAAACGGTAGGGTAATAAACAGTAGTCCTATCAACAACATAACCATAAAACCTGGTAGTTGCAACTGAAACGCGCCTAGTAGCGTGAATATAAATGTTATTAAAGTAAAAACAACCATCAATCCTATAAATAATCCTAATATTTTATTTCGCTTTTTTCGAATTTGACCAAATTTAACAAAACCCATTCTAGGTCGAGTAACATATTTCTTTCCAACGAAAAAAACGAGTAAAACTCCAATATCCCAACTGAAAAGAGTTAATAAAACATCTAATGTCTCTGGTAGTCCAAAAAATCCCCCCAACCAGGAAAAACCTATTCCCATGATTAGTAAACCAAAATATATGTCCCAAAGACCATCCTGAAAAGTAGAAATCCAAGCCTTCTTTTCCATTTCCTTTATATCAATGTGTTCATCCATCAAGATTAATCTCCTTTTGAGGTAGTTGATATTTTTTGACAAATCGAATCAGAAAAATCATCCCAATGACAATAATAGTTCCTCCTAGTAAAAGATATGAAAATAAAAAGTTAAAAGGGATTGGCACGATTAATGATGAAACATCTGCTAAAAACAATCCTAATCCCAATAGAATTCCATAAATATACAATCGAGTATACTGTAAAAAATAAGCCACAAGGCATACAGGAAGAGTTAAAAATAAAAGACCTTCAATAAGGTAGGGGAGAAAAATGCGATCTCCAATCCTTGATTGATTAAAAAGAAATAAGATTAGCAAGAGCACCACATTAACAGATAAAACAACCATTGTTCTCCGTTTTCTTACTTTCCGTTTACGACCGAACTTTACCAATCCTATACGCGGTTTTATAAGATATCTTTTGCTTAAAATAAAAAAAGCAAGACCAAATCCAATTAAAAATGGCCCTAACAATATATTTAAAGGAACGGGCAGGATTTCATGAAGACCAATACTCGGCCCAAAACTTGCGATTAAAATTCCGAAATAAATGTCGAAGATTCCATCATCAAAAGTAGTTCTCCACGCTTTTTTCTCTAATTTATCAAGTTCAATTTCGTGATTCATATTAAAATAACCTAATATCATGAATGAGTAATTACAATACACTTTACCTCATAATTTCATTTATTTGTTTTTATTTTGTAATTGATAAAAAAAATGTTGATAGAAAAAAAGAGGGGTTTGAGTACACATCTTTTTATTCTATTTTATTTAACTTTTTCATACCGAAATATAGTAATGGGATACTTGCGGCAATGTTATAGAGGAAAATAATTGCATGTGGTATCAATATCCCAAGAGTACGAATATCTATATCAAAGAAAATCAATGTCATTATTGGAATAAAAATTAATGGTTGTAGTAAAAGCATAGAAATCATAGCGTTGCTTTTCATATTCGAGTCCTTTTCTCCATACGCAGGGGAGAGACATTCAATCCCCATAGCCTGGCACATAGCAATTTGGGAAAATATTAAGAATTCAAAAAAAAAGATCACCGCGTTTAAGATATATAGGTTTGCAAAAATTGAGAAGATTACAGTAATCGAAGCAGCAATGAATATATTTAATATTAACATAGCAAACAAGTAAGAATACACTAGACCTTTTATCCCTCTGGGGGATCTCTTATAAACCCAAATAAGATCTTTCGAATCTACAAAACCAAGATGTCCAAGCATCATGCTGCCTATACCCCCTCCTATCGCTATTAATACTATTGTTCCAAATAAGGTTCCAAAGATATCATCCGTCATACTGGAAATAATCCACGTCATAAAACCGAGAAGACCTACGACATAAGCAATTCTAGCGTAATTTGCTTTCTTCCGTAAAAATCTTTTTAGCTGCATTACAACCAAACCAGCCCACTTTCGACCCGTTGTTTTCCTTACAATTTTATAGAATATGCTCTCGTGTTCTATAATCGTGATGCTGCTTTTTTCTATACCTCCTTCTAGAGTGTAAAAAGACATAGCCTTACTGTAAGAGATGTATAGAACTACTAGTGGGACGATTGTTGCTAGTAACAAATTTATCCAGATGTTTAAAACAAAAGTGTTAAGTAAAAAGGGATCGATACTATATAAAATTATATTTGAAAACCACAGTGAGGGATAAAATGCTAACCAATTTTTCAACTCTGGATTTGCTAAAAGTTCGTTAAGGAAAAACATTACAGCGTACATTATTACTATCAAAACAATCGTGAAAATCCAGATTAAAGCCTTTCCTAAATCCCTTGCTTTTTCGCTTTTAGAAATTTTATGTTCAAACCAACTTGCAATAATAGATCCGACTAGATTAGCAAAATAGACGACGCCAAAAACACAACTATATATAACGATGTACTGTACAAATGTTAAATCTATAAGTGGATTTATCAATCCTACTATAATTGGGGCTAAAATTAAAATCATCATCGTATACAACGGTGCTTTACCTAAGAATTCTCCAAGAAAAATATCACTTGGTTTCACTGGAGTCGCTAGTAATGATTCCTTAAATCCTACTTCCATTTCTCTGTATACATTATTCAAAGGGTACATTACCAAAATTAAAAAGAACACCATCATGAAAGTTTCGATGAGTATTGCGACAACTGGTTTAAATATGGTTGAATACTGAGCAGCCAATGTAGGCATAAATGTGTCAAATATGAAGGGAGCGATTACAAACGCCCATAAGAATAAGAACGCATATATAAGGATAAAGAATGTTTTTCTATGATTTCGAAAACTACTCGTTCTTACCCTAATCTCGTTCTTTGCTATTACTCCCCACAAACTCTTCTTCTCATATTGCAGTTCAACTATCCTGGTTTTAATTATAGTGCTTTTAGATGAATCTAACTTCTTTTCAGTGGTTAATAAAGTCATTAAGTACCTACCTCGCTTTTTTTTTCTTCTTACTTTTTTTCTTACTTAATCTATTCTCGGTGTTGCTATACGAGTTTTCGTCTCTCCACGCTAATAAATCGTCGATGTGAGAGGCCCCAGTGATCTTTAGATATGCTTCTTCTAAATCTTTGGCGTTAACAGACTCAATTATTTCTTTTGGCGTCCCTTCCATTTTTAGCTCACCATTAACAATAATCCCAATAACATCACATAATTCTTCTGCGGAATCAAGAAGGTGAGTACAAATAATAACTGTTTTTTCTGCCTTTTTGACTAGTTCTGAAATAAGATTCTTTACCATTCTAGCAGTTGCAGGATCTAAATTTGATGTAGGCTCGTCTAAGAAAATAATCTCGGGATCTTGGATTAATGCTGCACATAAACAAACTTTTTGTTTCATACCCCTCGAATATCCTTCTAAGAGATCGTTTTCTCTACGATGTAAGCCAAATAGCTCCAGAAGTTCATTAATACGATCGGAAATTACATCTTTGGGTAAGTAATATAATTCTCCGATAAACTCTAAGAATTCTTTTGCCGTGAGTTTGGAATATAATCCAGGTGATTCTGGTAAAAATCCACATATTCTTCTGATATCCTCGTTTTGAGTGAGTAAATCATAACCACCAACTGAAGCATTTCCTGATGTTTTTGAAATAATCGCGTTGAGCATCCTGACAGTTGTGGTTTTACCTGCTCCATTTGGACCGAGTAATCCATAAGTTTTACCGAATGGGATTTTTAAATTAAGTTTACTTACCGCTTTGACACTCCCGAAATTTTTAGTTAGATCGTTAGTAACGATCGCATAACTTTCTGTCATTTTATTTATTCAACTCTTTTTTTATTTAATTTTAATTTTTAATATATGAGCAGTACATTTGAAAAATATACTCGTGAGTAAATCCTATAACATGGAGGTAAATTAAATTCATGTTTTATTTGACCTCTCTTTCAGTTTTTTTATCTGGTGTAAATCTAGCTCTTGATCCAAGCAAAAAGAACAAAATCACAACTATAGTATAACTTGCTAGTAGACTTGTTAAGTATTGGGAATAATTATTACTCCTTAGAAACTCATTCAGTGATAACATCTCAATCATAATTGGTATAAAAGGGCTTATGATTCCTATCAATAAAAAAACGATAAGACCTCGTGTCATTTTTTGAGACGACCTAGTCTTCAGTAATTTCACCCAATCCGTAGAACTTCTTTTGAAATAACGCCAACCACTATAAATAAATAGTCCTATTCCGATAACGGTAATACTTATTGCTACTATACTATAACCCCAAAATAAAAACTGATTTTGCAAAATGTTTACTAAAGGTCCTGAAAAGGATATGAAATTTACGAAGCTATGAAGTATCATTGGAAAAAGTATATTTCGAGTAAGAGTATAAACAATTCCAAGAGAAATCGAAATATAAAAAACTACTATGCAATGTGAAATTCCTCCGTATACATTACCATTTATCAAATCATTAGGAAAATGAGCAATCGAAAATACTATGCTGGAAGTTAAAACCGCAGTAAACGGAGCCATACCCCGTTTTTCCAACATAGGTATTATAGTTCGACGGTATAGTAATTCTTCAAAAACCGGTGCTCCGAGCACAAACGGAAGAAAATAAATAACGACATTTAAAGGATTACCTAGATGAGATTCATTTAGAAGAATACCTGAATAACCGCTCTGAGGTACTAAATTAAAAATATCAAAGAAGAAATTAAAAATATAATTACTCAATATACTCACCGTAAAGGTTGAACAGAGTAGTAATACTGTTCTAACTAAATTCCGTGAAGTAAAAGATTGTTTTTGTACCTCATTTATTTTCATTATCGGTATCACTAAGAAATATATTATCAAACTACCTGCTACTTGTGAAAGAAAAGTGAGTAAAAGGGAAAGAATTAGAATGTCTACCTCCAAAGCAAAATTAGATATAACTAAAATGGTAATAATAAGATTTTGTAAAAAACTTAATAGTATAGCTCCTACAGCTACTACCATTGAAGGTGCTATAAAATTTGTAAATTTACTCGTCTTCTCATTTATTATGAACATATTCTTCAACTCCTATTTCTGCGATTGTTTATCAATCATTCTTCTTTCTTTTCCAAATCTTATTAAAAAGCATAGATTCAATACTAGAGAAAGCCCTGTGAACAATCCCTCAAGAAAATTCGTTAAAGCATACTGTCCACCGAATCTCCCCAGTAAAATAGCCAATAAGAGCGAAGATGTGCCAATAATAAACATCGATTCGTTTTTCTTATAAATACGCATTTATTTTTCACTCCTCCAATCGATTCCTTAACTCTTCTTGTTTCAATTTTGCTTCGCGTCTTTGACGGGCTATTAATGGAACAAAAATTGCGATCCAGCTTGGGAAGAAAATAAAAAAAGGAAAACTGGTATCATCTGAACTAGATCCTCCTGGTGTAGAACCATTATATACAACAAATACAAATATCAAAACCGCAAAAACTCCGAAGATCAAAAACCCTACAGCCATTTTTTGGTATTTATCCATATTTTTCATTTCCATTTATTTCTTTTTTTACCCTAAATTGAACTTATTAATTTTTAATTTGTGAAATAAAGCCTTCTTCTCTCTAAGATCAACACTTTGTCTTACAGAGTTTACAATAAAAGATAAACAACATTAATATTTAAACTTTATGCAACAGAGTTCCGTTAAAACCCTTCTTATAACAAAGGAACGAGCTTTACCTCGCAAAGCGCGGAGATTATAACCAAAAACTTATGGTTCTAATGGAAAGATTTAAAAATAAAGTACCAACCAAAATTAAAGAATATAACGATATGAAGTTCCCACTAATTGTGGATACAATAAAAATATCTTTAAATATAGCTTTTTTTAAGATGGTGGTTAAATAATTGAATTAAATATATAATATGAAAATTTTTCAATTTAAAATTGTCTAAAATTACCAAAATGCCTGTTCCATTTTTTTTATAGGATCATCTAAAGAATCTTCAATTTCTTTGTCGAAAGTTGAAAACATGGATACATCGTTATCCCAATTTTCTATAGCTTCCTTTGAGTATAGAGTAAAAAATTTGTCCATTACATTTCTTAATTCTTGAAGCACTTTTTTAGGTTTATTTTTTTTGTCAGAATTAGCAATAAAGACAAATTGAGCCCGTTTTAGGATAGTGAAGCGCATGTCACTTAGCTCAAAATTAGATAATCCCCCTGTTGTGATCTCTTCAGCAAAGGAATTTAATGCAGTCAATAAAGCGCCAAAAAGTTGTTCATCTAAGGTTTTTTCGTAGACTCTGCTAAAAACGACTATTCCTCCCTCTGATACAATCCACATATCTCGTAAAATTTTATTTGAAACCAAAGACAACACTTGAAGGTTTTTTGATTTAATCGAAAGCCTACTCTACCTATAAATACTATTTATTACAAATTAATAAGTTTTTTTATAAAAAATAATAAATCAGACACTAAAGGTTTATAAAAGAGTATTTTGTTATTATTTTTATGACTTATACACCATTTAGCGATAATATAATACCAATTTTCTTCTACTATATTGGTTTAATAGTTTTCAGTATCCTCATGACATTTTTGATGATAAAAAAGTGGAGGGAGAGAAAAGTTAAATCCCCCCTCTATCTTTCAATCGTATTTATTTTACTAACGATTGCTCTGATAACTCTAACTATTGGTTTAGGTGAAGCGGTATTAACAGGTTTTTTCAAAGAAATATATAGAATTTCTTTACCTTTAGCCTACTGTATGATAATTATAGCAGATATTTTTTTATTTGTATTTGCTGAAGAAATTACCAGCAAAGGAAAAAAAGCATTTGTTCCTTTAATTATTATTGGAGTCGTTATTTCTGTTGTTTTATTCCTTCCTTGGAACTGGTGGGGTGTCCCTCCTGAAGATTATGTCGGACAACCAAACATTCGACTTTATTCAACGCTTTCTGTCATCCTTTATTCGTATATAGTTTACATATTTATCTCTGTATTCTGTATTAAAGCAAGGAAACAAACACAAGATGCTAAAGCTAAAACTGGTTTGACACTTTTATTACTATCTATGATTTCTATGATAGCGTTCTTTCTTATGTTTGTTTTCGATACACTGCTCATTACACTTACTGATCATCCTGGTTATTCTGAATTCGTCTATATTGCTTGGATCTTCGCGATCTTGTTCTTTATATTTATCTACCTATCATTAGTCATGCCAAAATGGCTTGTGGAAAGGATAAAGAAATAATAAAATGAAATAAACTTTTTTTTCTTTTTTTTTACAAATTAGTTTGTAAAAGTATTTCCTCTACGATCATCTCAATCGACTTCTCCGTAGTATCGATGATGATCTCTGCGGATTTATTGTAATAGGTTTCTCTGTATCGTAAAACCTTTCCAATTTCCTTAAAAGGATCTTTTTTATTGATAACCGGCCTGTTTTCTTTACCTTCTTTCATCGCTCTATTATAAATTACCTCTGGAGTTGCAGTTAATAAGACCATGTGGCAGGTTTTCTTCAATATTTCAATATTAGATTCGTTTAAGACGACTCCTCCTCCACAAGAAATAATCGATTTTGATAATCGAACTGCTTTCCTGCACGCTTCAATCTCATATTCTCTAAACTTAGCTTCACCATCTTCTTCAAAAATTTTAGGGATCGACTTTCCAGCCATTTTAATAATAATTTGATCGGTTTCTATAAATTTGTAATCTTTTCCTAAGCATTCTTTTAAAGCTTTCCCTACCGTAGACTTACCTGTAGCCATAAACCCGATTAAAGCTATGGAATCCTTTGACATATGTTCAACTCATTAATTTTTTACCGTGAGGTGAGAAGAAATACGATGTTATAACATTGAAAAACCGTGCGATTTTAAAACGCCCTTCTCCAATCCTATGTAGTTTCCATTAATATAAGCGAAACAATTAAATTTACTCGGATCTAATCTATTATCTGAAACGAATTGTTCGTCAGAGTGAGTTGCAACAACTTCTCCGAGGTAACATACATGAGATCCTAATTCTATGCGTTTAATTACCTTACATTCCATATTCCATGGAAATTCTTTGACCATAGGGACTTGGACAATTGTTCCTTGTTCTTTAGTCAGGTTTAACTCCTTCCATTTGTTTACATCTCTGCCCGAACGCGTCCCACAATAATCCATTTCTCTTAATTGATTTTTTGTAGGGTAATTAATAACAAATTCCCCGTGTTTCTCGATTAACTCGTAAGAATGGCGTACTGGTTGTATTGAAATTGCTATAACTGGAGGTCTTAAACAGACTTTTCCGACATAAGCGAGAGTAATTAAATTCGCTTCCTCACCAATCCCTACGGATATAACCGCTGCAGGCATCGGAAATGTCGAAGTTCCTGTGCTGAGAGAAATCTTATTCATATTTTAATATCATCCTTAATGTGTTTTCTGCTTTAGCTAAATAATTATAAATTATTCTTATTCTTAATCATATTAATAGTTTCAAATTTAATAATTCTTCTAAAAGCATGCTGAATAGCCCGCAAATAAAAGCTGGGACAAAGGTCTTGTGTGTAATTGGTCATCCAATCGAGCATAGTATGAGCCCCGCAATGCATAATGCCGCTCTTAAAGAATTGGCTCTAGATTACATTTATTTAGCCTTTGATGTTCCTCCAAGAGACCTTGAAACAACAGTATTAGAGTTTAAAAAACGTGGTTTTAGAGGTATAAATGTCACCATTCCACACAAAGAAACGATAATGAAATATCTAGATCAAATCGATCCACTCGCAAAAAAAATAGGCGCAGTTAATACCATTAAAAATCAAGAAGGAAATTTAATTGGGAAAAACACTGATGCATTTGGAGCAAAAAGAGCTTTAATCAATGCCGGATTTGAAATTAAAGAGAAAAAGGTGTTAATTTTGGGTGCTGGAGGGGCTGCAAGAGCGGTTAGTTTTGCTCTTTCTGACGAAAGTGACAAGATTTTTATATGTGATATAATAGAAAAGAGAGCAATAGCATTAGCTAACGAATTAAAAGATAAAATGAAAATCAAAGCTGTCGGAAAGAATTTTAAATATGAGGCTCTGAAGTCTTTGATATTTGATGTAGATATCCTAATAAACGCAACTCCTGTAGGGATGTATCCCGATGTAAACAAAACACCCATTTCCAAGGATTTATTAGCTGAACATTTATTTGTTTACGACGTCATATACAACCCTCTCAACACTCAACTTTTAAAAGACGCGAGTAAAATTGGGTGCAAAACATTGAACGGGATTGAGATGTTTATTAACCAAGGAGCATTAGCTTTCGAATGGTGGACAGATACAAAACCAAATACAAATGTAATGAAAAAAACTATTATTGAGATTTTGAAGACAAAATGATGTTAGGAAAAAATTTTACAATTATTGGTGGTTCAGGGGGAATGGGAAAGGTCTTTGGAAAATACTTCAAAGAACATGGGTTCATTGTGACCCTTCACGCTCGAAACAAACAAAGGTTAATAACGACTGCTGCTGAATTAAATGTTAAATTCGAAACTTCACTGGAAAAAAGTGTTAAAAATGCAGACATCGTCATGATATCAATTCCGATAAACTCAACAACCGCTATGATAAGAAAAATAGGACCGTTTTTGAAGAAAAATGCTGTAATTTTTGATATTACCTCCATAAAGTATGGTGTTTTTAAGGCGCTAACAGAGATTAAAAACGAATATCCTGTCAATTGCATTTCGCTCCATCCTATGTTTGGCCCAGGAATCACTGATATGAAAAATTATGTAATGATGGTGGTAAAAGTAGGGGGAACCGAAATATACGAAGAAATTATAAATGAACTTATGGATTTATTCAAATCTAATGGTTTAATTATTAATGAGACTTTACCAGAGATTCATGATAAAAGAGTAGCTCTTACTTTAGGTGTTCCACATATGTTTAATATTCTTTTTTTATATCTTCTTAAGAGCACTGACGAGCCGTTGAATGAATTAACCCGATTTACAGGTACAACATTTTTACTCCAAAAAGTGTTCGCCGAAAGCATTATTCAGAGAGAAATGGAAATGTTTGGTGAGATTCAAATGGAAAATCAAGAGTTCCTTAAAATTTTGGAAATATTTGAAAATTTACTCCATAAATATAAAAAAATAATCGAGGAAAAAAATGTTATAGGTTTTAACGAAATATTCTCCCAAGGATTAAATTATTCAAAAGAAGATGACCATTTTGAAAATTCTTACAATTATTTTTATGAATTTATGAAGGTGTTAAAAAGCCAAAACGAAGAATAAATTTTTTTCCATTAATTTTCGTGAGGTTATTAATATTTCATTTGGATTATAAATATATGAATCTAAATTAGAGGGTTCAACAACGGAAAATTTAACTTCCTTTCAAGTATATAGCACTGGAAACTTTGGAATTCTTAATATCCTGGTTGATAAAATATGGGTAAAGGATAAAAGAATTTATTTTAGGGTACAGGAGATAATATCTGCCGAAAAAAAATATTTAAGAAAAGAGAAACCCCCC
>Ga0114922_10003840_pt1 | contig 13979 bp, 9 predicted proteins | sample AartaG_FD_100975 | JGI IMG/M metagenome (GOLD analysis project Ga0114922, IMG submission 100975) | Deep subsurface microbial communities from Aarhus Bay to uncover new lineages of life (NeLLi) - Aarhus_00045 metaG | ecosystem: Environmental > Aquatic > Marine > Oceanic > Sediment | place: Aarhus...
TCTGCTGCATCTTAATCTTGTCGGTCGTCCCGCGGCCGCTGGGCAGCGGAATATCGACGTAATCCGTCTCCGAAGACGGGCCGACGACCGGGACTTTCTCCAGGCCCTCGAGCCTCATGAACTGCCGCACGACCTCCGTGTACTTGCCGAACCGACACGGCCCGCTGGTCGTCGGGAGCATCACGAGGTAGTTGTTCTCCACGAATTCCCGGCTTGCCTTCTCCATTTCCTCCTGCAGGAAGCCGATCGCGTCGCCCACCACGCCTTTCAGCGGGTGGCAGACCTCGGTGTAGACGTGCTTGCGTGCGACTTCGTACCCGCGCGGCGTATCGGTCGGCAGGACGCGGCTGTCAATGCCGAAGGATTGCAGGCCCGCGGCGGCGATGTGGCTGGCATCGCCCATGTAGGGGATCAGCCACGTGCGCTTGTCGTAGGTGTCTGCCGAGCGGGTCTTCAGCTTTTCCACATCCAGCCGGACCGGCCGGCTCTGGCTCACCACCCGTTCGTGCGCCTCCGTCCGCGTGACAAACGGCGCATTGTTCGTCTGGGCATCGGTAAGCAGAACGAGCAGCGGCTTGTTCACCGCCAGGTGGATCTGCTCCTCCTGGTAGATCTTCAGGCTGTCCGGGCCGCAGGCGAAGTTCACCATCCGAATCGCAAACAGGTTCGGATGGTCCGCTACAAAGACGTTCGCCTTTAGAATCTTAACACTCTGCACCCAGAACTCGTTTTCCACGAAAGCGTCGATGCGGACATCCCGCGATTTGTGTTCGAGGAACTGCTGCGGGATGTAATCGAGCCCGCGCACCTGGGAAAACATGGTGCCGGAGCTGGAGCTTGCCTCCGGGTCCAGCAGGACGTAGTCCCTGCCGATCCCGACGTAGGCCCGGATGTTCTCGCGTTCGATCCGTTCGAGGAACTTGTCCCCTTCTGCGTAGAGTGCCGTCTGAAAGCGCTCCTCCGCCTCATCCGCGTACGCGATCGCCTCGCGCATCTGTCTCCCCGAGTAGGGGAAGCCCACCCTGTCGAACTCGCGCCGCAGCTCGCGCACGAGCAGAGGCATGTCGCCGAAGTGGATAATGGGGTTGATCTGCCGATCCTTATCGAGCGACAGGACGTCATTGAGGACGTAGCCTTCGGACTCGGTGTAGATGCAGTACTTCAGGTCCGGCGGGTCGGGCTTTCGGACTTCGATGAAACTCGGATTGAACAGGTACCGGATCGCCGGGTGATCGTTCAGCACCGCGGCGTGGCCGGTCGCGAGCTTGCGGGCGATGCAGAACTCGGTGCGCGAGTTGTCCACGCCGATCTTCGCGATCTCTTTGTCGCTGCGCGGCGAAACCACTGGATAGAAACCGAGCTTGCGGAACAAGGCCGCACTCCAGATGCCCTTGCTGCCGAGCGTGGCCGTGCTTCGCTTGATGCCGACCGTGGGCCCGTCTGCGTTGGCGGAACTGAGCTCGTCGAACAAGCAGCCCTGCTTCTTGAAATGCTTCTCGTAAATCCGATGATACCGGTCCACGTAGTTGGTCTTAGGCCTGCGGACGGCTTCGGAATTGCCGCGCGGGCAGAAGCCGCCCGTGATGATCTCGTCATCCTCAATGCTGAAGACCTCAAGCTGGCAGTCCCTGGTACCGCAGGACTTCTCGCCAAACAAGTCGCGGCAGAGGACTTTCCGCTTGTGGAAGCTCATATCCATGAGCTGCCAGCCGCGGAAGGCGGTTCCATACGGCTTACCCTCCCGTTCGAGCCGTTTGATGCCTTCGATGATATCCAGGGCCTGCCCCCAGGCGCCGAACATTTCGCGATGCGGGTACGCCTCGATCTGTTTTTCCGTCACCTGCGCGAGAGCAGCGAGAAAGGCCGTTCCCAATGCCGGTCCCCCCTGCGCGGAACATTTGTCGCCCGCGTGCTGCGCGCCGCCGACGAATTTGTAATAGTAGCTGGCCGCGGTGCCCCTCACAATGGCAGCGGCAATCTCATCGCGGCTGAACCCCTCGGAAATGAGCCGGTTCTCGTCCATCTCCATGAAGACGCCGCAGGTCGAGTCGATGATGGGAACGCGCTCGGCACGCAGCGCCGCCTCCTGCAACGTGCTCTCGACGTTCAGGTTGATCACGTCAGCCATGTTCTCCAGGGTCTGGCCGGAGCCCGCCTGGCAGCTATAGTTCATCTTCGCTTCCTTGACCGTGCCGTCCCGGCCGAAGCTCGTGAACTTCATGTCCTGCCCGCCGACCTCGAAGATCGTGTCCACATCCGGATTGTTGTGCTTTACGCCCAGCGCGTGGCAGGTGATCTCGTCCGTGATCCGATCGCTGAGCACGATCCCCTGCTCGACCAGGTTCTGCGCCTTGCTCTTGCTCAACAGGACTTTCTCGTACAGCTTTCGGGCCGAGCCGGTCGCGCCGGTCCCTTTGATCACAACCTTGTCTCTGTGCCTCGAAAGGTATCGCAGGACGCGCTTGAGCGATTCCTCGGGATTACCATGCGTCTTGATATAGAGCTTGTCGAGGAGTCTGCCCGTTTTGATTTCAACGAGCGCCCCTTTGGTTGTGGTGCTGCCGCCGTCGATCCCGAGCACGACTTCGGTCCCGGTCGGGATCTCGGGCGTAAGGTCCTCGCTTCTCTCGTGGACACGGGCGAGGCTGTCGGACAATGCCGGGGCGAAGTTCCTCTTCTCGCGGCTGTGCTCGGCCACGCTCCTGAGCCGAGCCGGATCGAGAACAAACGCGTTCTTTTCTTCTATCGCCTTCAGGGCGGCTCCAATCGCGGCGACGTTCTGGTGATGCTCCGACCGCACAACCATTGTACCCAGGAGCTCGGAGAGATTCTGCCTGACTAAGTCATTCGAGAACACGCCGCCTGTCGCGACGGCTTGCCCGGGCTCCGATTCCGCGGCGAATTCGCTTGTGCCCAGAACGTCAATCACGTAATTCCTCGCCACGGTTCGGAAGAGACCGGCGAGATTATCGATTCGCGTCGCTCCCTCATTCTGCTTGTGGATAAGATCCGACTGCACGACCACGCCGCAACGGGCGAGGAATTCGCTCGGCTCCTCGGACCGTGCCGCTTCCTCCTCGGCCCTGCGGAACATTTCTTCCAGCCGCGCCTGGAGTCGCGCACGGTTGCGGGCGGTGATCTGCCATCTCTCAGATTCGTCGGCAGACGCTCCCGCATCTTCGAGCTCCGGGGCGAGCACCTCTCCCTCGAACAGCCGTCGGCACTGCTTCTCCACGAGCATGCCGGAGCCGCCGCCGCACTTTGTCCCAGTACGCCATTCCGAGATGATCTTGCGCCTGCCCGTCGCGCCGATGTGGAAGAAATAGGCGTCCTTGGCTCCAATGTGGAAGATCCACTTCGCCGCCGGCGCCGCAATCTCAGCACCCTTCGGAACGGCCACACTGTCATAGACGTACAGAGCGCCCTGCATCACTCGCGGGAACGATTCGGCCGCACTGCCGGTAAAGGCGGTGCTCGCTATGGAGGACGCGTCGAACCTACTGCTGACGTCGTGCCAAGCCTCTTCGATGCCCGCGAGGGGGTTCGCGAGATGCATGATCGGCTCGGGAGAATAGAGAATGGCCCCGGCCGCATCCAGAACGACATAATGAACGAAACTGCTGCCGATATCCAATCCTACATACAACCCCTTGTTACCTGCTTGTACCGCCCGATCTCTGCTAAGACTCATGATTTTCCGCCTATCCGCTGACCCTTCCTGCACCTGCGCCTCGACAGTGAGAGGAGCCACACCAATACGGCGTAGCTTTTGGATCCGTCCGTCCGACGCCGCGACTCAACCAGCACGTTTGTTAACAGTACCTGTTAATTGAGACTCACCGTTCTGTGAGAAGATAACGGGTAAACCTCTTTGCTACCGCCGGGATGTGACTTTGTCAAGCCACCTAACAAAACCACCAACGCTTTTTGCACACTCTAGTAAGGTGTTCTTTTGCCCTATATCCTTATGTGACAAGAGCTTACAATAGGGGCCGTCGCAGCTTCTAACAAAGCCACAGGCCATAAGATTACTACTACTATTCCTTTATCCTATAAACAGTAATAGTAAGCCCATCCCCAGCCCATGTGTAACAGCCAGAGGCGTGATTCAGCCTCTATCGCAACGACATCTACCGAACATAAGAATGCTGGTTCGGGTTTGCACGCGGTTTCATGGAAAAAAGTTGTTCCGGGAGGCCTGTGCGGGTACACTATGGCCCATTGATAGGCGTTAGGGCCAATAAGGATCGCCCGTAGCTGTTACGAAGGGGTCTACCATGAAGGTTACGTTTAACCGTTCTGCGCTGGCGGAAGCACTTGGGTTGATGACTTCGGTGGTTCCGAGCCGTACACCCAAGCCCATTTTGCGGTGCGTTCGTATCGCGTGTTCAGGCAACGAAATCCGGATCTATGCCACGAACCAGGAGCTCGGTCTGGACTATATGGTTTCTGAGGTGGAAGTAGAACAGGAGGGCGAAGCTGTCCTGGAAGCAGAACGTCTGGCCGCGATTGTGCGGGAAAGTACCGAGGACGTCCTTGTCCTGGAATCCAAGGATACCACCTGCGAGATACGAGGTGCCGACAGCCGTTTCACTATCTACGGTCAGGATCCCAAGCAGTACCCGAAGCTTCCGTCGTTCGGATCCGGACAGCCGCACATCACCATTAGCCTCAAGCAATTGCACGCGGGCATCGAGCAGTGCCTTTTCGCCACGGCCAAGGAGAGCAGCCGGTACGCGATCAACGGCGTATTGTGGGAGGTGAAAGGGAAGAAATTGCTCCTCGTCGCTACGGATGGGCGCCGCCTCGCGCGTTGCCGCGTCGAACTTCAACAGGCACCGGCAGCCGATGTGGCACAGCAGAAGATCATCATCCCGGCCAGGACCATGGCTCTGCTCCAGAAGGTGGGGGCACACGACGAGGAGAACGTGGCGGTTAAGCTTGTTGATAACCACGTATTGCTGAGTTGTGCAAACGTTGTTGTCAGTTCCAACCTGGTCGAAGGAAACTTTCCCAAGTACGAAGATATCATCCCGGCCGACCACGATAAGAAACTGACGCTGTCCACAGAGACGGCATTAAGCGGTGTACGCAGGGCCGCGCTGCTGACGAGTGAGGAGTCCAAGGGGATCAAACTGTCGCTCAAGAGCGATGCTCTTATGTTCTCGGGCAGCTCCCCCGAGGCCGGGGCAGCGGAAGTCAGCATGCCGGTGGAATACGGTGGCGAGCCCATCGATATCGGGTTCAATCCGCAGTTCCTGATCGATGTGCTGCGGGTCATACGCACGTCGGACTTTCAACTGGAACTGGGTCAGGCGGACCGACCCGGGGTTATCAAGAGCGGGGCGGATTTCCTATACGTTTTGATGCCGATCAACCTCGGCTGACCAAAGCGCTCCGCCCAACCTCGGAGCACCAAAGTGAGAAAGGATGGGGCCGAGCGATGGGCCGGCGACAAACGTTCGAGGCGCACAGGATTGGCGATCTCGTCTCCGGTTTCGTGGAGACCTTGACGCCGTTGCAGAGCCGGTACGATTCGGTCGCCCAAGCCTGGGATAGCCTCCTTCCGGCCGGCCTTCGCGCCCATTGCCGAATCGCCGCGGTCACCAACGGCTGCCTGAAGGTGGCTGCCGAAGGCTCGAGCTACATGTACGAGCTGCAACTGTGTAAACCGGTGCTGCTGAGGGAGTTACAGCGATTGTGCCCAGGGGCGAGGATTTCCCGGATCGAGGTCGGCATGCTGCGGTGAGACGAGCGTTTCGGGGGCCACCACCGTTTTTGAAGAGATAAGTCGATAGCGGGAGGAAGCCTTTTCCGATATGATAAAAGGTTCCAATTCTGATATTCTTGGACGTTCTTGTATGCATGGGGTTCATCTTTGAGGGCTGGTATGGAGGTTCATAAATACGACGCGAGTAACATCAAAATTCTGGGGGGACTGGAGGCGGTGCGCAAGCGGCCGGACATGTATATTGGCGACCGCAGCGCGGCGGGGTTGCACCATTTGGTGTACGAGGTCCTGGACAATTCGATCGACGAGGCGCTGGCGGGCTACTGCAGCGATATTACCGTGCGCGTCCAGGCGGATGGGAGCTGCAGCGTGGAGGACAACGGGCGCGGTATCCCCGTGGAGAAACATAGAGACGCGAAGATCAGTGCGCTGGAAGTTGTGCTGACGACGCTGCATGCCGGCGGGAAGTTCGATTCGGACAGCTACAAGGTCGCCGGGGGCCTGCACGGCGTCGGTGTCAGCGTGGTCAATGCGCTGAGCGAATGGCTCGAGGCGGATGTCTACAGGGATGGTGATCATTGGCACTTTGAGTGCAAGCGCGGCACGCGCGGCGGACCCGTTGGGATGGTCGGCTCGACGACGAAGCGAGGCACGAAGATTACCTTCATGCCGGACGAAGAGATTTTCGGGGACGCCGAGTTTTCCTACGATACCCTTCTGAAGAGAATCCGCGAGCTGGCCTATCTGAATGCCGGTCTGAAAATCACGTTCCGGGATGACCGGGCCGACAAGAGGGAGGTCTTCCAGTTTGACGAGGGCCTCAAGGCCTTCATCAAACATCTCAATGAGGGCAAGAATACTCTGCACAATGATGTCGTTTACATGGCCAAAGACGACTCCGAGAGCAAGATGAGTTGTGAAGTCGCCATGCAGTACAACGACGGGTACACCGACAACGTGCTCGTGTTTGCGAACGATATCCGCAACATCGACGGCGGCACGCATCTATCCGGCTTCCGGACCGCGCTGACGCGAACGATGAACTTTTATGCCCGGGCCAACAACCTTCTCAAGGAAGGCCAGGGCACGACGGGCGACGACCTGCGCGAGGGTCTGACGGCGGTGGTTGCCGTGAAGCTGTCGAACCCGCACTTCGAGGCGCAAACGAAGGTCCGGCTGACCAACCCGGAGGTGGGCAGCTTTGTGGAGACCACCGTCAACGAGCAGTTGGGCCACTACCTGGAGGAGCATCCGGCCGAAGCCAAGCGGATCCTGAACAAGGCCATCCAGGCGGCGGCTGCCCGCGAGGCGGCGAGGAAGGCCCGCGAACTGACGCGGCGCAAGGGCGCGCTCGGCAGCGCCAATCTGCCCGGCAAGCTCTGGGATTGCGCCAGCAAAGAGAAGACGACGACCGAGATCTTCATCGTCGAGGGCGATTCCGCAGGCGGCTCGGCAAAGGCCGGACGCGACAGAAACATCCAGGCGATCCTGCCGCTGAAGGGTAAAATCCTCAACGTGGAGAAGGCACGCCTGGAGAAGATGCTCGCCCACGATGAGATTCGCACGGTGATTAGCGCCCTCGGCACCGGCATCGGCATGGACGAATTCGACGTGGAGAAGTGCCGCTACGGCAAGATCATTCTGATGACGGACGCGGATGTTGACGGTGCGCACATTCGAACGCTTCTGCTGACGTTTCTGTTCCGGCAGATGCCCGAGCTGTTCAACAGGAGGATGATCTATATCGCTCAGCCGCCGCTCTATGAGGTCAAAACGAAGGGACGGAAGAAGTCCGAGTACGTCCTGACCGAGAGTGAGATGCGTCGGCGGATGACCTCCCGCGGCCTGGAAGGCACGGAACTGGTGATCCGTAACGGAAAGGGAAAAGGCGAGAAGCCGGACAAGGCAGACGAGCGGAAGGTCTCGGCGGCCAAACTCGAGGAATTGGTCAAGGCGCTCGCGGACGTGGAGCGCACCATCAGCGTGCTGAACCGGCGAGGCATCCGGTTCACCGACTTCATTGCCGCACATTACGACGGGCAGAAACTGCCCCGCTACATGATCCGGCACGAGGGGGCGGAGGAGGTGTTCTACGAGGCGGGCGATTATGAAAAACGTCTGGAAGAGCTTGGCGGATCGAAGAACGGTGGAGAGGCCAACGGGGATGAAGAGCCCGCCGCCGTCGGCGAAGAACTGCACGAAGTCGTGCGAATCGGACAGATCAACCGGAAGCTCAAGGATGATTTCTCGCTGGACCTGAAGGACTTTCTGCTCAAGGCCGAGAAGACCGATTCCGGCGAATCACTCCCCACGAAGTTCCAGCTCGTCCACGGCGAGGACGGGCACGAGGTCGCTTCGCTCGGCGACATCTGCCCCGCCATTCGGCAGATCGGGGGAAAGGGTATCGAGATCAAGCGGTTCAAGGAGCTCGGTGAGATGAATGCGGACCAGCTCTGGGACACCACAATGAATCCCGACACGCGAATGCTGCTCCACGTTCGGCTGGACGACGCCGGCGAGGCCGACCGGCTCTTCAGTATCCTGATGGGCGACGATGTCGAGAAGCGCCGCCGCTTCATCCAGGAGCACGCCCTCGAAGTCCAGAACCTCGACGTCTGACGTGGCCTTCACGACGGGCTGGCTGAGCGTCCTGCCTCAGCGCTGTCAGGCGGAGACCCGGTCGCGGATGCGTGGCAGCAACAGGACCGAAGAGCTTACTACCGCCAGCCGGGCCATCTTCTGGTCATGGACGTGGCGGCGCGGCGCTTTCGACCGTGGAGAGGTCGTAGTTGATCACACCTGCTTCCTTGCGGAACTGCTCCGGCGTCAAGGTGCCGTCGGCATACGCATCCACCCGGGACTTCGTCGCCCTCAGGACCAGTAATTGGGGCGAAGATCGCTCGGCGGGCGAGCGCTCCATCCCGTACGGCGCATCAGTGGTCGCGAAGACCTGGTTCCGCAGGATTGCTGCGTGGGGCGCGTTGGCGGCCACGGCGACGATGTGATCGTTAGGATCGAGGCCCCGGATGTTGCTGGCGTGTTTGAGTGCGGCCAGAAAGGTCCTCTTAAGGCTCTCGACCTTCAGGTCATCATAGGCAGCCGCCTTGTCGGTGTCGCGGCCTGCGTCGGCGGGTGCCGGTTGGCCGCGCATCTGTTGTCTGATCTCGGACCAGAGCGTGTCGGCCTGCTGTTGCACATCCGGCTCGGGCGTGTCTTCGGGCGGCGCCACGAGCGGGAAATCCACGTCCACGAGCAAGACCGCCCCGAAGCCCGGCAGGTAGATACCGCGTGTCGCGCGCCGTTGGTCCGGGGGCACGAAAGGCGGCCAGTCGCGCAGCTTCAGGCCGGCGCTCGCCAGCAGCCTGTCCATGACGCGGCACATGATGTTCATATCTTCGCCGAGCTGCACGAATGTCTCGGCCTCCATGCGCGCTGTGGGCACAACGAGAACCGCTTGCTCCGTCATCGGTAGAGCCGTAACATTTCTGCTGATCCCAGAGGACCTCTCGTAAAGCGCCCTGGCCAAGTTCTGGGTGACGAGGGCTTCCGGCGATACAGCCGGTGCCGAGGTGGAGGGCTGTCCGGCAGCGCGTGATGCGGTCACCGCCAAAAACAAAACCAGATAGAGTCGTGTGCGTTTCATATTCGTCTCCGGATGTACGGCTGTCCTGTCAGTATTCAATAACTTCGATACGCTTGCGAAACTCGCCGTCGCTGATCTGCTGCGATGCGAGGGCATGTATGTCCTCCATGTTGGCGCGCAGGGTTAGCATGGACGTTGCGCCCGGCGGTGGAGCCGCTTCGCCGATCAGGCCTCCGGGAGGACCCCAGCGGGGCTGCGCCCCGAGAGTCCGCTGTGCGGATGAGGACGAGGCGCTCGCCCCGAGCCCTTTGACGACGACGGTCAGCGTGGCGCTCTGATCCACTGCCCGGATGTTCGCCGCGTGCTTCAACGCCCGGCTGAGCGTTTCTTGGAGTTGTTGCGCCTTGAGCGGACTGTACTTGCGGCGCGGTTCCGGCCGGTCAACTGTCTGCGGTGCGTAGGTCTCCTGCCGGACCTGATTCCAGAGCGGGTCCGTCGGTTCGTTCGGCTCGGCTCCGGGTTCCTCGACGGGCGGCGGCACCAGCGGAAACTCGACGCTCATCACAAATAATGGGCCGTACCCTTCGACGTACAGACATTCTGTGCGATCCGACGGTTCGCCGAACATCTGACCCAGCCAACGGCCCTCGTCACCGGAGCGAAAGTACCTGGAGATCGAACGCGGGTCCGACCCTCTGAGGCCCGCTTGCTCCAGCAATTTGTCGAAGACGCGACACATGATGTTCAGGTCCTCTGTCAAAGCGACCAGGTCGCCGCGCGCGGACTGACCGCTCGGCACGAGCAGGACCGCGTTGGCCGAGCCGGCGGACGGGGCCTGTCGGGGCACGGCGATACTCGATCCGTACATATCTGGCGATGTATCCCTACCCCGGCTTCTGCGCCCGGAGGATCGGGATGTGGAAGAAACCGTGCCATAGGGCCCCGCCTTTGACGTGCCGGGCGCGGGGGCAGCCGCGATCTGCGCCCGTGGCTGCGGCTCCGCCGAGGGAATCACCTGGGCCGAGACCAAGCCGCTGAGGCCGGGCGCGATGGCAAGCAGAACGCAGTTCCATACCCAGATCTTCTTTCGTGTGTGCATGATTAGCTCCTGTTATTTGGGTCGTGTGTCGCAGCCGGAGGCAACGGGGCTTCCTGATGCGGATACGTGTTGACGAGCAGTTGCACCAAGCCGGTCCTGGTCCGTTGGAGCTCCTCCTCTGTCCGGTAGGCCAGGGCCTCGAGGCCGGTGGCAAGTTGTTTCTTGTCCTGCAGGCGGTTGGCTTCGATCCGATGGAGAGCCAGGGCGATGCTGCGCAAATCCTTGTCCTGCTCGGTCTTGATTGCCTGGACAAGCTCGGCGAGGAGCTGGTTCGTCACGGCATTCGAAGTGGCCAGGGTCTGGACGGCGTAGCGGTTCAACTCATCGCGGTACTGCGCCGTAAGTTCCTCTTTCAGGCGAACATACGTGCCGGCCAAGGCCACGCGGTAGCCCTGCCTGATCTCGCTGACCACCCTCTCGCGGATGGCAGGTTCGATGACGGCGGCTACCGAGGGTGCAAGCGCCTCGCGGAGTTGATCCAAATCCATCGGCGCCGGCGCCGTGAGTCTCCCAATGGCGTACCCCAGAATGAGGACGGCGGCCGCTGCCAGAGCCAGCCTGATCGCTCGTCTCGCTAAGCCGGCCCGGTTGCGGTCCATACCGCCGGAGAACACGGGCGCGCGAGCCCCCCGAGAGGCCCCGATCCTCGATTCAGCCTCAGAAAGCCGTCTGGCAGCTTCCTCCATAACGGCCTTCGGCACCTGCTCGGCAAGGCCGTCCTGCTTGAGCCGTACAATCGCTTCTGCCAGAAGATCTCTATCTCGTTCCATTGCGCACCTCATTTTCCTCGATTTGCGCCGCGCCAAGGGCCTCGCGAAGCCGGCTCCGGGCACGATGCAGCGTTACACCGACGGCATTGACTCGCATGTCGAGCTGCCGGGCAATCTGGCGATAACTCATCTCACTTAAGTATCTGAGGCAAAACACCTTAGCCTCTTGCGGCGGCAACTGTCCGATGGCTTCTCTCAGTTGCCACGTCAGTTCTTGCGTTTGCGCGTGGCCGAGTGGATCCGGGCTGCTGTCGCTCGTATCGTGCGGGCCCTGCGCGTCGTTGCGGCGCTTCTCCTGCCGGTTCTTCTGTCGCAGCCTGTCGATGGCGCGTGTCGTGGCAAGCCGCACCAGCAGACCCGGCACATTGCGCACGTGCTGCCGGCCGGAAACCTCCAGCGCCGCCAGGAACGCCTCCTGGAAGCAGTCGGCGGCGTCCGCGTGATTGCCGAGCAGCCTGTAGGCCGTCTGCCAAACAAGCGGCCCGCAGTCCTTCACAATTACTTGCCAGTCATGCACTTGCAAGGAACGTCCCCGTCTTGTCCCGGCTGCCGAACCTCGTAAGGACGAGCGGCTCATAAGCTTCTGTGTCCTCGTCCGCACATATGTCGCTGCGTGCGGCCTTTTTATTACGGCAATACAGAAAAAACGCCCGTGAGAGACCTGGATGTCACTCAGTCCGGGAAAACTTCAACTTTCTTCACTTCGCCACGCTTTTTCGCTTGCATTTTAGCAGGAGGGCTGGCAAAATGCTGCGCGTCGTTCCAAGAGAAGGCGCGTTTTTCAGGATGGAACGCTGGGGCAATACGGAGGCGTTAGATGACGGGCAGGCACAGAGGCGTGAAACCGATGACAGGCAGATGGTTGCCGCCTGCGCTTCTGGTTTTCGTCCTGTTCGCATTGTGCGGGTGTGATGGCGGAAGCGGGCCGTCGAGCCGAGTGGGGACGACGCCGCGCGAGAGGACCGAGGCGGATCTGCTTGCCGAGCTGAACAGGAATTTCGAGAATCCCCAGGTGCACTACGAGTTGGCCCGCCTGCATCACAAGTCGCAGAACTGGGAGAAGGCGGACTATTACTACAATCTGGCGCTGGAATTCGACCCGGCGTTCAAGCCGGCCCAGGCTGGGTGGGTGAAGATGTTCGTCGATCGCGGCGATCCGTCGAAGGCCGAGCAGTTCGCCAGCGGCTACCTGCGACAGGCGGCCATTTCCGTCACGGAGACGTTGCGATTGGCGGACGCGTTCGAGCAAGTCGGCTTGGATGAATACGCGTTACGCGCCTTGAAACAGGCGATCGATGTCGCGCCGGACTCCGCTGAGGCCAACAAGCAGATAGGTTTCTATTATCTCCGCAAGGGTGATGCGACGACAGCCAAGCCGTATCTGGTGCGGAGTTTCCAGTTGAATTCGAGGCAGCCTGATGTGGCCGGCGAGCTTGGCCGCCTGGGAGTCGTTGTGGAGGCGCCCGGGGAGCCGGAGGGGAGAATCGGGAAACCGAAATGACGGGAGCCGGTTGGCTTCCCTGTGACCCTGTGTTGTGTTTGCTTTTTCGTTGCCCCGTGGCGAAAGGATGCGCTGCGGGGTTTTTTTCTATCGTCGATCGTCTTTCGCAGGTGACTGCCCGCGAGAGACGAGATACTCGGGATCATGCACGGCTTGCATGCAGCAGATATCACGACCCTGGGAGCCTACCTTGTCGGTGTCGCCGGCATCTGGAGCGGCCTCGCTGAGATGGCGAGTCGTACGCAATGACCCAATCTCTCTCGGAGGCAAGGCATGATTCTTGGCAAGTACTCATTCGGAATCGGCGACCGCTTCGGCCACCAGGGCAAGGCGCAATTGGCCGCCCTGATTCAGGCGAAACAGCAGGGGCTCGATATCACGCCCGTCTGGAATAAGTCGAATCGCGAGCACAGCATCATCGGCACCAGGCCGGCGGACGTGCGCAAGGAGGCGGACGATGCCACCACCGCCTGCGGCTGGAAGGGGCCTTACTTCGTGGATGCCGACCATATCGGCTTGGCCAACGTGGATGCGTTCCTCGACGCGAGCGACTTCTTCACGCTGGACGTGGCTGATTTCATCGGTCGGCCCGCCCCCCGCGCCGATGTCGATGCGTTTATCAGTAAGCACGGCGGTCTTTGCGGGTGTCATCATATCGAGGGGATCGACGGGCCTGTCGAGCTCGACAAGGCCCGGTTGCGGGAGATCGCGGCGAAATATCTCACTGCCATGCAACAGGCCGGCCGGATCTACCGGCATATCGAAGGCGCGAAAGGAGCGGGTCGTTTCATTACCGAGGTTTCCATGGATGAGACGGACACGCCGCAAACCCCGACGGAGATGCTCGTCATCCTGGCCGCCATCGCCGACGAGGGCATCCCCGCCCAGACTGTCGCGCCCAAGTTCAGCGGACGATTCAACAAGGGCGTCGACTATGTCGGTGACGTGGACCGGTTCGCCGCCGAGTTCGAGCAGGACCTGGCCGTGATCCGGTTTGCCGTCCGCCAGTTCGGACTGCCCGAAACGCTCAAGCTCAGCATCCACTCCGGCAGCGACAAGTTCTCCATTTACGGCTCCATCAACGCGGCCCTCAGGAAATTCGACGCCGGCCTGCACCTCAAGACGGCCGGCACGACTTGGCTGGAGGAGTTGATCGGCCTGGCCCTCGCCGGCGGCGAAGGCCTCGTCATGGCCGGTGAAGTTTACGCCAGGGCGCTGGCCCGCATGGACGAATTGTGCGGTCCCTACGCTACGGTCATCGACATCGAAAAGACGAAGCTCCCCGCTCCGGAACA
>Ga0114922_10003841_pt1 | contig 13977 bp, 10 predicted proteins | sample AartaG_FD_100975 | JGI IMG/M metagenome (GOLD analysis project Ga0114922, IMG submission 100975) | Deep subsurface microbial communities from Aarhus Bay to uncover new lineages of life (NeLLi) - Aarhus_00045 metaG | ecosystem: Environmental > Aquatic > Marine > Oceanic > Sediment | place...
AGGCTAATGGGGTCCGGGTAGTGTCCCGGCTCTTTGATTTTCATGGACTGGTAAACAAAACGGAGAACAAGAACATTCTGAAAAAATATTTAAGGGAACTGATTCCAAATGGAAATGCGTGTGATTTTAACCAGGCTATAATGGATTTGGGATCGTTGGTCTGCTTATCAGTTAATCCAATTTGTAGAAGATGCCCGATTCAAAATGAGTGTCTTGCATTTTCCCGAAGTACTCAAATGGAACTACCAGCAACAAAAGAGCGGCCAACGAAGCCGCACTTAGAGGTAGTAGCAGCCATTATTGAGAAAGATGATAAAGTATTGATCGATAAACGGCCTGCGAATGGATTGTTGGGTGGAATGTGGGAGTTCCCGGGTGGGAAAATTGAACACGGTGAAGATCACACCGAAGCACTGAAAAGGGAGCTAAAAGAAGAATTAGGAATCGCAGTCAATCTAGTGGACTCATTTGGTGTTTATAAGCATGCCTATACACATTTCACGGTTACCGTATATCCTTATTTTGTTGAAATCGTGAATGGGGATCCAAAAGCCCTCGAAGCAGACAAAATTGAATGGGTGGATATCCATGCCCTGCGGGATTTTCCAATGGGGAAGGTGGATCGAAATATTTCGGATGATCTAGGAAAAAGAATGAGCAACTGCCCCATGATTTTGTATAATAAAAAAAATGGTTGATTTACAATCTTTTTTAAAAGACCGGACGGAGATGGTCGAATCGCAGATCAAACGCAGGGGAATCAATAATGAACGAGTTCTGCAGGCTTTCCGATCGATACCAAGACATTTATTCGTACCAGAAGAATATCAAACTGATGCTTATGCTGATCATCCGCTACCCATTGGAAATGGGCAGACAATCTCTCAACCATATATTGTAGCGTTGATGACGAGTAACTTAAAACTTACGGGCAATGAAAAGGTGCTGGAAATTGGGACCGGGTCGGGTTATCAGACTGCTATTCTCGCAAATCTGGTAAAAGAGGTGCATTCGGTTGAACGGATCTCGCAGCTTTCAGATTTAGCAGAACGGAATTTGCGAGTTTTTGGGATGGATAATATAAATTTACATGTGGGGGATGGCTCTTTGGGATGGCCTGGTGCTGCTCCGTATGACTGCGTTCTCATCACCGCTGCTGCTCCGGAAATTCCAGAAATAATTTTAAAACAGTTGAAAGTCAATGGCCGCATCGTAGGGCCTGTTGGCGGACGCTGGCGGCAAATGCTGGAAGTTTGGGTAAAGGAGAAAAATCGAATTAAAAAAGAGAAGATCCTGCCAGTGGTTTTTGTACCGCTACGTGGGGCTCATGGCTGGCAGGATTAAATTCGACAAAAGTATAAGCTTATATTTTGCTGATTGTTACAAGAACAGTTGGTTTTCGGCGGGTTTTCTTGTATAAGTAATTCTTTACAGTTCGGATGACATTTTTTTCCATATTCACATTTGAGTCCTTGATCGAGTCTATTACTGGCTGTTCAAGTCGGTGAAGTATCTCATCAGCTTCCTCAGAAGCAGCAAAACCGCGACTCGCGATTTCTGGCTTCCCGTGAAGAGCGTTTCTGTTATTTAAGTTTATATGGACTAAAACAATACCGTCCTTTGACAACATGGTGCGGTCACGTATTTCATCCGGGCCCAGATCACCAACTCCTGATCCATCAACAAATATGGTATCTGCTGATACGTTACCGCCAATTTTAATCTTTCCATCTTTGACGTTGATGATCCTCCCATTTTCAACGACTAGGACATGTTTTTCAGGAATTCCTGTCTGCTGAGCTAATATTGCCGCCTGCTTCAGGTGACGCATTTCACCATATGCCGGAATAAAATATTTTGGTTTTGTAAGGTTTATTAGGAGTTTTATATCCTCCTGGCTACCGTGCCCGGAAACATGAACGGGAGCGATTTCTTCATAAATCACATTAGCGCCGCGCCGAAAGAGTTCATTTATTGTAGAATAGACAGCCTCTTCATTTCCCGGGATTGTTTTTGATGACAGGACAACTGTGTCACCTTTTTTTATGTCAAATTGGCGCTGTGTACCGCGAGCCAACCGACCCAAGATTGAGGTTGTTTCTCCCTGTGATCCAGTACACATGATAACTACTTCATGGTCAGGTAACTCAAGGGCAGTATTGATACTGACCTGAGTGCCTTTGGGAATATCTAAATAACCACCAAGCTTCTGTGCCATTTTCACGTTTTCAACCATGCTTGTACCAACAAAAGCGATTTTTCGGTTATGGGCAACAGCAGCATTCACAACTTGCTGGACGCGTGAAATCAGTGAGGCAAAGCTGGCGATGATGATTCGGTTTTTTGCTTTTTTGAATACGTCATCGAGCGCTTCGCTAACCATCATTTCTGAAGGTGTCCAACCAGTGCGCGTTGCGTTCGTGGAGTCAGCGATAAGCGCCAACACACCTTTACTGGAAAACTCCACCAATTTTGAGTAATCAGTTAGCCAATTATCCACCGGAGTGTGATCGAATTTAAAATCACCGGATTGAACGATTAAACCTTCTGGGGTTTCGATTCCTAAACCAACAGAATCGGGTATGGAATGACATACATGGAAAAAGTTAATCTTAAACGGACCAAGTTTGATACTTTCACCTGCTTTAATGGTTTTTAATGATGCTGTATCCAGCATGTGACGTCTGGATAAATTCACCTTTACTAAACCAAGGGTTAATCGTGTTCCGTAAATAGGCGCCTGTACTTCTTCGAGTAAATGGTGAATAGCGCCAATATGATCGAGATGACCGTGAGTAAAGATGATCCCTCGGATCTTGTCCTTGCGGCTGCGAAGGTAATGGAAGTCGGGAATGATGTAATCGATGCCCAGCATATCATTATCAGGGAACATGGTTCCGCAGTCTACAATGATTGCCGCATCTTCATACTCATACAGCATCATGTTGCGGCCAATTTCCCCAAGGCCGCCAAGGGGTATTATTCTTAAATTTGTGTTTTTCATTTTTTCCTTTTAATTATTAGTGATCTTATGATCACATTAGTTCTGTATAAAAAATACCCTGGTAAGTAGTTCTGACCAGGGTGTTGAATATTAAATTATAAGTTTGGTTCCTATAACAATCATTCAATTGGTAGTCTCGCTTAATTTACCAAAATGATTGTACCACGAGGTTTTTTATCGCAGTAATTAGATTGTAAAAGATATGTTAATAATATCTAAACGCAAGCAGTTTGTTTATAAAGTTGATCTCGAATTTGGAATACTTGTCTTCTGAAAAGATCGTCCCGCTCGATCAGATCAGCGATCTTTTCACAAGCATAAAGGACAGTGGTATGGTCGCGCCCGCCCATTGTTTCCCCGATCCGGGGAAAAGAAGCATTCACCAAATCCCGCAGTAAGTACATAGCGATTTGTCTGGGAAGCGCGATTTTCTTCGAACGGTTGCGACTGAGGAGTTCTTCCTGTGTGAGGTTGAAAGTATCCGCAACTATCTCAAGTATCCGATCCGGTTCAATGGAATTTGGGGCGGGCAGGAAATCTGTTAGAGCAATTCTAGTTAGCTCCATTGTTAGCGGTTTTCCACTCAAATCTGAATAAGCCAACACTCGAGTGAGCGCCCCCTCAAGTTCGCGAATATTTGATTGTATCTGATGGGCAATACTTTCTAAAATCTCGCCAGGAACATTTCTGCCTGCGCGTTCTGCTTTTGTTCGCAAGATCGCAATACGTGTTTCCAATTCAGGTGGTTGAATGTCAACGATAAGCCCCCATTCAAACCTGGAGCGAAGCCTCTCTTCTAGAGTAACAAGAGACTTGGGAGATCGGTCAGAGGAAATTGCTATCTGTTTATTCTGTCCATGAAGAGTGTTGAAGGTGTGAAAGAATTCTTCCTGTGTGGCTTCTTTGCCCGCAATGAATTGAATATCATCAATGAGAAGTATATCGATGCTGCGATAGCGTTCTCGAAAACTGACGGTATCACGTCGGCGGATGGCATTGATGAGGTCATTAGTGAACTCTTCTGAGGAAACATACAACACGTTCAGATCACGCTTTGCGGCTTCGTTGCCAATTGCTTGCAGAAGATGGGTTTTTCCCAGTCCAACACCGCCATATATAAATAAGGGGTTGTAGGTATGCGCCGGACTTTCGGCGACTGCCTGGCTTGCCGCATGGGGTAAGCGATTATTGGGCCCAACAACGAAATTTTCAAATGTATAGCGGGAATTGAACCGCATACCAGATGTTTTTATTTGCTTTATGGAAGAACCCAAAGAGGATTTCTCGGTTTCTATTTTAGGAAGGGACTCATCAGTAGACTGAATGGTAAATGAAATGGCCTGGGGGGAATCCATGATGCCAGTTAGCATCTTCTCGGCTGTTGTAGTCAGGCGATTTTCCAACCAGTCTCTCGCATAGGCATTTTGTACACTAATGGTAAAAGTATTTTGCTGATGCTTAATTAGCTCAGTACCTTTTACCCATGTATCAAAAGTGGCTTTGGGCATTTCCATCTGAAGCTGCCCGAGTGTTGCCTGCCAAGCGTGCCCTGCGTCCATTTTCTGCGTACTCCTTTCACTCATATTTCCGGTGCTATGATGTATTTAATAATGCCCGCTTTTATTGAAAAGTGGGAACATTTATATTCAGTTGATTATCACGAATTGCTTTTGGGATGCCCTTCGAGTTGATTGTTGGGTTGCCCCATTTATTGGACTAAGGAAATTTTAGCAAAAATTCTTGTAATTAACAAGACTATTACCCTACGATAATATAAAAGAATCAATTTATTTAAGGTTAATTACCTTAACAAGTCATGTGTATTAACATGCGGAATTGTTCGCAAGTAGAACGTGAGTTCTTGGATAGAATTAGCGATAGAGATGTGCTTATCCCCTATATATGGTCTCTATCAAGGAGTTTAGTGCAAACCTCCTCGATCGTACTAAGATTTTTTAAATAAACAAAATAGTAAAAAAACTTAGAAGAGAAAAAATATACACATATTTGCGGATTAAGAATTTGATTTGGACACAATCATTTCCTTTACCGCTTGGTGGGCGAGAGAAACTGCGTAGTTTGTTCCACGATCCCAGGGATATACCTGGCTCATGCTTGCTAAGAACAGTCCAGAAAGAGGTGTTCTTAGCTGTAACAGATTGTGTGAGTGATTGATGTGGGGGATTGGCTGAGCATATGGAGTTTTGAATACCCAGCTTTTATTTATCCATTCCCTTGTGAAGGATGGGTTGATCTTTATTAAACTAGGAAGGAAATCATCAATTATCTCTTCATTATTCATTTTGAAATATTTATGGGAGTGGTCTAAATAATCTCCACAATAGATCAGATGCTCTCCATTGAAATTATCAGAAGAGACATAATTCGTGTGTTCCACTAACGCAAGGAAAGGGAAACCAGCTGACTTTGGCAAATTGAACCAGTAATAGCCCTCTTTAGAAAGTTGTTTTTTTAGAGATAGGATGGCAGCAACAGCGCCAATACTTTTTTGTGCATTGATCTTTTTAACATACTCTCCTTTTAACTGCGGGGTGATGCTGTATAAGATCTTGGGAGATATTGTTGCCAGCACCTGATCAAAGATGATCTTATTATCATTAATTGATATTTCTACTTTTCCATTTTTTAAAGAATTAATCGCTAAGATGCTTGTGTTGAAAGAAAACCGGACTCCCTTTTCAGATAATATTTCAGTAAACTGATCCAGAAACGCCTGGAAGCCGCCCTTGAAAGTGCCCAACTTTGTCGAACGCGCTTTGAAGCGCGCCCAAAACCAGGCCATATTTACATCTTGGTAATAATCGCTGAATTTACCGATCAACAAGGGCTTAAAAAACACCTCATAGAGGTTTTTCCCATAAAAGCGTTTTATCCAATCATGCGCCGTAAATTTTTCAAGAGGTTTCCAGCGCGAGAAATATTTAAGGTATGTGGTAATGAACCCAAATCTGACCTTGTCGATCAGAGAAAAGCCGGGGAATTTGAGGGCCGCGATAGGTGAATCAAGTGGATAAAATTTGCCCTGGTGGTAAACAACTGTCTTGGGGCTGTGAAATTGCACATGTTCAGATAATCCAAGCTCATCAATCAAGGAAAGAATCGCCTTATCTGTTTTAAACCAGTGGTGGTAATACTTTTCTAAAGACCAATTCCAGCCCTTTTCTTTAAAGCCTGCGGCCAAGCCACCGGGTTGGCATTCCTGTTCGAATACGGTTACTTCGTGCCCATTTTTATATAAATCATAAGCAGCGGTCAAGCCACCAACACCTGCTCCTATTACTGCAATTTTCATGATTCCCTTTCCATTTTGGCTTGATCTATTTCTTTGCTCCAATCCAATCCAACTTTGCTGAAAGACAAACCACCAATAATAGTAATCGGAAGCCACAGGGCAGCGTGTAAAAGGAGTGTATAACTCGCGGAAATTTCTGGATTGACACCAAATACGGTCAACATTGCGATACCTGGGGCATCAAAAGTTCCAATATAACCGGGGGTGGCGGGAATTGCGGTAAAGAGATTTAAAACACCGTTCATTAACATTAAAGTTAAAAAACCAACTCTAAACGGGAACGCGAGCATAATGAACCAATAAAAACCTGTCTCCAGCAGCCAAATAACAATTGACACGAGAAAAATAATTATTACATCTATTGGTGAAGATAGAGAACGCAGTCCTTGAATAAACCTTTGAGAGGTTGATTGAACTTTTCCCCGCCAATTTTTCGGAATCGTTTTTTCAATCATCAGGATAAGAATATTTTGGGTTCTTTCAGGAAAGATCGCCGCTAACAGAAAGATAAATAATACGCCAATAAAGATGACTGAGCCCCAAAGTGCTACGGTGCGAATCGTTTCTGCGAACTCTTCTGCGCCGGGTAAAGTGGTGATCTCTGATAAGTTCAGGATTATGAACCCAAGCATGATAACACCATCAATAACACGTTCAATAATGATAGTCGCTAAAGAAGCGGATACAGGTACTTTATGCTGGTGCTTAAGGACAATTGCGCGCAATATCTCGCCAGCCCGAGCGGGATATATATTATTCCCCATATAGCCGATCGTTACAATCGGGAAGATTTCATTTACAGGGATTATCTTAATTGGGCGAAGGAATAAATGCCAGCGAAAAGCACGCATCCAGACCGCGATGAAATAGATAATGATGCCTGGAAATAACCAGATAAAATTCGCTGATTTGATACCCTCCCACACATCTATTATTTGTAATCCGCGCAGCGCGATAAATAAGAAAAGAGCGCTGATCAGTAAACCAACCCAAAAATGCCAGCGTTTCATATTTAAAATTCTAACATGCTGTTTTCTAAATGCAGAATAATATGGTGATTAATCGTGTCTATTCAACTGAAAAAAATAATAAAATAAGAAGAAGATTGCAAAAGTTAATCCAAGAAAGATCTGATCAATCCGGTTTTGTGCTCGTCGAGCTTTTTTCACTGCTTGCAGGTGCTTTCACCGGCTTGCTTTTCTTTTCCGCTTCCTTTATATCTGTCTTTGGCTTGCTTGAGGAAACTGCCCCGGAGCTGGAACGATGGTCGGTTGAATAGAATCCTGATCCTTTATATATGATACCAACAGGTGTGTATACCTTATGCAGTGAATTCTTTCCGCACTCCGGGCATTTCTTGAGCGTATTATCGGAAAATTTTTGCTGTTGTTCGAACTGAAATCCGCAATAGTCGCAATGATATACATAAACTGGCATGCTTGAAACCTCAAACAATGTGAATTAGATGGAAACCTTGTTACATTAGTTTATGATTATATGCCAAATATAATATTTTTGCGTAAGAAAGATATTAATTTGTGTACAATGAAATAAATTATTTTGGAAAAATATTAGGAGGTCGATATGGCTAAACCACGTGAAGTGCGAGCTCCCCGCGGTTCAAAATTAACATGTAAATCCTGGCTGACGGAAGCACCTTTCCGAATGATCCAGAATAATCTTGATCCTGAAGTTGCACAACGCCCGGAAGATCTGGTCGTTTACGGCGGGCGCGGACAGGCAGCAAGAAATTGGGATTGCTATGAAGCAATTATTGATGTATTAAAGGATTTGGAAGATGACGAGACGTTATTAGTTCAATCTGGTAAGCCGGTTGGCGTGTTTCGGACGCATACAGATGCGCCGCGAGTTCTAATCGCGAATTCCAACCTGGTTCCGCATTGGGCGACACAAGAGCATTTCGACTTTTTAGCCTCGCAGGGATTGATGATGTTCGGGCAGATGACAGCGGGATCCTGGATCTATATCGGTACTCAGGGTATTTTGCAGGGTACGTATGAAACACTGTCATCCCTTGCACATCTGCATGGTTGGAAATCTCTAAAAGGAAAACTCATTTTAACAGCGGGTTTGGGTGGAATGGGTGGTGCACAGCCGTTGGCGATTACAATGAATGAAGGTGTAGGTTTGATAGTGGAAGTTGACCCGGAACAGGCACAGCTTCGTAAGGACATTGGATATCTGGATATAGTAGTTGATGACTTGGAAGAAGGATTGAACCTGGCCCTTGACGCAAAAGAGAAAGAGATTCCGCTTTCTGTTGGAGTGATCGGTAACGCGGCAGATATTTTTCCCGCTCTATTAGAAAGCAATGTCATTCCTGATGTGGTAACAGACCAAACCCCCGCGCATGATTTCTTGATGTATGTACCGGCTGGTTTAAGCCTTACGGCAGCAGAGGAATTGCGTAAACAGGATCCAAAAGAATATACACGTTTATCAATTGAATCAATGACGAGCCATGTGGCCGCAATGCTTGAATTCCAGAAACGAGGAGCAGAAGTATTTGACTATGGAAATAATATCAGGCAGCGTGCGTTCGATAATGGATTAAAGGATGCCTTTAATTTCCCCGGATTTGTTCCGGCTTATATTCGCCCATTGTTTTGCGAAGGAAAAGGGCCTTTCAGGTGGGTGGCTTTATCTGGTGAAAAAGAAGATATTTATAAAACCGACCAGGCGATCAAGGATCTCTTCCCGGATGATGATCATCTTCACCGATGGCTTCGAATGGCCAGAGAACAGGTTCCATTCCAAGGGCTGCCGTCCCGGATATGCTGGCTGGGGTATGGAGAGCGAGCAAAAGCAGGGTTAAAATTCAATCAGATGGTTGCCAGCGGGGAAGTAAAAGCGCCAATTGTGATCGGCAGAGATCATTTGGATTCTGGGTCAGTTGCTTCGCCAAACAGGGAAACTGAAGGAATGAAAGATGGAACAGATGCTGTAAGCGACTGGCCGATCTTAAATGCGCTTCTGAATGCAGTAAGCGGCGCTACTTGGGTTTCGTTTCACCATGGCGGTGGCGTGGGTATTGGATTCAGCCAGCATGCAGGAATGGTGATTGTCGCAGACGGCACACCAGAAGCTGCTGCGCGGTTGGAGCGTGTGCTGACCAATGACCCGGGAACCGGCGTCATGCGGCATGTCGATGCGGGCTACAAGCTTGCGGTTGATACCGCAAAAAAGCATGGGATCAAAATACCGATGATGAAATAAAAAAGGTGGCGAGAGCCACCTTTCACTTTTTGGAATAATGTTATTTATGGCAACTGGTTATTAGCTGCCCAATCTCCACCTAAAGTAACGCGAATATCTACTCCTGCGCTCGGGTCATATGTATTCCAGATATTAGCAGAAGCCACATTCATGGTTTGGGCCAAAAAGGCGACAGTATATGGCTTGCCATTGAAAATCTCAATTTTTGTAGCTGGAAAGTATCCGCCAGCATCCGCAACCTGGATAACATTGATACCCTGACTTTGTAGGTAAGCTGAGGTTTGATCCCCTAATCCGCCTTGATTGCTGCCATCCCAGATGACGACTGTGGCCGCCTCGTCTTTTACAAGGGTGGAATTTTCTGATGGCACAGCAATAGGCGCACCAGAGCCGCTGTTGGCGAAAAGTTCGTCTCGAAGGACTCGAATCTTGTCGGGGATCGGCTTTAATATCTTCTCTCCGTCCGGCGATGAAGTAGGAATCACCATGTCGTAATTGATAACGCCTTGTTTAATACTGCTGGTATCCAATTGAAGCGCTAAAAGGCCCAATTGGATAGCTTCCTGTAGATTCAGGTTTGTGCTGATGCCAGAGGATATATCCTGGTAAAGCGCGGGTGCTTTTGCGATCAGGTTGGGGAGGTTCTCGTATTTAAGAATACGCTGTTTGATGGCAAGAATTACTTCCTGCTGCCTGTTGGCGCGGTCAACATCACCGCCCTCAGTATGTCGTTCGCGTGCGTAGGCAAGCGCAAGAGCGCCATCTAATGTGTACATTTTTCCGGGTTCGAGGACTTCTTCCTGTCCACCTCCGAATTTCTCAATTTTGACATATTGATCGGGTGTTACTATCACGCCGCCAATTTCATCAATGAATTCTATGAATGCATTGAAGCCTACAACAGCATAATAATGAACAGGTACACCGATGAATTGTTCAACGGTTTGGCGGGCAAGTTCAGCGCCGCCCCCGGGAAGATTATATGCTTCTCCATTGAAATAGGCTTCGTTGATGCGGCCGTAATCGAACCCGGGAATATTTACCCAGACATCCCTTGGGATGGACAACATAGACGCAGTGTTAGTAATTGGGTCCACACTAAGCAGGATCATGGTGTCGCTGTGCGGTGTCTCCCCGCCGCGCCAGTCGCTATAATCCAAACCTAATATAAGGATAGTCACTCGGCTTTTCCCGTCCCAGGGTTCCGGGGTCGCAATCCCGGGACCGGATGCGGGTTGTGATATTCCGTCAGAATCTTGCCCGAAGATCGCACCTAATACTGGAACTCCCGGAAGATCAAGAATTGTCATACCTGCAGTTAAATTCTTGATGAATCCATAAGTAAATATGCTAGTTGTGATTGCAAGAACGATGAATACGATCATGACCACTTTGGTGAGCCCATCCATATTGCGGATCTTTTGCGTAAATTTATTGAAAAATTTCATATGTTTCTTTGCACACTCTTAAATAGGTAATAATGTATTCTAATGCAAGTTTCAGACCAAATACCTATTACTTTAAATATTTACTGCGGTTTTGGTGGAGGAACGGGCAGGTCTTTATTCGCTATTTTTTTCCATTTATCCCCTTCGTCGATCAGCATAACAGGAATATCTTCGACAATCGGGTATTTACGACTGCAGTCTTGGCAAATAAGCCAGGTGTCTTTGTGTAATATTAGTGCCCCCTCTTTTTCACGCACACACGCAGGGCATCGCAAAATGTCTAATAGGTCTTTACTGACCATGTGATCTCCTTTTCATTATTAATAACCGATGGGAATTTTACCACCCGCATAATTTTTTATGAAATGTGGAATTAATCATCGTCCTGCGTAGGGATACCATCTGTACCGGGTCCATATTCATAAACTGCGCGCCAGGGTTCATATCGAGTGAAAAAAGTATCCTCAAGGATAATTTCACCATCCTTGGATACAGACCGAGAAACAGTTACATCTGCCCCTTCTGCTTCCCAATCAATTTGCTTAATCTCTCCAGGGTCAAGGTCTGTGCTAAGCTGATAGAGAGGCTTTTTCGGTTCAATAGTGTTAATTGGGCCGGTTGTGGTCCATTTCATTGTTCGTCCATCATACGTGGAATAGAATTTCCAGGTTAACCTGTTTCCCGTTCGGTTGACATATGTTTCCATTAGTAACCAATAAGGCGTATCGTTTGTGAATTTAAGATCAACTAAGGGGATATACACAGTCGCATCTAACCCCGCCAAATTTGCGTCCCGCTTATTTCCAGATACTTTTTCATAATATGAAACACGGTACGCGTGAGGATGCCGTTCTAAAACCGGAAAGCCGGAAAAGAATGCGTTACGGAACAGGGTGGTGCTGACCTGGCAGACCCCGCCGCCTATCCCTTCGATAGTTTTCCCGTTGTAGATGATGAGTGCCTCAGAATAGCCGCTATCAAGGCTGATCTCTCCCATTGCGTTCGCCATTGAAAAGGTCTCTCCCGGCGGGATCAATAATCCATGGAACTGATTAGCCGCAGTTTCAATATTGTGGATGCGCGCCTGATCGGATCCGTAAAAATAAGAGCTTTCCTGATGCACTAAATCAGTAATTCCAAGTTCCTGTGCAGTTGAGGAGTCACTCACTTCTGGAGAGTGATAATCGACAGATAAGACTGCTCTATGATCGCCGTTGGCTAACGCATTTTGAATCAACTCCATGCTTGCTTCCACATCCAATGTGTGACCGTTCTTTCCTTTAGAGAGCAGATCTAGTTCGCGAGTGTCATCATTGAAAATAAAGCGGGGATTTTCAGGAGGAGAGTCCACTTGATCTGAATTAGAAAGGAGTAAATTCAACAGGTACTCCTCTCTGAACCGTGGAATAATGATTGAGGTTTCTTTGCCGGTGACCTTAAACGAAAGCATTGGTGCTAAATTCTCGGGAGTGATGGTCCACATTCTTTTTTTAAGCCCCTCATCGTCAGGCATCTCTATAACGAATGATTGATCCAGGATGTCCTGGGCAAATGGTATGAATTCGTTGGCATCTATCATCGATGGATATTGCTGTTCTACCTGAAGATCAATTATTCCTGGATTTGATTTCATAAGACGTTCGTGAATAACAACCATGGAAGCGTTCATATCTAGAACATTTCCGATTTGACCGGGTGTGGCTGTGACTTGTGTGCCATTTATTTCAAGACCAGCTTCTACTAACGGCTGGTCCCTTTTACTGCCGATTTGTTGTAATAGGTCTGCAGCAATCTGTTCGTTAAAAATAAGTACAGGGGAAGTTTCGATGTGGGGAGCAAAAATGAGTGTTTGTTGCCATATCCATTTTCTAAAAGGGAAACTGCGGCCGAATTGATATGCTTCTTCCGCGGTAGAAACTGCATCCAGGCGGATACCTAATTGCCCCGGCTCCACGGAAATGCTTTCATCTAGATATCTCAGAGTGAAGTAGCCAGCATCGGAAAATCGATAGTTTAGTGTTAAATGATCTGCGGCTTCGTCTACTGCTAACCCTCCCACAGAAATATCGTGGATATAAACCCCCGGAAATATTCTCCCGATATACGATAACTGGAAAATTGTGATGCTGGAAAGCAAAAGAAAAAGAAAAACAAGACTTCCTATGCCCAGTGCGGCCAGTGCCTGGAGAAGCAAACCAACTAGCTGGTCTCGCGATCGCGAATTTCTATTACTCATGATAAAAATTATAGCATCATGGTTGAATGAGAAAAAAAGTCGAATAATGGGTTTTCAACCTTAAAATATTATAAAAAATCACCAAAACTCAGGGTTTTCATGTGTTTGACCTTGACATGAGAACAAGCTGGCTTTAGAATATACCCAGTTAGTTACCTCAAAGCATTTGCAAACCAGCAAATCATTTACAATTGAATAATCGAGGTGAGCCTGAGAGGCCATAGCGAACAATCTGAACCGATGTTTGCCAGTAACAAAGGGAAAGCATCGGTCGTTTTGGCGCTGAACCCTTGACATAAAAAAGGGTTGTGGTAGAATCTGCTTCTCAATTAAGAGACTGGACCTTAACAACTGAAGAGTGAAAGGAAGTGTACCTTTAAGTTCTATTGAGTTAATTTTCGTAATCAACACCAGTTATGGTGTTAGTTTTTTACGGAGAGTTTGATCCTGGCTCAGGATGAACGCTGGCGGCGTGCTTAATACATGCAAGTCGAACGAGGAGCTATTATCTTCGGATGAGAGAATTCCTAGTGGCGAACGGGTGAGTAACGCGTTGGTGACCTGCCCCAAAGAAGGGGATAACAGTTCGAAAGGACTGCTAATACCCTATGTTATCAGTTGGATTAGAAGCCTACTGATTAAAGGAGTAATCCGCTTTGGGAGGGACCTGCGTCCCATCAGCTAGTTGGTAGGGTAACGGCCTACCAAGGCAATGACGGGTAGGGGACCTGAGAGGGTG